>Ga0129307_1001787_pt1 | contig 20559 bp, 18 predicted proteins | sample P1105metagenome_FD_94437 | JGI IMG/M metagenome (GOLD analysis project Ga0129307, IMG submission 94437) | Capybara group fecal microbial communities from Wisconsin, USA - P1105 metagenome | ecosystem: Host-associated > Mammals > Digestive system > Large intestine > Fecal | place: USA: Wisconsin... | reverse complement strand
TTCGCTGCTAAAGGACACACCGCTCTGATGTACGCTTCCAGCGTTGCATCCGCTCAGCGCCACAAAGACAACCTGGCCAAGTCGCTGCAGAAGCGCGTCGAAAAGGGCAAAATGACTCAGGAAGCCGTTGATGCTCTGCTGGCCAACGTCCTCGTGGAGGAGAAGTCCGCTGCTGCCGACGCCGATCTGGTTATCGAATGCGTCAAGGAAGAAATGGCTACCAAGCGCGAGCTGCTGAACGAGCTCGATGCGATGTGCAAGGAAAGCACCATCTTCGCGACCAACACCTCTTCTCTGTCCGTGACCGAGATGGGTCTTGGCCTGAAGCACCCGGTGATCGGCATGCACTTCTTCAACCCCGTTCCTTCCATGAAGCTCATCGAAGTCATCCGCGGCGCGAACACCACCCAGGAGACCTTCGATTTCATCTACAACCTGAGCAAGGAGATCGGCAAGGATCCCATCGAAGTCGCGGAAGCTCCCGGCTTCGTCGTGAACCGCGTCCTAATCCCCGAGATCAACGAAGCGATCGGCCTCGTTGAGACCGGTGTTGCCTCCGTCGAAGATATCGACAAGGCCATGAAGCTCGGCGCCAACCACCCGATGGGCCCGCTGGAACTCGGCGATTTCATCGGCCTGGACGTCTGCCTTGCCATTATGGACGTTCTCTACAGCGAGACCGGCGATCCCAAGTACCGCCCTGCTCTTCTGCTGAAGAAGATGGTCCGTGCGGGCAAGCTCGGCCGCAAGTCCGGACAGGGCTTCTACGACTACCGCAAATAAGATTGCCGCACACTTCGTGCCGGGCAATGACGAATTGAGAGCCTTTCAGGCCTCATGGCAGCAAAAAAGGGGAACGGTGCATGCCGTTCCCTCTTTTCATATGATCCTGTTTACAGATAAGATGCCTTCAGTCAAATCGGCTCAGCGCTTTGCCGATGACGGAAAAGTCGACGCGGCATTTCCCTTCGGAGATCCGCAGCGGGACCGTGTCGTCAAACGTATAGCTTACCGGCAGCTCATCATGTTCAAAATCATATACGACAACTTTTTTTCTGTCGGGATCGATGATCCAGTATTCCCTGACGCCGGCCTGCCGGTACTTGTAGTATTTAAGGAGCATGTCATGGTCGCGGTTTGACGGAGACAGTATCTCCGCGGCAAAATCCGGCGCCCCGTTGACCCGGCGCTTGTCGCCGTCGCTCTCATTGCAGACGATCAGGATGTCCGGCTGAACCATCGTATAATTATCATTGTCCAGGCGCACGTCAAGCGGAGCGATATAAAGCTGGCAGCCAGGATGTTCTGCAACACAGGGATACATCTGCAGCGCCATTTCGATCAGCGCCAGCTGATGGACCTTCGTGGGCGCCGCCATATCATAAAACACGCCGTCGATAAGTTCCACCCGGCGTTCATCCGGCATCGCGTAATAATCATCGATCGTATACTGCCCCCGCAAAGGATACGCCGGGGCAGGCGCGCCTTCCCGGAGCAGCGGGGGCTCTTCTCCGTAACGGTAAGAGATCTTGCCTGCATGAGCGTCAAGCAGCTCCGGCCGCTTACTGAGCACGTATTCCAGGGCTTCGACCGTCCTCTGCCGCGGCGCCTTGGTCTGGCCGCCGAAGATCTTCTGCACCGTACCGAGCGGCACGCCGGACTTCTCGGCTATCACCTCGTTCGAATAGCCAAGCTCTCTTTTACGCTGCTGCATTTCTTCCAATGTCATGTTTCGTCCTCCTTCACGGGCGGCTCATTCCGTCTCCCCGGCCCTTCTCCCTTCTGCAAGTTTATTCTATCCATTATTTAACCATTTGTCAACCATTTATTATCGTAATTTGATCCATTTGAGGCGGCTGACACGGTATTTTCCGCAGTATCCCGCAGCACTGCATGCTTTTTAGAGCATGAATTGCTTCTCTTCCTTCCGGATGCTTCATTTTTAATAAAAAAACACAAGTCTCATGCTTTTTCCCGTTGACAGCCTGCAGGAAATACGCTAAAGTGTATTTGATATGTCAGTAGGGAAAAACGCCGCGAGGCGCTTTTTATGTTTACTGAAGAATGTTATTTTTTTAACAATATCAGGAGGTCAAACAATGGATTTCGCCTTAAGCCAGGAACATGCCATGGCGCGCGACCTGTTCAGAAGCTTTGCGCAGAACGAAGTAAAGCCCCTTGCACAGGAGATCGATGAAGAGGAACGTTTCCCGTCCGAAAACATTGCCAAAATGGCAAAGCTCGGATTCTTGGGGATCGCGGTCCCGAAGGAGTACGGCGGTCAGGGCTGTGATTACCTGACCTACACGATGTGTGTGGAAGAACTCGCCAAGGTCTGCGGCACCACTGCCGTCGTCCTCTCCGCCCACACTTCCCTCTGCCAGATGCCCATCCTGCATTTCGGCACGGAAGAACAGAAGCAGAAATACCTGGTCCCGCTTGCCAAGGGTGAAACGCTTGGCGCGTTCGGTCTGACCGAACCCGGTGCCGGCACCGATGCCGCCGGACAGCAGACCAAGGCTGTGCTGGACGGTGACGAATGGGTCCTGAACGGCACCAAGATGTTCATCACCAACGGCTACTACGCCGACACCTATGTGGTCTTTGCCATGACCGACAAGTCCCTCGGCCGCAAGGGCATCTCCGCTTTCATCGTGGAAAAGGGCACGCCCGGCTTCACCTTCGGCACGAAGGAAAAGAAAATGGGTATCCGCGGTTCCGCGACCTATGAACTGGTCTTTACCGACTGCCGCATCCCGAAGGAAAACCTTCTCGGCAAGCTCGGTCAGGGCTACGCGATCGCCATGGATACGCTGGACGGCGGCCGTATCGGCATTGCCGCTCAGGCGCTCGGCCTTGCGGAAGGCGCCCTCGAAGTCACCTGCGATTATGTGAAGACCCGCAAGCAGTTCGGCAAGACGCTGGGTCAGTTCCAGAACACCCAGTTCCAGCTGGCCGATATGGCCACCCGCTGCGACGCAGCCCAGCTGCTGGTCTACCGCGCAGCCATCGATCATGATATCCCGAAGAAATCCAGCGACGGCATGTGCTCTTCCATGGCCAAGCTTTACGCCGCCGAGACCGCGATGTACGTGACCACCAAGGCTGTTCAGCTGCACGGCGGCTACGGCTACATCCGCGACTATGACGTGGAACGCATGATGCGCGACGCCAAGATCACCGAGATCTACGAAGGCACCTCCGAAGTGCAGCGCATGGTCATCGCGAAGAATCTGCTGAAGTAAGGGGGAAGATACCGTGAATATCGTTGTTTGCATTAAACAGGTCCCGGATACTGCCGGCGGCGTGAAATTCAATCCGGACGGCACGCTTGACCGCGCCGCCATGCTTGCGATCATGAACCCGGACGACAAGGCCGGCCTGGAAGCCGCCCTGCGTCTGAAAGACGAATACGGCGCCAAGGTCACCGTGGTGACCATGGGTCTGCCGAAGGCCGACGCGATCCTGCGCGAAGCCATGGCCATGGGCGCCGATGACGCCGTGCTGGTCACCGACAGAGTCCTCGGCGGCGCCGATACCTGGGCTACCTCCCAGACCCTTGCCGGTGCGCTCCGCGCTCTGGATTACGACCTCGTCATCACGGGCCGTCAGGCCATCGACGGCGATACCGCACAGGTCGGCCCGCAGCTGTCCGTGCACCTGGGCCTGCCCATCGTCAGCTACACCCAGAAGCTCCGCATCGAAGGCGATTACGTCATCGCCGAGCGTATGTTTGACGACCGTCATCATGTGCTGAAGGTCAAGATGCCCTGCCTGCTGACCGCTCTGTCTGAACTGAATGAACCTCGCTACATGACCCCGGGCGGCATTTTCGAAGCTTTCCAGAAACCCGTCACCATCATGGGCCGTAAGGACCTCGTAGACACGCTGGATTCCAACATCGGCAAGGTCGGTTCCCCGACCCAGATCGCCAAAGCGTCCGACAAGGTCCGCAAGGGCGCCGGCACGCAGTATATTCCTGAAGATGCCACCGACGCCGCCGAGTACATCACGGCCAAGCTGAAAGAAAAGTTCATCATCTGATAAGGAGGCGGAAACATGAATCGCGAAGAATATAAGGGCGTGTATGTATTCGCCCAGCAAGTAGACAACAAAGTCAGCAATATCGCGCTGGAGCTGCTCGGCAAGGGCAAAGCGCTGGCGGACGATCTCGGCAGCGAAGTGGTTGCCATGCTTCTTGGCTCCGATATCAAAGATCAGGCCCAGATCCTCGCCGAATATGGCGCAGATAAGGTCATTGTGGTGGATCACCCGTTCCTGAAGGAATACATGACCGAACCGTACACTCAGGCGATCTCCGCCATCATCCGCGAATGCAAGCCTGACGTGGTGCTCTTCGGCGCGACCGCCATCGGCCGTGACCTGGCCCCGTGCGTTGCTGCCACCGTGCACACCGGCCTGACCGCCGACTGCACCAAGCTGGACATCGGCGACTTCCCCATGAACCCCATCCCGGGCAAAGAGACCCTGCACAAGCAGCTGCTCATGACCCGTCCGGCCTTCGGCGGCAACACCATCGCCACCATTGCCATTCCGGATTTCCGTCCGCAGATGGCCACGGTCCGTCCGGGCGTCATGCAGAAGCTTCCGCGCAACAAGGAAGCGAAGGCGAACATCATCGAATTCGACGCGCATCTGGAAAAGAATGACCGCTACGTGGAGATCCTCGACGTGGTGAAGAAAGTCTCCGATTACGTGGACATCCAGGACGCGAAGATCCTCGTCTCCGGCGGCCGCGGCATGCAGAACAAGGAAAACTACGAGAAGTATCTTCGTCCGTTAGCCAACCTTCTGGGCGGCCAGGTCTCCTCTTCCCGCGCGGGCGTCGACCAGTTCGGCATTCCGAAGGAGCTGCAGGTCGGCCAGACCGGCAAGACCGTGCGTCCGAAGCTGTACATTGCCTGCGGCATTTCCGGTGCCATCCAGCACCTGGCCGGCATGGAAGAATCCGACCTCATCATTGCCATCAACAAGGATGAGACCGCTCCCATCTTCGACGTGGCCGACTACGGCATTGTCGGCGACCTCTTCCAGATCCTCCCGATCCTGACCAAGATGGTCGAGCAGGAACTCGCGAAGAAAGCGGAAATGTAAGCTTTCAGTCTCTCGAACAGGGCATGGCCTCCGGGCCTTGCCCTGTTTTATTGCGAGCTGTTCCTTCTTGTCATTGCGAGGAGCGAAGCGACGCGGCAATCTCCTTATTATCCTGCTGCCGGCGCAGCTGTTTTTTCGCTGGACAACATGCTCATCAGCATCTATAATAACAGGCATTCCCGAAACAAGGAGGTGCAGATCATGGAATACAAAAAGACTGTTATCCTGAAGGACGGCAGAGAATGCATTTTAAGAAGCGGCACCGCAGCTGATGCCCCGGCGGTGCTGGATAATTTCATCCTGACGCACGGGCAGACGGACTATCTCACGTCCTACCCGGACGAGATCCGCTTCACCCTGGAACAGGAAGCAGATTTTCTCGCAAAGAAGGCTGCGGCGCCGCGGGAACTCGAACTTCTGGCTGAGGTTGACGGCAAGACCTCCGGGACCGCCGGTTTCCATTCTCTGGGCAGTTACGATAAGGTAAAGCACCGCGCCGGCTTCGGCATCAGTCTCGATGAGGCGTACTGGGGCCTCGGCATCGGGCGGGCAATGACCCGGGCCTGCGTGGAATGTGCCAGAGAAGCAGGCTATCTTCAGCTTGAGCTGGAAGCCGTTGCAGCCAATGAAAAGGCAATCATGCTGTATAAGACTGAGGGCTTTAAGGAATATGGCCGGAATCCGATGGGCTTTTGTTCACGGATAAACGGCTTTCAGGAGACCGTTCTTATGCGTCTGGAGCTGAGGCGGGAAAGCGGCGCGGCAGCCGCCGGTACGGAAACGATAAGGCTGATCGAGCCGACCATGGAATACGAAAAGGAGCTGCTCTCCTACCGGCAGGCTTTTCTGGATTCCGGAGACTCCATGGACGGGGCGGGTCCTTTGCGGCGATATGATCAGATCGCGGACTGGCTCCGTGATACAGAGGCATACAAAGATCCGGCGACAGTCCCGGCAGACAAGGTGCCTGCAACGCAGTATATCGCGGTACGCGAGTCAGACAGCAGGGTCGTCGGCATGCTTCAGATCCGCCACCATCTGAACGACTATCTGCAGAAATACGCCGGCCATATCGGCTATTCTGTGCGCCCGGATGAACGCAGAAAAGGCTATGCGGCAAGGATGCTCGCCTCTGCCCTGCCCATCTGCACGGGCCTTGGTCTTGACCGCGTCATGGTGAGCTGCCGGGATACGAACGAAGGAAGCCGAAGGACAATCCTTGCAAACGGCGGCGTCTATGAATCCACAGCCTATGAGCCTGACAGGCAGGTCAGTCTGCAGCGCTACTGGATCGATCTTTCCGGCCAGCGGCAGGAATAGTCAGACATTTCTCCAAAAGCCCCCGTAGGTCCTGTGTCATGCAGGTCCTGCGGGGGCTTGTTAATTATGGGCTTTATTATCCTATCAGTCAGAGGGCTGGTCGGGGTTCACGGCATCAATGGATTCCTTGGCCTCTCTGCCCCGGCGCAGCAGTGCCTCAAGCGTCTCTTCATCGCCGGAAGCGATCGCGTCGCGCAGCATGCCGATGTTGTCCAGCAGCCCGTCGATCTCCGGAAGCAGGGCTTCCCGGTTCCAGATGAACAGCTCCTTCCACACCTTTTCATTCAGGCAGGCGATACGGGTCATATCCTTGTAGCTGCCGCCGGAAAAACCGTTGTAGCCGGACGAGACCGGGCTCTTCACGTAAGAGTTCGAGACCACATGCGCCAGCTGGCTGGTGTGGGCGATCATGCGGTCATGCGTTTCGGCGCTGCAGATCTTGACCATACCAAAGCCCAGACCGCGGAAGAAGAGCTCCAGATTCTCGATATCTCCCTCGGCGGTGGCCGCGGTGGGCACCAGGATCATGCTGGCGCCCTTGTACAGGTCCGCAAAGGAGCGCTCATAGCCCGCCCTGGCAAGGCCTGCCATGGGGTGCCCGCCCACATAGCGGACGCCGCATTGCCTGGCAAGCGGTCCGATCAGCGCTGTCAGGCGGGTCTTCACGCCTACGAGGTCCACGACCATTGCCCCCTGCTTCATGAGCGGGATCTTTTCTGTCAGAAAGTCCGCGGTGGCGCGGGGGTACAGCGCCGGGATCAGCAGATCGCACTGAGCAAAGTCTTCTTCCCCGGCAATAGCATCGATGGCGCCATCTTCCAGCGCCTGCTCCGCAACGGACGCTGTGCGGTTCCAGCCCAGCACCCGGCAGTCGGTGTATTTTTTGATCGCCTTTGCCATAGACCCGCCGATCAGGCCGAGTCCTGCCACGATCACCGTTTTATTGACGATCCGCACCGGCTTGATCAGAATGAATTCCGTCATATTGCGTGGATCATCTTCCAGATTTTCCGCGACAAGATGCAGGCCGAAGGCCTCGCCGGCATTTTTCCGGCAAAGCACGGCGGTATCCGCGGGCAGGCGGCCGTCTGCCAGATATCTGGCCGCGATGGCGGTATCCTCCACCTCCTGCTGCGGAATCTCCGGATACAGTTTTTTCAGATGATCCCGACACTGGCCGAGCGCCTGGATATGCGAGGCGATGCAGCGGATCTCCTTGACATCCGGCCCCTTCACAAACAGGCAGTGATGCACCGGCAGCCACTGTGCGTCAACCGTACGGTAGGAAAAGCCGGCCAGCGCCTCGCTTGTTTCCAGCACCGGCCCGGCGATCAGGTTCTGCGTTGCCATGACGCCGTAATCCGCCGCGCCGCAGGCCAGCATCTCCGTCACGCCCTGAGAATGGATGGCGGGAAGATATTCCGGGCTGATAAAACCCTGGTTTTTGGCAAACAGACGGCTGGCCGCGTCCGAGTTGCTGCCGGGAATCCCCTGATAAGCAATACGCATAAGATCTCCTCTTCTCTTACGCGGCTTCGGAGCTCTTTTGTGCCGCGCCGTCGTACTCGCCTACGCTCTTTGCGATCATCAGATTGGCCACCACGTCGCCTTCCACATTGATGGTCGTGAAGGCCATATCCAGCAGACGGTAAAAGCCGCTGATCGGGCCCATCAGATCGATCGGCAGGCCGAGGATAGACAGGAAGGACGCACCGAGCACCACGCCGCCGCCGGGGATGCCGGGAGCCGCCATGTTGATCAGCGTAGCCACAAAGACCAGGAACACGATGGTGCCGAAGCTCAGGCCGATGTCATAGAAATCCGAGACAAAGACGGCCAGGCAGCAGAACGAGCAGGCGCCGCCGCACATGTTGATGGTGCAGCCGAGCGGAAGCGTAAATTTGGAGATGCCCTCCGGCGCGCCCAGATCTTCCATGGAGACGTTGATCGTCGTCGGCAGGGTAGCCGCGGAAGAGGTGGTGGACAGGGTGACCAGCGCGATCTTGCCGCAGGCCTTAAGCAGCTTGCCGAAAGGCACTTTGGTATAGAGGCAGGCGGGCAGCATCATGACCAGGAAGAAGACCACGATGCAGCACAGCCAGCAGCAGGCAATGTATTTGGCCAGCGCGCCGAAGATGCCGGCGCCGTACTGTGCCACGGAATATGCCATCAGCGACATAACGCCGAGGGGCGAAAGCTCCATGAAGTAGCCGAGCATCTTAAACATGGCGGCGGACAGGCTGTTCATGAAATCCACCACCGGCTTGCCCTTCTCTCCGATCGACACGATCGCCACAGCGAAGACGATGGTAAAGAGGATCACCGGCAGGGTGCTGCCGTCCGCAGCGGCCTTAACGATATTGGTCGGAACGATGGTGGTCAGAAAGCTGCTGATCGTGGGATTGGTGATCGTGCCTTCATACTTCGGCGCGTTCTCGAAAACGGTGCCGAAGCCCGGCCGGATCACATAGGCAATGGCCAGGGAGACCGCAGCAGAGATGACGAACATGACCACATACAGCAGCACCGTACGCAGGCCGACTCTCCGCAGCAGAGCACCGTCCCGGATATTGGCAATGCCGCAGAACACGGCGCAGACCACGATGGGGATGATCATCAGCTTGATCAGGTTCAGATAGATGTCACCCACGACCTTGGTGCTGATACTGAACTCCGGCAGCAAAAAGCCAAGCAGAACGCCCAGGGCAAAGCCGACCGCGACTCTCAGGAACAGGTTCTTTTTCGAAAGCAGAGCCCTCATGTTTTCCTCCTTCGTTGGCAAAACAAAAAGTGGTAATATCCTTCTTTGGATTTTACCACTTTAAAGCTTTATAGCGCGAAAGTCAAGACCTGATTTTTGTTTTTCACAGGTTTTTTTAGCGTTTTCACCCGTTTCAGCGATACATCTTATCGTGCCGGTAGGGCTTGCGGAGGCCGAGCTTTGCCGCCGCCTTTTCCGCTTTATGCTTCAGCTCGATCTGCTTCCTGCGCCTTGCCGCCGCCGCGCCCCTTGCGCGGTTTGTCTCCTGATCCGGCACGGAAAATGAGGCAAGCAGGGCCGCAAGCTCTGCGTTCTTTTCGCGCGGCACCCGGGCCACGACATCGCCCCTGTCCTTCTCTACGCCGTAGATCTTCAGCTTGTTCGACTTTACGCCTTCATTTGCGATCAGGATGAGTTCATTCTCCGGGCAGAGATCCTTCAGAACAGCCAGGATATGGTCATAATTCTCTTCGATATACCGCAGCTCATGGGGTGTGCCGTCCTCGTCCAGGATGCGGTCATCCATGTAACGGATAAAGAGGGTCGGCTCCTGCGTGATCTGATAAAAGTGGCGGATGCGCCGCTCATATTTATCCTGCACCGCGGGCAGCTGGTCCTTCAGCGGCTCCCACATATTGAAATCGTGGAAGAACTGGATCTCGTAGCGGTTCATATAATGTTCAGGCGCTTCTTCGCTCTGCTTCAGCTCCTCTTCGTCCAGAAAGTGCTCAAATTTCTTCTCGATGCAGCCGATCACGCCTTCAAAGCGCAGGTCGATATTCCAGTCGAAGGGCATGGAAGCCTCGCGCAGGCCCAGAGCCTCCAGGTCCAGCGCCACCGAGCAGAAGCTGCCGAGCGATATGAAATGTTTGAAGTTGTGCATTCCCGCCTCTGTCATTTTGTCCACCTTCAATGCCTTGGAAGACCGCCTCTCGTAAAGATCGTCTTATTTCTTGATCTTCATGGTGAGGGCGATGCGCTTCCTCTTTTTATCCACTTCCAGCACCTGCACGTCCACCACGTCGCCCACCTTCACCGCTTCCAGCGGGTGTTTGATATAGCGGTCGCAGATGCGGGAAATATGCACCAGTCCGTCCTGATGGACCCCGATGTCCACAAACACGCCGAAGTCCACCGCGTTGCGCACGGTCCCCTTCAGGATCATGCCGGGAACAAGGTCGTCGATATCCAGCACATCGCTTCTGAGCACCGGCTTCGGGATATCCTCACGCGGGTCACGTCCCGGTTTTTCCAGTTCATTTAAGATGTCGGTCAGCGTAGGCACGCCCACGCCGAGCTTTTCCGCCATGGCTGTTTTATCAGCCACTTTCCGGCTTACGCCCTTAAGTCCGCCCTTGCGGATGTCTTCCGGCGTATAGCCAAGCTCCTGCATCAGCGCCTTCGCCGCCGCGTAGCTTTCGGGGTGCACTGCGGTCTCATCCAGAGGTTCCTTGCCACCGCGCACGCGCAGGAAGCCTGCGCACTGCTCAAAGGCTTTCGGGCCGAGCTTCGGGACCTTTAAAAGCTGCTTTCTGTCGGTAAAGGCACCGTTTTCTTCCCGGTAGGCCACGATGTTTTTCGCCGTGGTCTTATTGATGCCGGAGATGTATTCCAGCAGGGAGAAGCTTGCAGTATTTAAGTCTACCCCGACCTTGTTCACCACATCTTCCACCACGCCGTTTAAGGCATCGCCGAGCTTCTTCTGGTCCATATCGTGCTGATACTGGCCAACGCCGATGCTCTTCGGATCGATCTTCACCAGTTCCGCGAGCGGGTCCTGCAGGCGGCGCGCCATGGAAGCCGCGCTCCGCCCTCCGACGTCCAGGTCCGGAAACTCTTCCGTGGCCAGCTTGCTCGCGGAATAGACCGAAGCGCCGGCCTCGTTCACGATCACGTAGGAGACCTTCACGGGGATCTCGTGCAGGATCTCGGCGATCACCTGCTCGGATTCGCGGGATGCCGTGCCATTGCCGAGGGCGATCAGCGTCACCTTATCCTTTGCGATGAGCCGCTTGATGATGGTCTTCGTCTCCTCCACGCGCCGCATGGGCTCCGTCGGATAGACCACGGTATGGTCCAGCACCTTGCCGGTCTCGTCCACCACGGCGATCTTGCAGCCCGTGCGGAAGCCCGGGTCCCAGCCCAGCGTCACCTGTCCCACGATGGGCGGCTGCATCAGCAGCTGTTTTAAATTCTCGCCGAAGACCTTGATGGCGCCGTCCTCGGCCCGCTCGGTCGCGGCGGAACGCACTTCGCGCTCCACCGAAGGCTGGATCAGGCGCTCGTAGGCGTCCTTCGCCACGTTTTTCAGGAAGGGGGAGGTGTACGGATTGTCCGTCGTGATCAGGCGTTTTGCGAGGAAGTTCTCCATGGCCTCCGCCGAAATATCCACCTTGACGCTCAGCTTTTTCTCTGCCTCGCCGCGGTTTAAGGCCAGAATGCGGTGGCCTGCGGCCTTCGCGATGTTCTCCGTATAGCCCACATACATCTCATAGGTGCCGTCGGGATCTTCTTCCTTCGCTTCGGAGACGAGTGTCCCGTACTTCCCGGTGGCTTCACGGATGGCAAAGCGGTAGGCGGCTTCATCGCTCACCTGTTCCGCCAGGATATCGGATGCGCCGGCGAGGGCATCCTGCACGTTTGCCACGCCCTTCTCTTCGCTGATGTACGCTTCAGCCAGTGTCTCGAGGGGCACTTTTGCCTCCTGCCTGAGGATCTCCTGCGCCAGCGGTTCCAGTCCCTTTTCCTTTGCCACGGTCGCGCGGGTCCTTCTCTTCTGCTTATACGGGCGGTACAGGTCCTCCACTGCGACCAGGGTCTTCGCCTCTTCGATCTGCGTCTGCAGTTCAGGGGTGAGCTTTCCCTGCTCTTCGATGCTCTTCAGCACGGCCGCCTTCCGCTCTTCCAGCCCGCGCAGATACTTCAGGCGCTCGTCCAGCGTGCGCAGGACCTCATCATTTAAGCCGCCGGTCACTTCTTTGCGGTAGCGGGAAATAAAGGGGATGGTATTCCCCTCATCGATCAGTTCTACGGTCGCTTTGACCTGTGAGTCCTTGATGGCCAGTTCTTCGGCCAGCAGTTTGATAATATCCATAGGTTCCTCTTTATTTACGGCGTCCAGCCGATGATCAGCTTCACGATCCACTGCAGCAGAATGATAAAGAGCAGGGCATAGATCATACCGTCGTTAAACGTCAGCATGCGTATCTTTCCGCGGGAAAGACGTCCGGCCGTCTGTGAGATCATAAAAAGCAGGGCCGAAAGGCACGCTGCCGGTACAGCCGGATGATACGAAAAAGACGTCATCAGATCCCCCTGCAGGAAGGCCCGCAGCGCCCTGGTCGCGCCGCAGCCAAGGCAGGGAATGTGCAGCACGCGGTAAAACGCGCAGGGGAAGGGCCAGCGAAGCTTTGCGGCAAGTCCCGGGCTGAACCGATGCAGGAAAAGAGCAGCGGCTCCCAGAGCGATCAGCCCCCAGCCTGTCCCATACAGCACATTGTCTGTGCGGGAGGGCGCATAAGCAAGCCAGCGATGTTTTCTCTGCTTAATCCCAGAGAAGGTCATGTCCCTTCCTTCCTCTTCCTTCCAGCAAGGCAAAGGCGATCGCCTGCCCGCCGTCATGAGAAAGCGAAAGATGCACGCGGTCAACGCCCTTTCTGCGGGCAAGCATCATTGCCTCCCCCAGCAGCCGGTATCCGGGCTTTCCGTCCTCATTGTGGATCACCTCGATATCCGACGGTCCAAAGCCGCGAAAGCCGGTCCCGAGCGCCTTGGCGCAGGCCTCCTTTGCCGCAAAGCAGGCGGCTGCCGAAGCCGCCGCGCCCATTCCGCGGCCTGTAATGTATTCTCTTTCACCTTCCGTATAAAAGCGTGCAAGGAGCGCGTTCCGCTTCTCCTCATCTTCAAAGCGTTCGATGCTGCAGATATCTGTTCCGATTCCGACGATCATCTCTTACCCCCAGATCATCTGAGCGATGCGGCGGCCGGGATCCTTTTTCCAGAAGCCGCAGCGCGAGTAGCTGCGAAGGCGGGCAAGCTTTCCCATATCCGGAAGCTTCGCATAGGTCCCGACCAGTTCTTTTTGCGCTTCATCCAGCCGGTCCCCGTAGACCGAAAGAAAGGCTGCCGCCTGCGCCGAGGTATCGTTCAGTGCCTTTTTGATGGCGCCGCCGGAAAGGCGGCTCTTTAAATAAGCCGGGTTCAGCGGGCTCTTGGCCCCTACGGTGTTCCCGCCGTGCTGACGGTAGTCGATGGTCGCTTCGGGCAGAAAGACGCTCTTTCCGAAGGCCGCCGCACAAAGCGCGATCCACCAGTCGTGCATCAGCATCTTTTCCTCTCCTGCGCCCTCAAGGGCAAGAGCCGTGAGCGGTCTGTTGATCATCAGCGTGCAGCCGGTGACCACGTTCTGGATCAGGAGTTCATTCAGGGCAAGGCGCCTGCCGTCAAGGCGCGAATAATGCATAAAGCTTTCATCGATCGGCCTGAGCGCCCCGTCCACGACCCGCAGATCTGTATGCACAAGGATGGGCGGCGCGTTCTCTTCACGGCTCTCCGCGCGGGCTTTTCGCTCCGCCTCCTGCATCGCCGCCAGTGTTTTGCGCACCTTGTCGGGATGCCATACGTCATCCTGATCGCAGAACATCAGATACTCCGCGTTCCGGTATTCCTTCATAAGATGCAGAAAATGCTTCTGCGCGCTGCCAAAGCGCAGTCCGGAGCGGTGATGGATGATCCGGTCAGGGTACTTTTCCGTATAGGAAGCAAGCAGCGCCTCTGTATCTGTTCCGTCGTCCGACAGGATCAGTTCCCAGTCATCACAATCCTGCGCCAGAATGGACTCGATCATGGCGCCTGCGTAATCGTTCCCCTTATACGCCGCAAGAAGGATCGTAACCCGGCTCATTGCTTCTCCCCCTTCCATTTGGCAAAGTACTTCCGCGCAGACTGGAGATGGAGCTTTAATGCCCTGCTGCTCTTTGCGCTGTCATGATGCCAGGCATGCGTGACCTTCGCGCCGGGGAAAAAGATCACCTTCGCGCTCTGCCGCACCCGGCGGCTTAAGTCCGCATCCTCCATATAAAGAAAAAAGCGCTCATCAAAGCCGCCGAGGGTCTTAAATAGTTCCGTGCGGATCATGCAGAAGCAGCCGGAGCAGAATTCGATCTCCTCAGGCTGATCCATGGCTTCCCCTCCGCGGCAGTACGCTTTGCGCACCGAAGGAAGGAATTTCCCCGCGATCATATACCACCAGCTGGGATCATGCTTTGGCAGGATCTGCCTGCTCCCGTCCGGATAGCGGATATCCGGCATCATCAGTCCCACTTCCGGATGCGCTTCCATGTACGAGACCATGGCAGAGATCGCGTCCTCCTGCAGGGTGATGTCCGGATTGATCATCACATGATACTTCGAGTGCAGCAGCGGCAGCACTCTGTTATGACCGGCGCCGAAGCCGAGATTTGCCCCGTTTTCGATCACTGTCACCGCAGGAAAAGCGGCCCGCACGGCGGCAGGGGTGCCGTCATCCGAACCGTTATCCGAGATAAACAGGGAAAGCTCGACTCCCTGCGTGTGTTCGCTGATGCTCCTAAGGCAGTCCAGGATCTCGTCACGGTTGTGATAGGTGACGATGGCGCCGGAGACCGGGATCCTATCACTCATCTGCTGCCTCCTTGGCCTTGTCTGCCGTCAGCTCTGCCGTCAAAGCGTCCGCGCTGCTGCTCTGGTCCTCCGCAAAAGCTTCCGTGCTTTCATCCGGGGTAAACAGGACCAGGACGGTGCGGAACATGAGCTTTAAGTCCAGCCAGATGCTGAACTGCTCGATGTAGGAAAGGTCCAGCATGAGCTTGTCCTTCGGGCTGGTGTTGTACTTGCCGTAGATCTGCGCCATGCCGGTAAGACCGGCCTTGGCCCGCTCACGGTAGACAAACTCAGGATATTCCGCGGTATATTTTTCGACATTCTCCACCATCTCCGGCCGCGGTCCCACGATGCTCATATCGCTCTTGATGATATTGATGAGCTGCGGGAATTCATCGATCCGGTACTTGCGGATAAAGCGCCCCACCTTGGTGATGCGGTCATCATCCTTGGAGACGGAGACGTGTTTTCCCCCCTCTTCCGCCCGCATGGAGCGGAACTTCAGCACCTCAAAAATGCGCCCGCCGAAGGTCACGCGTTCCTGCCGGTAAAAGACGGGACCGCCGTCCTCCAGCTTGATGGCAAGAGCCGTGAGCAGGAAAACCGGGCTCAGCAGCACCAGGGCAAAAGAAGCCAGTACAAGGTCCATCCCGCGTTTGATGCAGCGCTGCTCAAAGCTCATATAGCGCTCAGGGGAGGCGATCATGGATTTATCGGAGAAATACACGGTCTCGCTGCGCAGCGCCACGATATCCGTCAGTTCCATGGAATAATAAATGTCTTTTTTCTTGCGGTACGCGTACAGGACGCCGCGTGCCCGCTCCGCAGGGGTAAGCCCGTAGAAAAAGATGATGTCGTTCTGGTAGATGGACTGCTCCAGATCCGGATCCTGCCAGTCTGCCGCCGCCATCACCTGAAACTGCTTTTGAAATTTGCCGATCTCCTTTAAAAAGTTCTGGATATCCGTCCCCTCTTTGGAGACCACCAGGCATTTTGAAGGCGCATGCACCTTGAAATACAGGGCGTTCAGCGCATAGGTCAATATGATCAGCAGGAGGATCTGGACCGCATAGGAAAGAAGCATGAACCAGAGATTGGCCACGCGGAAGCGGTTGTCGCTCGTCTCGTTGGAAAGCATGATCGACAGGAAGAGCTGCGCGATCAGATCAGTGAACAGCAGCGCCGCCACCTGAGAATAGATGATGGGCTTGCTCTTGCGCTTGCCGATGTCAAAGCCTCCGTAGACCCGGCCCATAAAGATATAGGCCATCAGGAAGGCCAGCGCGGTGACCGCGAGGGTACGGGAAAGATTGAGCAAGGGGAAATAACGCTGCCCCATGATCAGAAAATACGGAAGCGCCGCAGCCAGAAAGGCTGCGGCCCGTGTCAGAGCCAGCAGGGAATGTGAAAATCGCTGAAGCGTTTTTTGCTTCTTCATGCAGATCCTCCGGAAAACAAGAGATTTACGCAGCGATCAGATACCGGTCATCCGGGCGCTGTATCAAGGCCAGTCGTTCAGAAGCGGAAGGCCTCTCCGAGCCTCGGGGCAAGGATATCTTTGGCTGAAAGCGTGAGCGGCGTGCCGTCCTCCATCCGGTAACCGGAGGGATCCGCGGAGCCGGGATAGTCTCCCTTAAGGCCGGGCCAGCTGACGGCGATCTCCGGATCGTTGAAGGCCAGCGCGCCTTCATCGCCGGGGTGATAAAAGTCCGTCACCTTATAGCAGAATTCCGCGTAGTCGGAAAGCACCAGGAAGCCGTGGGCAAAGCCTTCGGGAATATAAAACTGATTCATCTTCTCCGCGCTCAGCAGCACACCGTGCCATTTGCCGAAGGTGGGGCTTTTTGCCCGCAGGTCCACCGCCACATCAAAGACTTCGCCGCGGACGACCCGCACCAGCTTGCCCTGCGGATGTTCCTTCTGATAGTGCAGGCCGCGCAGCACGCCTTTCACAGAGGCGCTCTGGTTATCCTGCACGAAGATCATCGGCAGGCCGGCTTCTTCCATATCCCGCTGGTTATACGTTTCGACAAAATATCCGCGCGCGTCGCGGTGCACCGTAGGCTGGATCTCAACGAGGCCCTCGATGCCGCATGTGTTAACGCTGATCTGGCTCATTCCGGCATTCTCCTTATGCTGTCGATCTCAATACCCGATCTCTTTCAGATAACGGGTCAGTGCGTCCTGCCATGAAGGAAGCAGGGCAAAGCCATTCGCCTTCAGCTTCTTTTTGCTCAGGCGGCTGTTCATGGGACGCGATGCCGCCGATTTTCCGTATTCTTCGGTCGTGACCGGGATCACCGTCACCTTTTTTCCCGCCTGGCGGAAGATCTCGCAGGCAAAATCATACCAGGAAATAAACCCGCCTTCGTTGGTGGCATGGTAATAGCCGTATTTTTCGGTCTCCAGCATATCCACCAGCAGCCGTGCCAGATCAAAGGTGTAGGTCGGGGTCCCGATCTGATCGTCGACCACGCGCAGGGTATCATGCGTTTCCGAAAGCTTCAGCATGGTCTTGATGAAGTTCTGGCCCGAGAGTCCGAAGACCCAGGCGATACGGACGATAAAGTACTTCTGGAGCGTTCTGCTGACCGCCAGTTCTCCGGCCAGCTTGCTGCGGCCATAGACATTCAGCGGGGCATAGTCCTTGCAGTCCGGTTCCCAGGGTTTGGTCCCCAGGCCGTTGAACACATAGTCCGTACTGATATAGATCATCTTGGCATCTGCTTCTTTTGCGGCATCCGCCAGAAAGGCCGTCGCCACGGCGTTGATCTGCCGCACCTTCGGCGCATTTGCCGGATCCTCCGCCGCATCGACCGCGGTCCAGGCCGCGCAGTGGACGATGGCATCCGGTCTGACCTCGCGGACTGTCCGGTGTACGGCTTCTTCATCCGTGATATCCAGCGGGATATACGGCATCGTCGTGACCGGCGAGCCATCCTGCACGCCGCTGTACTCCGGCTTCAGGTCGCTCCCGATGCCTTCATAGCCTCTCTTATGCAGTTCATTCATGACATCGTGGCCAAGCTGGCCTGCGGCGCCGGTAACTAAGACCTTCATTGTCCCCTCCTGTTCAGCGGTTTCCGTACATTCTTTCGTAATAATTCTGATAGTCTCCGCCGATGATCGTCTTCCACCACTCCTGATGGTCCAGATACCAGCGGATGGTCTTTTTGATCCCGTCTTTGAACATGGTCTCCGGCAGCCAGCCAAGCTCTGCGTGGATCTTGGCCGGATCGATCGCGTAGCGCATATCATGTCCCTTGCGGTCCGTCACAAAGGTGATGAGGCACTCCGGCTTGCCAAGCTCCTTCAGGATGAGCTTCACGATATCGATATTAGCCATTTCATTGTGGCCGCCGATATTGTAGACTTCGCCCACGCGTCCCTTTCGCATGATCAGATCGATCGCCTTGCAGTGATCCTCCACGTAGAGCCAGTCGCGCACGTTTTCTCCGGTACCGTAGACCGGCAGCGCCTTGTCCGCGAGGGCATTGGCGATCATGAGCGGGATCAGCTTTTCCGGGAACTGGTACGGGCCGTAGTTGTTAGAGCAGCGCGAGATGCTCACCGGCAGATCGAAGGTGCGGTGATAGGCCATGACCAGAAGGTCCGCCGAGGCCTTGGAGCTCGAATACGGGGAGCTGGTATGGATCGGGGTCTCTTCCGTAAAGAACAGATCCGGACGGTCGAGCGGCAGGTCGCCGTAGACCTCGTCTGTCGAGACCTGGTGGTAGCGCCCGACGCCGTATTTGCGGCAGGCATCCATCAGATTGGCCGTACCCAGAATATTGGTCTCCAGGAAGATGCCCGGATTTTCAATGGAGCGGTCCACGTGGGATTCCGCCGCGAAATTGACCACGATATCGAATTTTTCCTCTTCAAACAGGCCAAAGACAGCTTCACGGTCCCGAATATCCATCTTCACGAAGCGAAAGCCCGGCTTGTCCAGAACAGACGCAAGCGTCGACAGATTGCCCGCGTAGGTCAGGGCATCCAGGCAGACGATGCGATCCTCCGGATGGTGCTCCCTCTCATAAAAGATAAAGTTGCTGCCGATAAACCCGGCTCCGCCGGTCACAAGAATATTCATTGATCTTTTCCTCTTTTTCCCATTTTTCTGTCAGGCAGCCTCCCGGTCAATACCGGAATTTGCCGTCGGCGACCTGCTTTAAATGCTGTCCGTAGGGAGATTTGCCATAGCGCTCCGCGGACATCAGCAGCTGCTCTTTCGTGATCCATCCGTTGGTATAGGCGATCTCTTCGAGCGCCGCGATCTGCGCGCCCTGTCTTACCTCGATGGTCCGCACGAAATCCGCCGCATCCACCAGGGAATCCATGGTCCCGGTATCCAGCCAGGCATAGCCGCGGCCGAGAAGCTGCACATCCAGCGTCCCGTCTTCCAGGTAGAAACGGTTCAGGTCCGTGATCTCCAGCTCACCGCGCGCACTCGGCACGATCTTCTTGGCCAGTTCCACGCAGCGCCTGTCATAGAAATACAGCCCCGTGATGCAGTAATTGCTCTTCGGATTCTGCGGCTTCTCTTCGACGGAGATGACCTTTCCGTTTTCATCAAATTCCACGATGCCGAAGCGCTGCGGATCATTCACATAATAGCCGAAGATGCAGGCCCTGCCGCTTTCCGCGGATGCCTTCGCATCCTTCAGCCGCTTTTTCAGCTCGCCGCCGTAAAAGATATTGTCGCCGAGGACCATCGCGCAGCAATCATCGCCAATAAACTCTTCTCCCAGCAGGAAGGCCTGAGCCAGACCGTCGGGACTCGGCTGCACCTTATAGCTTAAATGGATGCCGAAGGCGCTGCCGTCGCCCAGCAGCCGCTCAAAGTTCGGCAGATCGGTCGGGGTAGAGATGATCAGGATATCCCGGATCTCCGCTGACATCAGGGTGGACAGAGGATAATAGATCATGGGCTTGTCATAGACCGGAAGCAGCTGTTTTGAAGTTACCATGGTCAGAGGATAAAGCCTGGTTCCGGCACCGCCGGCAAGTACGATTCCTTTCATCATTGCCTCTTTCTTTTCGTGTTATTGTCCGCTGCGCTGGGCCAGGATCAGGCGCCAGGAGTCATACAGCGATTTATACAGATCCGAGTCTGCGCTCGTAATGCTGAGCTGCAGGAACAGTTCTTCGATCTTGTCCCGGTCCTGATCGATATCCAGCTCGCTCATCTGCAGCAGGATCTCGTAGGCCTCGTTTTTATCTTCACTGGCAGCAAGCCGCAGGCGCAGAGACTCCATCTGCTCCGCATACGAGGCCACCGCCTGATTGACCGCGGTCTCGCGATTTCGGGAGATCGTCGGGACCAGTATCCCTTCTATCGTGCAGACCAGAAGGATCAGTCCGAGCAGGAAGCGCAGCCATTTCCCGGCTCTTCCCTGCAGGGCTCCCCCCACGCGTCCTGCTTTCTCTTTGACGTTCTCCGCCGTATTCTTCATGGCGGCGTTCACGCGGGAGAGGTTTTTGGCAGCGTCCTGACGCGGCGCATTGTCCAGTTCCTGCAGCAGATGGCGGCAGAAGACGCTGCCGCAGTCGATCTTTAAGGCCGCATCGATCTCCTTCTTTGCCTTGGCATTGTCGCCTTCATCCAGCAGAAGGAGGGCCATGAGTTCATGCGCCTTGACCATTCTCGGAACCTTTTCCGTGACATACTGCAACTGGATCAGGGCAAGATCATTGCTGCCTGCCTTCGCCTGTTCCAGTGC
>Ga0129307_1001786_pt1 | contig 20559 bp, 19 predicted proteins | sample P1105metagenome_FD_94437 | JGI IMG/M metagenome (GOLD analysis project Ga0129307, IMG submission 94437) | Capybara group fecal microbial communities from Wisconsin, USA - P1105 metagenome | ecosystem: Host-associated > Mammals > Digestive system > Large intestine > Fecal | place: USA: Wisconsin... | reverse complement strand
CCTCCCTTGATTTCATAGTGCGGTTGGCAGACCAGCGCTATCCTATCATGGGAGGTCTTTTATTGCTATAAGCTTTTTATGACCACCAGCCAAGCTGGTGGTTGCTTGTCTCTAAAGAGCCAATGCAGCACGAAAAAAGGACGGCTTGCGCCGTCCTTTTTTCGTGGATTCAGTTGAGGAAATCCTTGAGCTTCTTGGAGCGGGAGGGGTGGCGGAGCTTGCGCAGCGCCTTCGCCTCGATCTGGCGGATGCGCTCGCGCGTGACCTTGAACTCCTTGCCGACCTCCTCAAGCGTGCGGGGACGGCCGTCCTCGATGCCGAAGCGCAGCTTGAGCACCTTCTCCTCGCGCGGGGTCAGCGTGGACAGCACGTCCACAAGCTGCTCCTGCAGGAGGGTGAAGCTCGCCGCCTCGCTCGGCTCGCTCGCGCCCTCATCGGGGATGAAGTCGCCGAGATGGCTGTCCTCCTCCTCGCCGATGGGCGTTTCAAGGGAAACCGGCTCCTGCGCGATCTTCAGGATCTCGCGCACCTTCTCGACGGACATACCCATCTCGTCGCTGATCTCCTCGGGAGAGGGATCGTGCCCCAGCTCCTGCAGGAGCTGGCGGGAGACGCGGATGACCTTGTTGATCGTCTCGACCATGTGGACGGGGATGCGGATCGTGCGCGCCTGGTCCGCGATGGCGCGGGTGATCGCCTGACGGATCCACCACGTCGCGTAGGTGGAGAACTTGTAACCCTTGGTATGGTCGAACTTTTCCACCGCCTTGATGAGGCCGAGGTTGCCCTCCTGGATGAGGTCGAGGAAGAGCATACCGCGCCCGACGTAGCGCTTGGCGATGGACACCACGAGACGGAGGTTCGCCTCCGCCAGCTTCTGCTTGGACGCCTCGCCCTTGGCGACGGCGGCGGCGCAGGCGGCGCGCTCCTCGACGGTCAGCTCGATCTCGCCGTCGCGCTCCTGCCGGAGCTTCTCCTGCGCCTCCGCGCCGACGCTCATCTCGCTGGCAAGCTCGATCTCCTCCGCGGCGGAAAGCAGGCTGACCTTGCCGATCTCCTTGAGGTACATACGCACGGGGTCGTCGATGGAGAAGCTGTCGATCAGCTCGTTCGGGTCGACCAGCTCCTCCTCCTCGATCTCGGCGATCGCCTCGATCGGCGGCTCGTCGTCGGCGTCGCTGTCGACGGAATCCGCGTCCTCGTTGACCAGCTTGACGCCCAGCTTCTCCAGCGAGTCGTAGACCTGATCCACCTGCTCCGGCGAAAGCGGCAGGTCGTCCAGCCGCTCGATCAGGTCGGTGGTGTCCAGCTTGCCGGCCGCCTTGCCCTGCGCGAACAGGGTGCGCAGCTTCTCGTGCTCGCTGAGGATCGCCGCGGCGGGCAGCGAGTTGATGATCGCCGCGCTCAGCGGCGGCGCCTTCTTCTCGACCTCGGGCTGGCGCTTGGACTTGAGAGGCTTGTCGATGTCGACCGGGATCTCCTGAAACTCTCCGGCGGCGGCAAGAATGCTGTCCGCCTGCGCCTCCAGATCCCGGGTGTCAAAGTCCTTGTCCATATCAATTGCCATGTGTGGTTCCTCCATCTCTATCTGAATTGTGTTTGTTTCTCTTTCTCATCGCCGCCGTCAGCGGGTCCTCCGCCGCGCCGCCGCGTTTTGCCGCTTCGTCGCGGATGATGGTCAAATAATCGCGCAGCGCCTTTTCTCGCGCGGCGTGGTCGCTGGATTCCGGCTTTTGCAGGACGCCCGCCAGATGTCCCAGCTCGTCGGCGTTGAACTGCCCGTCCAGCGCGGCGACGCGGATCGCGCCGCCGTTTTGCCGCTGCTCCCACAGCGCGGTGAAGAACCGCCCCAGCAGCGGCGAGGAAAACTCCGCCTCCGTCAGCGGCGGTTGCGCGCCGAACAGCGCGTCGTCAAGCACCAGCAGCCGCAGCAGCCCCTCCTCCGAGCGCGCCGAGCGCGTGTTTTCGTAGCGCATGGAGCGCTCCTTCGGCTGCACGGCGGCAACGGGGCGCAGGTCGCGCTTCTCCTGCTCGCGCCGCTCCTTTTTCGCGCTGCGCGACGCGGCGCGGCGCACCTCGACCGTCAGCGCGTCCGCCGATATGCCAGCCGCCTCCGCCGCGCGGACGGTGTAGACCTCGCGCTCCACGGCGTTCGGCACCGCGGCGAGCAGCTCCGCCGCCGCCGAGGCGTAGCCGATGCGTCCCTGCGCGTCGGTCAGGTCGAATTTCGAGGCGAGCTGCGACATTCGGAAGTCCATGCCGCTCTCGCTGCCGGTGAGCAGGTTCTCAAAGGCGTCCGCGCCCTGATATTTGATGAAATCGTCCGCGTCCTGCTTGACGTACTGCCCGTCCACGAGGCGCTTGGGCAGCTCCAGAACGCGCACGTTGAAGTCGGTGCTGTTCAGCAGCGTCAGCGCCTTCTGCGTCGCGGTCTTGCCCGCCTCGTCGTTGTCGTAGCAAAGGATGATATCCTTCGTGTAGCGGGAGAGCAGATGCAGCTGCTCCTGCGTCAGCGCCGTGCCCATCGAGGCGCAGGCGTTGTCGAAGCCCGCCTGATGCAGCATGACGACGTCGATGTTGCCCTCGACGAGCAGGATGCCCTCGCGCTTGCTCTTTTTGGCGAGGTTCAGCCCGTAGAGCACGCGGCGCTTGCTGTAGACGACGGTTTCGGGCGTGTTCATGTACTTCGCGCCCGTGTCGTTCTTGTCGATGATGCGCCCGCCGAAGCCCAGCACGTCGCCGCGCACGTCGATGATCGGGAAGATGAGCCGGTTGCGGAACTTGTCGTACACCCTGTCGTTCTTCCCCTTCACGACGAGGCCGGAGGCCAGCAGCTCGCCCTGACGGTAGCCCTTGTCCAGCATGGCGTGCAGCAGGCCGTCCCATTCGTCCGCCGCGGCGCCGAGGCCGAAGTTGGTCGCGTTGCGCCGGGTGATCTTTCTCTGGCGCATATAGTCCATGGCCGCGGCGCCCTTGGGCGAGTAGAGCTGGTCGTAGTAAAACCGCGCCGCGTCGCGGTTGAGCGCGAGCAGACGCGCGCGCAGGCGCGCCGTGCCGTCGTCCTGATCCTGCTCCGGCACGGGGATGTTCGCCCGCCTTGCCAGAAAGCGGACCGCGTCGGGATAGGAGAGGTTTTCGATCTCCATGATGAAGTTGATGACCCCGCCGCCCTTTTTGCAGCCGAAGCAGTAGTACATCTGCTGGTCGGGCCGCACATGGAACGACGGCGTTTTCTCGCTGTGGAACGGGCAGCAGCCCCAGTATTCCGAGCCGCGCGGCTGCAGACCCACATAGCTTCCGACCACGTCCACAATGTCGCTGCGCGCCGTCAGCTCGTCCAAAAACCGCTGGTCGAACGCCATGTCCCCGCCCCCCTTTTTGACCGCTAAAGTACTTATACGCCAAATCTTTTCGATTTCCTCTTTTTTTATCAAAAAATTTTTGGAAAATTGACAACGCCGCGCCGATGCAATATACTTTTCTCAAAAGATTGAAAGGGGGGCGGGCGCATGAAGATCCAGCTGTTTGCCGTGAAGCTCGACCGCCCCCTGACCGCCGAGGAGCAGACCGCCCTGCTGCGCATCATGCCGGACGAGCGGCGCAAGCGCCTGGAGCGCCTGCCGCGCGAGGAGCTGCGGGACGAGCCCCTGTGCGCCTACGCCGTGCTGTACATGGCGACGCGGGCGATGTGCGGCTGGAAGGTCATGCCGGAGATGCGTTACAGCAAGTACGGCAAGCCGGAGTTCGCCGACCATCCCGAGGTGCAGTTCAACATCAGCCACACCCGCCGCGCCGTGCTGGTCGGCCTGCACGACGAGCCGCTGGGCGTGGACATCGAAAAGCTGCGCCCCGTCAGCGAGAGCACGATGGAGCGCATCGCGGGAACGCGGTCGCGTCAGGAATTCTTTGAGAGCTGGGTGCGGCGCGAGGCGCGCGTCAAGTGGAGCGGCGCCGGCATCAGCTCCATGCGCGAGCGCGAAAACAGCGCGCGCCTCGGCGAGCGCATCGTCTATCTGGATACCTTCCCGGACTACGCCGCCTGCCTCTGCACCCGCTCCGAGGCACGCGTCGCGCCCGTGCACACGTTTGTGGTGGAGTGACACGATTCGTATCGCGCCCGTGACGGCGCGTCTCTTTCCCGCGCCGCCGTCTCCAAGTGGGAGTCCGGCCGGGGCTATCCGAACATCGGCTCGCTGAAGGACATCTCCCGCTTCTTCTCCGTCACCGTCGACGAGCTGATCTGCCCGGAGGAGATCCTCTGCGCCGCCGAGCATGAGCGCAAGGCGTTCGTCGGCAGGACCGTCTCGCTTTTGTGCGGGGCGCTGGACGTTCTTCCCGCCCTGCTGCTGTTCGTCCCGCTGTTCGGCAGCGGCGCGGGCGGCTCCGCTCCGTCGTCCCTGCCGGGGATCACGGGCATGAACCCGCGCGTCCGGCTCGTCTGCCTTTTTGTCGTCGCCCTGACGATCGCAAACGGCGTGTGCGCCGTGCTGATCAGCCGTCTGGACAGGCCCGTGTGGAACCGGCACCGCCTCGTCACGGGGCTTGCGCTGTCGGTTCTCGGCTTCGCCGTGTTCATCCTCTCCCGCCAGCCCTACGCGGCGATGCTGTATTTCGCCCCGCTGGTCGTCAAGGGGATCCTGCTGACGCAGGCAAAGTGACAAACACGCGGCGCTTTCCTCGGAAAGCGCCGCGCGTTTTTCATTTTTACAGTTCCACCACGTCCCAGCTGTGGCCGACGTGGGGCAGAACCTTTTCCAGCAGGTCGCGCGTGGCGATGGTCAGGCTGCCGGTGTTGTCGCAGGGATGGCAGGCGAAGCGCTCCGAGACGGCCACGTCTCGGTCGAGGATCAGATGGACGCGGCGCTCCGTGTCGTTGGCGAGACCCAGCACGCTCGCCGAGCCGGGGGAGCAGCCGAGCAGCTCCTCCATCTTCTCCGGCGGTGCGAACGAAAGGCGCGACGAGCCGATCTGCTTGCTCAGATCCTTCGTGTAGAACGGCTTATCCTCCGGCATGGCCAGCAGATAGAACGCCGTCTGCTGCCGGTTGCAGAGGAACAGGTTCTTGCAGATGCGCGCGTCCAGCGCGTCGCTGATGGCGGCGCAGACCTCCATCGTCTCCGCCGCGGCGTGCTCCACGCGGCGGTACGGGACGCCCAGCGCGTCGAGCAGGGCGAACGCCGCCTTCGCGCGCTCGGAGCCGTGCTCCGGCGCGGTGGTGTAAAACTCCGAGACCAGCATCAGTCGTCCTCCCGCACCAGCGCCTCGCCCGCCTTGTAGATGTCGCCCGCGCCGACGGTGAGGATCAGGTCGCCCGGCTGCGCGAGTGTGCGCAGGGTCTCCGTCACCTTGGCGAGCGTCGGGCAGTAGACCGCGCCGGGGATGCGCGCGGCGAGGTCGTTCGACGAGATGCCGAGGTCGTTCTGCTCGCGCGCGGCGTAGATCTCCGCCAGCACCAGCACGTCGGGCAGCTTCAGCTCCTGCACGAACTCGTCGAACAGGGCGTGGGTGCGGGTGTAGGTGTGGGGCTGGAAGGCGCAGACGATGCGCTTGTAGGGCAGCGCCTTCGCCATCGTCAGCAGGGCGTGGAGCTCGCCGGGGTGGTGGGCGTAGTCGTCGTAGACCGCCGCGCCGCGGAACACGCCCTTCTTCTCGAAGCGGCGGCCCGCGCCGTGGAAGGTCGCAAGCCCGCGCTCCACCGCCGCGCCGGAAAGCCCCAGCAGGTACGCGCCAGACGCCGCCGCCAGCGCGTTCATCACGTTATGCGCGCCGCCGACGTTCAGCGCGACATGGGCGTAGACTTCGCCGCGCACGACGACGTCGAACGCCGGCAGGCCATCTGTCCAGACGAGGTTCGCCGCGTGGCAGTCGGCGGCTTCGTCCGCGAGGCTGAACCAGAACACGGGGCGCGGGAAGCCCGCAAGCGTTTCGCGCGCGCCCGCGTCGTCCGCGTTGGCGACGACGTGGCCGTTCTCCGGCGTCAGCTCGGCGAATTTGCGGAACGAGCGCTCCACGTCCGCGAGGTCCTTGAAGAAGTCGAGGTGGTCCGCCTCGACGTTGAGGATGACCGCCACGGTCGGGAAAAAGCTCAGAAACGAGTTGCAGTACTCGCAGCTCTCGGCGATGATGGTGTCGCCCTTTCCGACGCGGTAGCCGGAGTGCAGCAGCTCCAGCGTGCCGCCGATCATCACCGTCGGGTCGCACTCCGCCGCCATGAAGATGTGCGTCGCCATGGAGGTCGTGGTGGTCTTGCCGTGGGTGCCGGAGATGCACAGCGCGTTGCGGTAGCCCTTCATGATCGCGCCCCACGCCTGCGCGCGCTCGAAGACCGGGATGCCCCGCGCGATCGCGCCGGATATCTCGGGGTTGTCGTCGTGAATGGCGGCGGTGCGCACCACGAAGTCGCAGTCGCCAAGGTTCTCGGCGGCGTGGCCGACGCGCACGTCGATGCCCAGCGCGCGCAGATGCGCGACGGCGGGGCTTTCGCTCATGTCGCTGCCCTGCACGTTGAGGCCCATGCCGTGCAGCACCTCGGCGAGCGGGCTCATCGACACGCCGCCGATGCCCGCGAGGTGCGCGCGCTTGCCGGGTACCAGATCAGAGGAAATATCCATATTTCCCATCCTTTCGGGGATTTTCAAAATTCAACTGATATAGTATAATATATCCGTTCGCAAAGTGCAATTATCTTTTTCGGGAGATTTTCATGGAAATTCCGAGTTATGTCAACCTGATATTGGAACGTTTCACCGCCGCGGGGCACCACGCCTACCCCGTGGGCGGCTGCGTGCGCGACGCGCTGCTGGGGCTGACGCCGGACGATTGGGACATGACGACCGATGCGCCGCCCGGGCGGACGCTGGAGCTGTTCGGCGCGGCGGCGCATCCCACCGGCTTGCAGCACGGCACGGTGACGGTCGTGTCCGAGGGTCGCGCCGTGGAGATCACGACCATGCGGCGCGACGGCGCGTACCGCGACAACCGTCATCCCGAAAGCGTCGCCTTCACCGACCGCATCGAGGACGACCTCGCGCGGCGCGACTTCACGGTGAACGCCATGGCGCTCGCGCCGGACGGCGCGATCGTCGACCCCTTCGGCGGGCAGAGCGACCTGCGCAAGGGCGTTCTGCGCTGCGTGGGCGACGCGCGCCAGAGGTTCGACGAGGACGCGCTGCGCATCCTGCGGCTCCTGCGCTTCGCGTCGCGGCTGGGCTTCGCCGTCGAGCCCGCGACGGCGGAGGCCGCGCGGGAGAAGCGCGTGCTGCTGGAAACCGTCGCGGCGGAGCGGGTCTACGCGGAGCTGAACAAGCTGCTGTGCGGCGCGCACGTCGTGCAGACGCTGCTGGACTTCCCCGACGTGCTGGGCGTGATCGTCCCGGAAATTCTCCCCTGCGTGGGCTTTGACCAGCGGAACCCCCACCATTGCTACGACGTCTGGGGACACACGGCGCGGAGCGTCGGCGCGGTCCCGCCGCGGCGGGAGCTGCGCTGGACGATGCTCTTCCACGACCTTGGCAAGCCGCTGTGCCTCACCGTGGACGAGCAGGGCGTGGGGCACTTCTACGGGCACACGGCGCTCTCCGCCGAGCTGGCGGAGGGGATCATGGCGCGGCTGCGCTTTGAGAAGGCGCTCTCCGCCAGGGTGCGCGCCCAGCTTGCCTGCTTCGACGATATGTTCCCGCCGGAGCGCGCCGCCCTGCACCGCGAGATGGCGCGGCGCGGGCGCGACGTGACCGCCGACCTGCTGCTCACGAAGCTGGCGGACAACGCGGCAAAGGCCCCCGACGGGCTTGCACGGGCGCAGGCGCCGTGGCGCGCGGCGCAGGACGTTTTCGACGCGCTGATCGCGGAGGGCGCGTGCTGCGACCTGTCCGATCTCGCGGTCAACGGCGGGGACATGGCGGCGGTGGGCTTCCGCGGCAAGACGATCGGCGCGGCGCTGCACAAGCTGCTCGTCGAGGTCGCGGCGGAAAAGCTGCCCAACGCGAAGCCCGCCCTCCTCCGCCGCGCCGAGCGGCTGTTCCGCTCCGGGTTTGGCGGCGATCCGTCGTGATTGCGGGTCAAGACAGCTTGGATTTGACATTTTCCGCCGATAGTGATATGATGTTTAATGGTTTAAAGTAAAAGTTCCACTTTGGTATTCAAGCGAAAGAAGGATCCCAATGAAGCACTCTCTGCGCACAAAAACGGTCCTTTTGATCGTCATGATCGCCGTGCTCATCGGCGGCGCGGGCATTGTGACCAGCAACCGCTTCATCACCAGGATCGTGGAGGAAAACTACAAGGACAAGGCGAGCGACCTGGTCGGAACGGTCGCCGTCGTCATCGACGCGAACGAGGTCGCCGCGCTGCAGGACAGCGTCCTTGCGATCTACGACGCCGCGCCGGAGTATGTCTCCAGCGAGGAGTGGGGCTCCGCCGCGTTTGACGAATACGTCGCGCTGTTCTCCGGCGTGGAGGAAACGGAGGCGTTCCTCCGGCTCCGCGGCGTTCTGCGCGACATCCAGAGCGCGAACGACGTGGACTGCCTGTATCTGATGGCGATCGACACGCAGAACGCGCGCGCCATCTATCTGGTGGACTCCGCCTATGAGGACGCCTGTCCTCCCGGCTGCTTCGACCCGGTCTACGAGGAAAATCACGAGGTGCTGAGCGACCCCGAGCGCGGCTTCCCGCCCTACATTACGGACACCGAACTGTACGGCAAGCTCGTAACGGCGGGCGCGCCCGTGCACGACGAGAACGGCGCGCTCGTCTGCTATATCATGGCGGACGTCTCCATGGACATGATCCTCGCCCAGCAGAACCGCTTTATCTACTCGTTCAGCGGCCTGCTCGCGCTGCTGACGATCCTGATCTGCGCCGCGGCGATCTGGCTCGTCAACCTGTCGATCATCCGCCCGATCAACCAGATCAGCCACGCCGTCTCCCGCTACGGCGCCGGCATGGAGAACGTCAGCAGCAGTGAAATGGACGCGCTGACCATCCGGACGCAGGACGAGATCGAGTCGCTGTACCTCTCCATCAAAAAGATGCTGGGCGACATCAACGGCTACATCGACAATCTGATGGAGACCACGAAGGAGCTGAAGCAGACCCGCACCCAGGCGAACGAGATGAACGAGCTGGCGAACCGCGACGCGCTCACGGGCGCGGGCAGCAAGTTTGCCTACGAGCGCATGGTCGGCGTGCTGACGAAAAAGATGGAGCAGAGGACCGCCCGCTACGGCATCGTCATGGTGGACATGAACTTCCTCAAGCGCCTGAACGACACCTACGGCCACGAAAAGGGCGACATCGCCCTGCGGAACATCTGCGGGCGCGTCTGCGGCGTGTTCGTCCACTCGCCGGTCTACCGCTACGGCGGCGACGAATTTGTGATCGTCGTGGAAGATCGGGATTATGACGACGTCGAGGCGCTGACGCAGACGCTCAACGAGTCCATGACGCAAACGGAGGGCGAGCCGTGGGAGCGCGTCACCGCCGCCGTCGGTTACGCGCTCTACGACAGCGCGCAGGACGACTCCGTGGAGGACGTCTTCCGCCGCGCGGATCAGATCATGTACGCGCACAAGAAGGCGATGAAGGCTGCGCGCCTCGCCTGAACAGGCAGCGAAACCGCCCGAAGCCGGCGAAGCGGACGAAGATCGGACGCTTTGTCACGTCAAGGCTTGACTTACGGGCGGGTTTGTGGTATAAAATCAGTAACTATGTTTTGGAGGACACCATCATGGAAATGAAGCACATTGTGACCCTCGAGACCCGCGACCTGTGCGCGAGCGCCAAGAACGGCGGCTGCGGCGAGTGCCAGACCTCCTGCCAGAGCGCCTGCAAGACCAGCTGCGGCATCGCAAACCAGCAGTGCGAGAACAAGGCCCGCTGAGAACACAACGCAAAATTGCCGCCTGACAGGCGGCTTTTTTGTTGCAAGGAGATACCGATGATACATCAGTACAAGCTCAACAACTTCAACATCGTGCTCGACGTCTGCTCCGGCTCCATCCACGCGGTGGACGCTCTGACCTACGACATGATCGCGCTCTTCGAGGGGCGCGACCGCGCCGCCGTGCTCACCGCCATGCGCGAAACATACCCCGACACGCCGGAGAGCGAGCTGAACGAGGTCTACGACGCGCTGCTCTCGCTCAAGGACGCGGGCAAGCTGTTCGCGCCGGACACCTTCGCTCCGATGGCGGGCAGGCTCAAGGAAAAGAGCGCGGGCGTGGTCAAGGCGCTGTGCCTCCACGTCGCGCACACCTGCAACCTCAACTGCGCCTACTGCTTCGCCAGCCAGGGCAAGTATCACGGCGAACGCGCGGTCATGTCCCTCGACGTGGGCAAGCGGGCGCTGGACTTCCTGATCGAGCACAGCGGCACGCGCCGCAACCTTGAGGTCGACTTCTTCGGCGGCGAACCGCTGATGAACTGGGAGGTCGTCAAGGAGTTGGTGCTCTACGCCCGCGCGCGCGAGAAGGAGACCGGCAAGAACTTCCGCTTCACGCTGACCACCAACGGGATGCTCATCGACGACAACGTGATCGACTTCGCCAACCGCGAGATGCACAACGTCGTCCTCAGCCTCGACGGGCGCAGGGAGATCCACGACCGCTGGCGCGTGGACTACGCGGGCAACGGCAGCTGGGAGCGCATCGTGCCGAAGTTCCAGAAGCTCGTCGCGGCGCGCGGCGGCAAGAACTACTATATGCGCGGCACGTTTACGCACAACAACCCCGACTTCCTCAAGGACATTGAGACCATGCTCGACCTCGGCTTCACGGAGCTGAGCATGGAGCCGGTCGTCGCCGCGCCGGACGACCCCAACGCGCTGACGGCGGACGACCTGCCCGTCGTCATGGAGCAGTACGAGGCGCTGGCGAAGCTGATGCTCGCGCGCGAAAAAGAGGGCCGCCCCTTCACCTTCTATCACTACATGATCGACCTCACGGGCGGGCCGTGCATCTACAAGCGCGTCTCCGGCTGCGGCTCCGGCACGGAGTACATGGCGGTCACCCCCTGGGGTGACCTCTACCCCTGCCACCAGTTCGTCGGCGAGGAGGCGTTCAAGCTCGGCGACATCTGGAACGGCGTGACCAACACGGAGGCACAGGACGACTTCGCCGCCTGCAACGTCTACGCCAAGCCGGAGTGCCGCGAGTGCTGGGCGCGGCTCTACTGCTCCGGCGGCTGCGCGGCGAACGCCTTCCACGCCACCGGCTCCGTCACCGGCGTGTACGAGACCGGCTGCGAGCTGTTCAAGAAGCGCATGGAGTGCGCGATCATGATGGCGGTCGCACGACAGGTCGGGCAATGAACACGCCCGTTTGCGACTTCGTCCGCGCCTACGCGGCAAAGAGCCCCCTGCGGCTGCATATGCCCGGTCACAAGGGCGTCGGGCCGCTGGGCGTCGAGGCGATGGACGTCACGGAGATCCCCGGCGCGGACGTGCTGTACGCGCCGGACGGCGTCATCGCCGAGAGCGAGGCGAACGCCGCCGCGCTCTTCGGCAGCGGCAGGACTGTCTACTCCACCGAGGGCTCGTCCCTGTGCATCCGCGCGATGCTGTACCTCGCCCTGCTCTGGGCGAGGGCGCAGGGGCGCAGGCCGCTCGTCCTCGCGGGACGCAACGCGCACAAGACGTTTCTGTCCGCGCTCGCCCTGCTGGATATGGACGCGGAGTGGCTCTGCGGCGCGGGGCTGCTCTCCTGTCCCATCGACGCGGCAGCGCTGGACGCGCGGCTGTCCGCCATGGCGGAAGCGCCTGTTGCGGTTTACATAACTTCTCCCGACTATCTGGGGAACGTCGCGGATATCGCGGCGCTTGCCGCCGTCTGCCACGCGCACGGCGCGCTGCTGCTCGTGGACAACGCCCACGGCGCGTACCTGCACTTCCTGCCCGCGCCGGCGCACCCGCTCGACCTCGGCGCGGACCTCTGCTGCGACAGCGCGCACAAGACGCTCGGCGTGCTGACCGGCGGGGCGTACCTGCACCTCGCCGCCTCCGCGCCGCCGATGCTGCGCGACGCGGCGGAGCGCGCCATGTCGCTCTTCGCGTCCACCAGCCCGTCGTATCTGATCCTGCAATCCCTCGACGCAATGAACGCGGCGCTGGCGGACGGCTATGCCGGTAAAGTTATGTCAACCGCATCCCGCGTCGCGGCGCTGCGCGAAGCACTCGAAGCGGAGGGCTGGGAGACGGCGGGCGACGAGCCGCTGAAGCTGACGCTCCGCCCGAAATCGCGGGGTTATACCGGCGCGGAGATCGCGGCGCTGCTGGAGAAGCGGGAGATCGTCTGCGAGTTCGCCGACCCCGACAACATTGTTTTTATGTTTACCCCAAGCCTCCCCGTCTCCGCGTACGGCGAGCTTTCGGACGCCTTGCGCGCCATCGCGTCGCGAAGCGCCTTGACGGAGCGCCCGCCCGTTTTAGGGACGCCGCGCCGCGTCGCGTCGCCGCGCGAGGCGATGCTCTCGCCGTCGGAGTCGCTGCCGGTGGAGCTGGCGCTCGGGCGCGTCCTCGCCTCCCCCTGCGTCAGCTGTCCCCCCGCCGTGCCCATCCTCGTCTGCGGCGAGGCGATCGACGAGGCGGCGATCCGCGCGTTTCGGTACTACGGCGTCGAGCGGGTCGAGGTGGTAACAGAATAACAAGCAAAGCGACGGGAAACGCTCCCGTCGCTTTGTTTGGTTTCAGCCCATGATGTCTTTTTTCTTCGCGTCGAATTCTTCCTGCGTGATCACGCCGCTGTCGAGCAGGGACTTGAGCTTTATCAGCCGCTCGGTCTGGCTCAGCCCGCCGCCCGCAGGCACGGCGGCTTTGACGTTTGCGGGGATGGGTTTGGTTTTCTTATCCGTCTCCGAGGACAGGGCAAGTAAAACGCTTCCGGCAATCATAAGAACAGGAACGATATAATCCGAAGAGTGAATAAGAAAATCGCGCTTATGCATAAGGAACAGAGTAACTGTGTAAAACGCAGAAGTTGCGGTCGACGCAAATCCCGTATATTTTGTTATATTCTTACTAATTCCGCCAATCGCAAGCAACACCCATGTCACGAAAAAAAGGACGCAAGCTATTATTTTGAATATTGAAACTCTGCTCGCAGACAATACAGCAAAAGTACGAGTTGCTGACACAGCGCATAACACGCTGCCGACTGTCGAGAGGATTGGGAGTGATGTAAAGAAAGACGCAGCAATCATTGCAGCACCGATAGAAGCAAGCACTTTCCATGCATTTACATTGATATTAAGAAGGTGAGTCAAAATACCGTTTATATTGTTAATTGCAAATCCCTTTGTTACAAAGAGAATCGCCAAAACAGCAAAGCAAGCGCCCGCCGCATAGCGCAAATTCTTTTTGTTCTCCATCTTCATTACACCTTCGCCATCAAATCCGCCTTCATCTTCGCGAACTCCTCGTCGTTCAGCACGCCCTGATCATGCAGCTTCGCAATTTTTTCCAGCTCGTCATAGGCGCTGGTCTGGGGCTGCGCGGACGCGGAGGTCACGGTGAAGTCCTCGTCATAGCCGCTCCCATCCGCGGGCAGCAGCTTACCGGTCGCGATGTTGATGATGTCGAGGATGTACAGCACGCCGAAGCAGCCGCCCGTCAGGAGCTTCAATACGCCCATGCCGGTATAGCCGAGATAGAAGCGATCCACGCCCAGACCGCCAAGCAGGATAGAGAAAAGCAGCGCCGTCGTTTTACTCTTCATAATGATACCTCCATGTCAATTTCTTTGTCGTATTCCGTTGAATACAGTTGAAAGTATACTCCGTATATTGACTGTTTGTCAATATTCTATTTCAGTATCACTCAATTTATAATCGCGCAAAAATCGCATATCCTTGATAATAAGGGTGATTTTTATGGAGTATCGGTACAAGTTGGACTACAGCTTGATCTCGCGTCGGATCAAGGCGGCTCGGAAGGCGGCGCGGCTGACGCAGGCGGAGCTTGCGGAGAAGATCGGCATCTCCACCAATGCGGTCGCAAAGCTGGAGACCAACGTCATGAACGCGAGCCTGCAAACGCTCATCAACATCGCAAACGTGCTTGACATCGACATCAATTATCTGCTTCGGGACACGGACGAGAGCGGGGCAGACAGCAGGAGCATCGACCTGTATCTCAAGAGCGTGATGCGGGACTTGTCCCCAAAGGAAAAGCAGTTTATCATCCACACCATCAACGGCTTGAAGATCTACAACGCCGACGGCGGCGACCTCAATAGCATTCGATAAAAAAAGAACGGCTTGCGCCGTTCTTTTTTATCGGATGAAGTGCGTCCAGGCGTGTTCTTCCTTCGCGGGCAGGCCGTATTTCTCCTTGCCCAGCGCGATGGACTTCATCAGGAACGCCATGTTGCGCGCCAGCGTGCGCATGACCTGCATACCCTCGTCGTCCTGCGCCGCCTCGCCGGGCGCGCGCCCGAAGGCGTCGTTCCAGTACTGGCTGGACGCGATGGGCATACCGCTGATCGAGAAGTACTTGTTCAGCGCGTCCATCGTCGCGGTCGTGCCCGCGCGGCGGGCGACGGCGACGGCGGCGCCGACCTTCATCGTCTTGTCAAAGGGCGTCGAGCAGAACAGCCGATCCATGAACGTCTCCACCGTGCCGTTGGGCGAGGCGTAGTACACCGGCGAGGCGACGACCAGACCGTCCGCCTCGCGGAGCTTCTCCGCCGCGACGTTCACCGCGTCGTCAAAGACGCACTTGCCGGTCTTCGCGCAGGAATAACAGGCGATGCAGCCGCGGATCGCCTCGCTGCCGATGCGCAGGGTCTCGACCTCGACGCCCTCCTCGGCAAAGACCTTCTCCATCTCGCGCAGGGCGAGGGTGGTGTTGCCCTCGGGGCGAGGGCTGCCGTTGATGATCAGTACCTTCATGTCAGCGCACCGCCGTGACCTTGTAATCCTGCGCCTCGACCGCCGCCTTCAGCGCATCCGCGCTGACGCTGCCGTTCGTCTCAACGACGGCGGTGTTGCTCTCGTGGCTCGCGGTGGCGGAGACGACGCCCTCGACCGCCTCCAGCGCCTTCTTGACGCGCGCCTCGCAGTGTACGCACATCATGCCCTCGACGTCCAATGTGATCTGGTTTGCCATAGTGGGTTCCTCCTTATTCTTTTCAGGCTCCGCCTGTAGTGTATGTGTTTTGCGGGGTTTGTCATGCCTCGCGTCGTGCATATTGAACAGGTTCAGCCGCAGCGCGTTGGTCACGACGCAGAAGCTGGAAAGGCTCATCGCCGCAGCGCCGACCATCGGGTTGAGCGTCAGCCCAAGGCGGACGAACGCGCCCGCCGCCAGCGGGATGCACACGGCGTTGTAGAAAAACGCCCAGAACAGGTTCTCGTGAATGTTGCGCAGCGTCGCGCGGGAGAGGCGCACCGCCGCCGGCACGTCGGACAGGCGGCTCTTCATCAGCACCACGTCCGCCGCGTCGATGGCGACGTCCGTGCCCGCGCCGATGGCGATGCCGATGTCCGCGCGGGTCAGGGCGGGCGCGTCGTTGATGCCGTCGCCGACCATGGCGACCTTGCCCTGCTTTTGCAGGTCGCGGATGACCGCCTCCTTGCCGTCGGGCAGGACGCCGGAGACGACCTCGTCCACGCCCGCCAGCGCGCCGATCGCGCGCGCCGTGCGCTCGTTGTCGCCGGTGAGCATGACGACGCGGATGCCCATGGCTTGCAGCTCGCGCACCGCCTGCGGGCTGTCGTCCTTGATGACGTCCGCCACGGCGATCACGCCCAGCAGCGCGCCGTCGCGCGTAAACAGCAGCGGCGTGTTGCCCTGCTCCGCCAGCGCCTCCGCCTCGGCGTGAAGCGCGTCGGGGATCGCGGTCTGCGCCGCGATGAACGCCATGCTGCCGCCGAGCAGCTTGTCGCCGTCCAGCGTCGCGCTCAGCCCGTTGCCGGGCAGCGCTGCGAAGTCCGCGACGGCGGCGGGCGTAACGCCCCGCGCCTCCGCCTCGCGCAGCACCGCCTTTGCCAGCGGATGCTCGCTCTTCGCCTCAAGGGACGCGGCAAGCGTCAGCAGCTCCGTTTCGCTCACGCCGTCTGCGGGCGCGAGGCGCGTCACCGACGGTTCGCCGCGCGTGATGGTGCCGGTCTTGTCCAGCGCCACGACGTCCACGCGCCCCGCCTCCTCCAGCGACGCCGAGGTCTTGAACAGAACGCCGTTTTTCGCGCCCAGACCGTTGCCGACCATGATGGCGACAGGCGTGGCGAGCCCCAGCGCGCAGGGACAGGAGATGACCAGCACCGAGATCCCGCGCGCGAGCGCGTAGCCCGCGCTCTGCCCCGCCGTCAGCCAGACGGCGAAGGTCACGGCGGCGATGGCGATGACCACCGGCACGAACACGCCGGACACGCGGTCGGCGATCTTGGCGATGGGCGCCTTGGTCGCGGCGGCGTCGCTGACCATCTTGATGATCTGGGCGAGGGTCGTGTCCTCGCCGACGCGGGAGGCGCGGCATTTGAGGTAGCCGGACTGGTTGATCGTCGCGGCGGAGACCGCGTCGCCCGCCGCCTTGTCCACGGGGATGCTCTCGCCGGTCAGCGCGGCTTCGTTGACGGCGCTGTTCCCCTCGACGACCACGCCGTCCACGGGGATGCTCTCGCCCGGGCGGACGGCGAACAGGTCGCCGGCGCGCACCTGCTCGATGGGCGTCTCGACCTCGACGCCGTCCCGGATCAGCACCGCCGTCTTCGGCGCGAGCTTCATCAGGCCGCGCAGCGCGTCGGTGGTGCGCCCCTTGGAGCGGGCTTCGAGCATCTTGCCCACGGTGATGAGCGTCAGGATCATCGCGGCGGACTCAAAGTAGAAGCTTGCGTGGTGCCGCGCCACCGCCGCCGCGTCGCCGTCGACGACCGCGCGGGTCATGGCGAACAGCTCCCACACGCTCCACGCGAAGGACACGCCGCTGCCCATCGCCACCAGCGTGTCCATATTGGGCGCGCCGTGGAGCACGCTCTGGACGCCGCTGACGAAAAACTTCTTGTTGACGAGCATGACGGCGGCGGCAAGGATCATCTGAACCAATCCCTGCGCCACATGGTTGCCGAGGAAAAACCCCGGCAGCGGCCACCCCCACATATGATGCCCCATCGAGACGTACATCAGCGGCAGCAGCAGCGCGAGCGACCACAGCAGCCTGCGGCGCAGCACGGGCGTCTCGCGGTCGGCGAGGGCGTCCTCCTCCGGCGCGGCCGCCGTCTTTGCCGCGCCCTTGGGCGACGCGCCGTAGCCCGCGTTCTCCACCGCGCGGACGACGGCCTCGGGCGCGGCGTCGCCCTCGACGCCCATCGAGTTCGTCAGCAGGCTGACGGCGCAGGCCGTCACGCCCGGCACGGCGGAGACCGCTTTCTCCACCCGCGCCTGACAGGCGGCGCAGCTCATGCCCGTTACGTTGTATTGTTTCATTCCATTTGCCTCACTTCATCAGCTTCTGCACGAGCCGCACCAGCTCGTCCACCGTGGCCTCGTCGCCGTTTTGGATGTCGCGCACGACGCAGGTGGAGATGTGCCGCGCCAAAACCTCGCGGTTGAACGCGTTGATCGCCGCCGCCGCGGCGGCGGATTGGGTCAGGACGTCCGCGCAGTAGGCGTCGCGCTCGATCATGCCGCGCAGGCCCCGGATCTGTCCCTCGATGCGGTTGAGGCGGTGGATCAGCTTGGTCTGCTCCTCCGTTGAGCGCTCGGTCACTTTGTCGCAATGACAGCAGGTTCTCTCCCCGTCCATGGTCGTCCTCCGTTCTCTTTCTTTACGCGCATCATATACCCCATAGGGGTATTTGTCAAGCAAAAAAATTCGCCCGGTTCGGGCGAATTTTTTATACGAACCACTTGTCCTCGGCGCGGCGCTGGAAATCGCGCTCCAGCATCGCCTTGTGGGAGAGGAACGCCGGATCGTCGAAGTATTTCGCGCCCATCGGGCACTCGCGCACGCAGGCGTGGCACTTGATGCAAAGCCCCGGCACGCTGGCGACGTCGGCGGGGTCGATCGAGCCCATCGGGCAGACCGCGGCGCAGACGCCGCACCGGATGCAGTCCTCCGAGGTCCTGGGCTTCGCCTTGAGAAAGACCTTCGGCTCGCCGTCCAGCCCCTTGGGGACGTAGTACGGCGCGTCGGCGTCGCCGGGCACCTCCGGCGCGGCGGGGACGGCGTTCGCCTTGGCGACGCGGGTGACGACGGCCGCGCCCAGCTTGGCCAGCTCGCCGTAATCGTCCTTGTCGGGACGCTCCGCCGCCAGCGTGTCGGAGAACACATGGCGGCAGGCAAACGCGCCCGCGCCGACGACGTGGAAGCCGCTCCCGCCGAGACAGGCGCACAGCTCGGCAAGCGAATTGTCGAACGCGCGGTTGCCGAAGGTCACCAGCGCGACGGCAAGCGCGTCGTTGCCGGACAGGCTCTCCTTCCAGTAGGGCAGCAGCTTGTTCGGCAGCTTGCCCGCGTAGGTCGGGCTGCCGCAGACGACGAGGTCGCCCGCCGCGAAGGCGTGCCCCTCCTCCCGCGCGGCGGGAAGCGTTATGTCAACTACCTCCATCGGCACGGCGAGGCTCTCCGCCAGCGCCGCCGCCAAAACCGAGGTCAGCTTGCGCGTCGCGCCCGCGGGGCTGAAGTAAAGCGCGTAGACCTTGTTGATGTTCATAGCTCATTCCTCCTAAAACAGCCGCGCAGCGTTTCGCGCCGCGGGCGCGAAATGAATCGGCTTCGCCGCTTGAAGTATTACAGCGAAAAATCCTCGGCGCTGTACTGCTCCGTTTTCAGCGCCGCCGGACGCGGCGGTACGCGGCGCAGCGGGTCGTAGGTAAAGCGGAAGCATTTCCCGCCCGCGTCCACGACGCCCTTGTACCGGCAGGCGACCTGCGCGTCGCCGATGCGGCAGCCGTGCGCGCAGTAGGCGCAGTGCTTTTCGATGTTCTTGCGAAACAGCCTCATGCTCCGCCCCTCCTCACATGGCAAGCAGCGCCAGCGCGCCGTTCTCCATCACGGCCTTGAGCTGCGTGACCGGGTTCTCGTAAGAGTCGATGATCTTCGCCGCCATAACGTCCTCCAGCTCCTTCTGGATGGTGCGGCGCAGGTTGCGCGCGCCGTAGGTCATGGAGAAGGACTTCTCCACCAGATAGTCCACCACCGCGTCGTCCCAGGTGAAGTTCAGGCCCTTTTCGGCAAGGCTGCCCTGCAGCTCGCCGAGCATGATGCGGGCGATATCGCCGAAGTTCGCCTCGTCGAGACGGTTGAAGCAGATGATCTCGTCCACGCGGTTGATGAACTCGGGGCGCAGGAACTCGCCGAGCGCCTTGAGCGCGCGCTCCTTGTTCTGCTCGTTCATCGTCATGCCGAAGCCGAGGGCGCCGCCCTTGCGTTCGCTGCCGGCGTTGGAGGTCATGACGATGACGGTGTTCTCGAAGTTGACCTTCCGGCCGTGGGCGTCGGTGATCTCGCCGTCGTCCAGGATCTGCAGCAGGATGTTCATCACGTCGGGGTGCGCCTTTTCGATCTCGTCGAAGAGGATGACGGCGTAGGGCTTGCGGCGGATCTTTTCGGTGAGCTGACCCGCCTCGTCATAGCCGACGTAGCCCGGGGGCGAACCGACGATGCGGGAGACGGAGTGCTTCTCCATGAACTCGGACATATCGAGGCGGATGAGCGAGTCGGGCGAGTTGAACAGGTCCTGCGCCAGCTGCTTGACCAGCTCGGTCTTGCCGACGCCGGTGGGGCCGACGAAGATGAAGCTGACGGGCTTGTGCTTCGGCGAGATGCCGACGCGGCTGCGGCGGATCGCGGCGGAGACCGCCTCGATCGCCTCGTCCTGTCCGATGACGTGGGCGCGCAGGCGCGCGTCCAGCTCGCTGAGGCGCTTGAACTCGTCCTCGCGGATGCGGCTGGCCGGGATCTTCGTCCACATCTCGATGACGCGGGCGAGGTTGTCCATGGACAGCTCGGGGTCGCCGTCGCGGCAGAGCGCGTCGAACTCGGCGGAGAGCTGCAGCTCGCGGCTGCGGATCTCCGCAAGGCGCTCAAAATCCGTGTGCTCGGTGTCGCTCTCCAGCAGCTCGCGCTCCTTTTGCAGGTCGTCCAGCTCGCGGCGCAGCTCCATGCGGCGGTTGATGCCGCGGTCGTGCAGGTTGAGGTCCGAGCACGCCTCGTCGATGAGGTCGATTGCCTTGTCGGGCAGGAAGCGGTCGGTGATGTAGCGCTCGGAGAGCAGCACCGCCTGACGCAGGATGCCGTCGGGGATCTTCACGCCGTGGTAGCCCTCGTAGTAGTGGGCGATGCCCTTGAGGATCTTGATCGTGTCCGCCTCGTTCGGCTCGTTGACCGTAACGGGCTGGAAGCGGCGCTCCAGCGCGGTGTCCTTCTCGATGTGCTTGCGGTACTCGGTGAAGGTGGTGGCGCCGATGACCTGGATCTCGCCGCGGGAGAGCGCGGGCTTTAAGATGTTCGCCGCGTTCATGCTGCCCTCGGCGTCGCCCGCGCCGACGATGTTGTGCACCTCGTCGATGACGAGGATGACGTTGCCGGTCTTGCGGATCTCCTCGATGAGGCCCTTCATGCGGCT
>Ga0129307_1001783_pt1 | contig 20573 bp, 16 predicted proteins | sample P1105metagenome_FD_94437 | JGI IMG/M metagenome (GOLD analysis project Ga0129307, IMG submission 94437) | Capybara group fecal microbial communities from Wisconsin, USA - P1105 metagenome | ecosystem: Host-associated > Mammals > Digestive system > Large intestine > Fecal | place: USA: Wisconsin... | reverse complement strand
CATTGCCAACCTCGGAAGCAGGGAAAATATCATGAAGGAAAAGCTCCATATCCTGGACGGCATGCGCCGGGGCGGAGCACTGATCCTGAACGGGGACGATCCCCTGCTGAAGGAGATCACGGCAGGCCGTCTTGCGGAGTACGGGATACCGGTTCCGGAGGACGTGAGGATACTTTTCTACGGAACCGGGGACAACGCGGACATCCGCGCGGAGCATGTCCTTGAGACAGGAGGATGCGCGGAGTTCGATATCCGAATGAATGAAGACGTATGTCCGGGCGGGGGAGAGAAAAAAGCACATGCAAGGCTCTCGGTACCGGGAACGCATATGATGATGAACGCCCTGGCGGCGGCAGCTGCGGCGGTATTGAACGGCGTGGATCTTGAAGACGCCGTGCGGGGGCTCGAACAGTTCGAGCCGCTGAGCGGACGCGGGAAGATCACGGTCAGAGACGGCATCACCGTTATCAACGACGCCTACAACGCGGCGCCGCAGTCCATGACGGCCGGTCTGAAAGTGCTGAACAGCCAGGATGTGCCGGGAAAGCGTATCGCCGTACTGGCAGACATGCTGGAACTCGGGCCGGAGGAAGAACGTTACCACAGGGAAGTCGGCACGTTCATTGCAAAGGAGATGAAACAGATCGACGAAGTCCTGCTGTACGGGAAGCTGTCGGAAAGAATAGCGGAGGGCATCCGTGAAGCGGGCGGAAAACAGCAGGTCCTGCATTATGAGGACAGAGACAGTCTCGCGGAAGAACTGAAGGCAAAGGTACGGAAGGGAGACGCCGTCTTTTTCAAAGGCTCCAACTCGATGAAACTTGCGGCGATTGCGGAGCAGATGACTGCTGAATGAAGTATGCGAAAGTGATCATTGATATATCGGCCGAACAGGTGGACAGGGCATTTACATACCGTATCCCCGGCGAACTTTCCGAAAGGATCGTGCCGGGCGTGCGGGTGCAGGTGCCTTTTGGCAGTGCAAACAAAGCGAAGACCGGTTTTGTGATCGGACTCAGCGATGAAGCGGAGTTCGATGAGAGCCGGATCAAACCGATCCTCTCCCTTCTTCCGAAGGCGCTCGATACCAATGCCGACCTGATCGGGCTTGCCGCGTTTATGGCGGCGGAATACGGCTGTACGATGAATCAGGCGCTGAAAGCGGTGCTTCCGGTCAAAAGAGCAGTCGGAAAGAACAGGAGACGGAAAGACCCCGTGGCTGAGATCCGGAGCTTAAGCGGAACCGGTGAGGACGCAGGAGAAGCGAAGGAAACAGTATCTCCGGCAAACGGCGGCGACGGCCTTTCCGAAGGCGGAGCGGGACCGGAGCTGATGCCCGATGAAGCGCTCAACCGGGAGCAGGCGGAAGTATGTGCCGCGATCCTTAAAAATACGCACCGGCCGACACTTCTCTACGGCATTACCGGCAGCGGCAAGACCCGTGTCTATATTGAGCTGATCCGGCATATGCAGGCACTGAAAAAACAGACGATCGTACTGATCCCTGAGATCTCCCTTACCTACCAGACCGTGCGTGAACTGACGGCACACCTCGGCTCCAGGGTGGCGGTCATGCACTCGCGGCTCAGCCAGGGAGAAAAATATGAACAGTATATGAAAGCGGCAAACGGGGAGATCGACGTTATGGTCGGGCCGCGTTCGGCGCTTTTCACACCGTTTGCGAAGCTCGGGCTTATCGTCATCGATGAGGAGCACGAGCGGACGTATCAGTCGGATACGGCACCGCGCTACGATACCCGTGAAGTTGCGGCAAGGCGGGCGGAGATGGCCGGCGCATATCTGGTGCTCGGATCCGCCACGCCGTCGCTGGAAAGCTATTCAAAAGCACTGAAGGGCGAGTATGCGCTCGGGGTGCTGAAGAAACGTGCCCACCCCGGCGCTCTGATGCCCGCGGTCTATGTGGAAGACATGCGGCGGGAACTGGAGATGGGCAACCGCAGCATCTTCTCGGAAAGGCTGAAGGAACTGACGGAAGACAGACTGGAGCGCGGCGAACAGATCATGCTGTTTCTGAACCGCCGGGGCTATGCGGGATTCGTTTCCTGCCGGAGCTGCGGCACCGTGATCAAATGCCCCCACTGCGACGTCTCTCTGACGGCGCATAACAGCTGGTATGTGGATCCCGGGACCGGACAGAGGGAAGCGGCTCTGCTGTCCTGTCATTACTGCGGGTATACTCAGCCGATGCCGAGGGAATGTCCGCAGTGTGCAAGCAGGTTTATTGCACCGTTCGGCACCGGTACCCAGAAGCTCGAGCAGGCCGTAAAGAAGATGTATCCCCGGGCGAGGGTGCTCAGGATGGACGCCGACTCTACGGCTGCGAAAGGCTCCTATGAAAGGATCCTGTCTTCCTTCCAGAAAGGAAAAGCGGATATCCTGATAGGCACGCAGATGATCGTCAAGGGGCATGACTTTCCCAACGTGACGCTGGTCGGTATCGTAGCGGCGGATATGTCGCTCAATACTTCGGAGTACGATGCTTCGGAGCGGACTTTCCAGCTGATCACCCAGGCAGCGGGCAGAAGCGGCCGCGGCGACCGCGCCGGGGACGTGGTCATCCAGACCTACGATCCCGGGCATTATGCGGTCGAGCTAGCGGCAAAGGCGGATTATGAGTCTTTCTATGCACGGGAGATGAGCTACCGCAGGCTGATGCATTATCCGCCGGATACCTTTCTGATGCGGGTAAGGCTCCGTTCGGAAGACGAAGCCCTTGCGGCTGAGGCTGCGGAGTTTGCCGCTGACCGGGCCGTTCAGCTTTTTCAGGCGGAAGACGCCGTGGTCATCGGCCCCTGCAATGAGGCGCTGTATAAAATTAATGACAATTACAGAAAGATTCTGTATATTAAGCATCCTTCGCATGATATAATTATAAAGATACGCGATACCCTGGAAGAAGCGTTCCGGGAGCGCTACGGAAACAGAAATATTTACACATCATTTGACATAAGGTAGGTAACAGATGGCACTGAGAGAAGTCAGAAAAGAGGGCGACGAGATCCTGAGAAAACAATGCAAGCCGGTCAGGGAGATGACACCGAGGCTGCGCCAGCTGATCGACGATATGTTCGATACGATGTACGAGGAGAACGGCGTGGGTCTCGCTGCACCGCAGGTAGGGATCCTGAAGCAGATCGTCGTCATAGATACGGGTCTGGAAGAACCTGATCCCCTCGTTCTGATCAATCCGGAGATCGTTGAGACGGAAGGCGAGGATATCGGTTATGAAGGGTGTCTGAGTGTCCCGGGATATCAGGGCAAGGTCAGCCGTGCCGCCAAAGTCAGGGTGCATGCATTCGATGCCGATATGCAGGAGTTCGAACTGGAGGCTGAGGACCTGCTTGCCAGATGCATTCAGCATGAGACCGACCATCTGCACGGCATCCTCTATATCGACAAGGTCATCGGAGAACTGGAAAAGCCCGAAGAGGAAGAGGCCGAGGCCGAGACTGAAGAATGATGTTTCCGGAAGCCCCGGGCAAAGCCTGAACCGGGACTGACGGACAGATAGGAGTGACGGATATTTGAAGATCGTATTTATGGGAACGCCGGATTTTGCCGTGGGAACGCTTGACGCGCTGTACGAAGCGGGTCATGAGATCCTTGCGGCAGTGAGCCAGCCGGATAAGCCGAAGGGAAGACATGCCGAACTGCAGCCTACGCCTGTCAAGAAAAGGGCGGAGGAACTCGGCATCCCGGTACTGCAGCCGGAAAAGGCAAACGACCCCGCATTTCTTGAAGAGTTAAGGAAACTGGCACCCGAGGTCATCATTGTGACGGCCTACGGAAAGCTGCTCAAGAAGGAGCTCCTGGATATCCCGCCTCACGGATGCATCAACGTCCACGCGTCGCTGCTTCCCAGATGGCGCGGGGCGGCACCGATCCAGTGGGCGGTTATTGAAGGTGACCCTGAGGCCGGCGTCTGTACGATGCAGATGGACGAAGGGCTCGATACCGGTGATATCCTCATGTGTGCCAGGATCATTCCTGCAGAGGATGAGACAGGCGGTTCGCTTTTCGACAAGCTGTCCGTGCTCGGCGGGGAACTGATCGTGAAGACCCTGGCGGCACTGGAAGCCGGCACGCTGACGAGGACGCCGCAGTCTGAGTCGGGCATGACCTACGCGAAGATGCTGACAAAGGATATGGGCGAGATCGACTGGACGGAGGATGCCGTTAAGATCGAGCGTCTGATCAGAGGCCTTTATCCCTGGCCCGGAACTTATACACATACCGGCGGGAAACTTCTGAAGATCCACAGGGCTTTGCTGCCGGCAGACATGGACACGAACGCGCTCAGAGCGGGAAAAGTGCCCGGAAGCGCGGTCGTAAAGGACGGAAGACTGTTTGCGGTCTGCGGCAGCGGCGTACTGGAACTTGCGGAAGTTCAGCCCGAAGGAAAAAAACGCATGGCTGTTTCCGACTACCTGAGAGGATATCATCCGGAGCAGTTCGGAAAGGCTTGAGCCTCAGGAGTATCCCTGCATCTGCAGATTTCAACCGTTCATTTTTAGAGGAGGAGTAACGCATGTTCTATTACTATGATTGGACCTATATACTGGTGCTGATCGGTGCTGCACTTTCTCTCTGGGCATCGGGCAATGTCACCAGTGCCATTGCAAAATACCGCAAAGTCGGCAGCCAGAGCGGTATGACCGCGTCCGAAGCGGCTCGGAGGATCCTGAGGGAAAACGGAATCTTTGACGTTACCGTCAAACAGATAGGCCAGGGCGCATCGGATTATTACAATCCTTCCACCAAGGAGCTCTGCCTTCTCGCACCGAATTACAATTCCACGAGCATCGCGAGCATCGGCATTGCCGCTCATGAATGCGGTCATGCGATCCAGGATGCGACGGACTATGCCCCGCTGACGATCCAGCGGTATATCGCGCCGGTCTGTGCTTTCGGCTCCCGCACCGGCTTTTATGTCGCGATCGCGGGCCTGATTTTCGGTTATCAGCCGCTCGCCAATCTCGGCATCATCCTGTTTTCTCTGGGTGTATTCATCACGATCCTGCTGCTCCCGATCGAGTTCGATGCTTCCTCCAGAGCTTTGAAGATCCTTCAGTCGAAGCAGATCCTTACCGGGGAAGAACTGAGTGGTGCAAGAAAAGTACTGACTGCGGCAGGCCTCACATATGTCGCCGCTGCGGCTTCATCCATCCTTTCGCTGTTGAGACTGGTGCTTCTTTCAAGAAGCCGTAATGACTGATATACCATGATCTTAAAAAGCCGGAAAACCAGATACGCGGTCAAGGACTACGGCAACGCGCGGGACGTGGCTCTCTGCGTGCTGCTTGGCGTGACGGAAAATGACCGCAAGTCCCATACGCTTCTCAAGGAGACCTTTGAAGAAGCGGAACAAAAAGGCGCGGACTTAAACCGCACCGACAGGGCGTTCGTCGAATACCTTACGATCGGCACTCTGGACAGGATGATCACGATCGATACGGTTATCAGCCGTTTTTCCAAAAAACCGCTGCGGCTCTTAAAGCCGGTGATCCGCGGGATCCTGAGGATCAGCCTGTACCAGCTCATGTATATGGACCGGGTCCCTGCAAGCGCCGCATGCAATGAGGCCGTGGAACTTGCGAAGCTGCACGGTCTGGAAGGACTCTCGGGCTTTGTGAACGGCGTCCTTCGTTCAGCGGCCAGAGAGATCGAAGCCGGCGGTGAAAAAGTCACGGTCTTTGAAGAGACCTGGCAGGAATATTCGCTTCCGAAGTGGCTTGCCGCCAAGCTTGAAGAAGAGTATGGCAGGGAAACGGCAGAGGAGATCTTCCGATCCTTCCATATGAACCGGAAGGAGACTGTGCGCTTCAACCTGTCCCTTGCGGATGCTTCCGATCCCGTGAAAGCGGAAGAGCTGATCGCTGAAGGCCTTCGCAGGGAAGGTTTTGCGATCCGGAAGATCGATTTTGGCAGGATGCTTCGCGAAAGCGGACAGGAGCTTCCGGACGGGCCGCTCCCTGCAGTCTATGAACTGGAAGAAAGCGGCGATGCGGCACATTCCGACAGTTTCAGGAAAGGACTCATTACCGTGCAGGATCCTTCTTCGGCCCTCGTCGCTTCCTATGCGGCCCCCGGCGTGAATGACAGGATCATCGACGTCTGTTCCGCTCCCGGCGGCAAAGCGCTGGCGCTGGCGGACCTGATGAACAGGAAGGGCGGCCGCGGACTGATCGAAGCCAGGGATGTTTCGAAGCAGAAAGTGGCGCTGATCGAGGAAAATGTAAGGCGCTGCGGTTTCGGCATGATCCGCACGGAGGTCGCGGATGCGCTGAAGGAAGATGAAGAGAGTTACTACCGGGCGGATATCCTGATCGCGGATCTGCCATGCTCCGGCATAGGCGTCATTGCGAAGAAGCCGGATATCAAGCTCAACCTCATGCCTTACAGCATCGAGGAACTGCAGCAGCTGCAGCGTGACATCCTGATCAACGTCAGCAGGTTCGTAAAACCCAAAGGAAAACTGGTATATTCGACCTGCACGATCACCAGGGAAGAAAATGAACTGAACGCGCGCTGGGCCGCGGAGCATCTCGGTTTTACACTTCAGAAAGAGATGAAGCTGCTGCCGGGCGCAGACCATGACGGATTTTACATTGCCGTTATGGAGAAGCATTATTGATCAGCCTCCAGCTGATCGGGACCCTTTTGCATAGATGAATACAAAGCCGGACATCTGCGAACTGAATATGGATGAACTGAAAACCGCGATGAAAGAACTGGGAGAACCCGCTTTCCGCGCTTCGCAGGTGTACGACTGGCTTCATGTGAAAAACGTGGTGAGCTTCGATGCGATGAGCAATCTTTCCGCAGCCCTGAGGGCAAAGCTGAAGGAAAGCTTCCGCATTACGGAGATGAACGCGGCGGAGACTTTCGTTTCCCGGATCGACGGGACGCGGAAGTATGTTTTCGTGCTTTGGGACGGCAATGCAATCGAGGCGGTGCTTATGCGGTATAAACACGGCAATTCGGTCTGCATCAGCTCACAGGTCGGCTGCCGTATGGGCTGCCGGTTCTGCGCTTCCACGCTGGACGGCTGCGTGCGGGACCTGAGCGCGGCGGAGATGCTTGCGGAAGTCTACCGCATCGGCAGCGATATCGGGGAAAGGGTCTCCAACGTCGTTATCATGGGATCCGGCGAGCCGCTGGACAACTATGACGAAGTCGTGAAGTTCCTCCGCATGATCACGGACGAAAAGGGACTTCATATCTCCGCACGCAACATCACCTTAAGCACCTGCGGACTGACGGAGAAGATCCGCGCTCTGGCGGAAGAGGGACTGCCGGTAACGCTGGCGCTGAGCCTGCACGCCCCTTCACAGGAAAAAAGAGAAGAGATCATGCCGGTGGCAAAGGCCTATCCGCTTCAGGAAGTCCTTGGCGCCTGCCGGTATTATTACCATAAGACGCACCGGCGGCTGAGCTTTGAGTATTCGGTCGTAAAGGGCGTCAACGACACAGGAGAAAATGCGCTCGAGCTTGCGGCGCTTTTGAATACGTCCGGCTTCGGTGAAGAAAACGGAGGGCAGGAGAAAGGCCGGGGCGGCAGGAACCATGCCGCAGGGCGGTCCGTACATGCCCTGACCGGAGGCAGGGAAGGCATGTGCCATGTCAACCTGATCCCGGTCAATCCGATCGAAGAGCGGGAATATGAAAGCCCGGACCGGAGGACGGTCGAGGAATTCCAGCACATTCTGATGCAAAACGGCATAAACGCAACGATACGCCGCGAAATGGGCAGGGACATCAGCTCTGCATGCGGACAGCTGCGAAGGAGATACTTCAAAAATGCAGGCCCAGGCTCTGACTGATATCGGTCGGAAGCGAAAAGTGAATCAGGACTATATTTTTGCGAGTACACGGCCGGTGGGCGTCTTTCCGAATCTGTTTATACTGGCAGACGGAATGGGCGGACACAAGGCCGGTGATTTTGCGTCCAAATATCTGACGGAGACCATGGTCGGTTTTGTCTCCAGGACCCAGAATACCAACATCATACGGGTGCTGCGCAGTGCGCTCAACCTCTCCAACACAATGATCCATCAGAAATCCCATTCCGATGAATCATTAAGGGGTATGGGCTCCACACTTGTGGCAGCCGTCATCCGGGACGGCGTTCTGACGGTGGCAAATGTGGGAGACTCGAGACTTTATGTCATCCGTGACGGAATCACGCAGGTGACCAGGGACCACTCCTATGTTGAGGAACAGGTCGCAGAGGGACTCATGGTGCGTGACTCGGAAGAGTACAGAAAAAGCAAGAACATCATTACAAGGGCAGTCGGGTCGGAAGAGACTGTCAGGGCGGATTACTTCGAGGTCGACCTCATTGAAGGGGACCATATCCTGCTCTGCTCGGACGGACTGACCAACATGGTCGATGATGACGCGATCCTCGCCATCATCTCCGGACACGGGAGCCTGCAGTACAAGGCCAGAACACTGGTCACAGCGGCCAATGAAGCCGGCGGTAACGACAACATTGCAGTCATACTGATCAAATATGATAAGGAAGGTGACGGGCGTGCTTAATATAGGGGACATCTTAGACAACAGATACGAGATACAGGCCAAGGTCGGACAGGGCGGAATGTCCCATGTTTATCGTGCGAGAGACCTGAAGATGGGAAGGGACGTTGCCATCAAGGTCCTCAAGGAAGAATTCTCCGGCAATGCCGAATTCGTGGAGAAGTTCAACAATGAAGCCCGCTCGGCAGCGCGGCTGACGCATTCGAATATCGTGGCAGCGTATGACACGGTCGACACGGACGATATGCACTATATCGTTATGGAACTGGTGGAGGGCATCACGCTCAAGAATTATATCGCGCGGAAAACGAAGCTCTCCAACAAGGAAACGATCGGCATCGCGATCCAGGCGGCGGAAGGCATCGCGGAAGCACACCGCAAGGGAATCATCCACCGCGACATCAAGCCGCAGAACATCATCATTTCCAAGGACGGCAAGGTCAAGGTGGCGGATTTCGGCATCGCCAAGGCGGCAAGCGGAGATTCCATGAACCAGGACGTCATCGGATCGGCACATTATATCGCGCCGGAACAGGCGAAGACCGGCGAAGCGGACGCCAGATCCGATCTCTACAGTCTCGGTATCACCATGTACGAGATGATCACCGGACGGCTCCCCTATGACGGGGAAAACACGGTCGACATCGTCATGGCGCACCTTCAGAATGTCATGGTGCCGCCGGCAGTCTACAATCATGAGATCTATCCGGCGCTGAGCGACATTATTACCCGGGCCACGCGCAAGGATCCGGCGGAGCGCTATCAGAGCGCGGAAGAGCTGATCGAGGATCTGAAGCATGCCGCAATGGAGCCGGAAGGCCGTTTCGTCAAGCTGTATGATACGATCGGTTCCGGAGAACTGGGTTCCGAGACCGGCCAGCCAAAGCCGGCAGCGGACACTGCCAGTACCGGGCAGGGCAGCGCTGAGGATGAGGTCAGCGTTACTCCTTTTGCGGACGGTGAGCCGGGAGAAGGCGGGGAGCAGGGCTTTTCCCTTCTCAATATCCTCAATAACCGCTTCGCTCTGGCGGTACTGACGCTGGCGGTTGTCGCCGTGATCGCACTGGCAGGCGTCATCGCAGGCAAGACGATCGTCGGCAGGCAGCAGGCTGCAGCCAATGTGACGGCTGCCGCGGAGGAAAGCACGGAAGAAGCGGAATCCGAGTCACAGACCGAATCGGAAGAAGAGATCGATTATACCTTAAGCATACAGGGAGAGCAGCTCATGCCCGATCTTTCGGGCCTGACCGTGGATGAAGCCAGGGCAAAACTGGCAGGCCTGCAGGTGAGCATGGATTCTTCCAATACCGCATACTCCGATGAATACGAAGAAGGAACGGTCATCACCCAGAGTCCCGTTGCGGGAGAAGTCCTGGTGCAGGATGCCAACGTCTTCGTAACCGTATCGCTCGGCCCGGAGTCCAATCATGTGCTTTCCACGCTCAAAAACCTGACGATCGACGACGCCACGGCGTCACTGAACCGTGTAGGCATCGGCGTGAGCGCGGAACCGAGACTGGAGTTCTCGGAAGACGTTGCGGAATACTACGTTATCGGCTATGAAGAAATGCCCACCGGCGAGGCTGCGGGAAGTACGGAAGGAGTCACGGAAGAAGACGACATCGGGCGTTTTTCCAGATATGTCCGTCTGATCGTCAGCAGAGGCAAGTCAGGGGACTACATCGTAATGCCTCAGCTGGTCGGCATGACCCAGCGTTCCGCGGAGGAACTGATCGAAAACAGCGGACTTCTGGTCGGCGGCAGGACTGCCGTCAATACGGCGGATTATGCTCCGGGAACGGTACTTTCACAGTCCGCCGCAGCGGATGACTTTATCAGGAAGGGCACGCCGGTCAATCTCCAGATCAGCGTGGATCCGGGCAGCCAGATCGCCGAAGGAACAGTCCTTCCCCCGGCTGCGCAGGATGCAAACGCGCAAGCCGGAGGATCGGGAGATCCTGCCGTGCTCAGCGATGAGTATTACTATGGCAGTATCGACGACGTATGTACGATCGGGGATGCTTCGACCGGACCCGGTGAGGCGCAGGAAGTCTATGTGGCGGTAAGGCTGATGCAGCGTGTGGATGATTATGTGGAATACACGATGATCGACGAGCCGCGGCCCGTCTCCATGGGAAGCCGCATTCCGGTGACTTATCACAATATCCGCGGCGCCTATGGCGTGGACACCGGAGAGATCCAGGTATATAATGTCAATACTGACGCGGTCTACAGGACCTTTACGATCAGCTTCAACCCTATGGACTGACGGTGAGCAGATGACCGGAAAGATCATTAAAGGCATCGGAGGTTTTTATTACATCCATGCAGCAGACAACCGAATATATGCATGCCGTGCGGTGGGGATCTTCCGGAAGCTCGGCATCAAGCCCCTTGTCGGAGACGATGTCGAGTTCGAAGTGACGGATGAAAAGGATCTGGAAGGAAGCCTGACGTCGATACATGAGCGCAGGAATATCCTGATCCGTCCCGCAGTCGCCAACATTGACCAGGCGATGATCATCTTCGCGGTGCGTGAACCGGATCCCAACCTGAATCTGCTGGACCGTTTCCTCGTCTATATGGGGATGCAGCATATCCCGGTGATCATCTATTTCAACAAGGCCGACCTTGACAAAAACGGGCTTGTTGCAAAGTACCGTGCGATCTACGAAGCTGCGGGCTACGAGGTGGTCTGCGGGTCGACGGATGATCCGGAGACGCTTTTGAAGATCCGGGCCCGTCTGAATGGATGCACGACCGTCCTGGCGGGACCCTCGGGCGTCGGCAAATCTTCGCTTACCAACCGGCTTTTTGAGGGCGCTCATATGGAAGTCGGGGAGCTCAGCCAGAAGATCAAACGCGGCAGGCAGACAACGCGGCACACGGAACTGATCGCGCTGAAGCCCCGGGAAGGGGACAGTGCCGAAGACGAGGCCTATGTCCTCGATACGCCGGGTTTCACCTCGCTCTTTGTAACGGGCGTATCGTCGCAGGAGCTGCAGGATTATTTTGATGAATTTTCGCCCCGGATCCCGGAATGCCGGTATGTCGGCTGCAGCCACGTCAATGAAAGAACCCCCATCTGCGGGGTAAGACAGGCGGTGGAACAGGGGGAGATATCCCGGGAGCGTTATGAAAACTATTGCCAGATCTACAGGGAGCTGAAGGAGCAGGAGAGCACATACCGCTGATCCCGTTCCTGCCTGACCGACGAGCATATGCAGAACGGAACGCGCCGGGACGCCGCATCACAGCATATGCGGCAGCGGTTCCGGTAAAATAAAGGGGGAAACTATGGAGTATATCCTCGCACCGTCGATCCTTTCGGCGGATTTCGCAAATCTGGGGCCGGAGGTCCGCAAATGCGCGGATGCCGGCGCACAGTACATCCATATCGACGTCATGGACGGCAGTTTCGTTCCGAACATCACCTTCGGACCGCCCGTGATCAAAGCGATCCGCGCTTATACGGACCATGTGTTCGACGCGCATCTGATGATCGATGAGCCGATCCGCTATATCAGGGAGTTCCGTGATGCGGGCTGCGACATCATAACGGTCCATCAGGAAGCCTGCACGCACCTGGACCGCACCATTCAGGCGATCCATGAGACAGGCGCACGAGCCGGAGTAGTGCTCAATCCGGCGACCTCACTGGAAACTGTCAGGGACATCCTTCCGACGCTGGATATGGTGCTGCTGATGAGCGTGAACCCGGGTTTCGGAGGGCAGAAATACATCCCGTATGTCACGGATAAGATCCGCAGGCTCCGTGCCATGGCCATAGAAGCGGGGCGTCCGGAGATGGATATCGAAGTGGACGGCGGCGTAACACTCGACAATGTCTCTCAGGTTAAAGAGGCAGGGGCCAATGTTTTTGTGGCAGGTTCTGCAGTTTTTAAAGGGGACCCCATAAAAAATATAAAAGCTTTCTTACAATGCATCCGGAATACTTGATTTCCGAAAAAGATGAAGCTACGATATTTGCAGAGGAGGGCAGGAAATATTGAATTCCTACACAAGCCTTCCCGCAAAGGAGCGTAGCGATATGAAAGAAAAATTAACAGTTAAACAGATTTCAATTATCGGTTTGATGGCTGCGCTGGTCTTCGTCAGTTCGAAGCTGGAGATCCGCATACCGTCGATCCTGGGAGTGACAAGATTCCATCTCGGGAACGGTATGTGTATCCTTTCCGGTCTTTTAATGGGCGCACTTCCGGGCGGTCTGGCTGCGGGACTCGGATCATTTTTCTTTGACCTGGTCTTCTGGGGCGGCAATCCTGCCGGCTGGTGCGTGACTTTTGCCACCAAGTTCCTGATGGGTTATTTCTCCGGTCTGTTCTATCACCGGGGCACCTTCAGTCATCTGAGCAGGACCGCCAACATCGCGATCTGCGGTGCGATCGGTGAATTTGCCTATATCGTCGGATATCTTCTTAAGGAGTTCATCACCTACCGCATCGTCATGGGCAACCCCATGAGTGCAGTCTTAGCCATGCTTGTCCAGAAAGGTCTTACGTCTCTGGTCAATGCAGTGATCGCAGTCATCGTAGCCGAAGTATTATTCAGGGTACTTGTACCGATACTGAGGAAGAGCGGACTGAGTTATGAACAGGCATAGCATCCCTAAAAAGATAGCTGTCATAAATGATCTATCCGGATACGGCCGCTGCTCACTGGCAGTGGCTGTTCCTGTTATTTCCGCCCTGGGCGTGCAGGCGTGTCCCGTGCCCACGGCGATCCTTTCCAACCACACCGGATTCCCGAGTGAATACAAATATGATTTTACGGACCATATGACACCGTACATGGAAGCATGGGAGCAGCTGAAGATCCACTTCGACGGCATCCTCACAGGCTACATGAATTATGATGCCCAGGTCCGGGCGACGGCGGCGTTCATCTCCAAGTTCAAGAAGGACGACACCGTTGTTTTTGTGGATCCGGCAATGGCGGACCACGGAAGACTGTACCGCGGTTTTTCGATGGATTATGTAAACTACGTCAAGGACCGGCTGATCAAACAGGCGACGGTCATCAAGCCCAATATCACCGAAGCCTGCCTGCTGACCGGATATGATTACAACGAGGTCGTGGAAGCGACCGGGGATCATACCATGCGGAGACTGAAGTCCTGTCTGATCAACATCATCGGGGAGCTTAAGGAACTGGGACCGACCGATATCGTCATTACGGGCGTGGACAGGGGGGAACGTATCCTGAATACCCTGGCGGATGAAAACGGGGTCAGGTTCATCTCCGTGAAGAAGACCGGGCACAACCGTCCCGGTACAGGAGATATCTTCTCATCCATCGTTGCCTCCTCGCTGCTCCTCGGCATGAGCCTGGAGCACGCCGTGAGGAAAGCCTGCGACTTCATTGCCGTCGCGATCGCGATCAGCGAAGAAGCCGGCACCCCGGTCGCGGAGGGAGTTATGTTTGAAAAGGTCATGTCGAGACTGAGCGCCACGGCAGACCAGGCCAAGTATATCAGGAGATGATCTATGGAAAATAAGGGATTGGTCAGTTATCTGGCCGCTTTTATGGAAACAAAGCTGAATGTGGATGAAGGTTTTTCCCTGCTGATCGCGGCAGTTGCAGCCATAATTCTTACATTTGTCATCATCCTTGCCCTGATACATTTCAACAGGGTCTTCTTTAGAAAGTTTGTCAGACGGAACGAACTGCACCTGAAATACGCCTACAGCCTGCTGAACTTCCTGATCATCATCTTCGGCGCACTCCTGCTCGGACTGTTCTTCGGCGCGGGCAACAGTATGGCGAGGATCCTGCTCGGGTCTACGGGACTGGTCGTCGCTATCCTGGGCTTTGCTGCACAGTCCGCCCTCGGCGACGTTATTGCCGGTTTCATGATGGGCTTCTGCCGCCCGTTCCGGCTGGGAGACCGCATCACGCTCGATGAAAGCGGCATCAGCGGCACTGTCAGGGATATGACGATCCGGCATACGGTCATTCACCGTTTTGACGGTCTCTATGTCATCGTTCCCAACAGCGTCATGAACAAGGCGGTCATTCACAACAACAGATACAAGGGTGAGCTGACAGGCTCTTACCTGGAGTTCGCGATCAGCTACGGCAGCGATATCAGGAAAGCGATGCGCATCATCCACAATGCGGTCGTAAGCTGCCGCTACGCAGTCGAATATGTCGGCGACAATCCGGAAAACAAGCGTGCCGCCGTCTATGTGACGGATTTCGGAAACAGTGCGGTCATGCTCCGTACGACGGTCTGGGCGCGCAATTCGGATGAAAACTTCCTTGCATGCAGCTCGATCCGTGAAACGGTCAAGCGCGAGTTCGACCGCCAGGGCGTAGAGATCCCGTTCAACTATCTCAATGTGGTCATGCGCGAGCAGAGCGTAAAGGACGAAGACGATGTCTTAAGGCCGGTATTTGACGATGACAACATCATCGTTGCTGCCGGTGACGGCAACGAGGGCATGAAGAATGTCTTAAGCAAAGTCGACTCTTTCTGCAAGCGCCACAAGGTCTCAAGAAAGGAATCCACTCACCTGAGGATCCTCTCCGAAGAACTCGTCAATATCGTCCAGACAGAAGAAGGTACCTTTGACGGCGAATTTTCCATCCATCTGAAGGGGCAGGTCTGTGAGATCCATGTGAAGAAGGAGATGGTGCTGGATGAAGCTGCGAGAAAGAACCTGCTCGCGGTATCGAGCAGCGGCCGCAATATGGCCGAGAAGGGCGTGATGAGCACGCTCCGTTCGGTATTTGAAGATTACCGTCTGGGCGTCGTTTCCGGCGGCAGCGGCAAGTGGTCCCTGAAATCCTTCGAACAGAAGAAGGGCGAGGCCGGCCAGGACGAACAGTACTGGGAGGATCTGGAGAAATCCATCATCGCCAAGTTCGCGGATGACGTGCAGATCGGCATCAACAACAACAAGGTGGACATGGTCGCCTACAAGAAGATCTGGACCGCGAAATAAGTACAGGAAATGAAAGTGCGCATGAGCCGCACGCGATTCTTGAGTAATGACAAAAACTGTGGTATCATAGGGAAGTTAATGATTAAAATGCCGCAGGGCAAAGAAAGGTATAGACATGTTAGACATCAAGTTTGTAAGAGAAAACCCGGAACTGGTCAAGGAAAATATCAGGAAGAAGTTTCAGGATGAGAAGCTTCCCCTGGTCGACGAATGTGTCGCGCTCGATGCAGAGCTCCGCAAGGTGCAGCAGGAAGCCGATGACTTAAGAGCAAAGCGCAACAAGCTGTCCAAGCAGATCGGCGGACTGATGGCAAAAGGCCTGAAGGAAGAAGCCGAGCAGGTCAAGGCGGAGGTCACGAAGGACGGAAGCCTGCTGGACGAGCTGTCCGCTAAGCAGTCCGCCCTTTCCGAGGAACTTATAAAGAAGATGATGATCATCCCGCAGATGATCGATGAGACCGTACCGATCGGCAGGGATGACTCCTTCAACGTCGAGGTCCAGCGTTTCGGCGAGCCGGCAGTCCCGGACTTCGAGGTCCCGTATCACACGGATATCATGGAGAGCTTTGACGGCATCGACATGGACGCGGCCGGCAGAGTCGCAGGCAATGGTTTCTACTACCTGATCGGTGACATTGCCCGCCTGCATGAAGCTGTCATCGCGTACGCGCGCGACTTTATGATCGGCAGAGGCTTCACTTACTGCATCCCGCCCTTCATGATCCGCTCCAAGGTCGTGACCGGCGTCATGTCCTTCGCTGAGATGGATGCCATGATGTATAAGATCGAAGGAGAGGACCTCTATCTCATCGGTACTTCCGAGCATTCCATGATCGGCCGTTACATCGACCAGACGCTCGATGAGGACAAGCTTCCAATCACCATGACTTCCTACAGCCCCTGCTTCCGCAAGGAAAAGGGCGCGCACGGCATCGAGGAAAGAGGCGTTTACCGCATCCATCAGTTTGAGAAGCAGGAGATGATCGTCGTCTGCGAGCCGGAAGACAGCAAAAAGTGGTATGACGTGCTCTGGAAGAACACCGTTGACTTCTTCCGCACCCTGGATATCCCGGTCAGACAGCTTGAGTGCTGCTCCGGTGACCTCGCCGACCTCAAGGTCAAGTCCTGTGACGTGGAAGCATGGTCCCCGAGACAGAAGAAGTACTTTGAAGTAGGTTCCTGCTCCAACCTCGGCGACGCCCAGGCAAGAAGACTGAAGATCCGCATCAAGTCCAAGGAAAAGGGCAACCATCTGGCACATACCCTCAACAATACCTGTGTGGCTCCGCCGCGTATGCTGATCGCTTTCCTGGAGAACAACCTTCAGGCAGACGGTTCCGTCAGGATCCCGGAGGCGCTGCGTCCGTACATGGGCGGTATCGAGGTCCTTGTACCGAAGTACAATTCCATCACAGGGAAATAATTGATATCAAGAGTTTAAGGAGCATTGATTTGAACAAAGAAGAACTCCTGAACGGTTTGAATGAGAAACAGAAGGAAGCGGTCCGGTATCTGGATGGACCGCTTCTTATTTTAGCGGGCGCAGGTTCCGGAAAGACCAGGGTGCTGACACACAGGATCGGATATCTGATCGAGAGCGGCGTGGCACCGTGGAATATCCTTGCGATCACCTTTACCAACAAGGCAGCCGGGGAGATGCGGGACCGTGTCGACGGGCTTCTGATGGCGAGGACGGCACAGCAGGTCTTTGTATCGACATTTCACTCCATGTGTGTGAGGCTCCTGAGGTATGACATCGACAGGCTGGGCTATCAGAAGGACTTTACGATCTACGATACGGATGACCAGCGCACGCTTGTCCGTTCCTGTATCAAGGCGCTTGGCCTTGATAACAAGATGTACCGGGACCGTGCGGTCTTAAGCATCATTTCTTCCGCAAAGAACGAGATGACGGATGCCGAAAGCTATACCGCTTCGGCTTCGGACTTTTATGAACGGAACGTCGCAAAGATCTACACGGAGTACGAGCGGCAGCTTAAGGCCAGCAATGCGCTGGACTTTGACGACCTGCTGATCAAGACGGTGCAGCTTTTCAGGCGTTTCCCCGATGTCCTGGAGAAGTGGCAGGAGCGGTTCCGATACATCATGGTCGACGAGTACCAGGATACCAACAACGTGCAGTTTGAGATCGTACGCATGCTGGCGGACAAGTACCGCAATCTCTGCGTCGTGGGCGACGACGACCAGTCGATCTACAAGTTCCGGGGCGCCAATATAGAGAACATCCTGAGTTTCGAAAGGACATTCCCCGGGGCGAAGGTCATCAAGCTGGAACAGAATTACCGTTCCACAAAGAGCATCCTGAATGCTGCCAACCAGGTGATCAGAAACAATAAAGGCAGAAAGGAAAAAGAGCTCTGGACGGAGAACGAAGAGGGAGAACTTCCGGTTTACCGGGAGTATGAAACGGCTGCGCAGGAAGCGGACCGGATCATCCGTCAGGCGGCGGAAGCGGCTGCGGGGGGCAGGAGCCTGAAGAGCCAGGCGATCCTGTACCGTACAAACGCGCAGTCCCGTCTTCTTGAAGAGAAATGCATAGAGCGCAATATCCCCTATATCATCGTCGGCGGAGTCAACTTCTACCAGCGCAAGGAGATCAAAGACATCATCTCTTACCTTAGGGTGATCTCAAACGACGTGGATGACCTTGCCTGCCAGCGTGTGATCAACGTGCCCAAACGGGGCATCGGCCAGACCACGGTGGACAGGGTCACGGCTTTTGCCGTACAGAACAATATCAGCTTTTACGCGGCGCTGACCCGCCCTGATAATATTCCCGGCATCGGGAGTGCAGCAAAGAAGATCAGGACATTTACCGACCTGATCGAAGAGTTCCGGAGGCGCATCCGTGAGGGCGAAACAGATCTCCGCGGACTGATCGAAGCCGTGCGGGATGAGACAGGCTATGCCGAAGAGCTGAAGAAGGAAGACGCAGTGACTGCGGAGACACGTCTTGAAAATATCGAGGAAATGATCAATAAGGCGGTCAGCTTTGAGGCAGACCGTGCGGCAAGGCTGGGCATCGAAGCGGTGCTCCCGGAGCCCGGGACAGACGAGATCTTCACGGCGGAGGAAAACGGGGAGGATCTTCTGGAAGAGTTCCTCGAGGAACTGTCTCTGGTCGCGGACATCGACCGCACCAACGACACGGATGACGTGCTGACCATGATGACGCTGCATTCCGCAAAGGGCCTCGAGTTTGATACGGTATACCTCTGCGGCATGGAAGACGGATTGTTCCCGTCGTCCGCAAGCATCAACGCGGAGGACCCGGAAGCGGAGATCGAAGAAGAACGCAGGCTCTGCTACGTCGGATTTACAAGAGCAAGGAAATGGCTGAGTTTAAGCTCCGCGAAGGAACGGATGGTAAACGGTGAGACTCGGTACATGAAGGTCTCGCGCTTTATTGACGAGCTGCCGGATGATGCGGCGGAGAAACATTTCCGGAGCAAAAGAAATGCCGGAGAAAACTTCCGCGGCTTCGGAGGATACGAAGGACGGATGGAGCACAGCCTCGGCAGCTCTTCTTTCGGAGGCTCCTACGGCAGCAGCTGCGGCTCCTCTTACGGCGGACGGGATGACTTCGGCAGCCGTCCCGGCGACCGGGAAGCATACAATGCCTACAACGGATTCAGCAGCCGCATGGTAGGAAACTTCGGGTCCCTTGACCGCACACCGGTCCGGTCAGGCCGCGGCAGCAAAGGCGCAAAAGGCCTTTCCGGTCTTTCCGGCATCAGCAAAGGATTCGGCAATGCCGGCGGCGCTGTCAAGCAGAAGCCGGATTACGGCCCCGGCGACAGAGTTCTGCATATCAAGTTCGGCACAGGAACGGTTGAAGAAGTCAAGGAAGGCGCCAAGGACTACGAAGTGACCGTGGAATTCGATACAGCAGGCCGCAAGCGCATGTTCGCCGGATTTGCAAAGCTGAAGAAAGTATGATATGATGAGCCAGAGGATAAATAAGGGCATAGTGCGGTTTTTATGCAGACGGGCATTCACGGCTCATCTGAAAGGACAGAAGAGAACGGCTTCGGAGCACGAAGCACATATGCATTATTGCGGGAGGAATACTATGGAAAAGCTGAGCACATTGATTTCCTTAAATGAAGCAAAGAGCGCGATTGATGAGCTCATTGCCAAGGTGAAGCAGGTCGAGACGGAAGCAGAGGAGGACAAGGATACCCGTAAGCTTCTGATCCTCGCCCTTTCCGTGATCGGCGCGCTGGTCGTGGTCGCTGTGATCGCCTGGGCAGTATATAAGCATTTCAGTGACGATTATCTGGATGACTATGAGGATCTGGATGACATCTTCGAAGATGAAGACTATGAGGATGAGGAAGAGGATGAAGACGAGGAAGACGAGCCGGAAGTGCTGGTCTCCGAGGATGATTTCGCTGAATGATCGTCTCTGACAGTTTGATAAAAAGGAACAGATATGATATTTGACAGAACAGTCAATGAGTGCAGCCTCGGCGGAATATGCGGAGGCTGTTACTATGTAAAGAAACTATCGGAAGGAACGCCCGGAGACGGACGTGAAGCCCGGAAGGAGCTGCAGGAACGGGAGCGCTGTTCCTATGCATTCCAGCTTGGTGAAAAGGAAGAAAGAGTCCGGGGACTCCTGGAAGGCGTCTGCGGGAAGGACGGTTTCGGCTTTGAAGGGGTCGAACCGAGCCCTTTGCTGTTCCAGTACCGCAATAAGATGGAGTACAGCTTCGGTGACGACAGGAAGGACGGTCCGCTGACGTTGGGACTTCATAAAAAGAGAAGTTTTTACGACGTGGTCGAAGCGGATTGCTGCAACCTTGTGCATGAAGACTGCAACCGCATCGTATCCGCTGTCGGATACTATTTCCGGCAGCTCGGCTTAAGCTACACGGATAAGCGGACGCATCTCGGATATCTCCGGCATCTGCTGATCCGCCGCACCGTCAATACGGGAGAACTCCTGATCGACCTTGTGACGACCTCGCAGCCGCTGATCCCGGTGGAGAAGCATTCGGATGTCAACAATACCGCACT
>Ga0129307_1001782_pt1 | contig 20583 bp, 20 predicted proteins | sample P1105metagenome_FD_94437 | JGI IMG/M metagenome (GOLD analysis project Ga0129307, IMG submission 94437) | Capybara group fecal microbial communities from Wisconsin, USA - P1105 metagenome | ecosystem: Host-associated > Mammals > Digestive system > Large intestine > Fecal | place: USA: Wisconsin... | reverse complement strand
GCAAGTACAAGGCGCGCTTCGGGGAGAAGGCGAAGTTCCTCACCTTCGAGGAGGCGCACAACATGGTCGGGCACGACCCGGGCGGCGTCTGCCCCTTCGCCCTGCCGGAGGACGTGGCGGTCTATCTCGACGAGTCCATGCGCCGCTTTGAGACGGTCTTTCCCGCCGCCGGCAGCGCCAACAGCGCCATCGAGCTGACCTGCGACGAGCTGGAGCGCTGCGCGTCCAACTTCTGCGGCTGGGTGGACGTCTGCAAGCCGAAGAGCGAGACGGTGTAAGATATTATGTCAATCAAATTCCTGCACGCGGCGGACTTCCACCTCGACAGCCCGTTCGCCGCATTCAGCGCGGAACAGGCGAAGCAGCGCCGCCGCGAGAGCCGCCGTCTGCCGGAACGGCTGATGAATTATGTAAATCAAAACGGCGTCGGGCTCGTCCTCCTCGCGGGCGATCTGTTCGACGGCGCGACGATCTACCGCGACACCGCGGAGGCGCTGATCGACGCGCTGGGCGGCATGGAGGCGCGGGTGTTCATCGCGCCGGGCAACCACGATTTCTACGGTGCGCGCTCGCCCTACGCGACGCTCAGGTGGCCGGAGAACGTACACATCTTCCGCTCGCGGGAGATCGAACGCGTGGAGCTGCCGGAGCTGGGCTGCGCGGTCTACGGCGCGGCGTTCACCGACGCGGCGCAGGAGACGAGCCTGCTGGCGGGCTTCACCGCGCCGGACGACGGCCTTGCGCACCTGATGGTGCTGCATGGCGACCTGAACGCCGCCGAGCCGCGCTACGACCCGCTGACGCCGGAGGAGATCGCCGCGTCGAACCTCGACTACCTCGCGCTGGGGCACACCCACCGCTTTGACGGCGCGCGCCGCGCGGGCAAGACTGTCTACGCCTATTCCGGCTGCCCCGAGGGGCGCGGCTTCGACGAGCTGGACGACAAGGGCTTCCTGCTCGGCGGGATTGAGAACGGGGGAGTTGACATAACGTTTATCCCCTTCGCGCGGCGGCGCTATCGCGTCCTGCGCGTGGACTTGACCGACACGACAGCGGAGCGCGCCCTGCGCGCCGTTATACCGGACACGGCGGCGAGCGATCTCTGCCGCGTGATCTTCACGGGGGAGACGGATGAGCGCGGAGTTGACATAACAAATATACAGCAGCAGTTCGCACCGGACTTTTTCTCGCTAGAAGTGCGCGACGAGACGCATATTCGGCGCTCCGTCTGGGCGCGCGCGGGGGAGGACTCCCTACGCGGAGCATTCCTGCGCGAGCTGCGCGCCGTGTACGACGCGTCGGACGAAGCGGGACGCAAACGCGTCGAGCGCGCGGCGCGCTTCGGACTGGCGGCGCTGGACGGGCGCGACGGATAAGGAGGACAACATGGAGTTTTGGATGGAAGAAAACGAGAAGCGCCTGCGCGCCGCGGCGGAGCACAAGGGCGTGAGCGTCTTCGCTGACCTGAGCGTGCGCGACGCCCTGCGCCTCGCCGTCGGCGTCAGCACGACCCTCGGCGTCCTGCGCGCCCGCAGGCAGCGCGCGAAGCGGATGCGTCGGAAGCGCGGTTACAAATAATGGGCAGGGCGGCGGAAATCGACCCGAGGGACACGGACCGGGCGGCGGCGTTCGCGCTGTGGATGAACGCGCCGAACCCGATGGTGACGCTCATCAAGACCGTGGATGTGACGCATCTGGTCAGGGTCTGCAAAAAGCGGCGGCTGAAATTCAACCTGCTGCTGGACTACTGCGTCGGCAAGGCGGCGTCGGGCGTGAAGGAATTCTACACGCTGCCCGTGGACGGGCGTCTGCTGCGCTACGACGCGCTGGCGGTCAACACCATCGTGCGCAACCGGAGCGGCGGCATCAACTCCTGCGACCTTCTGTACACGCCGGAGCTGGATAAGTTCGGGCGGGAGTACCTGCGCGAGACCGCCCGCGCCGCGGAGGAATGCCGCGACCGTGACCTGTCCGCGGACTGCATGGTGATCGGCACCTCGGCGCTCGTGGAAACGGAGCTGGACGGCGCGATGGGGATGTACAGCGGCATTTACAATAACCCGTTCCTGATCTGGGGCAAGTATCGCAGGAGGCTGTTTCGCTGTGAACTGCCCATCTCGTTCCAGTTCCACCACACGCAGATGGACGGCGCACACGCGGCGGCATTCCTCGCCAAGCTTCAAACCGCCGTCAACGAGCTTCCCTAGCGCGTCACCGCCACACGCCGACGATGTGCAAAAACCGCACCCGCTCGAACGTATAGCTGGACAGCGGACGGTCGTCGGCGTCCTCGCTGTGGGCGGCGACGAGAATGCCGTCCAGATCGCGCTGCGCTCCGACGGCGACGACCACGGGGCTGTGCGCCCAGCGGCTACCGTCGAAGGAGAGCTGCACGACGTCGCCCGGCGCGACGCCGTTGACGTCCGTCTCCCGCGCGGCGGGGCCGACGGCGGCGCGGGAGCGGGTCAGGTAGTTATAGAGATACGGCACGCCCGTCCACGCGGGCGCTTTTTCGTTTGCGTTGACATAATACCATCCGAACGTGGGCGTGTAGTCCATGACGAGCGCGCCGGCGAACAGGCACTGGCTGGCAAAGTTCGTGCAGTCGCCGCCGAGCAGCTCGTAGTCGTAATAGCGCGGGTTGCGTCCGAACGCCCAGCGGTGGGCGTAGCGCACCGCTGCGTCCGCGCGATAGGGGTACAGCGTCACAAAGGTCACCTCCCGCCATGCTATGCGCGGCGGCAGAAACTGGTCCTTGCATTTTGGCGGGTTCTGTTGTATCGTGTGACGCGGACGGGGGTGACGAATATGCGCAAAAACGACGCCGGCCGTTTTTTCAGCGCCCTGCATATGCTGGAGCGCGACCCGCGGGTGGAGCAGATGAAGCGCTTTACCCAGCACAGGGGCAGCACGACCTACGGCCACTGCCGCAGCGTTGCGGTGTCCAGCTTCCTTCTGGCGCAGCGGCTGGGCTGGCGCATCGACGAGCCGACGCTCGCCCGCGGCGCAATGCTCCACGACTTCCATCTTTACACAAGACAAAAGCGCGACGTGCGCCACCTGTTCCGCCACCCGCGCCTTGCGCTCGACAACGCGGAGGCGGCGTTCGCGCTCAACGACAAGGAGCGCAACATCATCGCCAGCCATATGTGGCCGCTGACCCTGACCAAGCTGCCGCGCTCCCGCGAGGCGGTGCTGGTGATGCTGGCGGATAAAATCTGCGCCTGCCGCGAGATGGCGGCGGGGCGCGGCATGGAGGAAAAACGATGAGGCCGAAGGCGCTGCTGTACCATTTGAACGCCGACACGGAGACGGGACGCGCCCTGCGCGTCGTTCTGCTGACGCAGAAGATCCTGACGCTGACCGTGCGGGAGGAGCAGACGGGGGAAACGGTGGGGCGGCTTGCCTCCTCCAACGCCGCCGCCGCGGACGCGCCCGCGCCGGAATCTCCGCCGCAGGAGGCGTTCATGCTGCTCTGCGACTTGGGCGACCGTCAGCTCGACCGCCTGCTCGCCGCCATGCGCCGCGCGGGCGTGTCCGTGCCGTACAAGGCGGTGCTGACCGAGCACAACAGGGACTGGACGTTCTGCCGGCTGGTCACGGAGGTCGTGCGCGAGCATGAGGCGATGAAAAACCGATAGAGATGCGAACGACCCTCGCCCGAGCCGGGCGAGGGTCGTATTGTGTGATTCAGATGGGCTTGCCGGTTTTTTCGGACTGCTCCATGCGCTTTTCCAGCGCCAGCGCGTCAACGCAGAAATAGCTGACCTCGCCGGTGGCGAGGATGGTGCTGCCCTCGCCGAGGATGTCCACGCGCACGAGGCAGACCGTCTTGCCCCGGTGCAGCACGCGCCCGCAGGCGCGGATGACGCCCTCCGCCTGATTGTGCAGGTAGTTCATGTGGCTCGCCTGCGTGACGTAGGTGCGCCCGTCGCTGTGGGCGGCGTAGCCCGCGGCGTTGTCCGCCATGCCCGCCAGCAGCCCGCCGTGGACGAAGCCGAAGGGGTTTTTGTTTTCCGGGCGGATCTTGAGCTTGAACACGGCGTAATCCGGTTCAACGTGCTCGACCTCCAGGAAGTTGTGAATGGCAAAGGCGTTGCCGCCGGTCAATTCTTCCGCCTTGTGTTCCGCGATATCTGACTGCATGGGACGCTCTCCTTTGAATTCGTTTAGTCGGGGTCGGTCGGCAGCTCGCGCGAGAGCTCCAGCGCGTCGATCGCCTCACGCAGGTGCTCGCTGAGCGGGCGCGCGGTCTGGAACGGGAAGAAAAACAGCTGCCGGAGCGATGCGCGTTCGCGCACGGCAATGAGATGCGCCTTGAAGTTCTCGAATTTGACGACGACCTGCTCCTCCTTCGCAAACTCCCGCAGCCGCGCGAGCAGCCGGATGGAGTAGGCGAGGTCGATGGTGAACACGCCGAAGAAGTAGCCGATGACGAACGAGAACGCGAGGTTGTTCTCCAGCCATTGCAGCGCGTCAAGGATGTGCGGATGGACGAGGAAGTAGTACAGCGCGCCCAGCACCGCCCAGTAGAACGAGAACAGCGGGCAGATCAGGCCGTTGACGTTGCCCCAGAGCATACTGTAGTCCCACAGGCGCACCTTGGCGATCTTCAGCAGACCCACGCCCGCGAGGTACTCGATGGCGGTCATGCTTGCCGCCATGACAAAAAACAGCAGCGCGCGCCCCGCGGCCGTGCCCTCCCAGCCCGTCGTGCGGCCCAGCGCGGCGAGGAAGTAGAGGATGCACAGCCCGCTGCCGTAGAGCGGGACGTAAGGCCCCACGCAGAAGCCGGGGTTGATCCACTTGTGCTCGGGGTTCGCCTTGGAGAAGAATTTGCGGTACACCAGCTCCAGCACCCAGCCGAACAGGGAGCCGAGGAAAAACAGGTAGGCGAGGGTCAGAAACGTGCTCATAGCTTCACCAGATCATACAAAAATCCCATACAGTATACCACGCGGGCGGCAAAAATCAAGTCCGGCGCCGCAAGACGCCGGACTTCGGTTCATTCGTGGGAAAACGCGTACACCGTCTCGCAGTGCAGGTGCTGTTCCTTGCGCAGGACGGGGGAGGGGAAGCCGTAGCAGAGCAGGCCGTTGGGCCAGAGCTGCGTTTCAAAGCACAGAGCCTGACGCGGCCCCATCATCGCGCCGCCGTGGCCCGCCTGCACGTGCAGCCCGTTGGCTGAGTAGAACTGCATACCGGGCAGATCGGTCTCCACGGTCATGACGATACCGCTCTTGTCGCCCGTGACGACGGCGGCGCGCCGGCCCGTGAGGCAGAAGTTGTGGTCGTAACCGCCGCAGAGGCGAAGCTGCTCGTCGTCCGCGCCGATGTCCGCGCCCGCCGCCTTGGGCGAGCGGAAGTCGAAGGGCGTCCCCGCCACGTCCGGCAGAACGCCGGTGGGCAGGCCGTCCGCATCATTCTCGCAGAAGCGCTCGGCAAAGATCTGCACCTTGTGGGCAAGGGCGTCGCCCCCGCCGTTGAGGTTGAAGTAGCTGTGGTTGGTGAAGTTCACCAGCGTGTCGGCGTCGGTATCCGCGTCGTAGTCGATGCGCAGGGCGTTGTCCGCCGTCAGCGTGTAGGTGACGCGGACGCGCAGGTTGCCCGGGTAGCCCTCCTCGCCGTCGGGAGAGAGGCGCTCGCACACGACCGCGCCGTTCTCGACCGTCAGCGCCCAGTTGTATCGGTCGAAGCCGCGAATGCCGCCGTGAATGTGGTTCTCGCCGCTGTTTTTGACCAGATGGTAGGTTGTTTCGTTCAGCGAAAACACCGCCCCGCCGAGCCGGTTGGCGACGCGCCCGATTACCGCGCCAAGGTGACCGCGTCCGGTCTCATACTCCGCCGCCGTGTCGAAACCCAGCGCGACCTCGACGATTTTGCCGTTGCGGTCGGGTACGCGGATCGACTGGACCGTCGCGCCGTAGCTGATGACGGTGACGGACGCGCCGGAGCTGTTCTCCATGCGCGCGGCGGTCACCTCCGTGCCGTCGCTGAGGGTGCCGAAGGGGAAAGTGGTTACGCTCATAGGATCAACGCCTTTCTTGTTATTTGTGAAGGATGGGGGACAGGGGCTTGTAGATCAGGAAGCAGAGCACCACGTCCAGCATCCCCTTGCAGAACGTGAACGGCACGTTGAACAGCACCAGGCACTTCATCAGGCTGTCCGCGCCGGGGTTGATCGCCTGATACATACCGATGATCGCCTCCATCGGCATACCGTAGACCTTGACGTAGGCGGGATAGACGACGAAGTAGTTGATGGGCACGGAGACGACGGCCATCAGCGTTGCGCCGAGGATCGCGCCGAGGAGCGCGTTCTTGCGGTTTTTGCCGCGGTGATAGAGGAGACCCGCGGTGAAGGCGAACACGCTGCCGAGCAGGAAGTTGCACAGCTCGCCGACGTAGTTCGAGGAGGTGCCGTGCAGAATGGCGAAGAGCACGTTCTTGCACAGCGTCACCACCACGCCCCAGACCGGGCCGAGGGCGAACGCCGCCAGCAGCTCGGGCAGATCGGACACGTCCAGCTTGATGAACGCGGGGATCAGCGCGGGGATCGGGAACTCGATGTACATCAGCACGAAGGCGACCGCCGAGAGCATCCCGGCGACGGCGAGGCGGTGCGTGCGCGCCGCCTGCTTGGCAAAGGTTGCGGTTGAGGACATAAGAAAACACTCCTTTACGAAAATACACCGAAAGACAAGCCTTCGGGTGCATGACGCAAAAGAGCGTGGCAATACACATCTTCTCTCATCCGGACTTTAGGAACCAGATGCGGTTCCTTCACCGTCGGCATCGGAATTTCACCGATTCGTGCGACATTTCTGCCGCTTGCGGGCTGTGACCGCCGGTGGGGAGTTTCACCCCGCCTCGAAGACTGGTGATTCAGTTCTCGACCGTTACGATACACGATGAAGCGGCGTTTGTCAAGGGTCGGCGGCAGAAATGTTGGGCTTTACAAACATGAACAGATGTTCTATAATAAGGCATATGAGAAAGAGAGGAGGCGGGCGCGATGCGGAACCGGCAGGTCGTTTGCTGCTTTACGGGGCACCGCCCCGCGAAGCTGCCCTGGGGCTATGACGAGCGCGATGTGCGCTGTCTCGCGCTCAAGGCGCGGCTGCGCGCCGCGGTCGAGAGCGCGATCCAGGAGGGGGCGGAGCACTTCGTCTGCGGCATGGCGGAGGGCTGCGATCTCTACTTCTGCGAGACCGTGCTGGAGCTCAAGCGGCGGTATCCGCACATCACAATGGAGGCGGCGCTGCCCTGTCCCACCCAGCCGGAGCGATGGAGCGCGGCTGCGCGCCGGCGGTACAACGAGCTGCTTGCGCAATGCGACCTTGAAACGATGGTCTCGGCGCAGTACAGCCCCGGCTGTATGCAGCGGCGCAACCGCTACATGGTCGATCACGCCTCGCTGCTGATCGCCGTGCACGACGGGCTCCCCGGCGGCACGCGCAGCACCATTGAATACGCCATGCGGCAGGGCGTCAGCGTGGTGGATATCCCTTTGTAAAAAAAGACGGCGTTCGCCGTCTTTTTTTACAGTTGGATCAGTCCGGCGTCGAGCATCTTCTGGAGCGAGAGCAGCACGCCCAGCTTTGCGTGGGGCCAGGTCAGGCCGCCCTGGAAGTACACCGCGTAGGGAGGGCGCACGGGGCCGTCGGCGGAGAGCTCGATGCTGCTGCCCTGCACAAACGCGCCCGCCGCCATGATGACCTGCGCGTCGTAGCCCGGCATCGGCGCGGGAACGGGGGTGACGTAGCTGTCCACCGGCGCCGCCTGCTGGATGCCCTTGCAGAACGCGCACATCGCCGCCTCGCTGCCCAGCTCGATCGCCTGAATGACGTCGTGGCGCGCCTCGTCCGACGAGGGGACGACGCGGAAGCCCAGCTTCTCATACGCCGCCGCGGCGAACACCGCGCCGCGCACCGCGGCGGCGGTAACGGTGGGGGCGAGGAAAAAGCCCTGAAACAGCGCGGGCATCAGCCCGAGGTTCGCGCCGACCTCCTGCCCCAGCCCGGGCGCGGAGAGGCGGTAGGCGCAGCGGTCGATGCAGGCTTTCGTCCCGACGATGTAGCCGCCGATGGGCGCCAGCCCGCCGCCGGGGTTTTTGATGAGCGAGCCGACGCACATATCCGCGCCCACGTCGCTCGGCTCCGTGGGCTCGACGAACTCGCCGTAGCAGTTGTCCACCATGACCACGACGTCCGGCTTGGCCGCCTTCACTGCCGCGATCGCCTCGCCGATCTGCGCGACGCTGAGCGTCGGGCGGGTCTGGTAGCCCTTGGAACGCTGGATGTGGACGAGCTTCGTGCGCTCCGTCACCGCCGCGCGGATGGCGGGAAGATCGAAGCGGCCGTCGGGCAGGAGGTCGACCTGCCGATAGCTCACGCCGTACTCCGCGAGTGAGCAGGGCGAGGGGCGGATGCCGATGACCTCCTCCAGCGTGTCGTAGGGCTTGCCGGAGATCGCCAGCAGCTCGTCGCCCGGGAGCAGGTTGGCGCTCAGCGCCACCGCGAGGGCGTGCGTGCCGCACACGAGCTGCGGGCGCACCAGCGCCGCCTCCGTGTGGAAGGTGTCGGCGTAGACGCGCTCAAGCGTGTCGCGCCCCTCGTCGTCGTAGCCGTAGCCGGTGGTGGCGGCGAAGTGCGTGGCGTTGACGCGGTTTTTCTGCATGGCGGCGAGCACCTTCGCCTGTCCCAGCTCCGCGTTGGCGTCGATGGCGGCGAAGCGGTCCGTCAGTCCCGCGAGGACGGATTCGCCATAGCGCAGGACGTCGGGGCTGACGCCGAGAGTCTGATAGATGTCGTTCGTGTTCATACTGTGATCTTCCTTGAAATTCATGATACCGCGCCATTATACGCGGTTTCTTCCAAAATGGCAAGGTTGTTTTTGATGCGCGCGTCCTCCGGCGCAAGCGCGCAAGCGCGGCGGCAGGCGTCGAGCGCCTCGCCGCGCTGCCCAAGCTGCCACAGCGCGACGGAGAGATAGTCCCACGGCAGCGCGCCCCACGACTCCGCCTCGGTGAGATAGCTCTCGCTCCGCTCCGTCACGGCGAGGGCGCAGCGCGCGAAGTACGCCGTTCCCGCCCAGTTCCGGTTGTCGTGGAGCAGCGCCGCGTAGTCGAGGTACGGCTCGCGCAGGTGCGGCGCCTCGGCTATGGCGCGGTGGAGCCAGACCGCGGCGAGGTCGTCCCGCCCGAGCTGCCGGTAACAGCGCGCGATGAAGCGCATGGACGCGCAGCGCTCGTCCGTCCAGACCGCCGACGGCAGGGCAAGGTGCGCCCGCAGCGCGGCGATCGCCTTCTGCCATTCGCCGCGGAACATATACTCGCGCCCGAGATAGTGGCGGCAGCGCGCGTCCTCCGGCGCCTCCGCGACGGCGAGCTCCAGCAGCGGCAGGTACTGCGCGCGGGACTTAGCCGGGTCGGGATGGTGGTCGAGCTGTACGCCGCGCACGGTGACGACGCGTTCCGTGCCGCCGCCCGTGTAGTCCAGCACCTCGTGGACGGGGTACTTCCAACGGTAGCAGCCGTTTTTGTGGATCTTGTCCGGCCAGAATACGCAGCCCTCGCTCCCGTCGGGACGGAAGCTCCACGCATAGCGGTACCGGGCGCGGGTCGCCTCCGGCGTCCACGCCGCCTCCAGCGCGGCGCGCCAGCCGGGGCGGAACTGCTCGTCCAGATCGACGCAGCAGCAGATCTCCGCCTCCGCGGGGATGAGCTTCATGGATTCGTTGCGCGCGGCGTCGAAGCGCCACGGCTCGATGCGCTTCTGCGCGGTGATCGCGCCGCGCTCGCGCAGCTTCTCCGGCGTGCCGTCGGTCGAGCCGGTGTCCAGCACGCAGACGCAGTCCGCCTCGGACATGGCGTCCATGAAGCGATCGACGAACTGCGCCTCATTTTTCGCAATGGCGTATACGCAGATGATCAAGAAAAAACCTCCCGTATGGTGCGAGAGCGGCCGAAGCCGCTCTCGTTTTGCGTCGTCAGGTTTCCAGCAGACCCGCGGCGCGCAGGTTCGCCAGCAGCGTGTTGACCGTCGTCACCGTGGTGGGCAGATCGGCGGCGGGGTCGAGGTCGGCGACCGCCGCGGCGGGCGTGACCGTGCCGGCAGGGCCGGTCGGGCCGGTTGCTCCGGTCGGGCCGGTCGCACCGGTCGCACCAGTCGCACCGGCGGGTCCGGTCGGGCCGGTGGGTAACGGCAGAATGTGGTCATGGACGAACGGACGGGGGCATATCGTAGCAGAGAAGGAGGTGGCGGTCATAGGACACGAGAGCTATCGGACCGCGCTGTACTGCCGCTTGTCGCGGGAGGACGGGGACGGGACGGAGAGCGAGAGCATCGCGACGCAAAAGCACCTGCTCGAGGCGTTCTGCGCGCGCGACACGTCGCTGAGCGTCGCGGGAATCTATATCGACGACGGTTACACCGGCACGAACTGCGACAGGCCGGATTTTCAGCGCCTGATCTCCGACGTCGACAAGGGGCGCATCGACTGCGTGGTCGTCAAGGACCTGTCCCGCTTCGGGCGCGACTACATTGACCTTGGGTACTATCTGGAGCGATTTTTTCCCGTCCGGGGCGTACGCTTCATCGCCGTGAACGACAACATCGACAGCGCGCGCGGCGCGTACGACGTGATGCTGCCGCTCAAGAACGTCTTCAACGCGATGTATGCGAAGGACACCTCCGAAAAGGTACGCAAGGCGTTCCGCGCGAAACAGCAGCGCGGGGAATTTGTCAGCGGTTTTCCGCCCTACGGCTACCGGAAGGATCCGGAGAACAAGAACCGCTTTGTGATCGACCCGGAGGCGGCGGAAACGGTGAAGCGCATCTTTGAGCGCAAGGCGGACGGCAGCTCCAACCGGGAGATCGCCCGCCTGCTCGACCGCGAGGGGATCGCCGCGCCCATCGCGTACAAGCGGAGCAGGGGCGAACGCCTGTCCGTCGGCCAGCGATACCGGGGGACGTGCGGGTGGTCGGACTCCGCGGTGCGGCGCATTCTGACGAACGAGACGTATCTCGGACGGATGGTGTCCAACCGCAGCCCGACGGACGGCGTGCACGGCAGACAGCGCGCGGCACCGCGAAGCGAGTGGATCGTCGTCGAAGGGACGCACGAGCCGATCGTGACGGACGAGCTCTGGGAGCGGGCGCACCGCGCCGCGGCGGCGCAGCGGGCCGCCGCGCCCGCGCGGGAGAGCCTGTTCCGCGGAGTGCTGCGCTGCGGCGACTGCGGCTGCGCGATGGTGCGCAAGGGCGGGGCCGGCAGCCTGTACCTGTGCAGCGCGAACAAGGCGTACGGAGCGCGCGCCTGCCAAAGGCACGCGGTCTCGGAGGAGGTTTTGACGCGGGCCGTGCTCTCCGACCTGAACCGCCTGATCGCGGGCGTGAGCGGCCTTGACAAGCTGGCGGAACGCTCCGCGCCGCCAAGGACTGGAGCGCCGCGTGTCCCCGCCGCGGCGGCGGACAGGGCGCGGCGGCAGAAACGAGCGCTGTATGAGGATTACTGCGCGGGGCGCGTGACGCGCGACGCGTATATCCGACGCAGGGAGGAGTATGACCGGCAGGAGACGGAGCGGGGCGAGGCGGAAAACACCCCGCGCGAGCGCACGGCGTGGCGGGACGCCCTGCTGACAGCGGGAGGGCTGGATCGGCTGGACAGGGCGACGCTGGAGCGGACGGTGCGGGAGATCCGCGTTTTTTCGGACAGACGGCTGGAGATCTGTTATCTGTTTTCAGAGGAGGCGCTGCAATGAGCGGACGGAAGGATGGACAGAGCGCGCGGGAGAAGTACCGGGTCGAGCGCGTCTTCGTCGGCGATCGCACGGCGGAGCAGGTGGTCGCCGACCTGATCCGGGTGCATAGCGACGGCTCCGCGCAACAGGGGGAGAAGAATCCGTTCCGGCGCTGATCCCGTGCGCAGAACGCCTGCAAAACATCAAAAAAGGAGCGGTTCGATACGAACCGCTCCTTTTTTCGGAAACTCGCTGCCGCATACCGACCGCTCCGGTCGGACCGGTCGCACCCTGTGCGCCGGCAGGGCCCTGCGGCCCCTGAATGCCCTGGATGCCCTGGATACCCTGCGGGCCGGCGGGCCCCATGGGACCGGTCGGTGAGGTGAGAGTGCGGTAACGGCGTGTCACAGCCGCTTTTCCAGCAGCACCAGCTCGACGTTCGGGATACCGTTGAATACCGTCGGCACGACGCCGATCTCCCGGTAGCCCAGACGGGCGTACATCGCCCGCGCCCGCGTGTTGCGCGCGTTGGTGTCCATGCGCAGCTCGACGCAGCCCTGCGCGCGGGCATAGTCCTCGTAGAACCGCACGAACGCCCTGCCGCAGCCCATGCCGCCCGCGCGGGGCGAGATCACCAGCGTGTGCAGCACGCAGACGCGGTCGTCCGGCGCGTCGTATTCCCAGGGCGCGCCGGCATAGCTGTCCACCTGGATGCGGTTGATGATCGCCGCGCCCAGCGTCTCATCCGCCGCCTCCATCACGAACAGGTCGCCGCGCGCCGCGGCGGCCTCCGCGGTGGCGTCGGTGGGGTACACGCCGCGAATCCAGCCGATCGTCTGCCCGCCGGCTTCCTCGACGGTGTGGATCTCGTCGTAGATGCGCGCGACCGCGGGGACGTCCGCCGCCGTCGCCTTGCGGATGCGGAAGGCCTCTGTCATGGCGTTCCTCCTTCGATAACGTTTGCCCACACTATACCCTGTCAACGGGCGGCAGTCAAGAACGGCGCACAAATGCAAAAACGGGATTTACAGGAACGCAAGCCGATGATACAATATCTTATTGTGATAATTTGCTGTTACGGTAAAGGAGGCTGCGTTCCGTGAATTTCATCTTTATCTCCCCGAACTTTCCCCACACCTACTGGCAGTTCTGCGATTGCCTGCGCAAAAACGGCGTCAACGTGCTGGGCGTCGGCGACGCGCCCTACGACGGTCTGGAGGCTCCGCTCAAGGCGGCGCTGACGGAATATTACCGCGTGGACAATCTGGAGGACTACGATCAGGTCTACCGCGCCGTGGCGTTCTTTGCGTTCAAATACGGCAGGATCGACTGGATCGAATCCATGAACGAGTACTGGCTGGAGCAGGACGCGCGCCTGCGCAGCGACTTCAACATCACGACGGGCATCCGCTCCGACCGCATCGGCTTCATCAAGGAGAAGGCACTGATGAAGCAGCTCTACCTCAAGGCGGGCATCCCGACCGCGCGGCAGAGCGTCGTCTCCACCAGAGAGGCGGGGCGCGCGTTCGTCGAAGAGGTCGGCTATCCCGTCATCGTCAAGCCGAACGTCGGCGTCGGCGCGACGAACACGTGGAAGCTGGAAAACGACGCCGACTTTGAGGCGTTCTACGACCATCTGCCGGAGCACTCCTATGTCATGGAGGAGTTTATCGAGGGCGTCATCTGCTCCTATGACGCGATCCTCGATTCCCGCTGCGAGCCGCTGTTCGAGAGCATGACGGTCTGGCCGCCGGTCATGGACATCGTCAACAAGGATCTCGACCTCATGTACTACACCTGCCCGGACGTCCCGGAGGGCCTGCGGACGCTGGGGCGCAGGACGGTGAAGGAGTTCGGCGTGGACCGCCGCTTTGTGCATCTGGAATTCTTCCGCCTGACCAAGGCGCGCAAGGGCCTGGGCGACGTCGGCGACTTCGTCGCGCTGGAGGTCAATATGCGCCCCGCGGGCGGCTATACGCCGGATATGATGAACTTTGCGCATTCGACGAACGTGTATCAGATCTACGCGGACATGGTCGCCTTCGACGGCAGCCGGCAAACGCAGGGCCCGGAGCACTTCTACTGCGTTTACGCCAGCAAGAAGGACGGGCACGTCTACAAGCACACCCATGAGGAGATCATGGCGCGCTACGGCGCGAGCATGGTGATGCAGGAGGAGATGCCGCCGATGAACTGGCCGCAGATGGGCCGCTATATGTACACGGCGAAGCTGAAGACCAAGAGGGAGGCCGACGCGTTCATCCGCTTCGTGCAGGGCTGACGCACCAAAAAATGCATACGACAAGACGTCCCGTGCCGCCGGCACGGGACGTCTTGTCGTATGGGTCACTTGATGTAGGTCGCAAGCACGCGCGCCAGCGCCTCAATGTCGATGGGCTTGGTGATGTGGTCGTTCATCCCGGCGCTTTTGCTGTTCAGAATGTCCTCTGCGAAGGCGTTCGCCGACATCGCCACGATGGGGATCGTTCGGGCGTAGGTTCGGTCCATCGCGCGGATCACCCGCGCGGCGTCGAGACCGTTCATGTTGGGCATCTGGATGTCCGTCAGCACCATCGCGTAGTAACCGTCCGTCGAATCGGCAAGCATCTTCACCGCCTGCTCGCCGTCCTTCGCCCAGTCCACGTCCAGACCGGCCATCTCCAGAAAGTCCATGGCGATCTCTGCGTTGATCTCCTGATCCTCCGCCAGAAGGACACGGCGCCCGGTCAGGTTCAGCGCTTCCAGATCGTGGAGCGGCGCGTCCGCGGCGCTCTGGTCGGGCTGCTTGCTGAGCAGGGAGTGAAAAAGCGCGGCGAGCTTGGTGCGGAACAGGGGCTTGCTGATGAAAGCGGTGGCTCCGGCTTCCCGCGCCTCGTGCTCGATCTCCGTCCAGTCGTAGGCGGAGAAGATGATGATGGGCACGTCCGCCCCCACCAGCTTCCGGATCTGCCGCGTGGTCTCCACGCCGTCCTGATCCGGCAGCTTCCAGTCGACGATGACGGCGAAGAAATCGCGCCCCTGCTCCTGCCTCGCCTTGACCCGCTCGACGGCGGCCTTGCCGGAGAGCACCCACTCGCTGTTCATCTGCATATCGGTGAGGATCTCGCAGGCGGACTCGCAGCAGACGGGGTCGTCGTCCGCCACCAGAACGCGAAGATCGACGAAGGCGCTGTAATCGACGCTTTCCCCGCTCTGGAGCTTCAGATACACGTTGACCGTGAACCGGGAGCCCTCCCCGTAGACGCTCTCCACGGTGACGTCGCCGCCCATCATGCGCGCGATGTTCCGGGTGATGGTCATGCCGAGGCCCGTTCCCTGTATGCCGGCGGTCTGCTTGTCATTGGCCCGCGTGAACGGCTCGAACAGGTGCTTCTGGAACTCCTCGGTCATGCCGTAGCCGTTGTCCTCGAAGATGAACTGGTAGTGCCCGAAGCCCTTGGATCTGGTGGGGTTCTCCCTGACGCTGAGGGAGATCTTCCCGCCGTCGGGCGTGTATTTGATCGCGTTGCTCATGATGTTGACGAACACCTGCTGGAGCCGCCTGCTGTCGCCGACGACCTGCTCGTGCTCGACGTTGACGATGTTCACGCGGAACGAGTGGCCGTGCTCCTGCATCTGGGGGCGGGTCATGACCAGCGTCGCGTCGATCAGCTCCGCGAGGCTGAATTCCTCTTCCACCAGCTCGAGCTTTCCCGACTCGATCTTGTTCATGTCCAGGACCTCGTTGATCAGGGAGAGCAGGTGGTTGGAGGATTCCGTGATCTTGTGCAGGCAGTCCGCCACGCGCTCGCGGTCGTCCAGATGGTTCGCGGCGATGGCGGTCATGCCGATGATGCCGTTCATCGGCGTGCGGATGTCGTGGCTCATGCTGGAGAGGAAGGCGCTTTTCGCCTTGTTGGAGGCGTTGGCGGCGTCGACCGCGTCCCGGAGCGCCTGCTGGATCTGCTGCTCCTTGAGCACCTCCTCGTCCACATCCTTGAAACCGGCGACGATGCCGATCTTCCCGCCGCCGAGGTCGAGCTTGGCGAATTCCAAGCGATAGTAGCGCACGCCGCTGTCAAAGACCCTGCGGAAGGGGACGGAGTAGATCGGCTTTTCCGCCGTGCTGCGGACGATCGCCTCGGGCGTGACGGAGGCCAGAAACCGCGCGCGGTCCTCCTCCAGCACGAGGTTGGAGTAGAACGCAAAGGCGTCGGAAAAGCGTGTAATCTTCACGGCTTCGCTGGCGGGCAGGAGATGCACCGTCTTTTCGTCGACCCGGTAGAGAACGAAGTGCTGGGTCTCCACGTCGTCGATGAGCCAGACCGAGTCGTACACCTGCGTAAGCGCCTCGATGACGGCGGTGCGCAGCGCCTTGTCGGACTCCAGCATCCGGCGCTTGTCGGTGATGTCCGAGATGAACACATAATAGAGACCGTGATACACGTCCGACTCCACGTAACGGCCGTAATCGTCGATCCAGCGGATCTCACCGTCGGCGCGGGTGATCCGGTACTCCACGAAGTCCAGATCGAAGCGGCTCTCGTTGACCTGCGTTTTGATGGCGGCGGAGACCGCCGCATAATCCTCGGGATGAACCATGCCGCGGAAGGTGAAGCCGGTCAGCGCCTTGAACTCCTCCGGGCTGCCGCAGCCGAAGATGCGGCATACGGCGTCGTTGGCATAGAGCAGCTCTTCGTCCCCGCCGGCCTTGTAGATGAAAAATCCGCCGGGCATATGCTCGCCGAACTGCTTGATGATGGCAAGGCTCTGCTCGTTTAAGACAAATTGTTTGCTGAACATGGTGGGCCTCCTCTGTGGTCCGGGGGTTTGAGCCGACAGGCTGTACTGCATATCTTTACATATTATACAACATATGCAGGCATTATGCAATGAGTTGTTTGCGAATTTGCGCGCCCGTCCGAGCGCGATCGCTGCCGCACGCTTGCCTCACCGGTCGGACCGGTGGGGCCGACGTAGGTGATGGTCCCGCAGCCGATGCCGCAGCCGCAGGGGCAGCACTGGCAGCCGCAGCCGCTGTTTGCCGCGGCGTTCACGCCGCAGCCGTTTTGAAAACGATTGATAAGGATCACCCTTTCGGTAGAATGGGCGGGAGCTCCCGCCGCATCATCCTATGCCGCGCCGACAAAGGCGTGAAGCGTCGTCTGTTAGATAACTTTTCCAAAAAACTATTGAAAAATAAGGATAAACGCACTATAATAACCACATCATCCCCGAGAAGGGGCGAATTTGAAGGAGGTTGCTATGAAAAAGATTTTGAGTGTTGTCCTTGCGCTTGCCATGCTCTTCGCGCTGGCGGCCTGCGGCGGCAAACAGGAGCCTGCTCCCGCGCAGCAGCCGGAAACACAGACTCAGGCGCCGAGTGAAGCCGCACCCGCCGCTCCGGCGGAAACCGGCGTGGAGCCCGACCTGAACTACACCATCCGCATCTACTCCAACTCCAACTCCACCGAGCGCACGACGTGGCTCATCAACCGCGCCAAGGCGGAGGGCTTCAACATCAGCATCGACGATAACTCCGTCATCTCCGGCGACACCGCCGCCGTGCAGGCCGCCAACGAGAACAAGGACGGCGATCTGATCTTCGGTCTGAACGAGACGCGCTGGGGCCAGATCATCGACGGCCAGTACGAGAACCTCAAGCTCGTCGACTGGACGCCGAGCTGGGCGGGCGAGGTCGGCGACTTCAAGTATGACGGAAGCGCCTACGGCATCGTCATCCAGAACGTCCTGATGCTCTACCGTACCGACGATCTGGGCACCAAGGGCGAGGCGCTGCACTTCCAGCACTGGGCGGACGTCGTCAACAGCGGCTACAAGTGGTACCGCCAGAACAAGGTCGGCGGCACGACCAACATGAATATCAACTCCGCCATGCTCTACGCCTTCACCGATCCCGCGTCTCCCGCGGGCGGCATCAGCGTGGACGGCTGGAAGACGCTGTGGAAGTTCTGCGCGCAGGGCGTCTCCGGCGGCGACGACTACAAGTACGGCTTCGACCCGCTGAACAAGGGTGACGTGGCGATCTCCGAGTTCTACTCCTCCGCGCTCTACGGCAAGATCGACGCGGCGGCGGACGGCTCCGCCAACCCGCTCAAGGGCACCTTCCAGCCTGAGAACTGGAACCTCGTGGAGATCGACGACGGCACCTACTACATCGCCGAGTACCTCGGCATCCTCGACAAGTCCGGCCGCACCGAGGCGCAGACCGAGGCTGTCAAGGAGTTCGCCGAGTGGTTCGGCTCCGCGGAGATCCAGGCGGAGTGGGGCGAGGAATTCGACTCCTTCCCCTGCAACACCGAGGCGGCCGACGCCCTCTATCCCGACGGCGTTCCCGCAATCTATCAGATCAAGAACTTCGCGCTCAACAAGGTCGACGGCACGGATATGACCTATGCCGCCTACGTTGCCGCGCACAACGCGGAGTGGACGAACATCATGACCAACCTCGGCTTCTACTGGGCGGACAACAACGCGCCTGCCGAGCCGGCATGGGACAGCCTCGACTGGTCCACGCTGACCCAGAAGCAGGGCTAAATCATTCCCAAAAGGGATCCGCTGCGATTCCCGTGCGCCGCTTTGCGGCGCACGGGTACTCCGTGAGGCCTTTGCAGGGCGAGCTTTCCGGCTCGCCCTGTCTGCAAAACGCGGGAACGGCGCTCCCGCGCTTTGCAGACAGCAAGAGAACGATAATCATAAAAGAGGGAGAGACACGCCTATGATCCGGCTGAACGACATTGTGGTGAAGTTCGGTGATTTCACCGCGCTGCACAACATCAACATCCACGTGAAGGAGGGCGAGTTTTTCACCTTCCTCGGCCCGTCCGGCTGCGGCAAGACCACGACGCTGCGCACCCTCACCGGCTTCATCGAGCCGTATCAGGGCAGCGTCGTCGTGCGGGGGAAGGACATTACCCGCGTCCCCATCGAGGAGCGCAACATCGGCATCGTGTTCCAGAGCTACGCTCTGTTCCCGACCATGACGGTCTACGACAACATCGCCTTCGGCCTCAAGGTCAAGAAGATGAAAAAGCCGGAGATCGACGAGAAGGTGCGCACCATCGCCCGCAAGGTCGACCTCACCGACGAGCAGCTCAAAAAGGCGGTGTCCCAGCTCTCCGGCGGACAGCAGCAGCGCGTCGCCATCGCCCGCGCGCTGGTGACGGAGCCGGCGATCATCTGTCTCGACGAGCCGCTCTCGAATCTCGACGCCAAGCTGCGCGTGCAGCTGCGCGGCGAGCTGAAGAAGATGCAGAAGGACTTCGGCATCACCAGCATCTACGTCACCCACGACCAGGAGGAGGCGCTGACGCTCTCCGACCGCATCGCCGTGTTCAACAAGGGCGTCATCGAGCAGATCGGCACGCCGAACGAGGTCTACAACCACTCCGCGACGGAGTTTGTCTGCAACTTCATCGGCGACATCAACCGCCTTTCCGACGACATCGTGGGCAAGCTGATCGCCGGGGGCGCGAAGCTCGACCCCGCGGACCACCACTACATCCGCCTCGAGCGCCTGCACGTCAACGAGACGGGGCTTTCGGGCGCGCTCGCCCTGCCCGGCACCGTCGCCATGCGCGAATACTACGGGCTTTACATCAAGTACTACATCGACGTCGGCAGCCAGACCCTCAAGATCATGGAGCGCAACGACGGCGTCCGTATCTATGACGAGGGCGACGAGGTGACGGTCGGCATCGACCCCGCCGACCTTATGAGCTATCCGGCGGGAGGAGAGGAGGCGGCGCAATGAGCAGCCTCGCAAGGCCGAAACCCTTCAACGTGGAGAAGGTGCTCCAGCTGATCGGCGCGCTGTTCTTCGCGTACCTGTTCTTCGGCTTCATGCTCCTGCCGTGCCTCAACACGCTCACGAGCATCTTCACGACGAAGAACGCGGCGGGGGAGACCGACCCGTTCGCGGTCATCCGCTTCTTCCTCGCGGGCAATATGGCGAAGTTCGTTTGGAACTCGCTCAAGCTGGCGCTCTGTCTGGTCGTCACGGTGAACGTCATCGGCATTTCCATCGTGCTGCTGACCGAATACTTCGACATCAAGGGCGCGCGCATCCTGCGCATGGGCTATATGACGACGCTCGTGTACTCCGGCGTCGCGCTGGTCACGGGCTATATGTTCCTCTACGCGGGCGACGGCATCCTCACCACCGCCATCCGCGAGGTCAATCCCGATTTCAACCCGACGTGGTTCTCGGGCTTCAACGCGGTGCTCTTCACGATGACCTTCGCCTGCACCTCGAACCATATGCTGTTCCTGCGCAACGCCATCCGCGGCATCGACTACAACACCGTCGAGGCGGCGCGCAACATGGGCGCGAAGCCCTTCAAGGTACTCTTCCGGGTCGTGTTTCCGACGCTGCTGCCCACGCTGTTCTCGCTGACGGTCATGACGTTCATCACCGGCCTTTGCGCCATGTCCGCGCCGACGCTGCTGGGCTACGACTCCATCAACCCGGAGATCGTGCGCCTCGCCGGCTCGTCCGTGGCGGACGAGGCGTTCCCACAGGCGCGCGCGGCGCTGCTGAGCATCATCCTCGCCTGCTTCACCATCGTGCTGCTGACGATCCTCTCGTCCTACGAGCGCAAGGGGCACTATCTCTCGGTGTCCAAGACCAAGGCGAAGCTCCAGAAGCAGAAGATCACCAACCCCGTTTGGAACGTGCTTGCGCATATCTACGCCTACGTTCTGTTCGTCATCTACATGACGCCGGTGGTGATGATCGTCATCTTCTCGTTCCAGACCTACAGCGCCGTGCGGATGCGCAAGCTCGACCTCTCGCAGTGGACGCTGCTCAACTACTTCGGCAAGGCGGACTACTCCTATCT
>Ga0129307_1001781_pt1 | contig 20595 bp, 19 predicted proteins | sample P1105metagenome_FD_94437 | JGI IMG/M metagenome (GOLD analysis project Ga0129307, IMG submission 94437) | Capybara group fecal microbial communities from Wisconsin, USA - P1105 metagenome | ecosystem: Host-associated > Mammals > Digestive system > Large intestine > Fecal | place: USA: Wisconsin... | reverse complement strand
GGCTATATTATACCATTTCTATACCGTCAAAAACGCCTTAGATCGAAGAATTGAAGCTCGTTTCATAAAACTTCGTGATGAGGCCGGATACAGCAGTTGGATGACTTGTTCACTCAACTATAAGTGAAGAGGCTACAACGGAAGGCAGAGGACAGCTATGACGGACCGGAAGAAATCGAAAAAGAAGTTTGTGATCCTGGGCACACTGGCGTTCCTGGTCTGCGCATTCCTGGTGTTCTTCATCTCGGACTATCTGGAGATGAAGGAGGCGCAGGAAAGACTCTCGGCATACCGGGAACTGACGCAGCACCGGGAAGAGACGGCGGAGGATACGGCAAAGCAGAGCGGGCAGACGGAGGATGCGGCGCAGAGCAACACCGCGGAATCGCCAAGCCCGGCGCCCTCGCAATCCGCTCAACCCGGATCGGCGGCGGATACGAATGCGGCGCCGGCGGATAGTGCTGGCGGCACTTCACAACCGACGCAGTCCGGCGCACAGAGCGGCGGGCAGACTGCGGCTCCGGCAGCTCCGAAAGAGAAGCAGATGCCTGCGGAGATGCGGGAGTTCGACAACGCGGAAGACTACGCCGAAGCCTGCTTTTACGATTACTACGACCTTGTCGTCGCGGAGTCGATGGACCCGTCAAGTCCGCTCTACGGCATGGACGACACCACGCTGATCAAGATCGCCTACGACGACGCGTATGACGACTGGTACCGATACCATTAAGGATGAATAGATACAGTCTTGCAGATCGCCGGGACTGGAAGGGACAGGAGTGAAAGATGGCGTATTCCGAGCGCATCAAAAGCTTTGCAAAGATCAGAGCCTATATGCGGGACTTCTATGTGTACGGGTTTCGTACGCGCGGGGAGTTCACAGCGAAGAGCGTGCGCAGCTACGACAACGAGCGGCGGCGCATCGAGAGCTGGATGGGCGAATACATGACGTTCCGGCAGGAGGCCGAGGGGCGCAGTGTTTTCATGTCCGTGGACAGCCGCGCCATCCCGCACGACCCGCTGTACCGCGCGTTCAAGGCGAAGAGCTTCACGGCGAATGATATCCTGCTGCACTTTTACATTCTGGATATGCTGTCCGGGATCGCAGAATCGCCACAGCGGGGCGATGCCGGTGAGGCGTCTGGGCTCACCGCTGCGGAGATCACCGAGCGGCTCAGCGATGATTACCTGAGCGCCTTCCCCGAAGTCAAAACACTCGACGAGTCCACCGTCCGCAAGAAGCTCAAAGAGTACGGCGAACTGGGTCTGCTGGTCAGCGAAAAGGACGGCCGGGCGGTCCGGTGGCGCCTGTCCGAAGACAAAGTCGATCTGGAAGCCTGGCGCGAGGCGGCGGCCTTCTTTTCCGAGGCCAATCCGCTGGGCGTGGTCGGCTCGTATCTGCTCGACCGCTATGACGGCGAGACAGATCTGTTTCGTTTCAAGCATCACTACGCGCTCTTCGCGCTGGACAGCGAGATCCTCTATGCGCTCCTTACCGCCATGCGTGAAAAGCGGGGTGTTGAGATCTCCATCACGTCGCGGCGCGGCGGCAAGACCCGTGTCCGCCAGGGATATCCCGTGAAGATCCACATCAGCACACAGACCGGCAGACAGTATCTGTGTCTGTATTCGTACCGGACGCTGCGGTATGAGTTTTACAGGCTCGATACGATGCTTGGCGTCGAAGCGCTCGACAAGGAATCGCACCCGGATGAGATCCTCGCGGGCTATGCGGAGTTCGCAGATTCTCTGTGGGGTGTCAGCGGTGACAGTGCCGGCGGCACAGATCATATCGAAATGGTCCTGCGTGTGGAAGATGGCGCTTCGTATATCGTGGACCGCCTGATCCGCGAAAAGAGGAACGGCAAGGTAGAGAAACTCGGCCGCAGCGAGGCGGCGGCTTTGCGTGAAGAGGGCCGGCTTGCGGCGATTGGGGAAGATACTGCGGGGTGTGAGTATTGGCGATTCTCCGCCGACGTGTACGACGCCGGGGAGATGATCCCATGGCTTCGGACATTCATCGGGCGCATCGAGTCGCTGACATGCTCCAACCAGCAGGTGGAGCGGACCTTCTCGGAGGACCTGCTGCAGCTTTGTAAGATGTACCACGTGGCTCTTGAGAAGGACACGGGCAAAGATACACCGGCGGAAGCCATGACCGCGTCAGAGGGAGGTGAGCCGGATGCTGTTTAATGAGATCTACAGCCGCTACTACCGCACCGTGGAGCAGATTCTCCGGGCAGCGCAGGCTGGCACACTGACGCAGAAGGACCTGTACCGCATCGTCAGTGAGAACGCGTTCGGCGAGTCCAATCTGACGATCCCCGATGCCCTGGTGAGCGGAGAGTGGCCGCTGCTGACAAAGGCAGAAGGGGCAGCTGACTCTGCAGGCGGTGCGGGCCGGGGATCCGACGTGTATTCGACACCGCTGATCCATGAACCGAAGATGCCGCTTTCCACGCTCGAGAAGCAGTGGATGAAAGCGCTTCTTGGCGACCCGCGGATCAGGCTGTTCCTGCCCTGGTCCGATCCGGACGCCCTGATGCGCGGGCTGGAGGATGTAGAGCCGCTGTTTGATCCGGCAGACTTTGTCTACTTCGACCGCTACGATGACGGTGATCCCTATGATGATCCGACCTACATCCGGTGCTTCCGCAATGCGGTGGCCGGGCTGCGTAACGGGGTCAAGCTCCACATCGGGTTTAACGGCGGTAAGGGCATGCACCATGAGTGGGTCTGCGTGCCGCTTCGGATGGAGTACTCGGCAAAGGATGATAAATTCCGCCTTGTGACGCGCAGCAATAAAGGCGGCGAGAACAGTATCAATGTGGCACGGATGACGGACTGTTATCTGAAAGAGTCGTTTACGGAAAAGGAAAAGGCAGGCACGGGCGGCGGCCGCAGCACGGTTGAGCTGATGCTTGTCGACGACCGCAACGCGCTTGAGCGGGCGATGCTGCACTTCTCGCACTTTGAGAAGGAGACCGAACGGGTGGGGCGGAAGACGTACCTGCTGCGGATCGTGTATGACCGGGAGGACGAGACAGAGCTCCTGATCCGCATCATCGGCTTTGGGCCGATGGTCCGGGTGACCGGACCGGAGCGATTCCGCGAACTAATTAAAGAAAGACTGGAAATGCAGATGACATGCGCACTCCATTAAGGAGTGCGCAACTTTTTTACCATGAACTGTTGTGCCGCAGTTGCTAATATGAGACCGTAAACAGAAAGACACCAGCAGCAAGAAAAATGCTCCGATCAAGTCTGCAGGGTGCAACCTGCATGGTGTCTTGGTTATTTACACAAGCATCGTACTTCCATTGGTATGATTTCTTCAGAGTATAGTTAAAAAAGAGGCTGGCGGATCGGAAGGGCTTTTGCCCGCCCCGTGTGCTGGTCTCTTTTTATGCTATAATTATCAAAGACAACTTCTGCAAAGACCAAGGAGGTAGAAATGGGCGTTTTTGATAAGATACAGCAGGGACTGGATGGACTACAGGAACAGGGATCTTATTCTTCACCGGAAGGACCAAGAACATCTGTCAGCTATGATAAACCGTATGTAGTACTGCAAGTGACTCTCAAAGAGAAGTTCATTGGTACCGGTTCGGGGAATCTCTCCGAATTGGAAAAAGTAATCAATGAGCAGGCAGCAAAAGGATATAGACTTCATACGATTTCTACAGCGAATGGTGGGAGTAAAGGTCTCGCCGGCGGAGATAGAATTCAGGCAACATTGGTATTCGAGAAGATTTATTAATCCGAGCTTTAAAACAGGGTGGATAATGCGATCATTTATCTATCCTGTTTTTTTGCGCAACTTTTTTTCCATGAAGTGTGGAATACGGTTTACTACAATGGCAACAAGAAAGACGCCAACAGCAATGCATGCATATGACTTTTAATCATACAGAGCTTACGGCGTCTTGCGTGGGGCTGAGGCTGGTGGTCAGCACGTCACGGTTAATGGCGCAAATGCGGGTTCGAATCCCGCCGGCCCCATTGAAGATAAAGATGCAGACAGCAATATTCCAATAGCTTAGTGGTTAAGCACCGGGGGTTGATCCCGGCATCGCAGGTTCGAATCCTGCTTGGCAAATGCATCTTGTAAAGAAGGCGTGGACAGCAATCTATGGACACTTTTAAAAACTAAGATCAAGCCTCAACGGTGATAATCTGTTGCTGGACAGGGAACCCCGCACAGAGGCGACCATTGCGCCTTGGAAGTGCAAAGTTCCAGCACTTTGCACACACTTTAAAGATACAAACAGCAATACCATACCTCTGGGAGATGGTGGACTGGTAATCCACAGCAGGCTCATACCCTGTGAAAAGAGTATCTTGTGACAGAAAGGAATGAAACCATGTATATGATTAGGAAAGTGATGAATAAAGACGCCGGCGTAGGTGCTGGCAATATGCTGCGGGAGCTGTGGGTTGAGTCCCAGCTGACCCGCACAGAGAACGGCGCGCTGACATATGCGTCCACAGGCAAGGAATGCCTGGACCTGTTCGCGTCGATCGGCGCGATGCGCAACAGTTCGGATGATGAGATCCGTGTCCGCTTCATGCGGGCGTTCGCGGAAAATCCGGATGTGGCGATGAAGACTCTGTTCTTCGCGCGGGATGTCCGCGGCGGTCTTGGTGAGCGGCATGTGTTCCGTGTCATCCTGGAGCAGCTGGCGCACTCGCACAGCGATTCCGTGAAAAAGAACCTTCGCTACATCGCAGAGTACGGCCGTTGGGACGACCTGCTTTGCCTCATGGAAACGCCCTGCGAGGAGGCGGCGCTCGAACTGATCCGGGAGCAGCTTCTCGAGGATATGGCGGCGGACGGTGATGACGGCAATGTGTCCCTGCTGGCGAAGTGGCTGCCGTCGGTCAATACCTCCAATAAGGAGACGGTCCTGCGCGGCAAGAGAATCGCCCGTGCACTGGGCATGCGCGACGCGGAGTACCGCAAGATGCTGGCACGTCTGCGCAGCCGGATCGCGATCCTGGAGAACAACCTGCGCGAAAAGGATTATACTTTCGACTATGAGAAGCAGCCGTCCAAGGCGATGCTCAAGTACCGCGCGGCGTTCCACCGCAATGACGGCAAGCGCTATACAGAGTATCTGCATGCGGTGCGGGAAGGCAAAGCGGGGATGCATACAGCCACACTGGCGCCGTATGAGATCATCCAGCCGTTCTTCCAGGGTTACGGCCTGCTTTATGGAGAGAAACCGTCTGTTACGGAAGCGGAGATCGAGGCGCTCGAGACTGCGTGGGGCGCGCTGGAAGACTTCACAGGCGATGAGGATGCACTCGTCGTGATGGATGGCTCCGGCTCGATGTACTACGGCCACACCGGTGTGAAACCGATCACGGTCGCGATGTCGCTGGCGATGTACTTTGCGGAGCGCAACAAGGGCGCTTACAAAGGCCACTTCATCACGTTCTCCGCGACACCGAAACTCGTGAAGATCAAGGGCAGCTCGCTGCTGGACCGCGTCAGATACTGCGCGTCGTTCTGCGAAGTCGCCAACACGGACCTCATGGCAGTGTTCCGGCTGATCCTCAATGCGGCTGTGAAGAACCACCTGCCGCAGGGCGATATGCCGAAGAAACTGTATATCGTGTCCGATATGGAATTCGATGACTGCCTGGAGCATGCGGACAGCACAAGCTTTGCGGCAGCGAAGAAGATGTTTGAAGAGGCCGGCTATGCGCTGCCGCAGATCGTCTTCTGGAATGTCGAAAGCCGTCACGGCCACCAGCCGGTGCGCTATGATGAAAAGGGCGTGGCGCTCGTCTCCGGCTGCACACCGCGGCTGTTCAGCATGATGATGAGCGGCGACATCAATCCGTATAAAATGATGATAGAAACACTCAGTGCAGAGCGGTACGCACCGATCTGCGCGTAAAGGACACCTGCCTCCCGGCGGGCTGTCCGGGAGGGAAAGAAATGATAGAGATAACAGGAAAGTACAATACAGCGGTCTGCTTCACCGGTGAGGTGGAGCCGACTGCTGCCGCGCAGATCCAGGCGGTCTGCGACAAGATATACTTTGCGGACGCGAAGATCCGCATCATGCCTGACGTGCATGCCGGGATGGGCTGCACCATCGGGACGACCATGACCATCACGGACAAGGTCGTGCCGGGGATGGTCGGCGTCGACATCGGCTGCGGCATGGAGACCGTGCGCATTGCAGAGAAGGAAATAGACTTTGAGAAGCTGGACGCCCTGATCCATGCGGCGGTACCCTGCGGGCGCGAGGTCCGCGAGGAGCCGCATGCGCTGAACGAGGAGATTGATCTGGAATCGCTCCGCTGCAGCGGCAGTGTCAGTCTGGCGCGTGCCCGCCGCAGCATCGGCACCCTTGGCGGCGGCAACCACTTCATCGAGGTGGACCGCGGCGAGGACGGCGCTTTCTACCTTGTCATACACTCCGGCAGCCGGCACCTCGGCAAGGAGGTCGCGCTGCTCTACCAGAATGCCGGCTTTGATGCGCTGTGCGGGACGACCAGAGAAAGCACGGACGCGCTGATCCGGTCGCTCAAGGCAGAAGGCAGAGAGAAGGAGATCCAGTCAGCACTGAAGGCACTGCTTGCAGAGCGCAAGCGGCATATGGCGGATAAGGATCTGGCATATGTGGAAGGGCAGCTCTTTGAGGACTACATCCATGACATGAAGATCGTGCAGCGCTTCGCCATGCTCAACCGGCAGGCGATGACGGATGTGATCATCGAGGGAATGGGCTGGACCGAGGAAGAGCGATTTACCACCATCCACAACTACATTGACACGGACAACATGATCCTCCGCAAGGGCGCTGTATCCGCGCAGGCGGGTGAGCGTCTGCTCATCCCGATCAACATGCGGGACGGCAGCCTGATCTGCACCGGCCTTGGCAACGAGGACTGGAACTGTTCGGCACCGCACGGGGCCGGCAGGCTGTGCAGCAGGAAGGAAGCGTTCCGGTCACTGTCGCTGGATGAGTACAGGCAGCAGATGCAGGGGATCTACACGACCTGCGTCAGCCAGGAAACGCTCGACGAAGCGCCGATGGCGTACAAGACCATGGATGACATCGTGGCGCAGATCGGGCCGACCGCCAGAATCGAGCAGCGTATCCGGCCGATTTACAACTTTAAGGCGGCGGACTAAGGGCCGCGGGGCGGTCGCTGGACTGAAGTGCGGCGCTGAGGGTTTCATAGCAAGAGGTTAATCAGCAAGAGGGGCTGCATCTGCGGCTCCTCTTTTTGCGGGATGCGGATTTATACGAAAAAACATATGCGAGGAATTTTGGGCACTTTTTTCAATGTTTCTGGCGTTCGCTGAAGGGAAAAACGGCGTTTTGAGTTTGGGGGTAGGCGAAAACGTTGAAATGATTGCCCAACTCTTTCGTATATAAAAAAGTTGTATAAACTCCCGATGCAACGTGTTGACAGGATACCCCTATGGGGTATACGATAGCGATGCGAAGGAGAATCGCACATGCTCATCATGTGCGCAAAATGGATATGGATAATCAGAAAGTGAAAAGCGAAGCGGCATGTTGCTGCTGCCAGACCACGGATGCGGACGGCAATGTCCGGACCAAGCACCGCTCGGAAGAGGAGTACAAAGCGCTGATGAATCGCCTGAAGAGGATCGAAGGACAGATTCAGGGCATTCAGCGCATGTTGGAAAACGAAGCGTACTGCCCGGACATCCTGGTGCAGGTATCGGCGGTCAATGCGGCGCTGAACGGATTTAACAAGGAACTGCTCGCGAGCCATCTGCGTTCGTGCGTGGTTTCGGACATCCGCAGCGACGACCCGGCGGCGCAGGAAGAGGCGGTGGATGAACTCGTCACGCTGCTTAGAAAATTAATGAAATAGGACTTGTCGACTGGCAGACAGGGAATTCGGGAAAGGCATCTGCGGCTTGATGTCGATGCAGATTGCCAGCTCGGGAGTATGACAACGAATATGGAACAATACACAGTAACAGGCATGAGCTGCGCGGCGTGCAGCGCGCGTGTGGAAAAGGCGGTCTCCAAGGTGCCGGGCGTGACTTCTTGCTCGGTGAGCCTGCTGACTAATTCCATGGGCGTGGAAGGCACGGCGAGCGCAGCTGACATTATCAAAGCGGTCGAAAATGCGGGATACGGTGCAGCGGCAAGAGGCGGCGCCGGATCTTCTGATGCAGCCGGTGCGGCGGGCGGTGCGTCCGACGGGTATGCGGCTGCGGCGAGGCTGCGTGAGCAGGAGGAAGCGCTTCGTGATACGGAAACGCCGAGGCTGAAAAAGCGATTACTTACCTCGCTGTGCTTCCTTGTGGTCCTCATGTATTTCTCCATGGGGCACATGATGCTCGGCTGGCCGGTCCCGGCTCTCTTCGAGAACCACGTGGCCCTGGCTCTCTTTGAGATGCTGATCGCCCTCATCATCATGACCATCAACGGCAAATTCTTCACGAGCGGCTTCAAGAGCCTGGCCCACGGCGCGCCCAACATGGACACGCTGGTCGCGCTGGGATCGGCTGCCTCGTTCGGATATTCCCTTGTCGAACTCTTCATCATGATCGACGCCATGGGAAAAGGCGACAGCGCCACGGTCCACAAATTCGCCATGGATCTCTACTTCGAATCCGCGGCGATGATCCCGACACTGATCACGGTCGGCAAGCTGCTCGAAGCGATGTCCAAGGGCAGAACGACCGATGCACTCAAAGGCCTGATGCAGCTCGCCCCGAAAACGGCGGTCGTGCTGCGGGACGGCAACGAAACCGAAGTGCCGATCGAAGAGGTCCGCACCGGCGATCTGTTTGTCGTGAGGCCAGGGGAGAACATTCCGGTAGACGGTGTTATCGTGGACGGGGAAAGCGCCATCAACGAAGCGGCGCTCACCGGCGAAAGCATCCCGGTCGACAAAGCGGCCGGTGATACCGTGCAGGCAGCGACGGTCAACCAGAGCGGCTTCCTGACCTGTCGGGCGACCCGCGTCGGCGAGGACACCACGCTCGCGCAGATCATCAAGATGGTCAGCGATGCGGCGGCCACCAAGGCACCGCTCGCAAGGATCGCGGATAAAGTCTCGGCCATCTTTGTGCCCACGGTCATCGGACTCGCCATCCTGACGATGGCAGCCTGGCTGCTCCTCGGCAAGGAATTCGGCTTTGCCATCGCCCGCGGCATCAGCGTGCTCGTCATCAGCTGCCCGTGCGCACTCGGCCTGGCGACGCCGGTCGCCATCATGGTCGGCAACGGGATGGGCGCGAAGAACGGCATTCTGTATAAGACAGCGCAGTCCCTCGAGGAGACCGGCCGCGTGGATACGGTCGTGCTCGACAAGACCGGCACCATCACCGCCGGCGAGCCGAAGGTGACGGATATCCTGCCCGCAGAAGGCGTAGCGGAAGAAGTGCTCCTCACTGCGGCGGCAGCGCTCGAGCAGAAAAGCGAGCATCCGCTGGCGAAGGCGGTTATGGATTATTGGGAAACAAAGGCCCCAGCGGCTGGCGCAGCCGAAGACGGCGCGGCCGGCGCAGCAACCGATGCTCACATGCCGGCGCCCGAAGTCTCCGGCTTCAAGGCGCTGCCGGGCAACGGGCTGACGGCAGTCCTGGAGGACGATCCGTTCGATCTGTACGACGGTGCTGTCCTGACGGGCGGCAACCGCGCATTCATCGAGCAGCAGCTCACACCGGCGGATAAAGAATTGCTGGCCGGACCGGATCAGACCGGCGCAGCGGCCACAGAAGCGGGCGCGTCGGATCCGGAGCCCAAAGCGGCCGGCGCGGCAGGCGGCTTCGCACAGAAAGCGGCCGCGTTCGCGGAGCAGGGCAAGACGCCGCTGTACTTTGCGGCGGATGGGCGATTCCTCGGCATCATAGCGGTCGCAGATGTCATGAAAGAAGAGAGCCCGCAGGCGATCCGCGAACTCAGGAACATGGGCATCCGTGTGGTCATGCTGACCGGCGACAACGAGCGCACTGCAAAGGCGGTCGGCGCGGCGGCCGGTGTGGATGACGTGGCGGCTGGCGTTTTGCCGGACGGCAAAGAGGCGGTCATCCGCGAACTGCAGAAAGACGGCAAGGTTGCCATGGTCGGCGATGGCATCAATGATGCACCGGCGCTTACCCGCGCGGATATTGGCATCGCCATCGGAGCAGGCACAGACGTTGCGATCGACGCGGCGGATGTGGTCCTGATGAAGAGCCGCCTGACGGATGTGCCGGCGGCGATCCGCATGAGCCGGCAGACGATCCGCAACATCCACGAGAATCTGTTCTGGGCGTTCTTCTACAACGCGATCTGCATCCCGCTCGCGATGGGCGTGTACGGGATCGCGATGAAGCCCATGTACGGCGCGGCGGCGATGGCGCTTTCGAGTTTCTTCGTCTGCATGAATGCGCTGCGGCTCAACCTGTTCAACATGCACGATGCGTCGAAGGACAAGCCGCATAGGAAGAAGGCGGTGAAGGCGGCCGCTGGCGCGGAGAGTGCTGGGGCGCCGGAAGCCGACGCGGCGGCAGAGGCTGCGGCACCGGAGGCAGGAGCAGCAGGCGCGGATTTTGAGATGCCCGGCACAGGCGATTCCGCGGAACTGCAGAAAACCATGCACATTGAAGGCATGATGTGCGAGCACTGCGAAGCGCGCGTGCGCAAAGCGCTGGAAGCACTGGACGGCGTGACCGGTGCGGAAGTGAGCCACGAAGCAGGGACAGCGGTCGTGAACATGACCGCAGAGATAGATCACCAGGTCCTCAAAGACGCTGTCGAAGCGGAGGACTACCAAGTTATATCCATTGAAGATGCCGCGGAAGGCGCGGAAAAGGAGACAACCATGAAAAAGACAATGAATATCGAAGGCATGATGTGCATGCACTGCGAAGCGACCGTCAAGAAGGCGCTCGAGGCACTGGATGGCGTGACCGAAGCGGTCGTCAGCCACGAGGCGGGCACGGCAGTCGTCGAGATGACGGAAGACATCGACAACGAAGTGCTGAAGAAGGCAGTCGAAGATAAAGATTACGCGGTCAAAGGGATTGCGTAGATGCTTGGCAGAGCCAGAAATTGAAAGTGCGGCGCAGACGGACCAGCTCGAGTGCATCGTTGCGAATGAAATGAGCACAGATGCGGGAGAGCGGCCGGCTGACAGCCGCTCTTAGCGATTCCATGTGTCTATAAAAAAACATCTGCAGCCCCGCAAGGCGGGGGTTACATCTTCGGGGGACTTGTGATATAGTAGTCGGGTAAATGTTATAAATTAATGCTTCGTGCGTTGTTATCTTTGGAAAGGGGAAGAACAATGGTCGGAACAAAAGTAGTTTTGAGAACCCGTATGTCTGCTGCTGATGCTCACTATGCTGGCGAGCTGGTAGAAGGCGCTCATATCGTTACAGCTTGGGGCGACGTCGCTACAGAGCTGGCTATCCGTATGTTCGGTGACGAAGGTCTGTTCGTTGGTTACAGCGAAGTCCGTTACACCGCTCCGGTTTACGCTGGTGACTTCATGGAATACGTTGGCTGGATCGAGAAGAAGGGCAACACCTCCATCACCTGCCACTTCGAAGCTTACAAGTACATCCAGCTCCCGAGAGATCCCGAGTGTGCTGAGAGTGCTGCAGACGTTATCCCGGAACCCATCAAGTGCGCTTACGCAACTGGTACTGTCATGGTTCCGAAGGATTGCTGGAGATTCGAGCATGCAGATCCGGAATTCACAAAGGTTCTGGAAGGCTAGTATCTCGGAGATTGCAATAAGACAAAACAGCCGACCCGTTTATACGGGTCGGTTTTTTATTGCGGAATCGCATTGCGTCCGGATTTGCGGGCACAATGCATCGCCGGATTTATTTATCGGAATATCGCATTATTCTGATAAAGTGCTATAATGAGAACAACCACGCGGGACATGCGCAAGGGGCGGCAGGCATTCTTTGCGCATACAGGAATAAAGTGAAAGAAAGAATAGGAAGGAAAGAAGATGGATTATCAGAAGTATTTCAGCCGGGATATCCTGGCAGCAGGAGAAGATATTACTCTGCGGCTCCTCGACAGAGTGTTTCAGCTGCGGGAAGCGGGCGTGGAACTGACGCGCATGGATATGGGCATTCCCGATGTGCCTTGTCCGCCCCGCGTCACGGAAGCGGCGAAGGCGGCGCTCGAGAGAGGGGAAAATGCGTACACCAATCCGGCCGGCATTCCGGAACTGCGCCAGGCGATCAGCGATAAGTATCTGAAGGAGCAGGGGCTGTTCTATGATCCGAAAGACAGCATCATCGTCACATGCGGCGCCAGTGAGGCAATGATGACGATCGTCGGAACGTTCCTGTCGTCGGGCGACGAGGTCATCATCCCCACGCCGGGGTATTGCTCCTATTTCTTTACCTTTACGGCGCAGGGGTTCAAGATCAAGCAGGTGCCGATCGTGCAGAACAACAAGGTCAACGTCGATGTCGGAGCACTGGAGGCTGCGATCACACCGGCGACCAAGATGATCGTGGTCAACTCGCCGCAGAATCCGACCGGGCTGGTCTACTCAAAGGAGCAGCTGGAGAAGATCGCGGACCTTGCGATCCGCTACGATCTGCTGGTCCTTCTGGATGAATGCTATGAGAAGTTCGTCTGGGAAGGGGAATACACCAACATCGCCACCTTGCCCGGTATGCAGGAACGCACCCTGATCATGAACTCCGTGTCGAAGACATACGGGATGACAGGCTGGCGTGTCGGCTTCATTCTGGGTCCGGCGGAGTGCTGCAGCAAGATGCAGCAATACCATGGGAACGGTTTCGTCTGCGCAGCAGCGGTCTGCCAGTACGGGGCTGCCGCCGCGATCGCGGGAGAAACGCCGGAAGAGATCGAAGCGTTCCGGACCAACTTCATGCAGCGGCGGGAGGTACTCCTGCAGGGACTCGATGAGATCGGTGTCCTGCCGTATATCAAACCGAACGGCGCCTTCTACCTGATGGTAGATGTTTCGATTTCCGGGATGGACGGTACCACGTTCGGCAGAGGGCTGCTCGAGGAAAAAGGCGTGGCCGTGTTCCCCGGCGAGATCTTCGGCAGCGATTACAAGAACTATATCCGTCTCAGTTATGCCTGCTCCGAAGATACGATCCGCAAGGCGCTGCGGCTGATCAAAGAGTATCTGGATGAAGTGCGGGGGCTTTAAGCAATCGTTTGTGTATTCTTTTGTATTAAGAATTACTTATAACCGTCAAAAGAAACTCGGAATTCTATCGTGTATACAAGAGTGATATGATTAAGACAGTTAATAAAGGTGTATGCGGCGTCACGGAAGACGCCGTGTCAAAACCATAAAAAATCGAGGAGGTATAGTCCAATGATTGGTACAAAAGTTTCCCTGAAGACCCGTATGTCCGCTGCAGATGCTCACTATGCTGGTGAACTGGTAGAAGGTGCTCATATCGTTACCGCTTGGGGCGATGTTGGTACAGAACTCGCGATCAGACTGTTCGGCGACGAGTCTCTCTTCGTTGGCTACAGCGAAGTTCGTTACACTGCACCGGTCTATGCTGGCGACTTCATGGAATACACAGGCTGGATCGAGAAGGTTGGCACAACTTCTCTGACCTGCAAATTCGAAGCTTATAAGTACATCACTCTGCCCAGAGATCCGGAATGCGCTGACAGTGCTGCTGACGTTCTGCCCGAACCCCAGCTCTGCGCATACGGCACCGGCACACTGATGGTACCGAAAGAATGCTGGCGCATCGAGCATGCAGATCCCGCTTTCCAGAACAGATAGGATCTGCTGTGCGTGGGGGCTGCCGTTTGGGAAAACCGCGGCCTGCATAGATTGACAGCTACGAGCCGGTCCGGATCATCCGGGCCGGTTTTTCTGTGCGCGCAGCGCGGGACGGTATGTGCGGCGACAGTGCGGGGCGGCGCACGACTTGCGGGGCTGCCGTCTGATAGTAGTTGATAACCGAAAAACCGCCATGTAAAATAGTGCTATGGATACTGAAAAATGCAAAGTATTTCTGACGGTCGTGGAGACCGGGAGTTTTTCGGCCGCGGCGGCGAAGCGCGGCTACACACCTGCAGGCGTCAGCTATACCGTGGATGCGATCGAGAAGGAACTCGGTTTCCCGCTCCTGGTAAGAACGCACGGCGGTGTCACTTTGACGCGCGCCGGGGAGCGCGTGCTGCCGCTCATCAAGGAGCTGGTGCGCACGTCGCGCCGCATCGAAAAGCAGGCAAAGGATATCAACACGGTGCTGTGGGGTGAGGTCACGATCGGCTCGTTCCCGAGTATTGCCATGCGCTTTCTGCCGACGCTGATCAGCGAATTCCGCAAGCAGTATCCGGACGTAACGATCCGGCTGCAGGAAGGCGTACACCCGGGGATCAGCCGCATGCTGGCAAACGGCGAAGTGGACTTCATCCTGTGCAGCCGGCAGCCGGGGCTCGACTTCGAATGGATCCCGCTGCGCCGCGACCAGATGTGCTGCATTCTGCCGTACGGGCATCCGCTGGCAGACAGCAAGTCGGTCGTGCCGATGCAGCTGATGGGCGAAGACCTGATCGTGCCGGGCGGCGGCAAGGATCCGGATGTCATCGCGCTGCTGGAGCGATTCCACATCAATGCAAACATCAAGTACACCACGGTCGAGACCGACACCGCTTACGCGATGATGGAAAAGGGTCTCGGTGTGGTTGTGGCGAACGAGCTGACTCTGGAGAATAGACAACCGCAAGGTGTTAAACTGCCGTTTGACCCGCCGCAGTTCATCGAAGAGGGGATCTACATTCCGGACCTCGACGGGGCGGCACCGGCGGTGCGGGCGTTTGTGGAATACCTGCGCGGACAGCTTGCGGCGCTCGATCCGGAAGGGTCGCTGGCAGAGGCGTGAGACGGTGCTGCGGCGCTGTGAAATGTGAACAACAATCAGAAAGAAAGTAGTTATTACAGAAAGGAAAAAAGATGCGGTATACGTTTGAATGCGATTACAACGAAGGCATGGCTCCCGAGGTATTGGAAGCGCTCAGCCGGACCAACATGGACCAGGTGCCGGGTTACGGCATGGACCCGTTCACAGAGGCGGCCAAAGAGAAGATCCGCGAGGCCTGCGACTGCCCGGATGCGCAGATCACCCTGCTCGCCGGCGGGACCCAGACCAACCAGCTCATCCTCGACACCATGCTGGCGCCTTACGAGGGCGTTGTGGCTGCGGAGACCGGGCATGTGGCGGTCCACGAAGCGGGCGCGATCGAGTTCACCGGGCACAAGGTCCTGACCGTCCCTTCGCACGACGGCAAGATGGACGCCAGCGAGCTTGAGGCATTCGTTGCAGCGTTCTACGGAGACGGCAACCACGAGCACATGGTCTTCCCCGGGGCGGTCTACATCAGCCATCCGACGGAAATGGGCACGCTCTACACGCGGGAGGAACTGACCGCGATCGCGGAGGTATGCCACCGGTACGGCATGTCGCTGTACCTCGACGGCGCGCGCCTCGGATACGGCATCGCGGCGATGCCTGAGGTAGATCTTCCGTTCATCGCGAAGACGGTGGATGTGTTCTACATTGGCGGCACGAAGGTCGGGGCGCTGTTCGGCGAGGCGGTGGTCTTCACCAAGGGTAACGAACCGGCGCATTTCGTGACGCAGGTCAAACAGCACGGTGCGCTGCTGGCGAAGGGCAGGGCGCTCGGCGTGCAGTTCGATGCGCTCTTCACAGACGGGCTGTATCTGCGGCTCGGCCGGCACGCCATCGACATGGCCGGCAAACTGTGCGATGTGCTGGCGGACGCCGGTTTCGAGTTCTACATGGAATCCAAAACCAACCAGCAGTTCGTTATCATCGAGAACAGCAAAATGGAGCCGCTCGCCGAAAAAGTCGGCTACGGCTTCTGGGAAGCGTATGATGCGGACCATACGGTGCTCCGGTTCTGTACGTCGTGGGCCACGACCGAAGAATCGCTGACCGCGCTCGCCGCAGTCCTGCAGGAAGTGCTATAGACCGAGCAGGTAGTCGCGGTAGGCGGCGAAGGCGGACGGGACGGACCAGACGTCGCGGATCGCATCGATATCAGCAATGAAGAGACGGCCGTCATCGGCGGCCTCTTTTTGTGTGCCGCGCACCGGGGCGGTGCGGTCGAACGCCGTCCACTCATCCGCGAAGACCTCCCAGGCGGTCATGTGCCATTCTTTATGTGTGAAGATGTGCTTCGCCGGCGGGAGTTTGCGGATGCGCAGCGGGCCGAATCCCATCTCTTCCACGGTACGCAGGGCGTCCGCTTTTTTGAGGTGCCCGGGCACATTCGGGAATTCGTACAGGCTGGCGAGCAGGCCGGTGTCCGGGCGTTTGCGCAGCAGGATGCCGCCCTTGAAGCGGATCAGGAAGACGGTCATGTCTTCGATGGTACGCTTCGCCTTGGCAGGGCGGTTGGGAAGCTCCGTCTCCCGGCCTTCCGCATGAGCATTGCAGAAAGCGGCGAGCGGGCACTTATCGCAAAGCGGTGCCGTATTCGGCAGGCAGACCGTCGCGCCGAGGTCCATCAGGGCCTGGTTGAAGGCGCCGGGTCCGTTGCTGTCGTGCGCGGGGGCGGAACCGGATGCGGATTCGCCAGCAGGGTTTTTCAAGTTGACGGACTGCTCGATCAGCGGTCCGAAATACGCCTCGGCGTCTTTGCGCGCCTGCGGTGTCAGGATGCTGTCTTCATAGCAGGTGAGCCTGGCGAAGACGCGCAGCAGGTTGCCGTCGATGGCGGGGACGGGTTCGCCGAATGCGATGGAGCTGATCGCGGCCGCCGTGTACGGGCCGATCCCCGGCAGTTTCTTAAGATCGGCCGTGCTGGCGGGCATCTGCCCGCCATAGTCCTCCATGAGGACCACGGCGGCCTTGTGCAGGTTGCGGACACGGCTGTAGTAGCCGAGCCCCTCCCACAGTTTCAGATAGGTGTCTTCCTCCGCAGCAGCGAGTGCGGCGATGTCGGGGAGCGATTCTAAGAAACGCGCATAGTACCCCTTCACGGCCTCGACACGGGTCTGCTGCAGCATGATCTCCGAGATCCAGACATGATAGGGCGTCGGGTCCTCGCGCCAGGGGAGGATCCGGCGGTTTTGCGCATACCAATGGAGCAGGCTGCGGACCTGCTGCTCAGGATTACCCGGCAGAGTATTCAGTTTTCCCGTGGTTTTCGTTTTCATAGCAGTTATATTTTATGGGAAGCGGCCCGCGGATTGCAACCCGTGCATGGTATAATGACAATAGAAGAAATCACCGGCTGCCGGGAGGGCCCGGCGGCCAGACAACGGGAAAAGCCCGCAGCAAACTACGCGGAAAGGGACCTTACATGCTGACACTATATCTGGCAGGCGGATGCTTCTGGGGCGTCGACAAATACTTTGCGCAGTTCCGCGGTGTGCTGGGCACAGAGGCCGGCTATGCGAACGGCCCCGCGAGCGTGATGCGCAACAGGTTTTCCGTGGAAGAAAACCGTCCATACCAGGAAGAGCGCGTTTTTTCGGAGGCGAAACCGCCGAGTTATGAAGAGGTCTGCGCGGGATATGGATTTGCGGAGACCGTGAAGGTGGATTTCGATCCGGAGGTGCTGCCGGTAAAGACGCTGCTCGGCTATTTCTTTGAGATCATCGACCCGCTCGCATTCAATCGTCAGGGCCCTGACGTGGGCGTGCAGTACCGCACCGGCATTTATTACGAGGAATCGCAGGAGGCGGCGCTTCTGCCCGCGATCGGTGAGGTGGTCACAGCGAAAGAGAACGAACTCCGCGAACAGCTCGCCACGGAGGTGGAACCGCTGCGAAACTATTATCCCGCGGAGAAATACCACCAGAACTATCTCAAAAAGAACCCGTTCGGCTATTGCCACATCCCGAAGCGGCATTTCTTCCGCCAGTATGCCGCGGACAAAGCCGAACGTAAGGAAAAAGATGATTAAAGCGCAGCGCGCGAACATCTGAAAATGCGCTTCACAGAATGAAAAAAATGGCAGTTTGATGCATGGAACACTACCATGTAGGAACAAAGCCGTGGTAAAATAACTCAGGATATTACTGAAAGGAGGCTCGTCATGAAGTGCCCGTATTGCCAGAATGAAATGACCACCGGCAAGCTCGAGGTCGACACCACCCCGGCTGTGCCTGTGAGAAGATTTGTCGCGGAAGGCGAAGCGCCGGTCAAGGAGAAAGGGATGCTCGGCTTTATGACCCGCATCAAGGGCAACGGCGACCCGGAGGAGCGGTTTAAGGCATACCGCTGCGATGCGTGCCGCAAAGTATTTGCCGAGTTCAACCTCGAGTAATCGCACAGCCCGCTGCGGCGGGCGATCAGAAGGCCATCATTGGCCGGGAGGAAAGCTATGATCCGTAAAGAGATCGTCATCGAAAAGGAACACGCACAGGGCGGCAAAGGGACCGTCTATAACTACTGCATCGCCACCGAAGAGGAACTGCTCGGCTCGGCGCGTCTTTATGCGCGCGTGGTCGTGCCGCCGGGGGCGAGCATCGGCGTCCACACCCACACCGGGGAGACCGAGCCGTATTACATCCTGAAGGGCACCGGCATGTTCACCGAGCCGGACGGCAGCGTGGTGGAAGTCCATCCGGGCGACTGCTGCGTCATCGAGCCCGGCCAGTCCCACGGCATCGAAAACCAGGGCGATGAGGATCTCGAATTCATGGCGCTGATCTATTTCGATCATTCTAAATAAGATAGAACAAAAGCGGCGCAGTCCGCGCTGCAGCAGAAAAAGGAACAGTATGCTTGTAACAGGGATCAAAGGAAAAGAGAGCGTCACCGCTGCCGAAAGCAATTCCGCGAAGACGATGGGCAGCGGCTCTCTTGACGTATTTGCGACGCCCGCGATGGTGGCGCTGATGGAGAAGACCGCGGTGAAGAGCGTGGAATCGCACCTCGATCCCGGCCAGACGACCGTCGGCACCGCGCTCGATATCAAACATTCAGCGGCCACGCCCCTCGGTATGACCGTCACCTGCGAGAGCGAGCTCGTCGCCATTGACGGCCGCAAACTGACATTTGCAGTGACCGCCTCGGATGAACGGGGCGTGATCGGATCGGGCATGCACGAGAGATTTATCGTGGATGCTGAGCGATTCCAGGAAAAAACAAATAATAAGTAAATACCAAAGCACTTACAGAAAGGCCTGACCGGGCAGAAAGGACCAACCAATATGGATGTAACAAAGATCAGAAGACCGGACGGGATGGCGCGCATCACCACGAAGGAGCAGGCGGATGCGTTCATCGCAGAACAGATCAAGCTGGCGCAGGATGAGATCGGGGACAAGAAGGTTCTCCTCGCGCTCTCCGGCGGTGTCGACAGCAGCGTCGTCGCGGCACTGCTCATCAAGGCGATCGGCCAGCAGCTCGTCTGCGTGCACGTCAACCACGGCCTCCTCAGAAAGGGTGAGCCGGAGCAGGTCATCGAAGTCTTCAGAAATAACATGAACGCCAACCTGATCTACGTCGATGCGACCGACCGGTTCCTCGACAAGCTGGCGGGCGTAGATGATCCCGAGCAGAAGAGAATGATCATCGGCGGCGAGTTCATCGAAGTCTTCGCCGAGGAAGCGCGCAAGCTGGACGGCATCGAGTTCCTGGCGCAGGGCACCATCTGGCCGGACGTTCTCGAGAGCGAAGCCGGCATCAAGGCGCACCACAATGCAGGCGGTCTGCCGGAAGATCTCGATTTTGAGCTGATCGAGCCGGTCCGCATCCTGTATAAGGACGAAGTCCGCGTGGTCGGTAAGGCGCTCGGTCTGCCGGAGAACATGGTAGAACGTCAGCCGTTCCCGGGCCCGGGTCTTGGCGTCCGCTGCCCCGGTGCGATCACAAGAGACAGACTGGAAGCAGTCCGCGAGTCCGACGCGATCCTGCGTGAAGAGTTCGCCAAGGCGGGTCTTGAGGGCAAGGTCTGGCAGTACTTCACCGTCGTTCCGGACTTCAAGTCCACCGGCATCAAGGACGGCAAGCGCACATTTGACTGGCCGTGCATCATCCGCGCGATCAACACGACTGATGTCGTTGAAGTCACTGTCGAGCACCTCGACCCGGCGCTGATCGACCACCTCGTGCAGCGCATCACGACCGAAGTGCCGGGCATCAACCGCGTACTGTACGACTACACACCCAAGCCGCCGGCAACGGTCGAGTACGAATAAACCATATTCGGATTAGAACGTTCAAATTTCAACGTTTATTGGTTGCAACGACGTCGAATGACAACCAAATGACAACCAAACTTCAAAAAACACATGAATAATACCAGAAACGCTGCCATAATCGGCAGCGTTTTTTCTTGGTCATTTATTATTTCTTGTTGCTTTGGCAGGGTAAGTATCTTTCCAATGCATGTACTCTTCTTCGGTCAGTTCCCCCTTTGCATCAACCCAATCTACCAGCCTGCCCTGCATGGATCTGCCGGTCGTTGAACTGACATCGAAGTTCATATACGTAATGCCTTCCTCTTTGACCACCTGCAATCCATATTTGTCTTCCAAGTAGAATAAGGCATGCATCAGACTGATCTCAGAGTCCAGATCGGGGTCAAGGAGTGCATAAGGGCTGATACCCAATGCTGTTGCAATCACCTCCAGATGATGCGG
>Ga0129307_1001779_pt1 | contig 20612 bp, 19 predicted proteins | sample P1105metagenome_FD_94437 | JGI IMG/M metagenome (GOLD analysis project Ga0129307, IMG submission 94437) | Capybara group fecal microbial communities from Wisconsin, USA - P1105 metagenome | ecosystem: Host-associated > Mammals > Digestive system > Large intestine > Fecal | place: USA: Wisconsin... | reverse complement strand
GCACTGCCACTGTGAATTTACTTGTTATCTGCATAGATGTTCATCTCTTTCTTACTCTCTTACCACGCTGATACGCTGACCGATGTGAGCGCCTTTTTCAATCTCGTCCACCATAGCAATAGCGTAATCTGCATAGCTGATAATGCTCTCGCCCTTAGAGTTGAGTGTCAGCTCCTCGCCTGCGAGAATGTACTTGCCGCTGCGCTCACCGTCAGCCTGAAAATCTCCGGCAGGGCTGATGTATGTCCATTTTACGTCATTTCTCTGACGGAGTTCGCCAAGCGCCTTTGCCATAGCAGAAGCCAGCGGCTTGAAAACTTCGGGGAAATCAGCACCGTCAGAAACGCAGGCGGTATGTTCAGCGTTCACATACAGGCTTCCTGCGCCGCCGACAACGAGAAGTCTTGTGTCAGTTCCCGAAAGAATGTCGCACAGGTGAGCAAGTGACGTGGAGTGCTGAGGAAGTGTTTCGGGTGTCCATGCGCCGAAAGCGTCTACGACAGCGTCGAAACCCGTGAGGTCTGCTGCGGTCAGGTCGAACAGGTCTTTCACGATAACGTTCTGAGCAGCGGACTTGTTCTCTCCCTTGACAACTGCTGTAACGTCAAATCCTCTGTTTACTGCCTCTTTCACGATGAGCTGACCTGCCTTGCCGTTTGCACAAACTACTGCGATTTTCATAATAAATACCTCCTAAAGTATAGCATAAAAATAGGTTTCTGTAAAGTTGTAACCTCTTTTGTTTCAACTTTCTGGTATCAGTATATCATGCAAACATCGAGTTGTCAACAGCAACGTTACAACTTTAGAGGAGTGCATAAAACGTATGTGAAAAATATGTGTATACTCAACAAACTATATTGCTATATATCAAGCAGAGATCGGCTCTGCGATCCCGTGTTCCGCTTCATACTCTCTGACACGGCGATAGAAAGTGTTAGCCGACAAGCCCATTCTCCGCATAAAGTCCCTGCCTGTGATGCTCTTGGACTTCCATTCCCCATAGAGCTGACCGAACATCGTCCAGTCGATTTCGATAGGTTTCCGCCCCGTGTACTTGCCCTGAGCCTTAGCAATCTCGATGCCCTCACGCTGTCGCTGTTTGAGCTGCTCACGCTCCAACTGTGAGAGTGCAGCAAACACGGATATAACCTATTTTGCTCATAGCTGTTGATTCCTTTCTGATGTAAAAATATTTTTCTTTCTGTTGATATGTTATTGACTAATTGGCGGTGATGATGTATAATTACTGATAAGGGTAAGCACTTGGCTTGCTCGTGAAAATCGGAATTTTATTTAGGAGTTCAGATAATGAAGGCAAAAAACGCTTTTAAGAAGACTGTCAGAGTGTTTCTGATTATTTTAGCTATTCTGCTTTTACTTTGGCTGCTCGTTTTTATCAACAGCAAGATCAGGTTCAAGCGTGACAAAACGTTTCTGGAAGAAAAGGGATACTGCAATCTTGTAACCGCAGGAGAGTATTCAGTGAATGTGCTTTCTTTCGGTAACGAAAACGGAAACCACCGTATCATCGCTATGGCAGGTTACGGTTTACCTGATAGCTGTATCACAATGCGAAGAATGACTGCCGCTCTGGAATCTGATAATCAGGTGATCTTCATTGACCGTGCAGGATACGGCATCAGCGATGACACGGCGCAGGATATGACAGTTGAAAATATCGTGGAGGTATATAGAACGGCACTAAAAAATGCAGGGATAAAAGCGCCTTATGTGCTTATGCCACATTCTATAGGCGGTGTATATGCGACTTATTGGGAGAGCCAATACCCAGATGAAATTGAAGCTGTTGCGATCATTGACGGCACGGAGCTGGAAGCAATACCTCCCGATGAGCAGGATAATGATAATGACGAAGCTGCACTATATTACAGGCTTGTTAAATGCGGTATCGGCGGCACAGGCGATATGCTTCTGAAACACTTTCTTCCGCCGAAGGAATGGCTGAACGATGACGAACAAAAAGCGGAATATGCAATGGCACTGATGACTTATGATTCCCGTGCGCTTCTTTCCGAGAGTGAACAGGAATCACGTAATATAAATACGTCGTGGGAAGCAATCGTGACAAACGCTATTCCGAAGATATACATCTCTACGGCTTACTTCACAGCGGAGGATATTGAAGCAGACGGCATTCTGACAGATGAAATGATCGACGAGCTGATGTCTGACCGCAAAGAGTTGAAAGCGGAGCTGCCAAAAACGCAGGAGGAACGCCGCCAAATGGCACTGGAGGATTACCTTGAGATCGGACGTGATTATAAGGAGAGAGTTTTGCTTCCGTATTTAGAAAAGCTCGGTAACTGTGAACTGGTCAGTCTGCCTGGTGATCATTTGATCTATGAGCAAAAGCCTGATGAATGCGGACAGATTATCAGGAATTTTATTGATGGTTTAGATCAGTAAATTCTGATTGTGCGCCCAGCCAAGGGCGGATAGTCTAACAGGTGAGAATCCTGTACGGTAAGGTCTGACCAACCACCGTTAGCGAGTCTTGTGCTGTAATGCATGGAGTAAAGCGTAGACAGCAGAGCCAAATTCGATAAAATAAGAGCATATGCAAGAGTGATATCACCCTTGTATATGCTCTTTATGCTATTGATGTTATGCATTTCAGGAATATGGAAGAAGCACTTCGCTATAAGTCAACCGTCATTATGCGAATGATAAATACGCAGCCGTACACTCCCCGATGTTACTCCGCATTTTTCAGCGCAAGCACCTTCGGAATATGCTTGATGCGGATGAAATCGAAAACAGTGATGACGAGATATGCAGCAGTGACAAGTACAAATTCCTTGATAAAGCCCTCCGGCTTCATGATGAATGCGAAATATCCGCCGAGCTTCTGGAGCATGACGCCCCAGAACATCTTCATCAGCAGATAGCCGAGTGCCATTGCTGCAAACTCTGAAATTATGACAACGACCGCTGTTGTTATAAGATACAGCCGTGAGATCTCGCCGTCTTCATAGCCGAGGATCTTGACCATTGCGATCGGACGCTCATTTTTCTCAATAATGATCTTCGTCAGCAGATAGAGGATGATCGCGGCAACGATCATGCAGACATACTGGAAATACAGCATATAGCTGCCCATCGAGTGATCGAGCTGTTTTGCAATCTTCACCATATCATCTGCGGTGATGCGCTTGACAATGCTCTTTTCATCAATATCGGTAATCGTTTCATCTGAAAGATAGCCGCTGAATGCCTCTGCATCCCGTTCAAAGATCTCATTGAAGCGGTCGTTTGGCATGAACACTGCGAGCGCTGCATCATAGGTATAAACACCCGCAACTTTCCATGTATACTGCTTGTTTTCGTATTTCTCGGAGAGCGTGAAGCTGTCGCCGGTATTCAGATGATACTTGGCGGAAAATGCTGTTGAGATCCACATTTCATCGTCATGCTCCGGCACAGTCAGCGCAATGTATCTGCTGTTCTCTGCAATGCCGTAGACCGAAATCTCCTCATTGTATTTTTCGGTGCGGTATTCGAGTGAGCTGATCGAGAACGGCTCTGCGCTGTCCGCTTTGGTCTTGATGATCCCGCCGTCCTCATCCAGATAGTCCGTCAGGATGACCTGTTCCTTGGTGAACATCATATCCGGCATTCGCTCCTGATAGTAGGAGAGCGTCGATGGCATTCCGACCGCCATCGAAAGCAGCAGCATGACAAAGGTGATACCGATAAACAGCATCAGATAATTCGGGAGATTCTGCAAAAATACACGCAGCCGGAACCGCCGGAAGAAGCTCCAGCGCGGCAGGCGGATCGCTTTCTTGCGGTGCGTCTTTTTGAGATCATGCCGCAGGAAGCGCAGCGGGGAGAGCCGCAGCATCCGGACGATCACAATGAAATTGATAAGCAGCATCAGTACAAACGGGACGACCGTCGTGCGGATGAATGCCTCCGGTGTCCAGAGCGTTTCGTAGGACGGCAAGCTGTAGCTGTTGTAGTACATCCCGACGATGACTTCCTTGAAAACGGTGTAGCCCAGCACATTGCCGGCGATCGCTGCAAGAATCACGACCAGCAGCGGCGCACTCATATAATAGCGCAGCAGCTCGCCTTTTGTATAGCCGGAGGCACGGAGCGTTCCGATGACGGAGGCTTCCTTTTCGAGCATACTGCTGATGCTGACTGCGAAGATGAACGCCAGAACCGCCGTCAGAATATAGAGCAGCACGCCGCCCATTGCCATATCCGAGCCGAGGTCATCCGCTGCGAAGTTGATCGCATTGTTTGCATACGCCGGAACATAATCCTTGATCTCCATGGTCTTTTCGGATACAGCAGTCTGTGTGATGAGTGCTTTCAGGAAGTGATCGGAAAGCGTTTTTTCTGCGGATACATCTGCTGGCTTCTCCTTATATGTGAATGCGTAATTTGCGTGCAGAGAAGTGCTGATCCGTTCAAAGCCCTCGTCCGTCACCATACCGACATCGAAGGTCAGCGCATCAAACATGGTGTCAGTATTGTTCTCATAAAGCGTGATGTAATCGGTAAAGGATGCAAGACCGACAACCTCAAATTCCGTACTGCCTGCCTTTACGGTATCGCCGATTCTGATGCCGGCATTGTCTGCGTGCATTCGGTCAATGATGATCTCGCGTTCATTCTCCGGCGCTCTGCCGGAAAGCAGATCGTAGAGATCGACCTCACTGCGTTCGCTGTATACGCGGATTTTGCCTTTATACGAATCCTTTTCGGTGATATGCTCATCGGCATTTTTATAGAACAGTTCATATACATTGACCGGCACGGGATCAAAGGTCTGATCCAGCTCATAGCGTTCAGCCATCTCTGTATATTCCTCGTCGATCTTTTCGTCGATCTCCTTATGCGCTTCGTCGGTCGCTTCACTGAGCGCATCCTTATATTCTTCGGAGTCCCATGCCTGCTCCAGCGCCTCCTGCACCGCATCTTCACAGTTCTCGTCCATTGCGGTTCGCAGTGCTTCATCAAGCATCGTCTGCCGCATTTCGTCCGGCAGCTTTTCGCCGGAGGTCTTGATCTGCTGATCGACGGTCTCCGTGACCTTTTCCGTGATCCCGGCTTTGACCTGTTCACGGATTTTTGCTTCGATCGCATCCCACACTGCCTTTTCGATCTCGTCCTCTGCTTCGTCATAGGCACGGCTGCGTAAAATGCTGACCATATCAGCCTTCTTGCCGGATTCGATCGCCGAAATGATCTCCGGCTCCGCAATGCGCGAAAGCTCAAAATGTCCGTCCTCGCGATGAAATTTCGTCGCATTTCCGTTCAGCGAGGACATCATGCTGTGGTTTGCGACAAACATACCTGAGACAAAACCGATCGTCACGACCAGCATCAGAAAGATCATCAGATAGCGTTTCCAGTCACGGAGCAGATCGAGCCAGACGCGCTTGTGCAGCGGATTCTTCGGCCGTTTTCCCGTATTCATAATCCGCCCCCCTTACCATTCCAGTTCAGCGGCGGAGATCTTTTCAGTGATGCGGTCATCGTGGCGGATCTTTCCGTCCCGCAGCTTGATGACATGATCTGCCATGAGCCGGATCGCTTCATTATGCGTCACCATGATGATTGTATTGCTGTACTTTCGGTTGACCTCCTCGATCAGCTGAAGGATCTCTTTGGATGTGGTGTAATCCAGTGCGCCGGTCGGCTCATCGCAAAGCAGAATATCCGGATTTTTGACGATCGCACGGCCAATCGAGACCCGCTGCTGCTGTCCGCCGGAAAGCTGATTCGGCAGCTTATAGCGATGCTCAAACAGACCCAGCGTTTTCAGAAGCTCGTCGATATCGAGCGGCTGATCGGAAAGATACGCACCGGTCTCGATATTCTCCTTGACATTGAGATTCGGGATGAGGTTATACGACTGGAACACATAGCCGAGATGCTTGCGGCGGTAGCGGGTGAGGCTTTTCTCGTTCATGTCCTCCAGCTTGTCGCCGTTGATGCGGATCTCGCCCGCATCGGCGCTGTCAATGCCGCCGAGGATATTCAGCAGTGTGGATTTGCCGGAGCCGGACGGTCCCAGAAGGACGCAGAATTCACCCTTGCTGACGGAGAAATCCAGTCCGCGCAGAACATCCTGCCGTGTATCGCCGCTGCCGAAGCTCTTTTTGAGTCCCCGCACCTCTAAAAATAATCTTTCTGCTTCGCTCATATTATCCTCCTTGTTGTTTTAACAGTTGAGCAGATACTCAACTAATGATTGCATTACGGCACATCCAAAAGGCTTTGCCAAGCCCCTCTCCGGGGCGTAGTCGGTGCTGCTGACATCGGATGGAATGCTTCCTGCCATGTAGTAAGTATTTGCTAACTAATGCTATTGTATCATTTTCGTGTGGCTTTGTCAAGCTGCTTCAGCGGAAATACGATGATTTTTGGCATAACAGATATATGTACTGCGGCGGAATATAAAAATGATTGTGCGTTATGAAGAAAGTTTGCTGCCATAGCAGCGTATGATCCTTGTCGATAGGCAAGACCATGAAATACTGATATTTGCCTTTTAGAAACTGCTCACATATCTCCTTACCGAGCTGCAATGCCTGTTCGGGAGTGATCTCACCGGGCTTGAACATAGCTTTTGCCCGTATCATGTTTCCGAATCTCGGCAAAAATAGAAGTCCTCGAAATCAGATTTCGAGGACTTACTTCCGGAAAAAATATGTTCTGAATAAATTTCGGTTACATAATAAAATCTCTGTCTATTTTAAAGCACCGTCTGTGATCCTGTTCAGAAGATCAGTGTCAATTGGCTCTGAGCAATATAACAAATTATCTTCTGTTAATCTATTTTTCGGAGGAAAACCGCTGCTGATATATGCCACAACATCATAACTGCCATTCCATTCTGAATCACTTATAAAAAGATTCAAACTATGTATATCCTGAAAATCCTCCTTATTAAAGTCCAGTTCAAAAATAATAACCTTTTCGTAATCGCCATCAAGTTCAGTCTTCCATGCTGTATCAGGATAATACTGCTTTTTCAACAACTCTTCAATGAGCTCATCTGGTGTATTGCATTTATCAAGTAATTCTGAAGCTTCGCTGTATGTGAGTTTGGGAGAGGATGAGGGAATTTTTCCGCTGAGCATCATTTCTAATTTCGGACACAATGTTCCGTTGAATCTATTCAGTAAATCAATATCACTCTGATCCTTTATCATAGCACAGTTATAATCAAACCCCATATCACTTATATCAGATAAAGTATAGCTGTCACTATATTCCTCAGGTTTCTCCTCATCAACGTATAATATACCACGATTGATCAGATTTGACTTCAGAGCAGCTTTTTCATATCCTTCAATATTAGGATCGCCAAGGATATAGTAACTTACGGCTCCGTTATCACGGGTAACGGTCTTTTCGGAATCATCAACTATAATTTTATCTGTTCCCTCATCATTGAACCAGTATTCTGATATTGCACCAGATACAGAGTCAGCTTTTCCGAACTCACTGCGGATACGGTCTGCCAGTTCTTTGTACGACCTGCATTCAACAGCTGCATCAGCTATCCTATCGATATCAGGCCTGTGTCTGTCAGCAGGCTGTTCGTTTGCTATCCTGTTATCTTCACTTGCAAAGCCGGCATTATTCTGGTTTGATGTACCGGAGTTATCGCTTTTCTTTGAAGAAGTTGTTTTTTCAGTAATAACTGCATCATTTGCCGTAACGGTTACATTTGCAGCAGAAACAGTGGTAGTTCCTTTTTTATTACCTTTGCCTGTAGTAGAAACATTATTTTTACTAACAGTTGAAGCATCGGTTGTAATATCAGACGTAACAGTTGTAGTTACAGCTGTTTCCGTAAAGAATATTGGCGGCTCCTTATCGGGCCCCGGCCTTTGCAGTCTCAAAACTGACAGGCCATACAGAGTAATACAGAAAATTGCTGCACATATGGCAGTGATCGCACAAATTTTCATTTTACGGTAATTCCGGACTGATTTCATACCTATAGTTTCGGAGTACATAGTATCAGTATAATTTAATTCCATTCTTTCAACGCACCTTTCGTATATCCAACGGCTTGATTTTTCGTCGAGTGATTTATTATCAAAGGCGATCTGTTCAATTGTCTGGTCATCGGCGCTGTGAAGAATATCATTTAAATCGGGTTTTCTGCTCATAATAATCCTCCTTTTTATAACTTGATATTCATTTCTGTCAAGGTCGCTTTCAAGCGCTTCAACGCTCTTCTGCACCGACTTCTGACTGTGATAGGATTAAGTTTCAGTACTTTAGCTATTTCCGATGAATTTCTATCGAAGAAATATTTCTGGATCATTATCTCATAATCCGGACTTCCCATACCTTTCATCACTTTTATTATGGTACGGGCCAGCTCCGAATTTTCAATCTGTTCTTCTACATCGACATCGGAAGCTAACTCTGTAACATCAACATCGTCAATGGCTATATTTCTTGCAGAGGACTTCTTTAACATACTGCACATATCAAGAGCATGGTTTTTGGCAACAGTGCCGATATAAGCTTTAAGAGATCCTCCGTTATTCCTGTCATAATTCATCATTACGTCGCTCATAACATCCACGACACATTCTTTTATATCATGACTGTTGAATGATTTGCGCAGAATGTTGTAAGCTATTGTATAGACATATTGATGATATTCATCGAACAAAAGTCTGAAGCCTTCATCAGGCTCAGAAAACATTTTTCCAATGATTTCGGAATCAGTCATTGAACCTTCTCCTTTCTGAAAGATAATGCGCATTTCTTTTTCAGGCATCAACGCCTTCATTATACACATACCTGAAAAATATGTCAAGTGGTGCATTTTTTTGAAAAAAATCTGAATTTTTTTTCAGACAGGCAAATGAAGCAATATATTGAAAGATAATTTCTCAGCCTTAATTCTTATTGCCAAAAGCTGTTTCGTGTGCTATAATGAGAAAAAAGCAGATAGGAATTGATGATATGAAAGTATCTGATTGAAAATCGTGGCTGATTATGGTATAAATTGGTAATGTAAGCAATGTGTGAGATAGCTCGCATAAATCGGAAATGACATTTATAACGGGAGGTCCATTATGAAAGTAGATTACAGTAAATTTGAACGTGGATTAAATTTACATGGAAAGGTAGCTGTACCGGAGGGCGATTTTGAAAAAATGATCACAGCACAGCTCCAGCCCGATGATGACGGTGAAATACCTGATGCAGAGAAAGAAACACTCGAATTGTTTCTGGAAAATTACACACAATACAGACAACTGTTATTGAAGTCTATCTTTGAATACTATCAGGAACGCAGAGATGAGTGGGGAGCTACAGAACCTGATGACGAATTATACCCCGAAGTCAAGGATATGAATAAAATGTATGAAATGGTATCGCTGCACGGAGTCATTGTTTATGATGAAGCATATTACGGCAAACGAATAATGAGCCTTTTTTATGATTGCACCTGGGACATAGAAGAAGGAATGGGTATAGGGATCGCATTGGGCAACTCTCTTTCGGAATTCAAAGTTACAGAGATAGGCAACATCGGTGATGTGTATTGAATTATCGCCATTTGCTGCTGATCTGTGCTTTGATGTCGCTATAACTTTTGATTTTTCACAGCAAATAAGAAAAGAGTGCACCCCATGTGTGCTTGGTTCTATGCAGAACAATCCACGCTGTAACCGATCATCATAGGACTATATATTGCCAAAAGCTGTTTCGTGTGCTATAATGAGAAAAAGCTGACAGGAATTGATGATATGAAAGTATCTGATTGAAAATCGTGGCTGATTATGGTATAATTGGTAATGAAAGCAATGTGCGAGGTAGCTCGCATAAACCAAATCGGAATTCACATTTATAACGGGAGGTCCATTATGAAAGTAGATTACAGTAAATTTGAACTCGGAATAAACTTTTGTGCAGATGTGATCATTGAGGATGGAGGTTCTGAGAAAACGATAGAAGCTCAGATACAACCTGACCCAAAACATGAGATCCCGGAATCAGGAAAGGAAAAACTGGAATTCTTTTTAGACAACTACTCAAAATATAAACAGTTCTTATTAGTGCCTATCTTTGAATACTATCAGGCTTGCAGAAATGAATGGGGAGCTACAGAACCTGATGATGAATTATACCCCGAAGTCAAGGATATGAATAAAATGTATGAGATGGTATCATTAAATACAGTCACTGTTTATGATGAAACATATTCTGATAAAAGAACAATAGGTCTTTTTTATGATTGTACATGGGATGAAGAAGAAGGAATGGGTATAGCTATAGCGTTCGGAAATACTGTTTCAGAGACTAAAGTTGTTAAGATCGGCAACGTCGGTGATGTGTATTGAATCATCGTCATTTGATGCTGATCTGTGCTTTGATGTCGCTATCTGATGTGAGCAGAATTTCAGAAACAGTGCTGATGATGCTTATACGGGGTAATTAATTTTGAACCCATTCAAAGTTCCCCATATGATAATGAGGAGTACAATGATAATTCATGATGAAGCCGTAAAGATGGTGCGAAGAACGAAATGTTGATATAACAGAATACACTGTGGCGTATAAGAAAAACGAATATTATAATGATCGTTTTTGTGTATCAGGGAGGACTTGTAGTGTTAGATACGATAAGAAAACTTATTGACGATATGTCTAAGGAATACGGTGAGGACTTTATCTGGTGGGATGTCAGCGCATTTGGCTTTAGCACTGAAAGTATAGCCGGGTTCGTAAACGAGCTAAAAACCGAACTTAGTACCGATGACCCCTTTGCCGCAGATGAGGTCATCATGGCTGCAAAGTGCGATGCAAATGATGATGTGCTGTTTTATTCGCCAAAACTCGGCGAACTGCGCATCTATCACCTGACCTGGTCGCACTGTCGTGAAAAAGAAGGTTTTCCGACTTGTGTGAGATTTGAGAGTGCCGAGTCTGCGGCAGCTTATATAAAACAGAATTTTGAAGAAGATTATCTTTGACAAGTTAAGGCAACACCGCACAAAGCCCGCCTGACGGCTTTGCACTGAATCTGCTTGCATATTTTCCGCCATCTTGCACAGAAATCCCTTGACATACGTCAGTATGCCTGCGAAATTTCTATACAATCTGACGAAAAATCTGTCAGCGCATATTCAGCACAAGTTTTGTGCGGTGTTGCCTTAATATCAACAAAACGAGAGTTCCGTATATGCCTGATAAGGTCACAGAATGTGCCTGGAAGGCACATGACGGTCAGCAGCCGGACATAGAGTAATGGAGAAATTATGTGAACCAATTCGGATCCCCTGAAAGCGACCGGAAGTTCTGTCGGCTTTTGGAGGTACGACTCTGAAAATCCAGGAATATCTTATCATAGCAATATGCATTATCTTGAATTATACAGTATCATATGCTATAATTGTAAAAAAGAAGGAAGTGCTGAGATGGGATTTTTATCAAAGATATTCGGAAACAAAGAACAGCCGGTGCCTAATCATGATGTAAATGCAGCGACAATAGCTGAACTTATAGGCTGTGAATGGCGATATATAGATGTTCCTCCGGACAGTGAAGAATTATTTGCCTTTTACATGAGAGAAGCTGAAAAAGGAAAAACCGAAGGCTATACTCCGATAATACTTGTTGTGAATGATACACTGCTTGAATCTTTGCAGCTGAACTATGAAGAATCAGGCGGAGTTGACGACTTCAGAAAAAGTGCATTGAGCGCTGATATTTCGCAAGGAGAAGCAATTCTTAAACAGCGATTCAATGTTAATATGGAGCAGTTTGAGGAAGATTTCAGTGCCGAGGACAAATACGGTGAATTCAATGATAAAACAGTACCTGCAACACGATTTATATGTACCGATAAAAAGAAAACGCTTATACTTGTAAATATTCCTGTAATTGAGCCATGGAAGATCTTTGCTTGGATCCCGTTTGGCGGCTGGAATGAATGCCCCGATGCTGAGGACATGATGGCGGTCTGCAAATACTGGTACGATAAATATAAAGCTGTACCTGCCGTTATTTCAAGTGATGAACTGCAAATGTACGTTCCTGTGCCTGTGAATGACATTGACACAGCCTTGAAAATAGCAGAGGAACAGTATGCATTCTGCAATGATACTGTAGATCAGGGGTACGATTCGATCAAAGCTCTTGCCAGTTCGCTTATCGGTTCGGACGTATGGTATTTCTGGTGGGACTAATATGCCAAAAAATGCTCCAAATTGCAGCTTTATCTGCAATTTGGAGCATTTTTTGGCGTTTTCTCAATAAACTTATAGATGGTATGGCTCTTAATAGCGCACGGCCTTCGCAGTTGACGCATAGGATTTGACATAAAGTCCGAAATATTATATAATGTAATATACAGGATATTATATACCGGGAGGAATATTATGAAATTCAAAAAAACAATTTCAGCATTGCTTTCACTTGCCATGTCAGCAGGACTAACAGCAAATTTTCTCAGCACTTCGTATCTGAATGTCAATGCCGAAACCATCACAGCAAAAAATGATTTTCTGCTCGGAGATGTAAACGGCAACGGAATGGTCGATGCCGTTGATGCTTCGTCTGTTCTGACCTATTACGCCAAAACATCCACGGGAAAGGACGGCGGATTCACCGAAACTCAGCTGAAAGCCGCAGACATGAACGAAAACGGTTTGGTCGATGCCACCGATGCTTCGGCTATCCTGACATTCTACGCTAAATGTTCAGTGGATAACGGCGGTGCGTTGCGAACAGTTGAACTCAGTAACTTCAAAGCAAGCGTCTGGGATATTTACATCAACACGGAAGAAACCGTAAAGTTCACAGTTGATGTTACCGCCGATGAAAAGCTTGCGGAAAAAGCAGTCGCCCTCTACGATGACAGCGATAATTTAGTGGCGTATATGAATGATGACGGCAAAAACGGCGATGAGAAGGCGAATGATGGTGTCTATTCTGTGGAAAAACTGCTCAGCGCTGATGCACCTGTAAACATCGATTATTACGCAGCTGCTGATAATGTTAAAAGCGATGACTACAGAGTTGTTTTTTATCGTGATCTTACAAAGGAGGATTTTGAAGGTTTTGATTCTGTAAGCGACGATCTCGTCGGCCTTTCTTTTAATGAAGTGTGCGATTATCTGGAGCATTCTGATAAGATCGAATCATACAGTATCGATAACGATGCAGGTACTATTAAATACAGAACTGTTTATTGCATCAGCGGCCTCTGGGAAAAGCCATCATCTGAATCCACAAAAACCTGGGGCGGTAATGGTTTAACCGTTCCGTTTAATAATGAAGAAAAATTCGATCAGGCATACAAAAATGCCGAGTCAGCATTTACAAACGGACAGCTTATGCCAAGAGACCTGAACGGAAAGGGCGTTCTTTTACTGCAGCCTGCTGCAAGCACGATGGGAGATGAGTTCGGCAAGGAAGCGGCTAATTGTTTAGCAAAAGTATTGGATTGCAATGTTACTACTTTTCAGGATGATAAAGTTGATGTTGAGTTAATGACGAATCTTGATGGTTACGATATAGTTCTCGTTGAATCTCACGGAATTGTTCATTTTGGAACAGAATATATTGAAACAGGAGAAAAATATAACTATTTTATAGATGGTATAATTATGCTTGAATCATTTTCTTCAGCTCCGTTTTCAGGAGAGATCATTGTTCCTTCAAAGGAAGATAAGGACTCTACCGAATACAGAATCTCAATTAATGCAAAAAAGTTTTTTGATCTGGTATATGGATTCCAAGACGAGCCGTTCAAAGACTCATTATGGTTCTTTTCATCTTGTCACGGAATGGAAAAAGGAAAAATGGCTCAATCAATTGTGAATCATGGTGCAGATGCCGTTATCGGCTTTTCAAATTCAGTATCAAATATTTATTATCAAAAAATGCTGTATGAAATAATGATAAACGGCATGGTATTATCAGGTGATACTTTGGGAAACAGCATTGATAGAGCAAAAGATTTACACGGCAAAAATGATCCCAATGTAAAATATGCTGCATCAGAGATCCGTTTAAAGGGCAATGAAAACTATTGTCTGACAGACAGGATTGAAATAGATTTTGATTTTCCGGAGGATACTCAGAATACAACTGCGACAACGGTGCCGGTAGCCACAGCGACCACGATAACCACAACAAAAGCAGCGTCCGAAATACCGCCAGATTTATTTGGCGAAAAAGTCTATTCCATGCCCGGAAATATAGCGATCTCGTTTTCTCCAATTGATGCGGGAACAAACCGTGATCCGAGAACGCTTGATATAATAACAAAGCTTTACAACGAGCTTGACGATTCTGACACGGCTACTTACCACTCTTACACAGGCGCCGTTACGTTCTCATTCTCGCCTAAGTACACTACAGACAAGGGAGTAGAGGTCGGTGAGTATTCATCCTTAGGTGAAATATTAAACTGTGCGAGATCTATTGATGATACTTTCTCATTTTTTATGAGTAACTTAGAAGAGGGAGAAGACAGTAGTAGAACTGCATGGGTAGAATGCTATAACAATGATTTTGATGCGGCATCAGGAGAATATATACACCGCGGTTATTCTACCCGGGAAGAAAAAATATATGAATACGCAAAAAAAGATAATGAAAAATTCAATATGTACAGTGCTATTTTCGGCAACAAATCATTTTTATGTGAAGGAAGAAATGATACCATAATTACTATTGTGAAAGATGATTATTATTATCACAAATGGAATCCTTTTGCCGGCGTTCTGACTAAGTATAGTGCCAGAATGTGGTATCAAAATTACTTCGTGAACCATGAACATGATTATGGCGGTACGATGGTACATTATGTAATCGACCTGCGTCCGAAATATGACGCTGCACTCAGAGATATGTGCGGAGAATCAGGAGGAAAATACATACAGTATTCAGAAGAGAACCTTGATAAGCTTATAGAACTGATAAATGCAAGACGAGCTTATATTGATGAATACTCCAGAATACAATCTGAGAAGTGGAAGTAATATCGGCGATCAGTGAAACCGAATCTGAAACTCGGGGAAGATATTGAGCGTTTACTAATATAAAGATTAAGGCAGCTGTTTTGGCTGCCTTTCTTTGTGTGGAGAATGATATTCAGACTTGCGCCGGCTGTTATGTTGGCACTGCTTTGCAGAGTATAGCGGAAAGGGTTCATATTGAATAAGAGACATGAATACTCTTGCATTTCCGATGACCTTATGGTATAATAATATCAAGAACGGAGGTGCTGACTATGGGAATTTTACTGAATCCAAACAATACAGATTTTGAAGAAGCAACAAATGCTGAAATATATGTTGATAAGACTGAACTTATCGCTTATGCAAATAAGGTTATCCGTACTCCTCAGAAGTATATATGTGTCAGCCGACCACGCAGATTCGGCAAATCCATGGCGGCAAATATGCTGACTGCTTATTACAGCAAGGGCTGCGATTCGAGAGAATTGTTCAAGCCTTACAAAATCTCTCGCTCAGAAACATTTGAAAAGCACCTCAACAAGTATAATGTAATTCATATCAATATGGTTGAATATATCGGTGAATCCAAGAATATTGACGAAATGATACAGTTTATTGAGGAAGACATTATTGCGGAAATAACCGATGAACTGCCGGATCTCAAAATGCCAAGACGTATTAATCTTGTCAATGTTCTGAACTATGCTTTCGCTCAATATGGTATTCCTTTTGTTTTTATCATAGATGAGTGGGACTGTATTTTCCGAATGAGAAATACCGATCAGGATTCTCAGACAATGTACTTGAATTTCCTGCGGAATCTGCTGAAAGATAAAAGTTATGTTGCACTTGCATACATGACAGGAATCCTTCCTATCAAGAAATATGGCGAACATTCGGCAATTAATATGTTCACGGAAGTATCAATGACCGATCCGAGAGAATATGCCGAAGTTACGGGATTTACCGAAGCTGAGGTAAGTGAACTTTGTCAGAAATACAATATGTCATACGATGACACGAAACGCTGGTATGACGGATATAACCTCCGAGGTGTATCAATATATAATCCGAGGTCAGTTGTTATGTCTATGACTGGCGGATATTTCAATAACTATTGGACATCCACCGAGACATACGAAGCGCTTAAAGTTCATATACAGCGTAACTTTGACGGACTAAAAGACAAAGTCACAAAGATGATAGCAGGGGAGAGCGTCGGCGTAAATACGGCGAAATTCCAGAACGATATGACCTCTCTCAATAGTGCCGATGATGTTCTGACTCTGTTAGTTCATTTAGGATATCTGACGTTCAGAGCTACAAACGAAACTGGATACGGTGAGGTTTGGATCCCAAACAGTGAAGTTCGTCAGGAGTTCATCAACTCAGTTGAGGACGGCGGTTGGGAGAATCTGATGAAAGCTATCAATGATTCTGACAAACTGCTTGAAGCTACATTGAATGGTGATACAGATACGGTTGCAGAACTCGTTGAACGTTCTCACAGCGATAACACTTCTATCCTTCAATATAACGATGAAAATTCACTTGCCTGCGTATTGTCACTTGCATATTATACGGCACAGAATAAATACATCATGCACCGTGAACTGCCTACGGGCAAAGGCTTTGCGGATATATCGTTCATCCCCAGAAAAAATATCGACCTTCCTGCAATAATTGTTGAATTGAAGCATAACAAGACATCGGGTGCGGCTATTGAGCAGATAAAACAGAAGAAGTATACTGACAAAATTGCTCAGTATACAGGCGAAATATTACTGGTCGGGATCAACTATGATGACGATAAAGGGCATACCTGCGTGATTGAAAAATTTGTAAAGGAATAGGGGTATTCCAATACGTGATTAATAAACGGCTGAGAAAATAGTGTACTTTCTCAGCCGTTTTCATATTCGTTCCGCTGTGCCGGATGTTTGCAATGTTCAGCAGATTTGAAAAAATAACGACTAATACAAAATGGCGGTCAGCTTCAGCAGTTGACCGCCTTTGCATTACAGATTTGCCAGCAAAAGCCCATTTGTATTTTCAAACAGGTTACCTTTACCTGACAGGTAGAAGATGACTTTGCACTTAGGATCGTCAGCATTTTTCAAAAGCTGAGCAGTAAGCTGTTTTCGGTCGTACCGCTTTTCCTCCTCGTTTGTCATCCATACAGAAATGAATTTTGGTTCATGATAAATTTCCATAAGATCAACTCCTTGTAATGTTGGATATTTCATTAGACTACGGTCTATTGAAAAAACGGAGCCGGCATGACCGGCTCCATTCCTATGATACACGGATATATCCTATCTTGCCCATGATCAGTAAGCACACCCGTATATCTGCTCATACAGACTGTCACTGTCTTCGCACTTTATCATCTGCAACGTCTCACGGAGCAGGTCATGGTCTGCAAGCATATCTTCAATTTCGTCACAGGTGTAGCCGTACTCCAGAAGCATTTCTACATCAGAGGAATCAACTCCATAGCACCCACAATATGCGAGCAGGAGTTCTTCATGTATACTATAATAAGAGTCTTCGTAATCATACCATGTGGCGAAGTGGGAACGATACTGCGCAGGCTCAAACTCCTCACGGCTGATATCTCCGTTGCTGTCAATACGAAGAATCTCCCCCTCAACGCAATCCACCTTTGAATATGAGAATTTATGGAGTACTGATTTGCCGAGCGCCTTTTTCATGATGGACTCAGTTGACGCATAGACGTACAGCCCCAGAGCCTCGAAGTGGATGAGATATAAGGGATTGCTCCCCTTTATAATGTATAGGGTATTGTCCTGGTCGAGGACTGTGAATGTGAAGTTACCACGCACCGCCTCTGCCATATCTCTGAGACTATCGAAATCAAGTTTCCCTTGTTGTTCGATGAGCTGAACACCGATGTAGCTGTCAGTCTCGATGTGAGTATCGGGGAGTTTACGCTCTTTTCTCAGTGCATCATCATTATAGAGTACACCATTATGAGCAAATGCGAACTCCTTGTCTGCATGACCTGAGAATGGGTGATTGTTGTAGTTGTGCTTTTTGTCACCCTGAGTAGCGAAACGAGTGTGCCCCATGACAGCAGTTGTTCCCTCAGGAGCGTTGAAGTGAATCTTGTGGGACGGTCTGGGCCTCTTGTATATAGAGACCCTGCCATCCTTGACGTATGAAATTCCTGCCGCATCCGTGCCGCGTTCCTCAGCAGCATTCGCCAGAAGCTGTGTCAGTTTTTTCAGTACCTTATACGGTACGATGCCCTTGTAATCAAGCCATCCGAATAATGCACACATATTAATTCTCCTCTCTGAAAGTAGTATCGATGAGCCTCGGACGATCATCCGTCATTACATCCTTGACGATCTCGCCTACCTTGTCGGCAAGTATAGTGGCAGCCACAAGTGTGGCGATTTTAAGAAGTTCCCCGGCAGGCGAACCAGCGGGAATTTTTGAGATAAAGTCGTTTGCTTTCATTTTTACATTTCCTCCTCAGAATGGATGTTTTCGTTTACGTATAAATTTCTTTCCTTGAGATACTGGATGAGTTCGGGCTCCTTGATGTTGCTTACGAACTCAGACCATGACAGCTTGTGCAGATCCTCCTCGGTGTAGTTGATCGCCACATCGATGATAGAATTGACAAGTTCCAGTGTGGCAAGGAAGGTATTCAACTTTAGCGTACCACGGAACATTCTGAACTCGATGGTTGCGTAGTTCATCAGGTTCACAGCAGCGTATCTGCCATTATTGCCTTTCTTGGCCTTATCCAGAATTGCCCTTGCGGAATTCTCATAACCGTAACGTGAAGCCCATCTGTTCATGGCGTACTCGGAACGGCGAGAGAACTTCAACAGCTCATTCCAATGATGTTCCACGAAATAGAGAATACGGCTTATAGTTTCATCCTGCTCCTCACGATTCTCACCTAAACAGTCACGGTTCACATGTACGTGAAGCCCACAGGTCGAGGTCTGATGAGAGCGGTAGCCCAGATATATCGCCTTTTTCATGATCTCATCCCATTGAAACTGCTTATGGTAATCTAATGACATCGGATGTGTCACCAGCTCCATTCCGTCATCAAGCGAGCCGTCGCCTTTGATATACAGGTGATTAGTATCGTTTCGGTTAGCCACAGCAAGAATTTCATCAGCATTTTCATCATCCTTTCCGGCATTGTCAATTTCCAGTTCAACACCAAAATACCTGTCAGAATCCCCATAGAATATGGGTTCGGGTTTGTATCCGTAGTCGTGAATCGAACGATTCCTGTCAATCTCATCATGATAACATTCACCACAGTAGTCGTATCCGTCAAGATGATACGCATCATCCTCATGAAGTAGTGCGTCACAACAAGTACAACGGGTATAGTGGTTATGGTAACATGATGAACATAGTGTGGTATACTCATCACCGTAGCTATCGTCAGTCCATATCACGGATCCGCAACGATCACAAGTAGTAGTGTGACGTTCGTAGCAGTCGGTACAAACGATCTCACCGCCAACTTCCTCATAGTCATCGTCTTCGATAAGCGCTCCACAGTGGGAGCAGTAGATTTTTTCTTCCATTTTTTACCTCCATAACGTAAAAATGCCAGCCCATAAAGGGCTGGCTTCGGTTTAATATTCACTTGCAAGCAGCATTGTTGAGTGGTCCCCGTCGTCGATGATGTACAGTTTTTCCGCAATGGGAGCATCCGACGGGATGAGGTACTCCATGCGGTATTCGGGTTCTTCGGATGTGTGGGTGATGGACTGAAATGGACCTGACGGCCTCAGTTCAAACACTTGCAGGTAGTCCTTCGGTTCGGGCAGTCGGTCAACACAGTCCCATAGGAACAGCTGAAGCTCCAACGGTATCGTGTTGTCAACACCACAGGTCAGATATCTGTTTGTCTCAGTCATAGGCATTTCTCCTTTGGCATAATAAAATTGCCCCTTGGGCCGCCTTGCGGCAGTCCTCAGGGTATTCATAGTAATAATATATATATGGAATTTCAGAATTATAGGAGAATCACCATTTTCAGCCCAATTTTATTGTTTACTTTTACATATGAGGTACATCAATTAAAGTAGTCTGATGTCGCATTTTTGAATTGCCTTTTAATTGATAATGCAGACACATTTATCGGGTTTGCTGATCCAAGTAAAATCAGGTACAGCTTTGATCAGAGCGGTCTTTCCATAAGCTATTAGCGATATTATTAAAAAAATGTCTGTTTATGGTCATATCGATATAAAAGAAAGTAACCGCCAACCAATATAGTCCCAAATGACCACCAGCCTACACGTATGTAAGCTGATCCCTTTTTATGCGGCTATGTATGGTTGGCGGTTACGCTTCCTTCGTTTTTCTGTGTCTATATTTCAGAACCTTTTTTCAGTTCAGCAGAAGGGATGAGTCAATGTATTTCGGGTAAGCTGTATTATTCGGACAGAAAGCTGCTTATTTTATACGGTAAGATCCTTTAAGGCAACACCACACAAAGCTTGTGCTGAAGATGCGCCGACAGATTTTTTCGTCAGATTGTATAGAAATTCCGCAGGCATACTATCGTATGTCAAGGGATTTCTGTGCAAGATGACGGAAAATATGTCCGCAGAT
>Ga0129307_1001777_pt1 | contig 20671 bp, 17 predicted proteins | sample P1105metagenome_FD_94437 | JGI IMG/M metagenome (GOLD analysis project Ga0129307, IMG submission 94437) | Capybara group fecal microbial communities from Wisconsin, USA - P1105 metagenome | ecosystem: Host-associated > Mammals > Digestive system > Large intestine > Fecal | place: USA: Wisconsin... | reverse complement strand
GATTCCCTACCTCCGGTCGAGAATGACGCTTCCAAACCGACCGCATAACCACTAACCACTTCCCACTGTCTACTGCGTAACGCAGCCTCTCTCGTCTCGCAAGTACCGCATGGATTCCCTACCTCCGGTCGAGAATGACGCTTCCAAACCGACCGCATAACCACTAACCACTTCCCACTGTCTACTGCGTAACGCCACCTCTCTCGTCTCGCAAGTACCGCATGGATTCCCTACCTCCGGTCAAGAATGACGCTTCCAAACCGACCTCATACCTCAAAGCGAAGCGACCTCAAAACCTCATACCTCACACCTCAAAACCTCACAGCTACAAAAAATTCTATAATTACCACGGAAATATCAAAAACAAACCTTTTATAAAAGCGAGGATACATTCATGGACATGAGCAAGATGCTAAAAGACCTTCAGAAAATGCAGAGCAAGATGCTGAAAGCACAAAACGACCTCAAGGCACAGAGCTTTGACGCCGAAGCTGGCGGCGGAATGGTGAAGGTCGCCATGAACGGAAAGGGTGTGCTCACGATGATCAAGCTCAACCCGGATTGCGTTGACAAGGACGATGTCGAAGCTCTCGAAGACCTCATCATGGCAGCCATCAACGCCGCTGTGAAGAAAAAAGACGAAGCCACCCAGTCTAGCATTTCCGATATCACGGGCGGCATGAAGATTCCTGGGTTAATGTAATTTTACAAAGGCTATTGCATTTCATCCCCTAAATTTGCATTTCATCACAAACACTCTAAAGCACCCTTATGTAAATGGTGCTTTTTTTTTACATTTGGTCAGTTATTTAGATTAGGAGAACGAATGTCAAGGAAATTTTTAGTCCTTTCCGCCCTAGCTTTAGGGCTGATTGTACCAGCCTCGGCAAAAGTCTATACCCGAGATGAGGCGATTAAAACCGCCATGGAAAACTCAGCAGATATCAAAACCGCACAAGAAAGTGTAATTAATGCAGCATCTCAAGTTGAAGGCGGTTACGGAAGAGCTTACCCATCTATAGACTTGAACGCAAGTATCACCCGCAATTTTGGAAAAGACGATATCACAAAGAGCACGCCAGTATCGGATGCCGCAGCAGACAGCACTCTTGGAGCAAGCTTATTTGACAAACTAGTCCTAGCCCCGGCAGCAGATCAAATCGTCAATGGGTTGTCAGCAGCACAAGGCTACCCTTGGCAATCTAACGTAACGCTCTCTATTACCCAAACTCTTTACGCCCAAGGTGCAATCGGCACAGGAGTCGAAATCGCCAAAGCTTATAAATCAGGTGAAGAAGTCAAACTCGAACAAGCCAAAGAAACTGTTCGCTACAGCGTCGATAACGCCTTTGACGAACTTGTAGTCTTTGATTCATCCATTGCAATTTTCGAAGAAAGCATTGAACTGACAAAAGCTCATTATGAAATGGCAAAACAGAGTTTCGAAAGTGGCATGGGTAAAGAACTTGATGTCATTCGTGCCGAGCTCGCACTCGATCAGCTCAACTCCGAATACGAACAGCAAAAAAAGAAGCGCATTCTCGCCAGAAACAAGCTCCTCAACACCATGGGACTTGAATGGGAATCCGATGTACAATTTACCGGAGAACTCCGCAACCCCGATTCGAACAATCCGTTCCCTGACACAGCCATGGCAAACGTTTTGAAACGCCGCAAAGAGCTCGCTCTCCTCAAAATAAACGAAGATCGAGCTTCAAAATACATTGAACTTCAAGAAGCAGGTTACAAACCGTATGTCAGCTTAATCGGTAAACTAGGATACAACAATGCCCAAAATGAATTCTACACATGGGACGCCCCGAAGTGGAGCAAACTGAGCAAGTCCATTACGTTGAATTTGTCCATGAACTTATTCAATGGCTTTCAAACGCGCGAATCCGTTGTTCAAGCAAAATCATCTCTCCGTACGCTCCAAATTACAAAAGAAAATGCAGAGCGCGGATTCCGTCTGCAGATTGAATCCTGCGTAAACTCATTGGAAGATGCACAAACGCAACTCGACCTTCAAAAGCGTCAAATTGAATTATCCCAAAAGAACTACGATTTAACAGAAGCCGCCTACAAAATCGGACGCGAAACTCAAGTCAATTTGCTCGATGCAAACGTCAAGCTTCGCGATTCAAAGATCAAGTACATGCAGGCCGTGCTCAGTTGGAACAAGGCCTACAACGCACTGCTCCAAGCCACAGGTGAATATTAAGATTTAAGAGGAAGACAAACAAATTATGAAGACGATTACAAAAACACTCATTACTATTTCTGCCATGTCGCTCCTCCTTGCCGGATGTGGCGAAGCAAAGAAAGAAGCCAAAGCCGAAAAGAAAGTCACAACCATCGAAGAAATTCAGAAGGTCAAGGGCAAGCCCGCCCGCGTTGTAAAAGCAGGTGTCGTGAAGCTTACCGATGTCCGTTCTTTCAGCGGCACCATCGAAGGTAGCCAGCAGACCAACGCCGTAGCAAAGCTCGGCGACCCGATTGCAAAGATTAAGGTTCGCGTAGGCTCCAAGGTCAAAAAAGACCAAGTCCTTGCAGAATTCGCCTTTACGGGTGACAACACCGCATACCAGCAAGCCCAGGCTCAAATCGCCATGCAAGAAAAGACTCTTGCACGAACCAAGGAAGTGCAAGCCAAGGGAGGCGTTTCCCAGCAAGATGTCGATCAGCTCGAAACACAAATAAACGTAGCCAAGATGAATCTTGAAGCTGCCCGCCGTGCAACACTCGTGCTCGCTCCGTCTTCGGGAACGATTACCGAAGTCAAGCACAAGGTCGGCGAAGTTCCGGGTGTCGGTGGAGCCATGTTCACCATCGCAAATCTTGACAAAGTCATTTTGAAGCTCAACGTCACAAGCTCCGAAATCGGATTCTTCAAGAAGGGCGCAAAGGCAACGATTGAATTGAACGGTGAAAAAATCCAGGGCGAAGTAAGCCTCATTCCGCTCGCCGCCGACAAGACCACTCGTTTCTTCCCGGTCGAAGTGACCTTCAAGAACTCAAATCGCAAACTCCTCCCCGGTATGTACCTCACCGCAAAGCTTGACGCCCGCGAAGTCACCGGCGTGACCGTCCCGACCGAAGCCATCATCTATGGCAACGGCGTGAACGCAGTCTGGGTCGTCGATAAAGAAGGCAAGGCCAAACGCAAGATTGTGCAGCTCGGCGTACAGACCAAGAACGACATCCAAATCACCGAAGGAATCAGCGAAGGCGATGTCGTGATGGTCGATGGCCAAAACCGCATGAACGATGGCGATAAGGTGCTGATTGTCGAATAATCGACACTGGAGTTATAGCCAATGATTAAAGCCAGTATTTACAAACCAATCACCATGCTCATGGTCATCTTGACCGTGGTGGTGTTCGGTCTTTATACTTATTCTATGATGGTCGTCGATTTGATGCCGAAATTCGAAGTTCCCGTGGTTACGGCCACCATCATTTACAAGGGCGCAAACCCTGAAGAAATCGAAACCACAATTATCAAGCCGATTGAAGAACAAGTGGAACTCGTCGATGGTATCGACTACGTGCAGTCCATCTGCTTGGAAAACTACGGCATTATCGTCGCCATGTTCAACATGGGCGTGAACGTGGATGTCGCAGCAAATGACGTGCGTTCCAAGGTGGACCTCGCCTCTGCGGACTTCCCGGATGCCGTGCAGGCCCCGATCATTTCAAAGGTCGATATTAACGGTCAAGCCATCATGGCCATTTCGTTTACCGGCCCGCTCAATTCTACAGAACTCCGCCAGAAAGTCGAAGACGAAATCGAACCGCTCTTCACCTCTGTTTCCGGCGTGGCTAGCGTCGATATCTTCGGTGGTACGACCCGCCAGATTTCGATCGAGGTCGATAAGGAAAAGATGAAGGACCGCGGTGTCGATATCGGCACCATGATGGGCCTTTATGGACAATCCAACGTGAACCTCCCGGTCGGTGAAGTCATCGGCAAGCACAAGAACACGACCGTGCGTACCGCAGGTAAGTTCCGCAGTCTCGACGAAATGCGCGACATGGAAATACCGACAGCTACAGGCGTCGTGAAGCTCTCCGAAATTGCTGTTGTCAAGGATACGATTGAAACGATTACCTCCATGTCCCGCTTTAGCGGCCGCAACTCCGTCGCTCTCGATATCAAGAAGCGTTCCGACGCTAACGTGGTGGAAGTTTCTAGAGGCGTGCTCAAGCGTTTGGCAGAAGTCAACAAGACGCTCCCCGAAGGATTCAAGTTGACCTTGATTTACGACAAATCCGAAGCCGTGAACGAATCCATCGACAACGTTATCCAGAACATCATTATCGCCATCGTGCTTACTGCAGCACTCTTGCTCTTGTTCCTCGGCAAGTTCTCGACGATGATTATCGCAGCCCTCACGATGCCAATTTCCGTGATCGGCGCATTCACGCTCATGTACTTTGCCGGATTCGGCATCAACATGATGTCGCTCATGGCTCTATCGAGTTCCGTGGGTCTATTGGTGACAAACTCTATCGTGGTGCTTGAAAACATCAACGCCAAGTTGAACCAGGGCCTCGACCCGAAGGAAGCTGCTTACAAGGGAACATCCGAAATCATGATCGCTATCATGGCATCGACGCTCACCAACGTCTGCGTGTTCGTGCCGATTGCGTTCATGAAATCCATCGTGGGTATCTTCTTCCGTACGTTCGGTATGACCATGGTGTTTGCTACGTTCGTGTCGCTCCTTGTGACATTTACGCTCACACCGCTCATGGCTGCATACTTGTTCAAGGGTAAAAAGAAAGACGAAAACGGAAACATCATCGAAGAAAAGCCGGGCATTATCGGAAGCTTCTTGGGCATATTCCCCAAGATTTTGAACGGTTTCCGTTTTGTCTATTTGAAGATGCTTAGTTTCTGCCTCTCTGTCCCGGGCGTGATTTTCCAAGTTGTAGCCCTCGTCTTGACGCTCATGTTCGTCGTAAACTTGGCAAAGAACAACTTGACCGTTGAACTTTCTCCGAGACAGGATCAGGGCATGATGAGCATCAAGCTCGAAATGCCTGTAGGTACGAACATCGAAACGACCGACAGCGTTGCACGCATTATCGAATCCCGCGTCAAGGACATTCCCGAAATCGTCCATTACAGCATGAACGTCGGTGGCTCCAACGGCATGACGACAGTCAACCAAGCTACCATGCGCGTAAAGCTTTTGAAGGACTGGGAAAAGAAAAAAATGCCCGAATGGAAAGGCCACATGCGTGGCACTGACGATATCGTCGATTCCATCCGTCCGTACTTGGCCGACATTCCTGACGCTTACATTTCTGTGAAATCAACATCCGCATCAGAAATGCAGAACAACGCAAGCGGTGACGTGGTGCTCGAAGTCAGCGGCCTCCATGCAGACTCCGTGATCAAGGCATCGCAAATCGTTCTCGACCGCGTAAGACAAAAAATTGGCGGTGTCGTGGATATCAAGACAAGCTACGAAGCCGGTAAGCCGGAAATCCGCTTGATTCCGAACCGCGCCGCCATGGCCGACTACGGTGTCACACTCCAGACAATCGCCAACTACAACTACATTGCAGTGAGCGGTTACGAAGCTGGCCAATACACCGAAAACGGCGAAGAATACGACGTTTACGTGCGCTTGAAAGAAAAGGATAGACAAAGCCACGCCGATATCGAAGACTTGCCCATCAAGACTCCGAAGGGCTACGTGAGCGCAAGCGAACTCTTCTTCATCGAAGACGGTGCTGGCCCGACTCGAATTGACCGTAAGTACAAGATGAGACGTGTTGACGTGTCGATGAACTTGCTCCCCGGACATACGACCGGTGAAATCATGGGTAAGCTCACGGAACTCACCAACGGCATGAAGGATGAACTCCCTGAAGGCATTTCGTTTGGCTTTGGCGGCAACGCAAAAATGCAGAACGACATGCAGAGAGAATTCATGACGGCTATCGTGATGGCCATTATCCTCACCTACATCTTGCTCATCGCGCTCCTCGAAAGTTTTGCACAGCCGTTTATCATCATGACGACCATCCCGATGGGTGCTATCGGTGTGCTCCTCGCCCTTGTGTTTACGGGCAAGGCACTCTCCATGATTGCTCTCATGGCTATCGTGATGTTGATTGGTGTGGTGGTGAACAACGCTATTCTGTTGCTTGACGAAGCAAACCGCTTGTTGCGTAGTGGAAGCATGGGCCGCCGCTCTGCCATGATGACAGCAGCCAAGTCCAAGTTCCAGCCGATTGCACTTGCAACGCTCGCCTCCGTGATTGCACAGCTCCCGCTCGCATTCGCTCTCGGTGGTAACGTGGCCGCTATGACGCAGCCGATGGGTATCGCCTCTGTGGGTGGCTTGATTGTGTCCGCAGTGCTTACCATGTTCCTTGTGCCGACATTCTTCTGGCTCCCGAACGCCCTCTTCAGCAAGGCCAAAAGCGGAGCAAGCAACATCCAGAAGAAACTGATGCGAAAGGCTTAATCTAATTTCATAAGGCAACTCACCAAGTCCCCCATCCGGGGGACTTTCTTTGTATGCTAAACAAAGGATCAATCACCCAGGAGGAAACACAGCGACAGCAAAGCACCCCTGTCACCCTGGAGCAATGCGATAGGGTCCATTATAGTTTATGGATTCTATCGGCCTGCGGCCTCCAGAATGACAATGTTAAACAATCTGCCACTCTATGGGAAATGCAACAACCAACAAGGAATGATAGGGGCCACACTTTTGCAAACGGTTGTTTGCCAAATTTACAACAAATTGATTTTTGGATTTTTTCTTTGTATTTTACGGGAATGAATCAAAGAAACTTGTCAAGAAAATGGTGCCAGAAAAACGGGATTGCAATTTTAGATAATGGGATTATTGCCATTACAAACGCAAACGATGAACTCACCCTCGAAAAAATCCGTTTTCTCACGCAACAGCAAATCATTCCAAAGCAACACACCGCCGCCGAAATCAGGCTCATGCACAGCCATGCAGAAACATTCGATGACGAAGATTTGCTCAAGCACCTCAAGCATTTGGACGCCTCACGAAATTCATCTTGGGAATCGGAACCGATTATAAACCTCGTCGATAGCCTTATCGTAAAAGCGCTCCAGAAAAAAGCGACCGACATCCACCTCGAACCAACCGCAGACTCGCTCCGCGTGCGATTCCGCATTGACGGGCTTTTGACGGAATACCGCACGTTTCCGCAATGGCTTGCCGAACCCGTACTGATTCGCCTGAAAGTCATGGCGAACGTCGATATCACGGAACGCCGCCTCCCCCACGACGGAAGCTTCGCCTTTGACGATTTCCAGCAGAAAATCAACATCCGCTTAAGCACTATTCCCGTCAACAATGGCGAAAAATGCGTATTGCGATTGCTACCTGCCAACGACACAGCCGAAACGCTCTCAAGCCTCAACTTTAGCGAAAAAACGCTCCAAGCGCTACGCCACATTTTCAGTGCACCGCAAGGGCTGTTTCTCGTCACAGGCCCTACAGGTAGCGGAAAGACGACAACGCTTTACGCAGGCCTCCGCGAAATCATCCAGCGTAAAATCAACGTCACAACCATCGAAGATCCCGTAGAATACGAGCTTTTCGGAGCCAATCAAGTTTCCGTCAACGAAAAATGCGGATTCACATTTGCCGTCGCTTTGCGGTCCATCTTGCGTCAAGACCCGGACGTAATTCTCGTTGGCGAAATCCGCGACAGCGAAACCGCGCAAATCGCACTCCGCGCCGCCCAAACAGGACACCTCGTTCTAAGCACGCTGCACACGAACAGTGCCAAAGGAGCCGCCGCACGCTTGCTAGACCTCGGCGTATCGAAAAACGTATTGGACGAAGCATTGCTTGGCGTTTTCGCCCAACGGCTCGTGCGGAAAACAGCCAAGCACACGGATGCCGACGCACTGGGCAACACAACAAACGCTCCCCATTACTGCGGCAGAACCATCATCTGCGAATTGCTCATGCCCGACGGCACCTACACCGACGGCACCATGCAAGAGAACGCACAAAAGCTAGTGATGGAAGGAATCACCGACGAGGACGAAATCGCAAGAGTGCTAGGGGTATGAGCGATAAAGTCGTTCGCGTAGCTCACTTTGAGCTTTTTATAATCGAGCCTTTGGCTCCAAATTAAACCTCACGCCTCATACCACAAAGCAGCGAAGCTGCGACCTCATTCCTTAGTGATAATCATGCAAATCACGGGGAGTTTTTTATCGACCTCGTTTTCGCTGGGGATGATTTCGCTTTCTAGCACTTTGCAGTTAAGTTCCTTCACAAAGAATTCAAGCTGGCTGCGTTCAAAACCAAGCCAAATGTGGCCGTGCGTCGTGCGGAACGATTCTTCTTTGTGCTGGGCGAGGTCCAAGAGAGCCAGTCTTCCGCCCGGTTTCAAAATGCGGGTAGCTTCCTTAAGGGCGAGTCGCGGATCGGTAGCATGGTGCAACACTTGACTCATCAGCACGAGGTCGGCGTAATTTTCGGGGAGTCCCGTTTGCGTCATGTCCGCAACTTTGGGCGTCACATTTTCAATGCCCTTTTGATGCAAAATCCGCTGCAACCCACTGATGATTTTCGGATCATAGTCGAGAGCAGTTACGTTCTTGCAGCGGCTAGCGAGCATCAAAGAGAGATCTCCGCCTTCGCCGCATCCAATATCGACGGCATTTTCGAACTGCACCATGAGCTTGCTGAACAGGCTGATTTGCGCTTTAAGACTTCCGCCCGCTTGATCAAGCTTGTGGATTTGCCCTTTGGTCTTGTCGGTGCGTTCTTCGAGCGCTTGCGCGGCACGGCATTTCAAAATATCCTTGTCTTGCAGTTCGTCGTAAGCCTCGCGGATGATTTGCAATAGGCGGCTGCTCATGTAGAGTTCTTCGCTCAGGCGGTAATACGCCTTGATACCGTCGCGGCGGTCTTTCACGAGCCCGCACTGCGATAGCTTTGCCAAGTGGCGGCTCGCATTGCTCTGGTGAATGTCGAGAATATCCTTGATTTCGTTGACCGTAAATTCGGACTGGTCCAGCAGGAGTAAAATCTTGAGGCGCATCTCGTCGGAAATGGCTCCAAAAAGTTCCATGTTCGGGATAATCGGTTCTCGGTTCTGGTTAAAATTCGAATTTGTCACGTCGTCCGCCAATACTTTTTTATGTTTGTCGTTGTGAATATAAATTTTTAATGGACTTCTGATGAAAAAGAGGCGCTTTAAAAGCTTGATTCGAGTGTTTTTTGCGGTGCTATGTACGGCAACGCTTGCTTTTAGCGCCCCTGCTGTAGAAAACCCGCACCATTACGAAATCTCGGTGCGCCTTGATTTTCCCCTGTTGCTTGGAATTACGTTGACATCGGCGTTAGGCGTGTATCAATATTACGGAATGGAACGCCGTTCCGCAGACGATTTGAGGGCGAAATCGGATTTTTTGCCTTGGGACAGGCCATTTGTGGGGCATTACAGCGAATGGGCAACCAACGTGAGCCATTATTCGGCGGTTCTTGGCGTGGCGCCTTTAGCATTGGCGGGTTACTCGTGGTACAAAGGCGATGCAGATGCTCATGACTTTGGGGCATTTACACTCATGTTCACAGAGGCTATTGCGTTGCAAAACGCATTGAACCAGATTGTTCGCTCGTCGCAGCTTTGGCCTCGGCCTTATATATACGCAGAACGAGGAAAGGGTGCAGAAAAGGCGAAGGAGGCACGTGGCGAGGCTTACGGTTCTTTTTATTCGGGACATGCTTCGGCAGCGTTTACAGTAGCGACGTTTACGGGCGAATGGTTTTCTGAAATTTACCCCAATTCCAAGTATAAAACTCTAGTTTGGGCCACGTCATATACATTGGCGGCTGGCGTGGGAATTTTGCGAGTGATGGCGGGTAAACATTACCCCTCGGATGTGATTTTCGGCGCTTTAATGGGTACAGGAGTGAGTTTTGGGGTCCTAAAACTGCACGAGTTTTGTAAAAAGAAAATTGCTATATGGGCAATTCCGGGCAATATCGGGGCTGTATTTTATTTTTGACAATTTTTTTGACCTTTTTTTTTAAATCAGTATATATATTGTGTTTCGTGAGGCGTTTTGGTTGTGCCTCTTATAAAGATGAGGTTTATTGATGTTGGAAGGCTTTAGGCGTGTCTTGTGCGCCGCAATTTTTTTGGCAGTGTCTATAGTAGTATGCAATGCCGAAGAAATAAAAGATTTCAGGGATGGACATGTCTATAGGACAATCAAGTCCGGCTCGTTAAACTGGTTCAGTCAAGACCTCAATTTCCGTAAAACTGCAAATTTCTCAGATGACGAAGGGCGTTCGTTTTACCGTAATGAGCGTTGGGAACTTTCGTGCCCAGAAGGAACTCGCTTGCCGGATGCCGCTGATTGGGACAAGTTGATTCATGATAAATTCATGGGACCACGTAAAGTGCAGAACATGAAATCTTTTGTCAGCGGTTCTTCAATGGGTTATTACAAATTTGAAGAAGATGATGTTGTGAACAAAAGAGATTATGCTGCTTATTATGCAGCCGTGGGTGGTGTCGGTACTCAAGTCATGATGCTTGATACAAAACGCGGTGTAGCAAAACTTGTTCGTATCGAAGATGTGGATGCCGTTCAGGTGCGCTGCATTTATGACCGTGATCTCTTAGCTGAAAAAGGCGTGTCGAAAAAAGACATGATGCTTACAGACAACAGAGATAAAAAGAAGTACAAAGTAGAAATCCGCGCAGGCAAAATTTGGATGAAGCAGAATCTCGCATTTAGTTTGACTTCTGAGAAACAGTGCTACATTGAAGATAAAGCGTCGTGCGAAAAGTTTGGACGTTATTACACTTACGACGAAGCACTCAAGGCTTGCCCGGCGGGCTGGCATTTGCCGGATGATGGCGAATGGCGTGACTACCAAAAAGAACGTGCTACACTTGATTGGGACAATCTAGGGCGTGGCGGATGCCAGGATTGGGACGGCTATTGCGATGGCGACGGTTCTGGACATTACTGGTCGTCAACATCTATATTGAAAAATTCTGCCCGCTCTTGGGAATTTAGGCGCCATGTGCGAGACATCAACCGCACGGACGAAAGCGTACACAAAGGGCTTTACGTCCGATGCGTCGCGAATATGGACGAATAAAACTACAATTCATCATCGCTTTCGGAGACATCTTCAAAATGAGTCCCGTATTCGTCGAAGTTAATTTCTTCGGCGATATCATCGTTGTCTAGGTCGTCATTATCGAGCCCGAGTCCAAGCCTTGCGCAAATGCGATCCAAGAGAATCAGATCCACATCTTCGGTGTCGCCCCCTTCGCGTTCGTAAGCTTCGATGATGAGTTCCTGCTCGTCAGGTTTGTACTTATCGACAACTTCGGTGATTTTCATTTTTTTCTCCTTTGCGGATAGATAAAAAATATCCACATCACTGCTACTAATATCGTCTCTCCACATTACATTGTCAATGGTTTTTACTAATTTTTTTTCTATGAACAAGAAATTGCCTTTTATCGCGCTTGCTTTTTTGTTGGGAATATCTCAATCTTGGGCCGTTGACCCCCGTATTGAACAAGGTGCACGTTTTGAGGCTAAGGGACAGTATGAAAAAGCCCTTGGCGAATATCGTGCCATGCTTGCCGAAAATAAGAAGAATACCGAAGCTTACATGGCCGCAGGTAACGTTCGCATGAAGATGAAGGATTATAAAGGGGCCGTGGCGAATTACCGCTTGGCCTACCAGTATGATCCGAGTTTGACAGCAGCCTATGAAGGCGCAGCAAAGGCTTTCGAAGCGATGGGACAGCAGGCTAAGGCCGATGCAGAACGTGCAAAGATGAAGGGCGGAAAATCTGCCGCGAAGACCGAGACTGCAAAGGCGGAACCGGCCAAGACCGAGACGAAAGCAGCTACACCCGCAAAGACTGCTCAACCGGCTGCACCCGCAAAGACTGAAACTAAAACTCAGCCAGTGGCTCCGGTTGCCCAGAAAACAGCAACTGCGGACGCATCTGAAGATCCGTTTGAAAAAGGTAAGGCGTTGCTTGCAGCCGGCCGTTATGCCGAAGCTGCACCGCTTTGGAGAACCGTACTTTCGAAGAAACCTGGTGATGCCGGTGCGTATTTTTATGCAGGCCTAACCCGTTATGAAATGGGAGAATACGACAAGGCCGAGTTCAACTTGAAGAAGGGGCTTTCGTATAAGGAACGCGGTAACGATGCCAATTACTATTTGGCAAAAATCAACCAGAAAGGCAAACGTCTGGATCAGGAAAAGAAGTATCTAGCCGCATATTTGAAAAAAGCCGCACCTGATGCAAAATTCCGTAAGGCTGCCGAAGACCGCATGGCCGAAATCAACGCTGTAGCCAACGCCGCTGCCGAAGAAAAAGCGGCAAAGGAAGCCGAAGCAAAAGCCTTAAAGGAAGCCAAGAAAACAGGCAACGACAAGTCGAAGTCCGATGAAATTGTAACTAAACAGCAGAATGAAGTTGTCGCTCCGACAGCGGCGAATTCCATTGCTAACGCGAATGCGTTGTACGCAGACGGCTACTACGAAGCAGCACTCCAAATGTACAAGGCATTGCTTGAAACTGAAGTCACGTCGGACGAACGCTATTTCGCCATGCTCCAGATGGGCAACATTTATCGTGAAATGCGAGACTTCCACAGTGCAGTAAACCGCTATCGCGATGTTGTTCGTGGATACCCGGATTCCGACTGGGCTGCCGAAGCCGAACGCGCACTTGAAGATGCCGTGTGGCTCGAAAAGCATGCTAGCGAACTTCCGCGCAATAAGCGATAAGCTGATTGTTGGTCAATAGTTTATTTGAATTGTCATGCCGGGCGCTGTCCCGGCATCAGTTTAATCTACAAGCTTTCTATCGCTTTTAACTTTAGCAAGGTATTTTGTATAAATCTTGTTATAAATCTCGTGCGTTTCGGGATTTGGCGTGTATGTATTTGCGACTTCAATGTAGTCGTGGATATCCTCGAACTTGAGTTTGCCAAGGCCGATGGCTGCAATGGCGGATGCGCCTAATGCCCCCACATATTGCGGATGCTTCACAACTTCAATCTCGTGACCGGTGATGTCCGCGAGAATTTGTCCTAAAACGTTTATTCTTGCAAGCCCACCGGCAAAGCGGATAGTGTCGGAAATTTTGCATTTTTGAGCTTGGCTTTCGAGCATCCAGCGGAAGTGGAAGCAGATACCTTCGACTACAGATCGCAGTAAATCCCCTCGATCCGTTTCAAGGCTAATACCGGAAAGCGAACTGCGGATGTCACCGTTTTCAAAAGGCGTCTTGCACCCATTCAAGAATGGCGTGAACAGGAGCCCTCGCGAACCCGGTGATGCTTTGGAAATCAGCGAAGCACATTCTTCATAAGAGTATTCCGATTCGTCTAGTTTCCCGATGAGGTGCCGAGCCCAAGCGAAACACTTTCCGGCAGTTTCAAGTTCACCATAAAAGTATTTTTGAGACGGATTTGGCCCCTTGATGGAAATCATCATGATGTCGGAACACTGCATCTCTCGTTTTACTACAGTGCAGACCGAGCCTGACGTGCCGCAATAGATACCGGTAAGGTTCTTTTTGGTGTTGCCGCTGCCGATAGCGACCATGGAGACGTCTCCGGCACCCGCGATAACGGGCGTCCCTTCGCTTAAACCTAACTGTTCTGCGGTGTCTGCCGATAGATGTCCGACGATTTCAGTGCACTTGACGATTTCGGGTAAATGCTTTTCATCGATGCCGTAAGCTTTTGCCATGGCAAGGCTCCAACCGGAATGCCCCTCACGGCAATCGTTGAGAGCGGAGCAAAAAGCGGAATCTTCTGTGCGGACGAACCTGCCTGTCGTCTTATAGAGCATGTAATCGCCGACATCGAGAAACTTGTGGACTTTTGCAAAAACTTCGGGTTCGTTATTCTGGACCCATTTGTATTTCCAAATGGGATGATAAGCTCCCGCGGGAACCATTTTCGTATGATAAATCGCCTTCAAGAGTTTCCAGATGTTAAGCCCGTGGATGCGCAAGCCCGTGTTGAAATACTCCTTGTATTCCTTATCTGCACGCCTGTCGAGGAATGTCATGGGCGGGCGAACAACGTTGCCATTTACATCGACGAGAACAGTTCCACTTAATTGCGAACAGAAACTGATACCGTTGATTTGTTCACTCGAAATACTGTAGTTCTTGAGGAGTTCTTTTGTACTACGGCAAATCGTATCCCACCATTCATCGGCATTTTGTTCATTGCCTCGGCTGTCTTCTGTCGCTATATTGTGGGAGCCTACGACTGTAGCCCCCACAAACTCGATTTTGTCAGTGACATTTGTGAGAGTCGTTTTTATAAAGGACGTGCCTATGTCGTATGTCATTAAATACATTGTATCATCCCTCATAAAAAACAGTTTACATCATCAGTTACTCCATAAAAGTATAAAAAAATTAATGGACTAGTGATATTAAAAAATAGTTTTTTAGTAAGAAAATTAAATTTTTGAGGGTAGTAGATAGTTGTTGGTCATTGGTCAATGGCTATTTGCTGTGAGCGGTCGGCCCGCAACATCGTTGCTCTGAGCCTTCCGTTTATAACAGGCCGCTCGGTGGCGATTATAATCTATCAGGACCTTAACTGGATCCTTCACTGGCGTTCAGGATGACACTCCTCACCGCTCAAAGGCACGTAGTGCCGATCACACTGTTCACGGCCATAGCTTACTACTCACCGCATTGGATCCTATCGGTTCCCTATCGTTCCTCCAGGGGCCCTCCAGGATGACACTCCTCAAAGCGAAGCGACCTCACTGCTCCTACACCACCTGCACAAGCAGTCCCTTGAGGTACTGCCCTTCGGGGAAAGCGGTGTTCACGGGATGGTCGGCGGGCTGGCCGAAGCGTTCGATGATTTGGACACGACGGTGGGCATCGGCGGCGGCATCGGCGATGATTTTCTGGAACAGGTCCATTTCCATAAGGCCGGAGCAGCTGAATGTCGCGAGCATACCGCCTTCGGCGAGCAATTTCATCGCCAGCAGGTTGATGTCCTTGTAACCGCGGGCGCCTTTCTGCAAGTTGTCCTTGCTTTCGACGAACTTGGGCGGGTCGAGCACGATAAAATCGAATGTTTCCGCCTTGTCGCGGCACTTGCGCAAATACTGGAATACGTCGGCTTCGACATGCGTGGCATGTGCGGTACTTAGTTTGTTCCGCATAATGCCTTCCTTGGCAAGCTTGAGAGCGTCCTTGGACACATCGACCTGATAAACTTTTTCGCAGCCGCCACGAAGAGCGTAGAGACCGAATCCGCCGGTGTAGCAGAAGCAGTTGAGCACTTTTTTACCCTTGGAAAGCTCACCTACGCGGCGACGAGCATCACGCTGGTCGAGGTAGTAGCCCGTCTTGTGGCCGTTCTTCACGTCGATGGGGAAAAGGATTCCATTTTCATCAATGATGACCGGCTCATCGGGAACTTCGCCAAAGACCGTCCCAGTGCGGAGAGGCAAACCTTCTTTTTTGCGAACTTCGGAATCGCAGCGTTCGTAAATGCCTCGGCAGTGCGTCTTCTCGGCCAAAAGTTCGTAGATGTCCTTGCGGTTGACTTCGGCCCCGGCAGCGAGAATCTCCACGGAGTAGATGTCCGCATATTTGTCGATGATACAACCGGGGATTCCGTCGTTTTCGGCGTTAATCAAACGGAAAGCGCTACTCTTGTCTTCGATGTCGAATCCGCGGCTCTTGCGGGCGGCGATGGCCCGGTCGAGGATGTCGCTAAAGAAGTCGCGGTCGATTTTTGCGTTTTTCCCTTCGCTCCCGAACGTCCAGAAACGTCCCCGAATTTGGGATTTGGGCGAATAGGCGGCCAAGCCCAAAAAATCGCTATGATAACTATAGACTTCGACAACGTCACCGAGTTCGGGATCCCCCATCACTTCGTCGATGGCACCACTAAAAATCCAAGGATGATAACGGAGAGCGGATTTTTCACGTCCAGCTTTAAGAGTTATTGCTTTCATGGGAAAAAAATTAGAAATATTTTATTATATTTCTTTTAATGTATATTTAGTTATTGTTGAAACGTAAGAAAAAACTCAATTTTGGTGGTTTATAGAGGGGACAAAGTGATTGTAAATTTCTTATTTGAAATTATAATTACTAGATTGAAACACATGTACGGTAATCTTCGTGCGAGGATTAGTTTGAACGGACTGTGTGGTGTTGTCCTCCTTGTTGTAGCGTCTTTGCTGTTTTCCGCTTGCGATGAAAAAACAAAACAGACCCATAAAAAAAATATGGGTTCGACTCAGAATGTCGTGGCAACACAGATTTTTAAAGGACATGTCAAAGAAATTCAGGGCGGAGCCAGGCTAAAATATCTGAACGGAATGCCCCGCAGTTTAAGTGTCGGCCAGAAAGTTTTCGAGAATAATCTGCTTTTGACAGAATCGGGAGGAGCGCTTGTCTTATCGGTCGCCGACGGTTCCGCGTTCAAGATGGATGGAAAAGCCGAGGTCGAACTTGATGCAAAAAAATTTGAATCGCTAAAGCAAAGGTTTACGATTTCGCTTCATTACGGAAAGTTGTTTTTCGATATACAGAAACAGGCGGTCAGGGATGAATTTGAAATCCGAACTGAAAAAGTGGCTTCGATTACCCAAAGTTCTGCCGGTTTTGTAGAGAATGTCGATGGACTGGAAATCTATTCTATTAAAGAAGGGCGTCATGACGTATCGTTGAACGATTCGGTCATCGTTATCAAAGGCGGGCAAACACTGCTTGCGAATGATAACGGAATAAAAATCTTGACACTCGCTGGGTCCGGTTCATTGATTTTGGCACGCGCGATTGAGACCATAGCATCAAAAGCGACAACGACACATGGCATGCCGGTCAAAAAGTTAAATCTGGATAAAATTGCGTCTTTGATAAAGACATTTGATGGTGCATACAAGAAAAAATCGGATGGTTTTATAAAGAAAAACAGGGCTCAATTCAAGCCGAAGATCTTGAACGAATACATCGGAACACCAAGCGTTACGCTGGAAGCCTTGTTTGTTCCAGGGCACTACGTTTCTATTTTGGGAATTCGCGATACGATTCCCGAAAGCGGGCTCTACAGGCGGACGTTCGAATGGGAAGATTCCACGGCGTTTGGTCCGAAACGTTTTATTGTCACTTGCGGCAACGGCGAAGTAGAATACACCTGCCATACGTGGAATACGAATTTCGTTTCAGCAAAGATGGCTGAAATTTTGACGAAAGCGAATGAACGCAAGTCCCAAGCGGCAAGGGATTCCTCTCAGCAGTTGAAAAAGCTGAAACCGTCGGTCATCATCGAAGGGCTGGGGCGCGAACGCATCCATGTGCTGCCCGAAGAACGCGATATTCCGGCAACACTCCGGTTCAGCGTGGTAGGCTTGACGGGTGGTGATTTAAAACAGATAAAAAAGATTGTCATCAAACGCAAAGGCGCCGTAGTCAAGACGATCAAGGCGGATGAAATAACGACAAATTCATTCAAGTTCCCGATCCGCCTCAAGCAGAACAGAATTGCGCATTTTGAAGTGGCCGTAACACTAGCCAAAGGCAAGACCATCAAAGAAAAAAAGGTTTACGAAACTTACTGTTATTTTGAAAATTACGAAGACGGCAAGAAAAGCAACCGAATCAACGATATGACAGCGGAAGAAGAATACAAAAACGTCGTGTCCAAGCATCTGCTCAAGAACGAGTAGCTTTTCAAAAGCTAAATTTGGGCCCATGTTTGAATCTTTATTTGACAAGTATCCGTTTTTTAGAAAAGTTCCCGCCATTCTCTGCATGGCAATCATCTTCAAAATTTCGTCGATGACTTCCGTGGAGTTGGAAGACTTTCCCCATGTGTGGGACAAGCTTGCACATACCTGCGAGTACGCGACTTTGGCGGGATGCTTCTGCATGTGGTGGGCTCGTAAGCAATGGTCCTCTAAGCCATGGCTCAAGGTTTTGATTGTGGCACTCATTGCTCTTGCGTATGGATGCACCGACGAATACCACCAGAGTTTTGTCGAAGGCCGCGATTGCAGCGCACTTGATTTGGTGGCTGATTTGACTGGCGGTTTGATTGGCGGTTCGGTCTATGTGCTGATCGTGTGGATTCTCAACCGCTATGATCCGATTGCAGAGACTAGATTAGAGGCTTGAGACTAGATTCTTTTATAGATTCTCGCCTTCGCGAGAATGACGAATCAAGAAGAACTCTCGCCCTACGCATTTATTGTCTTTGTACTTTCACGTCGTTCAAGTACTAAATGCTGGGCTCGGTCATATCCATGCAAGCATGGCTGCGACTCTCGCCCTACGCATTTATCGTCTATCGTCTATCGTCTTTCGTCTATTATCGCTCAGTCGCCTAGCAGTATAATTTCTCGTTGCAATTGGATGCCAAATTTTTCGGCGACGACTTTTTGAACGTATTCGCTAAGTTGTTTGATATCGCATGCCGTGGCGCCACCAGCATTGACGACAAAGTTTGCATGGACGCGGCTCACTTCGGCACCGCCAATGCGATAACCTTTTAACCCCGCTTGTTCGATGTAGTAGCCGGGGGCAATTTGCGTAGGCGTTTCTGCAGCGCCTACGTCAAGGCGCTTGAATGTGCTGCCTGCGTTCGGCATAGAAAGCGGCTGGCTGTTGCGGCGTTTTGTCATGCATTCCTGCATTTCGCTTTCGAGGTCTTTGGATGTTTTGCCGATTGACTCTGCGGGCGTGAGCTGAAATGTCGCGGATAAGATAAATTCTTTATTTTCAGCAACTGCAGCAAGTTTTTGAAAAACGCTGTGGCGGTAGCTAAAGTTGCATTCGCTTGCAATTCTTTTGTGCAAGTTTCCTGCCGAGTCTATCGTTTCAACTTCAATGCATGTCTGCGAAATATCTTGTCCGTAAGCCCCGGCATTCATGTAAATTGCACCACCAAGGCTACCGGGGATTCCTGCGAGTTTATGGATGCCGGCAAGCCCCTCATTGATGGAATAGCGTGCGAGGCGGGCAAGCGGCGTGGCCCCTTTTGCACAAATTTTTCCATTGCCAAGATTCGTGATTTCCGAAAAAAATTTACCGAGCTGGATGACGATTCCATTGAATCCCTTATCGGAAACGAGCAGGTTCGTGCCTTTGCCGAGCACAAAATTTGGGAGTGCCCGTTCTTTTGCAAATAGAATCGCTTCCTTGATTTCGCCAATAGATTCTACTTTGATGAAATATCTTGCAGGACCGCCCACTTTAAAGGACGTGTGCTCGCACATCGGTATATTTTCTTGAATTATCATGACGAAAATATATATATTCTTTTTGCAATGACAGAAGAGGAACTGAAACAATTTAAGTCTGCTTTATCGATTACCACTGTGGCGAACGCTTTAGGTGTGCCTGTGGTACGAGGTCGTTGCCGTTGCTTTTTCCCGACTCGTCATGCACATGGAGATAGAACACCTTCTGTTTCTTTTTCCGAAGAACGAGGAATGTTCCGTTGCTGGGTCTGCGACGATGTTCGAGGAGACGTCATTTCACTTGTCCAAATCGTAAAGAATTGTACGTTCTTGGAGGCGTTGAACTGGCTTAAGGAAACGTATCATTTCTTGGTGCCGGGTACAAAGTTTTCGGCGCAAAATCGAGCGGCGGTATCAAACGGTTCATCCGTGAATAACGTTTCGGTACAGGATTCCACGCTACCCAATGCCGCACTTGTAGCAAGAACTGCCGTTCGAGAAGCGGCGCTAGAATACACATCTCCCGAACCAGTAAAAGAATTAGTCAGCGAAGATGAACGCAAGAAGATTATCCTTTCGTTCTTGAAAATGTTGAGTCCGGTCGATAAGACGCCAGCGGCAGCATACCTCGCCCGTCGCCGCATCCACAAACCAATTTGGGATAAAATGCTCTTGCGCACGATTACAGATTATGGAGCGTTGAACAACAAGCTTAAGGAAATGTATGATTTAGAAGTCCTGAAGTATGTCGGTCTTTTCAACGAAAAAGGAAATTTAAGGTATTACAAGCACCCGTTGTTTTTCCCGTATCTCGATGAAAAAAAACGTTCGTTTTATTTTCAGGCTCGAGCCATAGATTCGACTGTGGAACCCAAGGAATTAAATTTGCGAGGGACGGTTCCATATCCGTACAACGTCTCGGCACTTAATCAAAAACCGGGCTGGGTTTATTTGTGCGAGGGCGTTATAGATACGCTGACATTCTTGGGCCAGCAAATTATGCTTATGGGCCAGCAGATCGCCGCAGTCGGAATTCCTGGAGTGCGTTCGTTTAAAACGGAATGGCTACCGCTTTTTAAGAACAAAAGCGTTGTACTTTGTTTAGACAAAGATGAAGCCGGTCGCAGCGGTACTGAATATTTACAGTCCGTCTTTGCTCAGGCCGGCATTCGTACAGTAGTGCTTGGCGAAGGACTCGAAAGCCTCAATTTTTCGATGAAAGAAGGCGACGATATCAATTCATGGTTCGGCGGGAAGAAATAATTACGTAAAAGCTATTTGAACACTGGGATTTTTATAAAAAACTAGGATATATTCCGTTTTTTTTTTGTATTTTACCTAGTTTCCGCAGTAACTCCGATATAATTTATTCAAATCCCTTTTGATGCAAGTAAAATAAAGTGTTGCGGAGGGGT
>Ga0129307_1001776_pt1 | contig 20675 bp, 27 predicted proteins | sample P1105metagenome_FD_94437 | JGI IMG/M metagenome (GOLD analysis project Ga0129307, IMG submission 94437) | Capybara group fecal microbial communities from Wisconsin, USA - P1105 metagenome | ecosystem: Host-associated > Mammals > Digestive system > Large intestine > Fecal | place: USA: Wisconsin... | reverse complement strand
CGTCGTCACGGATATGGCTATCCTGATGATGAATACTTCTTCTTGAAGATCATGGATATGAGCCGGAAGGAGTATGTCAGGAATCAGCCATCACATAAAATTTGTGATTGAACCAAAAGAAATTTAGGGCTTGCTCAGAAGTTACAAAATTCTTTAAACAGATATATTTACGATGGAGCTAAATAAATGATTAGATATGTGGAAATAAATGATAAAAAAGAATGGTATGACTTAGACCGCCATTTGCCTGAAAATGTTTTTGATGAAAAGGTTAGAACCAAGCAGGGATATGTATTAGTTGAGGATGGAAAGATAATTGGGCTCCTCCGATACAATCTCTTTTGGGATAATACGCCTTTCTGTACCATGCTTTTTATTGAGGACAGCTATCGTAGTAAAGGATATGGCAGACAGATGATGGAACACTGGGAGCAGGATATGAAAGCTCAGGGCTATGGTATGCTGATGACATCTACACAGGTTGATGAAGATGCACAGCACTTCTATCGTAAGCTTGGATATAAGGATGCAGGTGGCTTTATAGTAGAGGTACCTGGATTTGAGCAACCGATGGAAATGATTATGATAAAGGCGGTATAGCAGAGGATTTGCTTATGAAACAAAGATTAGTTCAGGTACTTAACAATATGAAAAAGTATAACGCTGGGGTAATGTATCAGGAGATTTTTGGATTCGATATTTAAGATAGCGGGAATGAAATAATGAATGAGAATGAATTATATTATGCTTATGAAATGATTTACGACAAGGCAGCGGTGTCTGAATCAAATATTGAATGCGTAGGTTTTGATAAAACGTATATTCAGGACTATATGGCAATCTACAACGAGGCTTTTTATCCAATGAGAAAGGCACTTGATATTAAGCCTTTTAACTGGTACTCGGAGGAGAGTGCAGTATTAGAAAAGGCTGATGATACTTATATGTTAATTAAGGATGGTAAGCTGATTGGTGCAATAGCTTGTTATGGAAATGAAATTGATGACCTGTTTGTAAAAGCTTCTGAACAAGGAAAAGGTTATGGAAGAGAGCTTCTGTTATGGGGGATGAATTATATACGAGATAAAAGTGATGAACCCATAACACTCCATGTGGCAGCGTGGAATCAGGGGGCTCTCCGACTATATCAAAGTGAAGGTTTCATAGTGAGAAATAAGGAAAAAATAAAATAAGAGATAATAAAATAGGGGTGTAGGATGAATAAAGAATGGTCAGAACTGAATAAGACTATGCAGGCGCAGATCAAGAAGAAGGATACCTGGCGGGATGGAGTTGATACATTAATTAGCTTAAGGAATCAGCTTATGGATACGCTGCTTTCTTTTAAGCAGGAGCTGGCAAGAGAAGATTTTGATGCCATGCCATATATCAATGCAGATGGTTATCATAGTAAGAATATTGCGTATTCTATATGGCATATTTTTAGGATTGAGGATATTGTAGCTCACACTCTGGTTGCAGGAGATGAGCAGGTGTTCTTTAATGGCGAATATCAGAAAAGAATTAATTCTCCAATTATTACAACCGGTAATGAGCTTATAAAAGAGCAGATATCGGATTTTACAAAGCAGTTGGATATAGATGAATTATATGCTTATATTCAGGAGGTAAAGAAGAGTACGGAGGAGATCGTCAGAGGGCTATCCTATGATATGCTGAAACAGAAGGTATTAGTGGATAGAAAGAACAGTCTCATATCACAGAATGTAGTAAGTACGGATGAAGAGGCATATTGGCTGATAGACTACTGGTGTGGAAAGGATATCCGAGGGCTTATACAGATGCCGTTTTCAAGACACTGGATTATGCATATAGAGGCGAGTCTCAGAATAAAGGGAAAGTTATAAGATTATAAATATATAATGGAGGGTGACTAATGAAGAAGTGGTATGATGAAGAATATGAATTCACTATTGAGGTTATAGGTTTCCTTCACGGAGATCACACTGAGAGATATTGCCGAAATGGAGAAGAAATCGGTGATAAGTATACATGTACCTATGGCTGTCCGGTAAATCAGGAGGGCTATGGAATCTGCTCCAAACTCATGATGATGTTATATCCTTTAATGGAAGCGGTAAGGAGCGGTGGAGATCTGGAGAACCTTGGTGGTGACGGCAAATACTCTAAAACAATTGTGTGCCCTGATGGATGCGTGATATTTAAGCTGACAGCAATTCCTTTGGGAAATGAAAACTTCCATAAGGGTGGATTCTGGGATTATCCGGATGAAACAACTCAGGATTAAAGGTTATAAAAATGATAATAGAAACAGAAAGATTAGTACTAAGAGAATATACATTAGATGATTTTGATGCATTATACGAGATAATGTCTGATCCTGAAACTATGCAGCATTATCCTGCTCCCTTCGATAAAGAGAAAACAAGGAAATGGATAACTTGGAATCTTGATAACTATGAAGAATACGGATTTGGTCTTTGGGCTGTTACACTTAAAGAGACAGGAGAATTTATAGGAGACTGCGGCATAACTATTCAGAATATTGATGGAGAACTGTTGCCAGAGATAGGATATCATATCAACAAGAAATACTGGAGACAAGGGTTTGCAAAAGAAGCGGCTCGTGCCTGCCGAGACTGGGTATTTAGCAATACAGATTATGATACGATATATTCGTATATGAAGTATACAAATGTAGGTTCTTATTCAACTGCGATAGCAAATGGTATGAAAAAGGTAAAGGAATATCCTGATCCAAAGAATAAAATATCGTATGCGTATGCTATATCGCGGGATGAGTGGGAAGGATTAATAGGGGGATAAGATTATAGTGAGGGATATTAAAGATTTACCTGCATGGGAACGACTTTTTAAGAAGATAGTCTGGAAGCAGCTTGGAGATATAAAAGATAAGTACATTCTTGATTTTGGAAGTGGTGAAGGGATAACAGCTGATCATTTTGCGGAGAAGAACCAGGTGGTTGCTGTTGAACCTTGGGAAGATATGCTGAAGGATGCCTGGACTGACAATGAGTATAGGCAGATTGTTGGTGATATTGATTCACTAAAAGAATTTGATGATAATAGTTTTGATATTATTATCTGTCATAATGTTCTTGAATATATTGATGATAAGGAAAATGTAATAAGGGAACTAGGCAGGGTTTTAAAGTCGGATGGTTTTATATCGCTTGTTAAGCATAATCGAAATGGAAGGGTTATGCAGATGGCTGTTCTTTTAGATGACTTTGATAAAGCTAATGCGTTGCTTGATGGTGAAAACAGCACGGCATCAAAGTTTGGAGCAATAAGGTACTATGAGGATTCTCAGATAGAAACATGGAGCTCTGATCTGTTTATTGAAAAGACATATGGAATCCGAACATTCTGGGATCTGCAGCAGAACCAGGAGAAACATTCTGATGAAGAGTGGCAAGAAAAAATGATGAATCTGGAACTAAGAGTTTCTGAATTGGATGACTTTGTAGATATAGCGTTCTTTCATCATTTAGTTATTCGAAAAAAAGGAATATAATATATATTATTCTAAGGAGGATATGGAAATGTTAATGTTCAGAAGATTAAGAAATATCTAATAAGCATGAAACCTTAACTAAGTAGTTTCATGCTTTCAAATGATTGCTTTAAAACTATTTAAATTAAGGAGATTAGTATTATGATATTTCAAGACAATATAATTAAAGAATATTTACGTAACGTTTATTTTATTTTGGGCACAGCCTGTGGTGGAAAAACTACAGTGACGAAGGCTCTTGGAGAAAAGTATGGTATACCTATCTATGTGATTGATGATCAGTTTACGATTCATCAGCTTATGTCGGATAAAGAGCATCAGCCTACTATGAATACTGCATTTAGAGATGCAGATGAATTCTTTGGAAGAACTGTAGAAGAGTATAAGAATTGGCTTCTTGGAAATAAAAGAGAACAGCTTGATTTTGTGTTACTTGATCTGATAAAGCTTTCAAGAGACCAGGTTATTCTATGTGATCTTCATATTGTAGTTGAGGAGGCAGATAAGATTACTGATCCTTCAAGAATTGCATTTATGATCTCGAAGCCTGAAAACATAGTGGATACATACTGTAATCGCCCTGATCATCAGCCTTTTAATGCTTTTATTCATAGTGCTACAGATTATGAGAAGGCTAAAGACGTATGTGAACAGACACTGACGGAGTTAAATACTGATGCCTATAATTTCATTAAGAATAGTGATTATTTCTGGGTTGAACGAGATAATAATCGTAGTGTAGAAGATACAGCAGCTTTAGTTGAAAGGCATTTTGGGTGGCGACTACTTAATGATTTTTCCATTCAAAAGGTTCAAAAAGGAACTGAACTGGCTGATGAGCTCCTAACGTTTATAGAGAACTTCTCTTGGAACGATGTGAAAGAACATATGGCAGAAATGATAAGAGAGTGGAAGTTTACTGATTGGGAGACTATGTTTGTCGCGAAGGCTGACGGAAAGATAATTGGAATGGCTTCAGTTATGAAAGAAGATTATTATCCTTTGCCAGAAACTTATCCTTGGGTATCAAGTGTGTTTGTAGATGAAGCTTACCGTGGACAGAGAGTGAGTGGCAGCTTAATTGATCATGCTAATCAGTACTTACGAAATCTGGGATTTAAGAAAAGCTACATTCCATCTGATCAAGTGGGGCTTTATGAGCGTTATGGGTATTCTTATGTGCGAGATATAACTAATTATGGTGGTCAGTCAGATCATCTATATGAGAAGAGTTTATAATAAGGAGACTTATGAATCATTGTGGAACACTTGTTTTAGAAACTGAAAGACTCATACTTAGGAGGCTTAGGATATCAGACGCAGAAGCTGTATATAAAAACTGGGCATCTGATGATGAGGTAACAAAGTTTCTTACATGGCCAACGCATACGAACGTTGAAATTAGTAAATCTACTCTTGAAAGCTGGATGCCTTTATATGAAAAGGATAGTTATTATCACTGGGCAATTACGCTAAAGGAAAAGGGAGATGAACCGGTTGGAACAATCCATGGGTTGGTGAATGATGATACAGAATCCATTCGTGTGGGTTATTGTTTAGGAAGAGATTATTGGCATATGGGGATTATGTCCGAGGCTCTTAAGGGTATAATAGATTTTTTCTTTAATGTAGTGGAAGCAAACTCGATCAGTTCATATCATGATCCAAATAATCCGCATTCAGGTATGGTTATGAAAAAATGTGGTATGAAATATGACGGTACGCTCAGGGGTTCGGATAGAAATAATCAGGGTATAGTCGATGCCAGCTGGTATTCCATACTAAGATCAGAGTGGAATGAAGACTAATATGCATCTTGCCCACTAAAAATGCATCTTACTCCATGATTTATTGAATAATGGCTATATTATTAGTAAAGATAAGAGAGACAGTATATGGAACTAAAAGTAAAGCGGGTGCCTATAGATGAATCGGAAGTCTTAGAGATAAGATGTCATAAGGTCACTGACGATGTGCAGGAGATTATATCTTTTGTAAAATCAAGACAGGGCCAGCTTAGTGCTGAGAAGGATGGACAGAGTGTGGAGATTCCTGTGATAGATGTATTCTATGCAGAAGCTGTGGATAATAAGGTTTTTCTATATACATCAAAGGATTGTTATGAGGTTCGTTTAAAAATATATGAACTGGAAGAGATGATGAAAGGAAAAAAGTTCCTTAGAGTTCAGAAGGGACTTATTCTAAACCTTATGAAGGTGAAGTCTATTAAACCTGCGCTAAGTGGTAGATATACGGCACTTCTTAAAAATGGGGAAGAAGTAGTGATCTCACGTAAATACGTAGCAGATCTGAAAAGTACCCTGAAGGGTGGTGATTAAATATGAAATTGAAAGAGAAAATTGGTGAAGCATTTAGACTATATTTCATATTAGTTACCTTGATAACTATACTTCTTTTGATACTGGGGATGCTGCTTGATGGAGACAGGACATTCAGTTATGAGGCCTTTCTTTCACCCCTCATTTATGCGGCTATCGGTGTGATACCTGTTTTCTTCTTTAATGGCGATAAGGAAGTCACCATGAAGGGACTGGTAGTACAAAGGCTTATTCAGCTGATTATGGTAGAAGCAGCTATGCTGGGAATAGCATTTTGGGGTAAAAGCATTGATACCGACCGAAGTGAAGTGGTTATAGGAATAGCAGTTGGTGTAGCCATAATATTTGTTTTATCACTTGTTGTGGAGTATCTTTTTGAGTTATCTATATCCCAAAAGTTAAATGAGGATCTGCAGAGATTTCAAAGAGAAGAAGATTAATTATTCATAGGGAACCTGCTTTGTCAGGTTCTCTATTTTTATTCTTGACAAAACTAATGGTCGTTAGTATAATGACTAACAAATATTCGGATATTTAAAGAGGAGAAACTAAATGAGTAGAAAAGAAGAGATTATATATGCCACATTGGAGCTTGCTTCTGCTAAAGGAATGCAGGGGGTTTCGATGTCACAGATTGCCGATAAGGTGGGGATTAAAGCTCCCTCTCTCTACAATCACTTTAAATCTAAAGATGAGATCATTCAGGAGATGTACAGATTTTTAAGAGAGAACGCTCAGAAAAGTAATGGTCAGCAACCTGTTGATTTCGCTGAAAGCCTTTCGAAAAAAAGTCTGGAAGATGTACTGATGGGTTCTCTTTCTGCTTATATAGGACTTATATCCGATAAGAATATGCTGCAGTTTTTCAAGGTCCTATATTCTGAAAGATCAACTAATCCTACTGCTGCAAAAATCATGGTTGAAGAGACTGAGCGTATGCTTTCTCAGTCCAGGAATCTTTTTTATGCACTGGCGGTTCATGGCAAGATAAAAAATCAAGATGCAGATATGGCAGCCATGACTTATTCCCTAACTATTCACTCACTTATAGATTATAGAATGGATATGATCACTGCAGGTGATGTAGAAGGCTTTGGGGACGGAGATAGTCCGATACCCCTTAAGATTATAGAATTTGTTAAATGGTTTAGTGGAACCTTTTCACTTAATTAGGAGGAAACCTATGAATAAAAATATGAAGAAAAAGCTTATTAACTGGTTTGGGCTTTTGGGGATTGTTCAGCTGCTTTCTTATATAGCGGCACTTGTTTTTTCACCGTTAGCATTTCCAGGTTATAACTGGATGGAACAGGCTGCCAGTGACCTTTCGGCTACGAACGCTCCTTCTAAATTACTTTGGACTCAGTTATCGGCTTTTTATGATTCAGGCAGTGTGGTGTGTGCTACCTGTGTTGCAATCTATATATCAGAAAAGAAGATATCTACTAAGTTGTTTAGGGTGGGTATTTATCTTTTTGTAATCATGAACTGGATATCAAAGGTTGGATATCAGATGTTTGCACTTTCTGATGCTGGTAAGGATATAGGAGGTTTTCAGGAAGTGATGCATATGGTTGTTACAGCGTTTGTCGTTCTGCTGTCTATAGTGTCGCTGGTAATCCTTATTATTGCTGGATGTAAGGACAAAGAAATGAAAGGAGTAGGTGTCTGGGCTGCGATAGCTCTTGGAATGATGTTTATGGGACCTATCGGGATGATGGCATTTCCACCTCAGTACTTTGGTGTGTTTGAAAGATTTAGTACTTTTGCAGCTGTTGGTTTTAATGCAGTGCTCGGTGTATATTTATTTAAAGGATTTGGAAAAAGAGAATTATTAAACCAGGAGTAAATGTGTTGCACCAAATGTTACATAGTGTTATTATGTTCGTGTTTTTTATTAAAGCAAATTAAGGAGTAATACTATGAAAACTAAAGTATTTATCGATGGAAGTGAAGGAACAACTGGACTTCGTATTCATGAGAGATTTTCTAAGAGGGATGATATAGAGATTCTGACTATCAGTCCTGAACTTAGAAAGGATCCTGAGGAGCGAAGACGTCTGATAAATGCTTCTGATATAACATTTCTCTGTCTTCCAGATGCGGCAGCAATAGAGTCTGCAACATTGGTAGATAATGAGAACACAGTTATTATTGATGCATCAACTGCACATAGAACTCTGCCAGATTGGGCTTACGGTTTTCCTGAATTATCTAAAGAACATAGAGATAAGATCAAGAATGGAAAAAGAATTGCTGTTCCTGGTTGTTATGCCAGTGGATTTATAGGACTTGCGTACCCACTGGTAAAGGGTGGAATCCTTCCTGCTGATTATCCTGTATCAGTTTTTGCTGTTTCTGGTTACAGTGGAGGTGGAAAGAAGCTGATCGCCAGCTATGAGGAAGAGGGACGCGATGCTAAGTTTGACTCTGCTCGTATGTATGCATGGGGCCAGTCTCACAAGCATCTTAAAGAGATGAAGATTATTACAGGTCTTAACAGAGAACCTCTTTTCTGCCCTATGACAACAAACTATAACAGTGGAATGATCGTTCAGCTTCCGCTTTATACAGAAATGTTATCTGAAAAGAAAACTCCTGAAGAAATCAGAGATTATCTGGCTGATTATTATAATGGAGAAAAGTTTATCAAGGTAATGCCATTTGGAGCGGAAGTAGAAGCTGGTGGTGTTCTTTATTCTGACGCATGTGCAGGATGGGATGGAATGGAAATATTTGTAACTGGTAATGAGGAGAGAATCGTTGTTGCCAGCCGTTTCGATAACCTTGGTAAGGGAGCTTCTGGAGCTGCAATGCAGTGCATGAATATAGTTCTTGGCTGTGATGAAGCAAAAGGACTTAACCTGTAAGACGGTTGAACAACATTCGAAATATATGGAATAATATGGACTATCGTTAGTACTAAAAAACTACTAACGATAGTTTTTTTATAACAAGGTGACGATAGTTTTTATACCATGGGGTTAATGACTGAAATCTAACTTTATAGTATAATCGTATAGTTGATTAAAAGTTGTGAAGATTAAGGATAAAGGGGGTAATTATGGCTAAGCAGAACGTTTATGATAATGAGACATTTTTTGAGGGTTACAAAAAGATAAGAGATAAAGAGGTGAATGCTAACATTCTTTTTGAGATGCCGGCGCTTTTTTCACTGCTTCCAGATATGGAAGGGAAATGCGTTCTTGATCTTGGATGTGGATTTGGAGAACACTGTAAGGAGTATGTGAATAGAGGTGCAGCTAAGGTTGTTGGTATTGATATTTCTGAGAAAATGCTGGAGGTTGCAAGGAAAGAAAACAGTGATCCTAAGATAACATATCTCCATATGGCTATGGAGGATTTAGGAGAACTAGAGGGAAAGTTTGATGTAGTGATCAGTTCTCTGGCATTTCATTATGTTGAAGATTTTTCTGGTGTGTTGAAGAATATATATGCTCTTATGAATCCGGGAGGAAAGCTGATATTTTCTCAGGAGAGTCCGATCAATACTTGTCATGAAAAAGGAGAGAGATGGACAAGGGATGAAGCGGGAAAGAAGCTTCATGTGAATTTTAAGAATTATTGTATTGAGGGCGAAAAAGAATCTGAGTGGTTCATTGATAACGTGAAGAAGTACCATAGAATGTTTTCTACTGTTGTGAATACACTTGTAGATGCAGGTTTTATGATTGAAAAGATGATCGAACCGGTTCCAACTGAAGAGATTCTTGAAAAGTATCCGGATTATGATGATAATCTGCACAAGCCAGATTTTCTTATTGTGAGGGCAGGAAAATAATGATACTTGTTTATTATCTGATAATTATAAATATACTGACTTTTATGTTTTATGGAATAGATAAGAAAAAAGCTGAGAAGCAGAAGTACAGAATATCTGAGGCCTTTCTAATTTTTATGGCGGTTCTGGGTGGTGCGCTTGGTGCACTTATCGGGATGATCACATTTCACCATAAAACCAGGAAGCCTAAGTTTAAGTTTTGTGTTCCGTTGTTTCTTATTTTATGGACTTTCTTTTGTATATTCTCTTTGTATCAGAATTATCATCTTGTTGTGACGGAATATGAGTATGAGTCGGATTTTGATTGTACTATAGTTCAGATTTCGGACCTTCATAATCAGTTTTTTGGAGTGGGTCAGAAGGCACTTTTAGATGAAATAAAAAATGCTGATCCTGACATGATTGTTGTTACAGGTGATGTAATAGATGTTTCTCATACCAATTATGGACTTGCAAAGCAGTTCTTTGAAGGCGCGGTAAAGATAGCACCAGTATATTATATAACTGGGAATCACGAAGTGTGGTTGTATGGTGAAAAGTTTGATGCTTTCCTAGAAGATATAGAGGCTATGGGAGTGACATTTCTGGATGGGGAAACAGCGGCTCTTGATAACATGATACTGGCTGGAACAGTGGACGGTAGAGAGGTACGTGAATATAACTGGGAAGATGAAACAAAACTTAAACTTCTGCTGGCTCATGAGCCTTCGGGCTTTACGAATTACAGGAATACAGGAGCGGATATAATTCTTGCTGGACATGTACATGGTGGACAGATGATTGTTCCAGGAAAGGGTGGACTTCTTTCTCCAGATTTTGGTTTCTTTCCTGAATTTTATGGGGGTGAATATACATCAGATAATTCTACAATGATAGTGAGCAGAGGTCTTGGAAACAGTGTTCTTCCGGTGAGAATTAATGATTATCCAGAAATCGTAGTTTTGAAGATAAAAAATGCTGTAAATGACTAAAATAAGCCGCGAATTTAATAAAAAAGAATGTAAAAAAGAGGCATTTTATGGTACAATTAAGTATCATTATTTAAGTGGGGTGCTTATATGGGGAATAATGATGTGCTGAACAAAATGCCCGATAGAAGGATAAAAAAACTCGATAGACTGTTTGCGGCGTTTTCTATAGTTGCAGAAGGTACATATGTTTATATATGTGATATGCGCTATGATGTGTCTAGATGGTCTACTTCTGCTGTTGTGGCATTTGGCCTTCCAGGCGAATACATGTATGCGGCTGGAAAAATCTGGGAAGAAAAGATACACCCTGACGATAAGGAAGCATACCGCAAGGGTATTGGAGATATTTTTGAAGGTAAGTCTTCTGGACATGATATGCAGTATCGTGCCCTTAATATAAATGGCACATATGATGTTTGTACCTGTAGAGGTACGGTTCTTCTAGATGATAATGATGAACCTAATTATTTTGTTGGGGTTATTCGTAATCATGGTATTCAAAGTCATGTTGATACGCTTACTGGTCTTCGTAATCAGTATGGAATGATGGAGGATCTTCAGTATAATATATCAAATCATACAGAGATGAGATTTACCATGGTTGGTATCAGTCACTTCTCAGAATTTAATGAAGTGTATGGATATCATTTTGGTAATAAGATTCTTCAGAACTTTGCCAGATATTTATATGATAAGGTTGGAAATACTGGAAGCGTGTATCGACTTGATGGTACTAAGTTTGCTGTTATCAGCATGGAAGGAACAGCTGAAGGTATTAGAAACTATTATGAGATGGCCCGAAGTCATTTCAGAAAAGGATTTAAAGTTGAGGATAAGGATATAATCCTTGATCTTAATGCAGGACATCTTCTTATTAATAATTTTGATATTGATTATCAGACAGTATATTCATGTGCCAATTATGCTTACAGCGAGAGCAAACAACGTAGGCAGGGCGATATGGTATTCTTTGCTGATGAACTGACAGATGATAACAGATTTCGTCTGGAGAAGTTTCATGCAATCCGTGGATCTATCATGCAGAACTTCAGTGGCTTTTATCTAGTATATCAGCCAGTGGTAGATTCGGATAGCGAGGAACTTATAGGAGCTGAGGCGCTTCTTAGATGGAAGAATGAGAAGTATGGATTGGTTCCACCAGATGAGTTTATTCCTTTATTAGAGAAGGATCCGTTGTTCCCAGAACTGGGTGAATGGATTTTGAAGAAGGCTCTTACTGATTCAAAGGAAATACTGAAGAAGTATCCGGATTTCGTGATCAATGTCAATCTGTCATATACGCAGCTTGAAAAGCCAGATTTTGTTGAAATGGTTATAAATGCTGTTGAAGAGTGTGGTTATCCGGCAGAACATTTATGTCTTGAGATAACAGAGCGATGCAGATTGCTGGATCTTGAACTTCTAAAGAATGTAGTAGTAAATCTTAGAGGACATGGCATACAGATAGCACTTGATGATTTTGGAACAGGATTCTCTTCGGTAGGTATAGTAAAGAATCTTCCATTTGACACCATCAAGATTGACAGAAGCTTTGTTATGAGAATAGAAGAAGACGACAAGGAGAAAGAGCTGATAGAGCATTTCGTAAACCTTGCCGCAACCTTTGGCGCTAAGGTGTGTGTTGAAGGTATTGAAACAGAAGGAATGAAGAGTATCCTGAAGAATTATCCTGTAAAGAGTTTCCAAGGTTACTACTATGCTAAGCCACTTAAGCTGGAAGACTTCCTTGTGTGGAGAAACTAGAATAGGAAGACAGGACTCGGTACTAATTAATGGAGTATGTACAGGCGTTTTTTACAAATAGAATATTGATTGGAGGTCTGATTGGATGGGCCTCTGCACAGATACTTAAGACAATTATTTTTCTTTTAGTTAATAAGAAACTGCAGCTGGAACGTCTCTTCGGAGATGGTGGTATGCCAAGTGGACATTCGGCAACCGTTTCTGCAGTAGCGTTACTTACAGGTTATGAATGTGGTTTTGGTTCTCCTATATTTGCAGTAGCATTTATTATGGCTATCGTTGTTATGCATGATGCTATGGGCGTTAGACTGGAGACAGGAAAGCAGGCTAAGGCAATAAATGAGATGACTGAGTTTCTTGAGAAGTTAAGTGGAACTGAGTTATCTAATGAAGAAAAACTGAAGGAGTTTGTAGGACATACACCTCTTCAGGTTGTTATGGGAAGTATTCTTGGAATCATTGTTGCCCTTATATTACATTTTGCTTTCTAGAATTTTTGTGATTAAGTATTAGAAGCTTTTTGGTAAGGAAGAGACATGAATATAGGAAATAAAGAATTTGATTTTGATTCCCATCGCGTATATGTGATGGGAATATTAAATGTTACTCCTGATTCGTTTTCTGACGGAGGGGAGTTTAATAATATCGATGCTGCTTTAAAACATGTTGAGCAGATGATAAAGGAAGGTGCTGACATAATAGATGTTGGCGGGGAGAGTACTCGTCCTGGTCATCAGCAGATCAGTGCTGAGGAAGAGTCGGCCAGGGTCTCCGATGTTATATCACAGGTGAAATCTCATTTTGATATTCCAGTATCTATTGATACGTATAAGGCTCCTGTTGCCAGAGCTGCAATCGATGCAGGTGCTGATGTGTTAAATGATATCTGGGGATTCAGGTATGAGAGGTTTAATGAAGAGGACGCTGAAATCCGCAAGAAACATGAGGTGCCGGAGATTGCTAAGATCGCAGCTGAAGCAAAGATCCCTGTAATCCTTATGTATAATGATAATCTTGGCAGAGATATAAACTCTCGAGATGAAAAGACTATCACCAGATTTCTGGAGGCGAACCAAGAGCGAAGCGCTGTAGAGCTTCTCAACAGTGTTAAGGAAGAAAATGTAGCCGACCGAATTGTATGGGGACTAAGAGAGAGCATCCGCATTGCTCATAGAGCTGGCATAAAGAAGGATAGTATTATCGTGGATCCAGGTATTGGATTTGCAAAGACTCAGAAGGAGAATCTTCTTACTATGAAGTATCTTAAGAAGATTGTAGGTAAGGTTGGTTATCCAATGCTTCTTGCTACTTCTCGTAAATCAATGATCGGTAATGCACTTGATCTTCCAGTGGATCAGCGAGAGGAAGGTACTATCGTAACTACAATCCTTGGCGCAGAGGCAGGCTGTAACATGGTTCGTGTCCACGACGTTGAGAAGAATGTGCGTGCTCTGAAGATGCTTTATGCTATTAATGAATGAAAATGAAAATCATTTTCATTTTCCTTGACAAATATATATATGAAGTATAAAATGAAAATCGTTTTCAAATTGAATTTGAAAATGGTTTTCATTTTTGTTTATAGAGGGAAAAGCTTTGACGTTAGATCCAAAATCAAAAACTCAAAATAGATCTCAGTATAAGACCTGGCAGCGTGCCGAGATTACAGCATATCTTATGGCTACACAGGGCGAGCATGTTACTGTAAATGATATAGTAAAGCACTTCGAGAAGACGGAGAAACCAATAGGACTTACAACAGTTTACCGCCATTTGGATAAACTGGTGGATGAGGGCATTATCAATAAGTATAACCTTGATAATGGAAGCTCAGCCTGCTATGAGTACATTGATGCCGATCATACTCATGAGGGTTCTAATTGCTATCACTGCAAGTGTGATAAGTGTGGCAAGCTCATTCATCTTCGCTGTGAGGAGATTGAAGAACTGATGAAGCATATTGAGAAGAGTCATAGATTTATGATCAATCCTCGAAGAACAGTGCTTTATGGTTTATGTGATGATTGCAGGAAGGCGGAGGCATAAGGAAATAAATGCGGATTATTATGAGAAAGAGTAATTTTAAGAAAAGTTTATTTATATCAAATATTAAAAGAGGAATTTCATTTGCTATGATCGGTGCTATGGCGCTGGGACTGTCTGCATGTGGAAGTGATACACCGGATGCAAATGCGTCTTCTGGTGATAAGCTTCAGGTTGTTACAACTATCTTCCCAGAATATGACTGGGTAAGGGAAGTTGTTGGACAGGGCGAGAATTGTGTTGATAAGAGTGCAGCTGATAAGGTTGAGATATCAATGCTTCTGGACAATGGAGTGGATCTTCATAGTTATCAGCCAACAGCAGCAGATATTGCGAAGATTTCTACTTGTGATGTTTTCATCTATGTTGGTGGAGAATCAGATGAGTGGGTAGATGACGCGCTTAAGGAGGCAACCAATAAAGATATGGTTGTTATTAATCTTCTTGATGTTCTTGGTGATACAGTAAAAGAAGAGGAAGTAGTTGAAGGTATGGAAGCCGAGGAAGAAGAGCATGAGCATGAGGCATCAGAGGAAGATGCGTCAGAGGAAGATGCATCTGAAGAAGATGGACATCATCATGAGGAAGGTGAGATAGAGTACGATGAGCATGTATGGCTTTCACTGAAGAATGCACAGATTCTTACTCAGGATATTGCTGACAAGCTTTCATCTGTTGATGCTGAAAATGCTGAAGCATACAAGGCAAATGTTACTGCTTATAACGAGAAGCTTTCTGCACTGGATGCAGACTATCAGAAGGCAGTAGATGATGCAAAGGTGGACACTATTCTTTTCGGAGATAGATTCCCATTTAGATATATGGTTGATGATTATGGAATCAATTACTATGCGGCTTTTGTAGGTTGTTCTGCAGAAACAGAAGCAAGCTTTGAGACAGTTATCTTCCTTGCAGGAAAAGTTGATGAGCTTGGACTTCCTGCTATTTGCACTATCGAGAAAAGTGATCAGAAGATTGCTGAAACTGTGAAGCAGAATACAAAGTCACAGGATCAGGAAATACTGACGTTTGACTCACTTCAGTCTGTGACTTCTTCAGATGTAGCGGCAGGAGAAGTATATCTTAAAAAAATGAATGACAATCTGTCAGTATTAAAACAAGCCCTTGGCGTAGAATAGAGGATAAAATGAATTATATAGAGGTCAAAGATATCACAACTGGATATGATGGAATCCCGCTCACAAAGCATATAAACTTTGCAGTAGAGAAGGGAGACTACCTCTCAATCGTAGGTGAAAATGGAGCCGGGAAGAGTACTCTTATGAAGACTCTTCTCAGGCTTGTTCCGCCTGTAAAGGGAGAGATTGTATATAGTGATGAACTGGGAAAAACGGATATAGGTTATCTGCCTCAGTCAACTGTAGTTCAGAGAGATTTTCCAGCTAGTGTGTGGGAGATAGTTCTTTCGGGAAATCTTGCCAAGTCTGGTCTTCGACCTTTCTATAATAAAGAAGAAAAGAAGCGAGCTATGGAGGCGTTACATAGACTCGATGCATGGGATCTTCGTAAGAAGACATTTAGAAATCTTTCAGGTGGTCAGCAGCAGCGTGTGCTTCTGGCAAGAGCTTTATGTGCAACATCAAAGCTTATCCTTCTGGATGAACCGGTTAGTGGTCTTGATCCTAAAGTTACGGAAGAACTTTATAACATAGTAAAGACCCTGAATAAGGATGGAGTAACGATAATCATGATTTCTCATGATATAAGCACGGCTGTAAAGTATTCAAGTCATATACTCCATTTAGGTCATAAGCAGCTTTATTTCGGTGATACAGAAGGATATCAGAAGAGTGAGGCATATAAATTCTTTTCTACAGTAGATGTAGAAGAAAAGGATGATACAGAGACAAATGAAATAAAAAGTGAGACAGGAGGTAATGAAAATGAGTAATCTTCAAACTTACTTCCAGTATAACTTTGTAATATATGCGCTTATAGTTGGTGTACTTATTGCACTATGTGCATCACTCCTTGGTGTTACGCTTGTATTGAAGAGATATTCCTTTATTGGTGATGGACTCTCTCACGTAGCATTTGGTGCCATGGCCGTAGCGGCTGTTTTAAAGATAACAAGCACAAATATTATAGTAATGCCAGTAACAATTCTTGTTGCGGTGTTGCTTCTAAGAAATGGAAGCAAAGCCATGCTAAAGGGCGATGCGGCTATAGCAATGCTCTCTGTTACATCACTTGCTTTCGGTTATATGCTTATGAATAAACTGCCGACATCTGCAAATGTATCAGGTGATGTATGTAGTACACTGTTTGGTTCACTGTCCATACTTACGCTTGATCATACAGAGGTTATGGTATGCATAGTACTGTCCGTTATTGTTATTGTTACATACGTGTTCTTATATAATAAGATATTTGCAGTTACATTTGACGAAACATTCTGCAGAGCTACAGGAGTTCCTGCTTCCAGATATAATTTCCTTATTGCAGTTATTATTGCCATAATAATTGTACTTGGAATGAATCTCGTAGGAAGTCTTCTTATATCTGCTCTAATTGTATTTCCATCGCTTGCTGCTATGAGAGTAAGCGGAACCTTTAAAGGTGTAGTAATATTATCAGTAATCTTTTCAGTAATATGTTCATTTGTTGGTATGCTGATATCTATGGTTGCATCAACACCAGTTGGGGCTACTATAGTTGCTATGGATCTTCTTTGTTTCATAATATCCTGGCTTGTAGGTCGCTTCATTATAAAACTTGATTAAGAAACATTTGTAGAGAACGAATATATATTGGAAGAAGGTTGAGACTTTTGAAAAAAAGAATTGCTAAAAAGGTATTAGCCGGAGTTTTGTCATGCGTGATGATCCTTTCGTTTGTAGCGTGTGATAGCAATACCGATAGTGCCAGTAAGTTACAAAATGGAAATAGCGTAGAGGAAGCTATGAATCAGCAGATGGAAAAAGAAGATGCTGCTAAAACTACTGAGGAACTTCCTGAGACCTTGGTGGTTCCTCCAACTGAATCCTCTTCGGAGCAGGGTGGCGTAGAGAAGATAGATGAAGCCGCTGCAGAGGAGCTTTTTGGAAAGGGAAATGATTACGATCCTAAAGCTACTACTGAAGCTACAACTGAATCTGGAGCAACATCGATAGAAGATGCAAAGACAGATGTGGACGTAGACCTTACAGTGATGAACAGTAATATGGTTTATTCAACTGTATATCAGATGATGGCTGATGCACCGAGCTATGTTGGAAAGACAGTTCGTATGAAGGGGTCTTATTATTCCACCTATGATGAAACAACTGACACCAGATATTTCTATATAATAGTGAAGGATGCAACTGCGTGCTGTCAGCAGGGACTGGAGTTTGTCTGGGGTGATGGAACACATAAGTTTCCAGATGAGTATCCAGAGGATGGAACAGAGGCGGTGGTTTCTGGAACCTTTGAAACTTATAAGGATAATCCAGATGATGTATATGAATATATCCATCTTGTGAATGCTTCATTTGAAGTGGTTGATGCTCCAACAAACTAATTAGATAAGGTCGACTATAATATAGACTGAAGAGGATATATAAAGGATATAAAATGATCAACATAGTATTACATGAACCTGAGATACCATATAACACAGGAAATATTGGAAGAACCTGTGTGATTACAGGAAGCCGTTTGCATCTTATCAGACCATACGGCTTCTTTTTGAATGATAAAATGATAAAAAGAGCTGGGCTTGATTACTGGTCAAAGCTGGATGTGATTGAGCATGATAACGTAGAAGCCTTCTATCAGTTCGTGGCTGAGGAGAGTGAATCACGACCAAGGATATACTATGCCACAACTAAGGCAAAGCATCGCTATACTGATGTTGAGTTTCATGATGGCGATTATATAATGTTTGGCAGGGAGAGTGCTGGAATTCCTGAAGAAATTCTGGTGCAGCATCCAGAGGACTGCATTCGAATACCAATGCTTCCAGAGGAACGCTCCCTCAATCTTTCAAATAGCGCGGCTATAATTCTTTACGAGGCTCTTCGTCAGTTGGATTTCCTCAATCTGGAATCTGAGGGCAATCTACATCATCTATCCTGGTGATGCTAATTAGAGACTTGCGTGTGACATAATGCGTTATATGTGGTAGAATATCCATATTGGGGTTCAAGGAACCTTGAAAAAATACGGGGGTATAGAAAATGAAAAGTGTAATAGGCGTTCATTTTTGGGATAAAAAAGTTTTTTTATGTTGGTGTGAGGAAGAGTCGATAAGTACAGCTTCCTTTAATCTTCCGGCAGATCTTAGACGTGATGACATTCTGGAACAGGAATTTGCACTCACGGGAGTTCTTAAAGCAATTCGCGAATATCTCAAGGAGAAACTGAATATATATGATTATGGTCTTGCTGTATGTGTACCTGATCAATTTGGAATCGAGGAGATTCGTAGGATTTATGAAGTGGGAAGTCAGTGTGGTATAGAGATTCTCAAGGTTGTAGATGAAACTCTTGCTTTCGCGCTTCATCTTTATGGAGAGTATGATTTCGACGGAAGAATGCTTGCAGCAGTTATTGCTGAGGGAAGACTTTCAATATCTGAATATGATTTTAGTGATAAGGGTGTTGAGAAGATATGTACATACATTGCAGGAAGATGGACAGGTGCTTCTATAGCAAGAGCTCCATTCCTTCATAGCTATTCGCAGGGCCTTTTTGATGCAACTGAGGCTGGAATAGTTTTCGGTGCCGGAAGTATGAATGCATGCATCTCTATGGAACAGTCTCTTAAATCTTATATCAAGGAAGGAACCTTCGTTAATTCTGAGATTGAATTCAAGATGAAGAGTAGTGATGATATCATAGAGGGACTGGGTTATATCTGTGGTAAGCTGGAAGGAAGAGACGCCTTCGCAGGACTTGGCGTTTCAGATAACATTTCACCATATGAATTATATGTTGGAATAAATGGTGAGATTTTTTCTGCTGTTAAGCCTGAGACTTCGCTTTCAAGAAATTCAGGTCTTGAGATAAAGAAGCTTCCTGAGTCGGCTGGATCTTCAGAAGCATTTACAGTTTATGAGAAGAAACAGGATAGACTTATTAAGATAGGAGGTTTGAATGTTCCAAAGGATAACCTCTCAGATTACTATAAAAAGTCTGTATGGGTTGGTATTGGAGCAGATGAGCATCGTGCCATGACTCTGCTTATTCAGCAGATGGATAGTGAAAAGTATATTGAGCTTCCTATTGGTACAGGCGATGATGCGGCTGACAGCGGAGCAAAAGAGGAATCAATAGCTGAGTTTGTTGAGAAGATTCTTCCTATAATTGATAACCTGGAGTATGCTTCTAAGTTTGCACAGGATCCAGACAATCCATATACTAAGGGTATTATTCAAAGCTATGAGAATGCTGTAAAGATACTGGAAGAAAATGGAATCACCATGATCAAGGGAGAGGGCGAACCTTTCGACTACAATCTTCAGAATGCTGTAGCTCATATAGCTGATGTGGATCTTCCTGAGAATACGGTTAAGCAGGTAATGCAGACCGGTTATGTTTATAAGGGAAAGGTTATTCGTACAGCCTCAGTAATCGTTGCAAATTAATTAAAGAACAAATAAAGAAAGTGACAAACAGCAAATGCTGTTTGTCACTTTTTGTTTTCTACATAATGATTCTATTACCTAATTCCTAAAATAGGATAAATAAATTATATTTAGTATATATATACTACTGTGGTCCCTGATACTGAGCTCCACCGAAGCCAAGTACAAGATAACCGATAAGTGGTAAAAGGATAAGAAGTGCGATCATTCCGCCGCCCTGACCAAATGCAGCTGCAAGCTTAATAGCAATAAGGATTGCCCAAATAAGTGAACCAACACATGGGATAAGGATAAGAAGGAATAACCAACCATTACCTGTAGCGATCTTTGTTAACCAATAAACGTTGAGGAAAGGAACCCAAGCGTACCATGAAGTAACGCCAGCCTTTTCAAACATCTTCATAAGTGCAAGAGCCTCAACTACATATACGATAGCGTAGAAGATTAACTCGCCGATAATCATTCCAGCGCTCATCTCCTGCTGACCATAACCATAGTCACCAAGTGAAGCAAATGTTGTAAGTAGATTTAACATATTAACCATCCTCCCTTTGATAAAAAAAAGTGATTCATTATGTAGCCTGTGCGCTCACGGCACACACCTGTAGACACTATATCAAAAATCTTCCATTTATACAAGATTTT
>Ga0129307_1001774_pt1 | contig 20720 bp, 17 predicted proteins | sample P1105metagenome_FD_94437 | JGI IMG/M metagenome (GOLD analysis project Ga0129307, IMG submission 94437) | Capybara group fecal microbial communities from Wisconsin, USA - P1105 metagenome | ecosystem: Host-associated > Mammals > Digestive system > Large intestine > Fecal | place: USA: Wisconsin... | reverse complement strand
TTTTTTTTTCATTATTTTTATTTAAAAAAATCACTTATTTTATCTTTATTTTTATCTGATTTTTAAAATTAGTTTTTTAAAAAAAATAATTATTCTATCATTAACGAACATATGAATGAGAACTAAAAATAGCAATTAAAAAGAAATGAATGATAAAAAATTTCAAAATAAAAAAAAGTTGAGAAGTGGTTCCGACGAGATTCGAACTCGTGATCCTCTCGTTGTAAGCGAGATATCATACCCCTAGACCACGGAACCATTGCAAAAAAATAGAATTAAAGTTTTTTAAAAAAATTAATTCAAAAATAAATTAGAAAAAATATAGGTCAGGGTTTTGAGTAATACTCAAAACGCTGAAAAGTGGTTCCGACGAGATTCGAACTCGTGATCCTCTCGTTGTAAGCGAGATATCATACCCCTAGACCACGGAACCATACTACATAATAAATATTGTTAACATCTTATTTAAAACTTTCGATGGAAAAGGATTGAAATAAAAATCATTTTTTTAAATTTGGAAAAAACAAGAGATAAATGAATAAAAAACAAAAATATCTGATGAAAAATCCTTATAATAAGCAATATATTTAAAATATAAGAAATAAATAATTAATAAAGGAATTATTTTTTAAAAACTTATAATCAGCCAAAATGCTGATTAAATAAAACAATTCTTAACTAACTACATTGACATAAAATTTGACATTAAACAAAATACTTTTAAAAAAAGAAAAGGTGAAAAAATGGCATTTGATGAAAACTTAAAAGTTTGGATGGATGGAGAATTTGTAGCATTAAAAGATGCTAAAATCAGCGTTCTCTCTCACGTAGTCCACTATGGAACTGCAGTATTCGAAGGTATAAGATGTTATGAAACTGAAAATGGACCTGCTGTATTCCGTTTAAAAGAACACGTACAAAGATTATTTGATTCCGCTAAAATTTACAAAATGGAAATTCCATTTACTCAAGAAGAAATCTGTGATGCAATCATTGAAACCATTAAGGAAAACAACTTAAAAGGCTGTTACATCAGACCAATTACCTACAGAGGCTTTGGTGAATTAGGTGTAAACCCATTAAACTGTCCTGTAAACACCACCATTGCTGTATGGGAATGGGGAGCATACATTGGAGAAGAGGAAATGGAACAAGGTGCAAACATCGGTATTTCCACTTGGAGAAAACCTGCACCAGGTACATTGCCTGTTCTTGCAAAAGCTGCAGCTAACTACATGAACTCCCAGCTTGCTAACTTGGAAGCAGGAGAACACGGTTACGATGAAGCTATCCAATTAGATTATCACGGACATGTTGCAGAAGGTAGTGGAGAAAACATTTTCATCGTAGAAGATGGCAAAATCATCACTCCTGACTTAGGTTCTTCCATCCTTAGAGGAATTACCAGAGACAGCATCATGACCATTGCAAAGGACTTAGGCTATGAAGTTTCTGAAGAAACCATCTCAAGAGAAAGATTATACTTAGCTGACGAAGTGTTCTTCACTGGAAGTGCAGCAGAAGTTACTCCAATCCGTGCAATCGACAACAGACAAATCGGTATTGGATCAAGAGGTCCTGTAACCAAAGAATTGCAAGAAAAATACTTCGATGCAGTATATGGAAGATCTGAAGACATTCATAATTGGTTAACTTATGTCGAATAGACATGAGTTAATTAAATTTTTTTTAAATCTTTTTAAAACTTAACTAATTTAAAATTCTTATAAAAAACTAAGCGAGTTGAAATAATGGATATTTTTCAAGCAATAATCATTGGACTTGTCCAAGGATTAACTGAATTTCTGCCTGTAAGCAGTTCTGCTCATTTGATCTTTGCACAACAGGCATTAGGTTTAAGTGATGTAGGACTTGCCTTTGATGTGTTGATGCATGTAGGAACCCTTGTAGCTGTAATAGTGTATTTCTTTAATGATATTGTAAACATGATTAAAGGATTCCTTTTAAGTCTAGTTGACTTAAAGAATGGAAATTTCATAGGAGAAATCAAGAAAGACCCTTACAAGAAATTGGCTTGGCTTACAATATTGGCTACCATTCCTGTAGGTGTTGTAGGAGTATTGTTTAACGATATAATCGAATCAATGTTTAAGGGATTGACCATACCTGCATTCTTATTATTAGTAACCGGTTGTCTTTTATATGCATCCCAAAGAATGAACAGCGGCAGAATAGATGTTAGAAACATGACCATTAAAGAAGCTCTCATCATGGGATGCGGACAAGCATTAGCGGTATTGCCAGGGCTTTCCCGTTCAGGTACCACAATAGCTGCTGGATTGTTTGCAGGATTGGATAAGGAATTTGCTGCAAAATTCAGTTTCATCTTATCAATTCCAGCAATCTTAGGTGCAGCGGTTTTCCAACTTAAGGATTTAAGTGGAGGAAGTATTGAAATAGGTGCTTGCATTGCAGGATTTGTAGTTGCAATTATTTCCGGATACTTGGCTATAAGCGTATTGCTTAAGATCGTTAGAGAAAAAAGCTTGGACATATTCGCTTACTACTGTTGGATTGTAGGAATTATCGTATTGGTCGGTAGTTTAATACTTTAATCAACTTTAAAAAAAGTTTAGAGAATATTTCTCTAAATTTTACTATTTTTATTTTTTATTTATTTCATAAATTTTATTATATGCTCATTTTAAAAATTAACATATCCCTATTTAAAATAGCTATTTTTAATTTTCTATTGTAGAAAAAATTTTGATAAAAAAAGGGAAAATAATAAGTTTTTTAATAAGATAAAAATTTTAAACTCTTTTTTAAAAAAAAATGAAAAATTGAAAAATAAGGAAAAAATAATTTAAAAAAAATATATTGTATACAATTTGTATACAATTAAAGCTCAACTTTTATACCCATGATTTCTCTTTTTCCATGAGCAATATCCCTTGCTATTTGTGCTGCACCAATAGCTCCGGATTCACTTGAAATGATCTTGGTTTGGTACTTGTTCTTGAAGTACTTGTTCAACTCCTTTTCAAAATCTACAGGATCTTTCATTGAACCCATGGACCCTGTAAGAACAATTCCCTCAATCTCATTTTTGCTTACTGCAATCAATCCTGCAATCTCCATAGCCACAGTCATTATCATGGTGTCAATAGCAAGCTTTGCTTTCCCATCACCGTTTCTGTAATTGTTTAAAAGCTCATCCTTCATGAATGCAACCTTATTGTCAATTCCAGCTATTTTTATAGCGCCAGCATGTGAGAAGCATTCATTTGCTGTGCGTTTTCCATCATCAATGTCTCTAATCATTTCCAAATCGAGAGGTCCGTGAACAACTCCCATTGCACCGCAACAGGCATCAATGGCTCCCTTGATTATTCCATCCTCAACAAGCAAGTCAACACTGTTTGAGCTGATATCTGCAACAATCATATTTTCCCAATTGGTTTCAAGATAAGCATTATAGACAATGCTAATCTTTTCAGGGCTTGCATGATGGGAATAGGCTGCTCTGAACAATGGATCTAGCCACTCGCAATTCTTATGGATTCCTGGAATCATCAAGACAGGCAAATCGGCATTTTCAATTTCTGAATACACTGATGTTCCTCCACCAGTTACCTTGCCTGCACCTCCAATTGAAAGAATCCCTCTATTTTCAACCCTTTCCATTGGAAGAATTGTGCTGATTCCATCTCCCATAGCATAAGTGATAATCATTAATTCAATATCATCCAAGTCTACACGCTTGGACAATTCTTCAATAGCTGACACTTTTCCAGCCTTACTATCTTCACGGGATATCTTAAAAACATCAAGAACCTCTGTGTCATTCATTATAGCAAATGAAATTCCAGTAGTTCCATGATCCATACCTACATATACCATTTTAATCACAAATTTAGAATTAAATTAAAAAAATCTAGACTAATCTTTAGTTAATTTAGATATATTTGGCATAGTTTAAAAACTTTTATATAATATTTAAAAAAGCAGAAAGTTTTTAAAAAGTTTAAAATAAGAAAATTTGATAAAAATAGATTATAATATTGTAAAAATAATTAAAAAAAAGAAAAAAGAAAGAAGAGAAACTATTCGTCTTCTTTTTGTAATCCACAAGCAATTCTTAATCTTTTACCGACAATTTCGATGTCTTCTTTTTCTTCAGCAGCTCTCATTTCTTTTAAGTTTGCCGCATCAGTTGCGTTTTCATCTGCAAATTGTTTTTTGAAGGTTCCATCTTGGATTTCGGTTAAGATTGCTTTCATTTCAGCTTTAGTAGCATCAGTGATAATTCTGTTACCTCTGGTTAATCCACCGTATTCAGCAGTGTTACTTACATCATGCCACATTCCAGCCATACCGTTTTCGTAGATGTCATCTACAATGAGCTTTACTTCGTGACAGGTTTCAAAGTAAGCGATTTCAGGTTGGTAACCTGCTTCTACTAAAGTTTCAAATCCTGCTTTGATAAGTGCACTGAGTCCACCGCATAATACAGCTTGTTCACCGAATAAGTCAGTTTCAGTTTCTTCTTGGAAGGTGGTTTCAATTACACCTGCTCTGGTAAGACCAACAGCTTTTGCCATACCTAATGCGATTTGCAATGCATCACCGGTAGCATCTTGTTCAATAGCTACTAAACCAGGAATACCGAAACCGTCTAAGTAAGTGGTTCTGACACGAGAACCAGGCCCTTTAGGTGCAAACATTACAATGTTTACATCTTCTCCAGGTTGGATTAATCCAAAGTGAATGTTGTAACCGTGAGAGAATGAAATAGTGTTTCCAGCTTCAACATAAGGAGCGATTTGTTCTTTATAAACTTTTTCTTGGGTTTCATCTGGTAATAAGATGTGAATAATGTCTGCAGCTTCAGCAGCTTCTTCAATAGTTTTTACATTCATTCCATCATCAATAGCTTTTTGCCAGGATGAACCTCCTTCTCTAAGACCAACAATTACATTTAATCCACTGTCAGCCATGTTTCTAGATTGACCACGTCCTTGACTTCCGTATCCGATTACAGCAATGGTTTTGTCTGCAACGACTTCTGCGTCAACATCGTCATCATAATACATTTTCATCTTTATAACTCCTTTAAAGTTTTTTTAATAATTTTATAAATTTAATAGTAATGATTTATCGTTTATTTTTTTTAAACAATAAACCAATATATTCAATAGAGAAATTAGTTTATTGAAACATTACTAATTTTAATATTAAATATAATGTTTATATATTTAATTTAATAGTTTATAAAATTTATCAATATAAAATAGGATACAAAAGATTCATTAAGTAAATGATTCCATTAAGTGATAATATAATTGATTAAAATACAATTAAATAGAGCAAGTTTTATATTGAAAAAAAGATATAAAGAAAATAGTACAAAAACTAATTTTTATTAAAAGGGGAAAAGAATTAATGAGCGAAAATAAAGAAAAGAATAAAAATATTGAAGTGATTACTGGAGATCCGAAAAGGGCTATAAGAAAGCTTAGTGTACCTATGATGGTTTCCATGCTATTGATCATGATGTACAACCTTGCGGACAGCATATGGGTAGCTGGTCTTGGTGCAGATGCATTGGCTGCTATTGGGTTTATCACTCCACTCTTCATGGTTCTTGTAGGACTTGGAAACGGTATCGGTTCTGGCGCAAATTCACTTATTGCAAGGTACATTGGTGCAGGCAACCGTTTTCAGGCAAACAATGCAGGAATGCATGCTGTCTCACTGTCAGTAGGGGTATCTCTCATATTTACAGTAATAATGCTTGTAGCAATGGTTCCAATTCTTGAACTTATGGGTGCTGGAGATACAATAAAGTATGCCCTCGATTATGGTTACATCATCTTTGGATTTTTATTCATATTTGTTTTCTCAGGAGTATTGTCTGCAATATTCAGATCTGAAGGAGATATGAGAAGAGCTACAATAGCTATTGCAGTTACAGCTATACTCAACATTATCTTAGACCCTATCTTCATTTATGTCTTGAATTTAGGAATAGTAGGGGCTGCATGGGCAACCATCATTTCATGTACCATGTCTGTCCTTGTTATGAGCTACTGGATTTGGGGTAAAAAGGACCTTTTCCTTGATTTGAATCATAAGAATTTCAAATATGATAGTGGAATTCTAATCGACACCCTCCAAGTGGCTATTCCATCAACACTTGAAAATGTGATATTTTCAGCACTTGCAATAATCATCAATTCCATGCTTGTTATTGCTTCAGGAACAGATGCAGTGGCTGTCTATACCGCTTCAATGAGAATTGTCCAATTATGTATGATACCTTTAATCGGTATTGGAACTGCTGTACTTACAGTTGCAGGAGTTGCATATGGGGCACATAACTATAAAAACCTTAAGATCGGACATAGCTACTCCATTAAAATAGGATTTGCAGTATCAATTATACTTGGAGCGATAATGGTCATTTTCTCAAGCCAAATAGCTACAGCATTCAGTTATACTAATGCAAGTGCAGGACTTGCCGGACAAATAGCAACTGCAATAAGTGTCTTAAGCTTTTTCGTGCTTGCAATACCTCATGGTATGATGTCCTCAATGATGTTCCAAGGAGTTGGAAAGGGAACATACTCACTTATTATCACATTGCTTAGATCACTTATATTAGAATCAGTGTTCGCATATCTTTTCTGCTTCATCCTTGGATGGGGAGTGGTTGGAATTTATGCAGGTGTAGTGTTCGGCTGTTTCCTTGGAGGAACAGTAGGTTATATCTGGGCTAAATTCTTCATTAAAAAGTTCGAAAAGATATCCAAAGACAGGTATGATGGTGTAGAGTCATAAAAATGGATTGAAAAAATAGCAATGAAAATATATAATTTTTAAAATTATAAAAAATAGATAAAATGAAATAATTAAAAATTATTGATTTGATTTAAAAAATAATAAAAAAAGTAGTTAAGAGAAATACCCTTAACTAGTGATGACCTCTTGCTATAGCAGTAGGTCCAGTACGAGCTATTTTCTTGATTCCGAATGGCTTAAGCAATCTTAAGAATGAATCAATCTTTTCAGGATTGCCTGTAACTTCCATTGTAATGAAATCATCACATACATCAATGATTTTTGCCTTGAAAATATCTGCATACTCTATAATCTCAGACCTTGATTTTTCTCGTGTGGTCTTAACTTTGACTAAACAAAGCTCTCTTTTTAAAACATAATCAGGGTCAAGATCCTTTATTTTTACTACATCAACAAGCTTGTGCAATTGCTTGATGACCTGTTCCAAGACCTTTTCATCACCTTTTACAACGAAAACCATTCTAGCTAAACCTTCAACTTCAGATGCACCGACAGTGATGCTGTCAATATTGAATCCACGTCTATTCAATAAGCTTGCAACATTTTGAAGTACACCTGGCTTGTGTTCAACTAAAGTACTGATAACATGAGATTTTTCGCTCATTCTAATTTCCTCCTTCTGCATGTTGAGAATCTTTAGAAAGTTCCACATCACTCTCATATTTATACTCACCAAGAAGGTCATTTATGCCTCCACCTGGTGGGAACATTGGAATGAACTCATTCTTCTCAACAGTAATGTCTACTAAAATAGCTTCATTATCTTTCAATGCTTTGGATAAGACCTCTTGAGTCTTGCCTACTTCTTCAACCCTTACTGCATTGATACCGTAACTTTCAGCTAATTTAACAAAATCAGGAGTGCTTCCCATATCGGTTTGGGAGTATCTTTGATTGTACATCTTGTTTTGCCATTGGTAAACCATTCCTAATTTTCTGTTGTTTAACATAGCGATAACTACAGGAATGTCATACTCCTTGATTGTAGCCAATTCTTGGGAAACCATAAGGAATCCTCCATCACCTACAATTGCAAGCACTGCATCATCAGGACATGCAACCTTTGCACCAATAGCTGCTGGGAAACCGAATCCCATAGTTCCAAGACCACCTGAAGATATGAACTTGCGAGGTTTTGAAATGTCCAAGAAATGTGCTGCCCACATTTGGTGAAGACCTACATCAGTTGTTACAATGGTATCTTCAGTGATTGAGTTTGCAATTTCCTTGATTACCTGTTGAGGTTTTAATGGAATATCATCATAACTTACTCTTGGTATTGTAGATTTCTTGAATTCTACAATAGATTTTAACCAAGCATTCTTATCGCTTGGTTTTGCTTCAAGCTCTTTAATCAATTGATTTAATACAATCTTTGCATCACCTACAATAGGCAAGTCTACAGCAACATTCTTACCAATCTCTGCTGGATCAATGTCAATGTGGATAACCTTAGCGTTAGGTATGAACTCTTCCAGTTTACCGGTAGTTCTGTCAGAGAATCTGCAACCAATTGCAAGAAGGCAATCTGTTTTATTGATATTTTGGTTAGCCACTTGCTTTCCATGCATACCCAACATTCCCATGGACAAGTCATCCTTCTCATCAACAATGCCTTTACCCATTAATGTGGTTGCTATAGGAGCATTGATCAATTCAGCAAGTTTCTTGACTTCCTCATCAGCACCTGATAATATGGTACCTCCACCTGCTAAAATGAATGGCTTATCTGCTTCAAGAAGCATTTTAGCAGCTTTTGCAATTTGTTTAGAATTACCTTTCACAGTAGGTTTATAACCAGGAGTTGGAATTGTTCCCAATACGTAATCATCCAATTCTTGCTCTTGCACTTCCTTAGGAACATCGATTAATACAGGTCCGCATCTGCCAGTTGAAGCTATTTCAAAACTGGTATTGATGATGCTTGGAATATCGTTTGCGTCTTTTGGCTGATAGGAATGTTTAGTGATAGGCATTGTAATACCCATGATGTCTACTTCCTGGAATGCATCATTACCGATTAAATTACTTACAACCTGTCCAGTAATTGCAATAAGTGGAGATGAATCCATATATGCATTTGCAATACCAGTGACCAAATTGGTTGCACCCGGCCCGGAAGTAGCTAAACAGACCCCAACTTTACCAGAAGCTCTTGCATAACCTTCTGCAGCATGTGCTGCACATTGTTCATGTCTAACAAGTATATGCCTTAAGTCTGAATCATATAGCATGTCATAAAATGGAATTACGGTACCTCCAGGGTAACCGAAAATGGTGTCAACACCTTTATCCATTAAAGCTTTAATAATAGCGTCTCCGCCTCTCATTTTCAACCATCCTTTTCATTTAATAAATTCAATAATCATGATTTTAATTTTCGAAAATCCTGTTTTGAAAAAACAAGAAATTTTCATCAAATTTTATTCAACAATTTGTAATATAATAATATATATCCTAAGATAGATATAAATATTAACATATCTTTTTTAAAAAATATATACTAATAAAAACATAAATCATAATAATAAAGATTTTTTAAAATAGATTTTTAAAAATTTTTTATTTGATAAAGACTTTATTTAAAAAAAATTTTATTTGATAAGATTTTATTTGAAAAATATTTATTGATAAAGAATTAAACTAAAAACTCTTTAATGGAGATTAAAAATGAAAGTATTAGTTGTTGGAACCGGTGCAAGAGAACATGCAATCTGTGATGCATTGATAAAAGATGATGTAGAATTATATGCTTACATGAGCAAGAACAATCCTGGAATCAGTAAAATATCCACTTTTAAGAAAGGAGATGAAGGAGAAGTTGATGAAGTGGCTAAATTCGCAAAGGAAAATGGAATCGAATTGGCTGTAATCGGACCTGAAGCTCCTCTTGGAAAAGGAATTGTAAATGCTCTTGAAGCGGTTGGAGTCCCTTGTGTTGGACCAGCACAAGAATCTGCAAGAATTGAAACTGACAAATCATTTATGAGAAACCTCTTTGAAAAATACCAAATCAAAGGATCATTGACCTACAAGGTATTTGATAACTATGAAGACATCAGTGCTTTCCTTGATGAATATGAAAAGGACGTCGTAGTGAAACCTGTAGGATTGACTGGTGGTAAAGGTGTAAAAATCGTAGGTGACCACCTTAAAGATAATCAAGATGCAAAAGCTTATGCAAAGGAAGTTATGGATAATGCAATGGGCGGATTTGCACAAGTAATCATTGAAGAGAAAGTTGTTGGAGAGGAATTCACCATCCAAGCATTCTGTGATGGAGAAAACTTAGCTCCAATGCCTGCAGCTCAAGACCACCCTCATGCTTTTGAAAATGACCAAGGATTGATCACTGGTGGAATGGGTTCATACTCTGATGTTGGAGGATTGTTGCCATTCATGACTCAAGAGGATTATGATGAAGCTGTTGACATCATGAAAGAGACCTTAAAGGCAATAGCTAAGGAAACCACTCCTTACAAAGGAATTCTTTACGGTCAATTCATGTTATCAAATGAAGGCCCTAAATTAATTGAATACAACGCAAGATTCGGTGACCCTGAAGCAATGAACGTTCTTCCACTTTTAAAAACTTCAATGCTTGACATCTGTAAGGACATCGTTGCAGGAAATCTCAGCGAAGTTGAATTTGAAGACTTGGCTTCTGTGTGCAAATACATAGTACCTGACGGATATCCAGACACTCCTCATGCAGGAGAGCTCATTGAAGTGGATGAGGAAGCTATTGAAGCGCTCGGTGCAAAAGTCTTCTATGCAGCTGTAAGCCAAGAGGAAGATGGAATCCATCTTTCAGGTTCAAGAGCTTTAGGAATTGTTGCTCAAGGAGAAACCATTGCTGAAGCTGAAAAAATAGCTGAAGAAGCTTGTAATATAGTTAAAGGAAATGTTTACCATAGAAGAGACGTTGGAACTGCAGCTTTAATCCAAAAACGTATCGATCATATGGAAGCAATCAGAAACGAATAAGCTTTTAATCTGTTTTAGATTGATAGCTAAAGGTTAATTAGTTATTCACTAACTAATTAACAACTAATACTTAGATATAACTTTAGATTATAAATATTTAAAACAATTAATTCGGTGATTTTATGTCTAAATCAGCAAAGTCTATAAATGCAACCTTGAAAAAGGTAAAGAAATTAGAAAGACAAGGAAAATACCAAAAGGCATTGAAGCTTTGTGATGAATATTTAGACAGCACTATCGCTGAACCCCTGATTTTATTGAAAATAGATCTCCTTGTTGAATATTACAATAACGATGATTTTGTAGGATTGATAAATGAATACAAAATCAAGTTAACTCATTTTTTAGAAGAAGGCCAAGAGATAGAGCTTTTGAAAATCTACAATACACTAGACAATTATCTTGAACTCAAAACCCAAAACTTGGCAAATGAAGGCATCGTAAAATCTTATCTTGCTGGGGGATTGTTGATTGATAATCTGGAAACCATTTTGGTCTTGAATGAAATGGTCAAGGACAATTATGAAAGCATAAAGAATGATGATGAGTTCATTGAAAACAAGGTTCCTCAAGAGCTTAAGAACTTTGTTGAAAATGTTTCAAAAACATCCTATCAATACTTAGAACTCATTTTAGAAAATCCTAAAGAGCAAATATCAAGTTCCAATTTCAATCTTGAAGCGATTAGAGATAAGTTAAGGCAATTCCTCGAACCTAAAAAAGAAGATTCCGAACCAGTTGAATCAAGTGAAGAAACCCTTGATGATCCATTGGTGGAGATTGAAGAGGATGAAGAAATTCAAGATGAAATGTCTGAATTTGAAGAAAAAAGTGTAGTTACTTTAGGAGAAATAATCAATCCTATAGAAAATGAGGATGAGGACATACTTGAAACAGAAGATAGGACTGAATTTGCAAAAGAATACAGCATTGAAGAGGAAATCCAAGGCCTTAAGGAAATCATTTCATATTTGAATGACAAGAATCAGTTCAAGAAAGCATTGATATATCAAAGAAGACTTGTTAAATTGGCAAGAGAGGAAAACATAAAGCCTCATCGTGAAACTGATTTGAAACAAAGAACACTTTCTGACTTTTAGGACTAGTTGGAAATTCTTTTATCTATTTTTAATGATTATGCTCATTTTAATTTATCATTTTTAATTTTTAACCCTATTTTTAAACTATTTCTTAAGCTATTTTTTAGTTCTTTTAAAAAAAATATGTACTTTAAAGTGATAAGTTTTAATATTATTAAAAATAAATATTTATTTTTATTAAACTGAAATTTATATATAAAGTATAAGAATTATTTAATTTTTAATAAATTTTTAAGATTTGAATGAATTTTATGAAGGAGTCTAAATGAGAAGTCTATTATCAGTAAGTGATATTGAAGATGAAGTCACTAGAATCTTAGATATTGCAAGTGACTTCAAAGCAGGAAAAATGGAGGAAAAACCTCTAAAAGATCAAAAGTTAGCAATGATTTTCCAAAAATCATCTACAAGAACAAGAGTTTCCTTTGAAGTTGGAATGTATGAGTTAGGCGGAACCGCATTGTTCCTATCCACTAACGATATCCAATTGGGAAGAGGGGAACCTATCAAGGATACTGCAAAAGTCTTATCCAGATTCGTTGATGCAATCATGATCAGGGCTATTGAACACGATGATGTCATCGAGCTTAGGGATGAGGCAGATGTTCCTATCATTAATGGGTTGACCAATCTTGAACACCCTTGCCAAGCTTTGGCAGACATGTTGACTGTCAAGGAACACAAAGGCGGATTTGACGGTAAATTCGTTTACGTAGGTGACGGAAACAACGTATGCAACTCACTTTTATTAATCTGTGGATGCTTAGGAATGGACATGGCTGTCGCTTGTCCAGACGAATACAAGCCAAATGCAGAAATTGTAGCTAAAGCAGAAGAATATGCAAAAGCAAACAATTCCACAATCACAATCACAAGTGATGTGAAAGCTGCTGTTAGCGGCGCAGATGTTATCTATACTGACGTTTGGGTAAGTATGGGTGATGAAGCTGAAGCTGAAAAAAGAAGAGCTGACTTTAAGGAATATCAAGTAAATCAGGAACTTATCGATTTAGCAGATGATGACGTGATCTTCATGCACTGCTTGCCTGCAATAAGAAGAGAAGAGGTAAGCGCTGAAGTTATTGACGGCCCTCACTCTGTAGTGTATGACCAAGCTGAAAACAGAATGCATGCACAAAAAGGAGTATTGTACTACTTCTTGAAAGAATTGCAAAACCAATAATCAATCTGATTTAAAATGATATAATCTATGCTGATTAGACAATTTGACGACTCCATAATCATTTAAAAAATATCTGATTTAGAGAATTTGAAGATTCCAATATCATTTAAAAAATTTTCAAAAAACAATTTAATTATAGTATTTAGGGAAAGGGTGGAAACATGGACTTTAATGACCCTGCATTAGAACACTTAGTAAACAAAATTACAATTGCACTCCAAGAAAACAATAGGGAAGAGGCAGCAAGATACATGGATATCATCATTGAAGAGTATCCTGAAGTGGCAAACATATTAATGAACTCTATAGAATTCCAAACATTGATGGCTGAAAATGAGGAAATATCTGAAAACGAATCTCATGCATTAAGTGACGAAGACATCATCAAGCCTGGAAACAGCATGGAAATCGATGAGCAAAGAGTCATTGATGACATGAACGCAATGTTGGATATTGAACCTACCACTGCTCAGGAATTCATTCAAAAAGGAACTGTCTTGACTATTACCGAGCAATTTGAAGATGCTTTAGACTGTTTCAATAATGCATTGGAATTAGATCCAAATAACCTTTCTGCATTAATTTCAAAAGGAAACACTTACGAACTTATGGAAAATTACGAAGAGGCTTCCAAGGTTTATGACATTGTTATGGATGTGGAAGTAAGTGGAATTTACGATTTAATGAGTAAAGGATACGTCCTTGAAAATCATCAAAGATTTGATGACGCTTTAAAAACCTATAATAAGGCTCTCAAATCTGACAAAAACAATTCAAACATTCTATTTTTAAAAGGAAGCTGTTTAATCAAGCTTCAAAAGTATAAGGAAGCTGTTCAAACCTTAGATGAATGCATTGAAAGATACAGCGACAACCCATACGAAACAATTTTCGAATTGGAAAATGCATACCACAACAAAGGTGTTGCATTGCATGCCTTAGAGGAAGATGACGAAGCTCTTGAAGCATTCTCTCTTGCACTTGGAATCAATCCAAACTATCACTACTCCTATTATGAGATTGGAATAATCCAAGAGGACAGGGAGAAATATGAAAGCGCTTTGAAAAACTATGAAAAATTCCTTGAATTCGACAACACTGACTCTGAAGTAGTGGAAGCTAAAGAAAGAGTAGAGAAATTGATATAATATTATCAAATTTTTGGCAAAATTATATTTTAAATATGGGTGGTAATGTGAGTTTTTTGAAAAATAAGCCAAGCCAAATGGAATTATATCCAATAATTACTGCATTGTTTTGCGGATGCCTTATAATTTCAAACATTCTTGCTTCAAAAACATTTTCATTATACGATATAATATTGCCATGCGGTGTAGTCATATTCCCACTCGTATATATTGTAGGAGATGTGCTAACTGAAATCTATGGATTCACACTTGCAAAAAGAACCATTTATTTAGGTTTTATAATAAATTTAATAGCTGTCATAGCATATCAGATAGCCATATTCTTACCTGGAACAGATCTTGCAACTTCAAATGCATTCAGCATTATTTTAGGAAGCACTCCAAGAATATTGATTGCAAGTTTAATATCATACCTTGTAGGGTCTTATGTAAACGCTTATTTTATGAAAATACTAAAGGAAAGATACACAGATTACCTATTTGCAAGATGCTCAATAAGCACATTGTTTGGTGAAGGATTGGATGCAATAATCTTCATTACAATTGCATTTGCAGGATTAATGCCTAATGAGGTTTTGATTACAATGATAATCTGTCAAGGTGCATTCAAGATAATTTATGAAATCATTGTATACCCAATAACCAGAACTGTAATCAATTGGATAAAGTCACTTGATGATACACCATTTGCAAAAATAGCTTAAAAAAACCCAACATCATCATTAAAAATAATAAAAAATATAAAAAATTAAATCTATTTTTGAAAATTAATAAAAAAAGTAGTTGAAGAGCATATCACTCCCAACTATAGGAAAAAATTTTGGTCAAGGTTTTGCAGGCCGAAGGCCTGGAAAAGCTTGGCGGAAAGGCGTGGCTACATTAACTCAGGAGCACTAACTCCTAAAATGTCCAATGCATTTCTTAAGGTGATTCTAGCCTTTTCAACTAAAATCAATCTTGCGCTTTCCACCTCAGAACCTATTACCTGTTCTGATTTGTAGAATCTGTTGAATGCACCAGCTAAGTCTTGACAGTATTGAGCAATTGGATGAACTCTTTTTATATTAGCTGAATCTTCAATCAAGCTTGGGAATTTAGCAATCAATTTTACCAATTCTTTCTCATTGTCATCCAATGACCAATTCTCTTCAGCTTGAAGACTTGCTAAGTCAATGCCTTTTTCTTCTTGGGCTTTTCTAAGTAATTTACAAGCTCTTGCATGAGCGTATTGAATTGAAGCGCAACCTCTTTCAAAGCTTAAGGCTTCATCCCATTTGAAAGTGATGTGTTTTTCAGGGGATAACCTTGCAATGTAATATCTGATTGCACCGATACCAATCTCTTCAGCAATCTCATCAATGGTTTCCTCATCGAGATCAGGTCTTCTTGAGACAATTTCTTCCTTAGCTCTCTTTACAGCCTCATCCATCAATTCGTCTACAGATATGAATACTCCTCTTCTGGTGGACATGGACCCTTCAGGCAAGGTGATGAACTCATAGAAGATAACTTCCATCTTGTCACTGTTAGGTTCAATCTCTTCGAGAATTTCAAGGGCAAGTTCCACTTGTCTTGCAGCCAATTTATGGTCAGAACCGAAGATGTCCAATACCTTATCGCATTTCTTGCATTTGTAAATGTGATATGCAATGTCTCTTGTAGAATATAAGCTTGTTCCATCAGCTCTTCTTAAGACAAGATGCTTGTCAATGCCATATTCAGTCAAGTCAAGGTATAATACATCCTCTTTTCTTGCATAACCGATTTCATACAATTCATTGGTGATCTTGTCAACAATGCCTGTCCTTACGAATTGTCCTTCCCAAACAAATGCATCATGCTTTACATTCATTCTCTTCAAGGTTTCCTTTACACCTTCAAGACAGCTGTTCACTGCATACTCGAACTTTTCGTCAAGTTCAGATGGTCCACCTTCATATTTTCTGATGGTTGCATCTACTCCATCACCTAAGGAATCATCCTCTTTGAGCATTTGATTGACTTTAAAGTATAATTCTCCAACTTTATGGTCGATTTTTTCAGATGGCTGGTCTTCAAGTTTCAATCCTAACTCTTCCATACCGAAAACAATCATAGCCAATTGCCTTCCCATATCGTTTACATAGTATTGGGTATCAACTTCTCTACCTGCAGTGGTTAAAAGTCTTCTTAAGGAATCTCCTAAAACAGAGTTCCTGATGTGACCAATATGCAATGGCCCATTAGGGTTAGCTGAAGTGTGTTCCAAAATGATCTTTTCATCAACTTTTGGAAGTGCACCGTAATCCTCATCTACAGAATCCAACAATTGCTTAGCAAAGATATCATGATTGATGAAGAAGTTAACATAAGGTCCTGTCGCTTCAACCTTTTCAAATATTTCAGGAAGTTCGATTTTTTCTACAACTTCAGGAGCGATTAAATTTGGAGCCTTTCTTAAATGCTTAGCCAATTGGAATGAAACAGTGCTGGCTAAATCACCTAATTCAGGATTAGGTGGAAACTCCAATTTAATTTCATCTTCAAAATCACAGTCAAATTGATCAACTGCTTTTTTTAAAGCTTCTTGAGCTTCAGATTTTATTTTAAAGTACATATAAACACCGATAAATATAAGTTTTTTAATTAACTGAAAATGGATCTTATCAAAACATTATAAAATAGCTTTCAAGATAGACAAAAACCAAATCCATTTTCTATAAAAAAATTATTATTAAAATAATAAAAATAACGATTAATTAAAATTGATTTAAGATATTAAACTATTAGTTAAAATTATCATGTAATCAATATAATTAATCATAAAACATTAAAGTCCTCTTATCCATATGGATATGTATCCTATTTTAGGAATAATCAAAGGTTGTCCATTAAAAGTTAAAACTCTAGAGGTAATTTGACCTTCAGTTACCCAATAAGGATCGGCAACATCATTATTATCCCCTTTGATCTTATAGACCGTAGTGCTGTTGATTTGACCTTTTTCAATCACTCTATGGATAACCGGGCCATTATGCCAAGCTGCATTGTAGACCACAATGTCTCCAACTTCAACTTCAGCTGGATTGAACTCCTGGAATCCAAGAATATTTGCTTTTTCAAGCACTACAATATCTCCTCTATACATAACAGGTTCCATACTGCCGGAAACAACAACATTCAAGTGCTGTGCAGCAATAAGAACAATAATGATAAGGACAATGTAAACTGCTATTTCTTTTAAATCTATATTCAAAATAACACCTTTTCATGTTTTTTAATCATTAAGTAATTATAAAAATTAAAAATTTCTTTCATTTAAAATTTTTAATACTATTATAATATGAATAGTATATAATCTAAAATATTTAAATTTATTTAAAAATAGGATAAAAAATTTCTACCAGACGAGTAGGATAAATTTTGAAAATTAAAAAAAAGAAAAATAATGAAGCTATCTTAAAATAGCTCCTTCATCTGCAGAGGAAACTGAACGTCTGTAGATGTTTAACCATCCTTTGACCTTTTTCTCAGGTAAATCTGCATTTGCAATTCTTTCCTTGATTTCCTCATCAGACAATTCAACATTCAAGTTACCGTTTGTGATGTCGATTTCAATTATGTCTCCATCTTTGAGTGCTGCAATTGGTCCGCCACTCATCGCTTCAGGAGAGACATGCCCTATGCAAGGGCCTCTTGTACCGCCTGAGAAACGGCCGTCTGTAATGAGACCTACATTCTTGATGCCCATTCCCATGATTGCTGAAGTTGGGTTTAGCATCTCTCTCATTCCAGGGCCTCCTTTTGGTCCTTCACATCTGATTACAAGAATGTCCCCTTCCTTAAGCTCATGATTGAAAATGGCTTCAACAGCATCCTCTTCACTATTATAGACTTTAGCAGGGCCTTTTAGCTGCATCATGTCTTCAGGTACAGCTGCAGATTTTACAATTGAACCGTTTGGAGCAAGATTTCCTTTAAGTACAGTAAGTCCTCCAGCTTCGTGAATAGGATCATCAAGTGTGTGAATGACTCCATTTCCACTGACTTTTGCATCTTTCAAGTTCTCTTCCAAGGTCTTGCCGGTACAGGTCATGACACTTGTGTCAAGTTTTGATTCTATTGTCTTAAGAACAGCTGGAATACCACCATCTGCATGCAAATCTGCCATGGTGTCTTCACCTGCAGGGGATAAGAGTGCAATATGAGCTACCTTGTCACTGATTTCATCAAATAAGTCCAAGTCTGCATGAACTCCCTTCTCTTCAAGTTCATATGCAATAGCTGGAATATGAAGTGCAGTGTTACTTGATCCACCAAGAGCCATGTCCATTGCAATAGCATTCTCAAATGCTGCTTGGGTCATGATATCAGATGGCTTCAAGTCCTCTTTTACCATTTCCACAATTCTTTTACCGCTAGCTACAGCCAATTCCTTTTTCTTATCACTTAATGCAAGAGCTGTAGCGCAAGTAGGCAAACTCATACCAAGAGTTTCAGTGATACATGCCATAGTGTTTGCAGTAAATAATCCAGAACAGCTTCCCGCTCCAGGACAAGCACAGCATTCCATTTCATATAATTCATCTTCAGTGATTTTTCCTGAAGACAATTCACCTACAGCTTCAAATACAGTAATCAAATCTGCATTTTTGCCTTTGTAATTACCAGGTTCCATTGGTCCGCCTGTTACAAAGATGGATGGAAGATCCAATCTTGCAGCTGCCATAAGCATTCCAGGAACAACCTTATCACAGCTTGGAATCATTACAAGACCGTCAAAGCAATGACCCATGGTCATGCTTTCTACAGTGCTTACTACAATTTCACGTGAAGCAAGGGAATATTTCATACCCTCGTGGTTCATTGCAATACCATCACAGATAGCCATGGTATCAAATTCGAATGGAATTCCTCCAGCTGCCCTGATACCTTCCTTGACATAGTCCACCAATTCCCTTAAGTGAATATGTCCAGGTACAATATCTGTGTAACTGTTTGCAATACCAATGAATGGTTTGTCAAAATCATCATCCTTCAATCCACAAGCACGTAAAAGAGATCTGTGTGGTGCTCTCTGTACTCCTGCCTTTACTTTATCACTGTTCATAATATCATCCAAAATAAAAATATAATTATAAATTTAAATTTACATTCTCTTTTTTTGCTAACTTATTATTTGTCAATACTTATTTAATTAATTAACTTATTATATCCACTTCATCATTGCTTCTAAATTCCTTATCAAAGGTAACAATACCATCCAATTCGAATAATTTTGCAATTTCAATGATAGAAGCATCAGTAAACCCAAGTTTTTGACTATTGTCATCATTCATCTTATTGTATCTGGCCATCACTCTATCATTAAAGTCAAAGCAGTCATATTCATTGATTATGGTAAAATTATCTTTCAATAACCTATAGGATTTCATGGCTCCTTCCGGATTTGACTTTTGACCTATGATAGTGACAACCTCATCCACTATGTGATTAGTTATGAAAAGTTCATTATCAAATATATTTTCATTGTCTTCCAAAAGTATGGCTCTCTCATGTGTTTCATCAGACTTCAAGATATAAGCCACAATAAAATTTGTATCAAATAAAATTTTCATTCATAAAGCTCCTTTTCCAATTCTACAGAATTAGTTTTATATCCTAAATCGATAGAGCCTCTCATTTCTTTAAAACTCACTTTCTTTCTAAAATTTAAAGTTACTTTGCCATCATCATCTAAGATCCACTCAATAATATCATCTGGACCAATATTGCATTCTTTGCGTATTTTAGATGGGATAGCTGTTTGATTGTTCTTATAGATTTTTGTATCTGCATAAATCATGATATCACCAAACACAATCAATATTAGTTTTTATTCTCTTTATATATGACTATTAAAATATATATTGACAGTTATATTTAAAATTAACTTTCAAATTAAAAAACACCTATTTTTTTAGTTATAAAAATTCTTTAAAAAGAGAGATATTAAATATAAAACTAAATAAAATTAAATTTTTTATAAAAAGGAATTTAAATTTTCTATTATATAAGTATTAAAGAAAATATAGAAGTCATTTTGCAAAATAAAAGCAATATTATAATCTAATTGTAAAATTTAAAAAAGATAGTAAAAAAAGAGAAAAGCTGATTAAATCTAATCTGATTTAATCAAAAAGATAGTAAAAAAAGAGAAAAGCCGATTAAATCTAATCTGATTTAATCATTGTTAAAACCATTTTATATGGTCCATTGACTGCTTGCAATGCATGTGGAACATTTGCAGGCATGATGAGGAATTCCCCTTTCTTGACTGTGTGAGGTTCACCAGCCAATGTGATTTCCGCTTCACCATCGATTATTTGAACCATAGCATCAAAAGGAGCACTATGTTCACTTAATCCTTGTCCCTTGTCAAATGCAAATACAGTTACAGTACCAAGTTCCTTTTTGATTACTTCCATGCTCACAACAGAGCCTTCCTGATATTCAATC
>Ga0129307_1001772_pt1 | contig 20733 bp, 18 predicted proteins | sample P1105metagenome_FD_94437 | JGI IMG/M metagenome (GOLD analysis project Ga0129307, IMG submission 94437) | Capybara group fecal microbial communities from Wisconsin, USA - P1105 metagenome | ecosystem: Host-associated > Mammals > Digestive system > Large intestine > Fecal | place: USA: Wisconsin... | reverse complement strand
TCCTTTCAGCAGATAGTGATCGTACTTCTCAGCCTACCATAGCGCTCCTTTATGCAAAAGTCATTGCAATCATATCCCTCGATTTCATACGCTTTGTCTCATATTCACTTTTTCAATGTACCTTCTTTCTGATATTACAATACCACCTTGAAAGTCCCAAAAAACTCCCTCGATCGCATCTTCACAAATCCCAAGTTGCGCGGGCTGCGCCAGGGACGTATGATGAAAGAGTAAAGGGGGATACCACTATGAAGAATACATTCATTTCACTTTGCTGCCTCGCGGCAGTGCTCATCATGACGCTGGCATTTGCTGCAGGCTGCGGCAAGCAGGAGGCGGGCGTCGCCATCGACCTTGGCTCGTCCGACATCTACGACGAGCAGGTCCGCCAGGAAGCCATCGAGGTCATCCGCGACGAGATCGCGCACTGGGACGGCGTGGAGCTCCACAAAGTCACCTACATGGGCGATGAATGCGCCAGCGCCGACAACCTCGCCTGGATGAACGACATCGGCAAGGCGAACAACATGCCCGAGTTCGTGGAAGTCATCGGCTTCAGAACGGACTACCACACACCCAAAGATGCCGAGACGGCTGGTGCCTGGGAGCCCGACACCGAGATGACCGACTGGGAATTCTGGCTGGCGCGGCCTGAAGGCGGCGACTGGCAGATCGTGACCAACGGGTATTGATCTGAGCGATGATAGAATTAGCAACCAGTCCCTTGTTCCTTTCCGGTTGTTTTATTACAATATAAAAAATAGTTGTATTTTTTTTATAATGTGGAATGAGGTGCGACGATGGATTTTTTTGAACAATGTAGTAAAATGATGCCTTCCTTGTCGAATACTGAACAGACTATTGCTCGCTATATTATGACGAACCTGTCTGATGTCAAGAAGATGTCAACTCGCAATCTTGCCAGCAGTTGTTACGTATCAGCCGCAACGGTTTATCGTTTTGTAAAGCACCTCGGTTATGATGGTTATAATAGTTTTATTATCTCTTTAAAAGAACAGTCTTCTGCTTCAACCGCTGTCCAGATCCCGAAGATCCTTAAAAATGATTCTTATCGAGATAATTATTTGAATAATCTTGTTGAAGCTGTTCAAATTGTAACAGATGATAAAGCGAAGCGATTCCTGGAACTGATGAATCGCCACCCTCGGTTTTTCATTCTCGCGGATGGTCTTAGCAAACCAGTTGCACAGTATATCCATTATGTGCTGAACGCGGCTTCTTTTGATGCGAGATTGCTCACTGATGATTATGAATATCGAAACATGTGCAGAATTCTAACGGATGAAGATGCGATTTTCGTTCTTTCCTATCCGGGCAACAATGCAACCCTTATTCATGTTCTTGAACAAGCAAAAGCTGCTGCTAATCCAACAGTTATGACGATCACCAGATCCGACAACAACGGGATCTATAATCTCAGCGATTTGAACTTCTACATTTTTGCTGACGAGATCACGCTGAACAGCGAAGACATTACAACACGCGGAGCAATGATAGCAATTTTTGAAACGATGTTTTACCGGTATCTGGCTGCACAAAACCAGTAATGCATGTCTCTGCAAGAATTATTACATAAAAATGAAAGGATGGCGCTTGCCATCCTTTCATTTGTCATCAGATTGCTCCTCTTTTTCTGACTTCATCCCACAGATACTCAAAAGCCTTAGTCGCTCTTTCCTTCAAGCTTTCCTCCGCTCCAAGTGGGACGCCATCCTTACAGATGGTTTTACCCCTGCGGATAACATGTGTAATATCACTCGCATCGGCTGCATACACAATCTCTGCAACCGGCATTGTAAATGGAATATGCTGTGGTTTACTAACATCAATAATCACGAGATCTGCCATAAACCCTTCTTCCACTTGTCCGGTATTAATACCCAGCATCTTCCCCGGTCCCACAGTAGAAGCGTAGAATGCATCATGCGCCGCCATCTGATGACGCAATCCACTTTCCACTTTTCCGCTCAATGTAAGAGCGTACATTTCTTTCATCATATTTGGGCTGCAGCGGCCGGATCCGCACATCGTTGTCACATCATCAATCAGGAAGCCAATGAATGGCGTAATCCTCGCGTCCAACAGACTCTGCTGAGCAGCTATGACAGCATTCGTTTCAGCCTGACGTATTTGCTGCCGTTCTTCATGATCAGATAGAAGATTCCCTGCCAGTATCGCATGACTGCCACAGATGCCCTGGTTTATCATCACTGCTGCAGGAGTCGTATGATATCTCTCTTCGCAAAACGTCCGTTCTCTCTTTGTCACGTTGATCTGCCCCATCATGAAAGTGTCCATTTCACAAGCAAGATCCGCTGCCTTTTTCATGAGTGACAAATCTGTCGTCTCGACTGAACCAACGCCAACACCGACACACTGATCTGTTTTTTGCTGCGCCTCGATCATTTTCTTTAAACGCGAGACCTTTGCCGCTTCATCCGTTTTCTGTAAACAATCCGTGTAATTCCCCCACGCATCTACTTCGGGGTATCGACCAGTATTGCAAATCATCGGAAAAGCAATCGTACGCAAATCATACTTTTTACAAAGCGCTAAATAAATCGGCAGTTCTCTCTCTGTGCAGTATTCAAGAGTCATCGTCGTGCCGCTGCGCACTGCTTCATACACCGACAACTCAAGAATCGCAGAAAGTGCTTCATCAGACAGAACATCTAACGCAATGTTCACAATCGGATAGGCGCGTGCATATAATGGTGTGTCATCAAAGCGACTGTAGTTCCAGTCTTCTGCGATTACACGTGCCACACGTGATAAAAGACTCTGTGACCAACAGTTTGTCATTCCGGGGAACACCAGTTTTCCGGTTCCGTCAATGACTTCTGCCCCTTCGGGCACTGGAATGCCGTAATCAATTTTCTCAATGATGCCATCACGGATAAGGATATCCACATCTTGCAAAAAATTGACTGCGTTGTAGCCATCGTTGAAGAAGGTGGCTTTTGTTGTATTCTGGATAAGGAGCGTCTTCATTTGAGAGTGCCCTCCAATTCATCAAAGTATTCATTCACGATTTGAAGATCTTGTCTGAGTTCCCGCAGACCAGCATAACCAATATTGTAAACATCAATGCTGTCATGATAATCCATGACCCAACGAAGCGCCCCGCGAATATCATCTAACAAATCGCCGCGGGCAAGGGTCTTTATCACATATGTGCTCAACCCGTATTTATTATGCGCTTTATCAAGTGCAGCTGCCATCTGGTCGATCGTACCTTCATCCAGCCAGAACCCTTTTCTGTTGAAAATAGTACATAGAATCTCGATTCCTTCCACTTCAGATGCAGCATGTGCAACAGACGGATAGTGCGTGGACAAACCAACGTGCCTGATAAGACCTTGCTCTTTCATCTCACGCAATGCCTTCAGCGCAGGCATCTTGTATTTCAGCCGGCCTTTCTCCACGCCATGCATAAGACAAAAGTCAATATACGGCGTATGCAGATCGTGCAAGATCTTATGTACACTTTCGTATGCTTCATCATATGTATCTGCATACGTTTTGCTTGTCACTTTTATCATTTCCCGCGGCAGCATTGAAAGCCCCGCAGCGACCGCCGGCTGTGAGCCGTAGCAGTTATCTGTATCCCAAAAGACCACGTTATGCAATACTGCTGCATCCCGCAGTATTTTTCCGGAGAAAGATGGTAAATACTGATTTATGTGCTCTGTGCCAAATGCGATCTGGGAAACATCTTCTCCAGCAAGCTTCACTGTTCTTGCTCTAAGTTGTTTCATAAGCTCATCCTCCTACAGTATCTTCCGTGCCGGATATGTTGTCTGCTCAGTATTGTAATAACTATACTCTAACCCTTTGACAGTGCCTTCTTCACTCCGGAGAAACTGAATGATCCCGCAATAGTTCTTCCAAATAAACTTATCTTCTCCGATTTGAAACAGTTCACTTTTCGCAACCGGGGCATGCTCTGCAATCGTTGAACCGGCATCCGGTTTGCCGTCAGGGCCATTCAAACAGTGGGAATAAAGTCTCCCGTTTTCACTCAGAATCGTCAGGCAGTCTTTAACATCGCCTGGAAACCATGAATGTTCAAGCGAATAAATCCCTTCATATTCCGAGAGAGCAGATTCATCAGGATCTATGATTGCGGATTCATATGGCTGGTTCACCATCGTGTCTTCTGATAGGTGTTCGTTTGTGAACGCAATCATGTCATAAGAATCCGCCAGCACAGCCGTTGTGAAATTTGTACTCAGCCGATCTTTCAATGGGGCTTTCATAAACGATATGGCCTCAGGCTGTGTAAGACTGTGTAGATCGATCAAATAGTCGCTGTCTTCCGCCTTGCCAAGAGCATCCTGCAAGCAATCTTCCGGGCAGGTGTCATCAGGCCTGAGATTATACTTACTCATACAAGCAAGTGATATGATCTTCTGATCAGGCAGCAGAAAGGCCAAATGTGCGCCAGCGCTTATATATCCACCAACGCGCAGCTCTTTTCTGGCGTGTTCATTATGAGAATGGAACAGAATCCCTCCTCGTTCTCCTTCTTTTTCGAGGATCCATTTCAAATTGTCTGCCATGCAGCCATCCCGAATCGTATCCGTTGCAGTGAACGATCCTGTTCTTGCGAAAGTATCGAACCACATAATGGTCCGTTCCAGATTGACAGCCGCCTGCAAAGCAAACGCCCAGGACTCTTTCCCTGTCTTTGCCGCATACGACGGGCCTTCTGAGCGGAGCCGCTCCGTTATCCGAGCAGCCTGCGCCGCGAGATGGTCCCGTTGATCCGCCGTCAGTTCTACATAGCGAAAAATCGTATACGCTTCACTTTCGCGAAGGTCTTCTTCAAAACCCGCAACAAACGCAGGATCTACTTTTGACAGATACGCAAGCAACAGTTTCATCGTATTGTACGGCCCTTCACATGCGATATCTGCTCCGTAAAAATGAATCCTCTTTTCCGGCTGCGACATATTATACGCTCTCATCCATAACACGAGATCCCGAATCGATTCCCAGCCGCAAAACATTTCGCAGATCCCCGCATTGAGCGCCTCCGTTAATTCTATGTTTTCACCTTGCACAAAACGGTCGATGATAGCAGCTGCGGCGAACGGTGTTTCATAAACAAAGGTTGTAAACCCCTCGTTTTCTGCTAAATAAGCAAATAACCGGTTTGCAAATACATTGAATTGTTTTGTGTAATGTTGGCTTTCCCCAACCAAAACCATATCTGCTCCCCGCAGCCCCTTCGCAATAGCAGCAAGTGCATCCTCTGCAGGGTCTGTCATAGTACCGATCAGGATCCTTTTCTTTGCCACCTCATCAATAAAGGCCTTCTTTTTTGTCGTCATTGTATTATACTTCCCTTTTTACCACTGATTACTGCGCAACATAACCACCGTCGACCATCAGATGCGTCCCCGTGATGAAATCCGCTTTCTCACTGGCGAGAAACAGGACTGCATTTGCAATATCGATCGGCTGTCCCAATCTGCCAAGCGGATAAGTTGCAACGAGCTCAGCGCATTCTTTTTCATATTCTCCATGCCTGCTCATATCTCTGATGAAAGCCGGTGTAACTGTGCCGGATGGACAAACAGCATTCACTCTGATATGGAATTCCGCCAGTTCAAGCGCCAGACTCTTAACGAACTGTAAGACGCCGCCTTTTGACGTATTGTAGGCAAGGCTTTCTACACAGCCAACAACACCGAGTTCGCTGGCTGTGCAGACGATAGCACCGGCGCTGCTCTTTTTTAAAAGCTCCAAAGCATATTTCGCACACAGGAAATATCCTTTCAGATTGACACTCATTACTTTATCCCAGTCTTCTACGGTTGTATCCCATAGTGTCTTGCTTAAGGAATATGCCGCATTATTATGAAGGACGTCAAGAACGCCATACTGTTCTTCCACAAAAGAGAACATTTTCTTGACCGCATCTTCATCGGTCACGTCAACTTCATAATACCGGATCCTGCCTTCTGAGAATTCTTCCAGACTGCGCCCGCGCTCTTTGTCCATATCTGCCACGATCACCTGTGCGCCGTTCTCCGCAAACAGTTTTGCCGTTGCCTCTCCAATTCCGCTGGCTCCTCCGGTTACCAGCACTACTTTCCCATTAAAGCTCATCCTTCCCTCCTTCTGCAGGCTGTTGCAATGTTATACAGTGTATGTTGCCTCCGCCATATGCAATCTCTTCTGTCTGTACACCCACGACTTTCCGATCCGGGAACATGGCGGCAATTTGGGAAAGTGCTAATGCATCATTATCATCTCCATATTGCGGTACAATTACGCCCCCATTAACAATCAGGAAGTTCGCATAAGATGCGATTGCTATGTCGCCATTTTGCCGAGGTGCACAACTCGCGCTTTGTTTAATCGTTTCCATACCTTTTAAATAGACCGGCTTCTTTGTCACACATAGTTTGTGTACTTTCAACCGCCTGCCTTTCGCATCTACCGTATTGCTGAGCTGATGATAAGCAGACTGCGACGCCTTATAAAACGGGTGCTTCTGGTCCTCGGTATAAATACACACAACCTCCCCCGGTTTAATAAAGCCAGCCACATCATCAATATGACCATTCGTTTCTTCCGGGTCAACACCGTCTCTGAGCCAGATCACTTTTTCCGCGTTCAGGAAATCACAAAGGTTCTGCTCAATTTCCTCTTTCGAGAGATGCGGATTGCGTCCTTTCGAAAGCAGACACATTTCTGTTGTTATGACGGTCCCTTGTCCATCTACGTGGAAAGAGCCGCCCTCTAAAACAAACCCTTCGGGCTGATAATAATCGACCTTTTCGATATCGCATACTTTTCGCGACACTTCAGCATCAAGATCCCAAGGGTAATACAGCCCGTCGACAAACCCGCCCCACGCATTGAAGCCCCAGCAGACTGCCCGGATAGAGCCGTCTTTCCCGCAAAGGAAAGACGGTCCCATATCTCTCATCCAGGCATCATTGGAAGGTAATTCAACAATTCGTACATCAGATGGAAGGAGCGATTTTGCGTTCTCGATCTCCGCATGCGAAACGCCGACCGTAACCGGTTCAAATGCAGCAATCGCTGTTGCAACGGCAGCATAGGCATGCTGGGCAGGCCTGGCATTGAGGCGCCAATTATCCGGCCTTTCCGGCCATAGCATCCAGCAACACGCATGTCGTTCGAATTCTCCAGGCATTCGATACCCGTCTGCTTTTGGTGTTCCTGAAAGCCTAGCCAAACCAGAACCTCCTATTAAAGCAGATCTGCAAATCCAGACTCATCGACCGGCAAACCTTTTTCTTTGTTGTCGATGGCTTCCAGAAGTGCATCCATCTTTTTACGTGTCATCGGATTCTTATAAAGGATGACACACCCGATCAATAATGTGATGCCGGTAATGAGGAAGAACGTCAACGAGATCCCGTTCAGCGCACTTGCACTCTGCTCCTCTGCTTCGGCATCAAATCCGAACAATTCGAGGAAAATACCAACGAGCCACATACCGATAGCACCGCCAATCTTGAAGAAGAAACCAATCAACGCAGTAAATACGCCGCCTTTTTCCTCCCCTGTCTTATAGTAATCGATTTTCGCTGCATCAAGTGCAAGATTCCATCCGTGCAGGAAAAATGCATTGCAAGTAAAACCAAGCAGGAACAGGCAAAGAATGACAGTCCAGTGTCTGGCTCCGATAAAATAGCAAAGAATCGACGCAACCGCATAAATTCCGAAGGCATACGCAATCTCTTTGGATTTTCCACCCAGTTTTCTGTCATATTTGCTTGAGATTGCTCCGAGTACAAAGGCGCCAATAATGCATGCGCCAGTATAAACGAAAATGTAAGCTGAGACCTTCGCATCAGAAAGGCCTAGGTTGTAAGTGCAGATATAAGTCATAGCAGGAATCGCTGCACCATTAAACCCCATATAGACGAACATGACACCGGGCATCGAGTATCTCATGCCTTTATTCGCGAACGCCTGCTTATATCCCTGCACAAAATGGAACTTTTCACCACCTTGCTCGGCAGCTTTTGGAATCACCTCGAGCCCGCGTGTTGCATTCCAGGAGATGAAATACGCCAGGAAAGTCATCAAAGCAAGGACAAGGATCATCATGAACCAGGCTTTACTGGCATCTCCGTACTTTTCTTCAAGCGTACCGGTGATCCAGGCAGGTAAAGATTCACCGAAGATCGATCCGAGCATCATGAAAACTGTCCAGGCTGTCCTGCATTTGGTCTTGTTGTCATAATTCGTATTAATAGCATCACCTAATGCGATGGTTGGCACATCCGTCCAGGTAAAGAAGAACCAGAACAGGATATTTAATACAATGAAGTAGATTGCCTTTGCCGATGGTGCCATGTCGAAGTTTGTAAACATGAGCACGAGGACAATCGACAACGGAATCATGCCACTGATCATGAACGGGCGGCGGCGTCCGAATTTTGACTTACAAGTATCTGACCAGTATCCAATCATCGGATCATTGATCGCATCCCAAAGGACAGCGATCATAGAAACCGACCCTGCTACTGCTGGCCGCACCCCCGCTACATTCGTCATGAAGAAAATGAAATACACATAAAACAGACCTGCCCCGATGGCATTGCCGACACCGGCAACACCATATCCGAGCATCGCTTTGCCAGAATACGGCTTGAGTGTTGGAGCGTTCATTTTTTTCTCCTTTCTTGATCGTTAGAATCACAACTTAATGAAGATTTCCTTCACATGAGCCCCCGTCAACCATAACGGTCGCCCCATTTATAAATCCTGCTCCAGGTGAACAGAGAAATGCAGCCACAGCCCCGATTTCCATTGGTGTCCCGATTTTATTGAGCCAGGCTGCCCGTCGGGTTTCCTCCAGAATCTGTTCGATCGACTTGCCGGTTTCACGGTTGATCATCGCCATCTCCTCGTCCCAGTTCTCTGTCCATGTGTTGCCCGGACAGATGACGTTAAACCGGATATTGTATTTACCATATTCAGCTGCAAAGTATTTTGTCAGTGCGACATTAGCGTGTTTTGTGCATACGTATGGCGCCATGCCCGGCAGTGCACCAACACCAACTCCGGATGAGATGTTTACTACGGTACCACCGCCTTGCTGTTTCATATACGGTATCGCACAGCGAGTCAATTCAATGACACCCTTGACATTAACCTCATAACTGACATCCCATGCATTTCGATCAGAATTCAAAACCGTTGTGTTGAACATTGCAGCAGCGACATTGACAAGAATATCCACCCGTCCGAACGTCTCTACGGCCGTTTTTATCAACCGCTCCCTATCTCCCTGTTTTGTCATATCGGCCGGCACATAGATTGCCTTGGCACCACAGCCTTCCAGTTCCTGCACGGCTTTTTGAAGCTGCGCGACAGATCCCAGCCCATAGATTTCATCCGTTAAGTTTTCTTCGTATTCCCCAAGATCGCTGATAACAACATTTGCGCCTTGCATCGCCAATGCCTTGGCGCATGCAAAACCAATTCCTTTCTGTCTTGCCGTGCCAGTAATCACTGCCACTTTCCCATCCAACTGTATTGCTTTTTCAATCCGCTCTTTTTTCATTCTTCGGCACCTCCCTTCTACCGCAGAGCGGCACTCATCAAACCACCATCCACACGGAGAGTAATGCCGTTCACATAAGCTGCCGCTTCACTAACCAGAAAAGCTATCGTTTCAGCCACCTCAGCAGGCTGTCCAAGTCGGCACATCGCACAATCCGCTATAAGGGAATCCAGTATTTCCTTCTCTGCACGACCATTCGCTTTTGCTGCGTTTGCAATCTCCCTGCGCAGCATCGGGGTATCGACAGCGCCAGTTAAAACAGCATTCACTCTAATCTGATCCGCTCCGTGTTCTGTAGCAAGTGTCCGGCTCATACCCAGCATGAATGCCTCGGCAATCCCATCTATTGCATAACCGGGAACCGCGTCAAGGCACTTAGTTGTGATCTGGTTGACAATTGCACCCCCATCAGTCTTTTGAATATATGGAATAGCCGCACAGCACATCGCAGTGAAATCCATATAGTTTCTTTCGTATGCATCCTGCCAATCCGTTTCAGAGGTTTCTGTAAGCATGGCCGGCACATGGATATACGGTGTTGTATTGATCAGGATATCGATTCTGCCAAATCTTTCTTCCGCTTTTTTTGCCGCTGCATCAAAACTCTCCCGATTTCCGCTTTCCACCTCCACTGCACAAACAGTTGAGCCAGTTTGCGCGACTATCTCTTCCACAAGATCCAAATCGCAACTGGCGGAGGAATCATAGACAAGAACGAGATTGGCCGCCCGTGCACCGAGCGCAATCGCAGTTTCATATCCAATCTCTCCGCGGGTAAGAGCATTTGTGATGACCGCGGTCTTCCCTTCCAAAGAAATCATTTCGTTCATTTCTCTCCATTGCATCTGATATCCTCCTTTTTAATGCAACCCGCTGTCCCGACTTCCACCATCCAGCATAATCGTGTCTGCGTTGATGAATTTAGCTGCAGGAGACACCACATACGCCACCGCTTCAGCTATGTCCTCAAGTGTTCCGCTCCTCCCGATCCAGTTATCCGAAGGCTCACATGATTTCCCTGTGTTGATATACCCTGCCAGGATCGTATTAAAGCGAATCTTGTACTGACTAACCTCATCCGCAAAATTTTTCATCATACGCACATTAGCAAATGTCGTCGCCAGATATGGTGCTTCTGCTGGCAGTGCGGCTGCATAGGTCCCGCAACTAACCTGTACTACGGCACCACCTTTTTCTTTCATGAAGGGAATCACCGCATTGACCGCTTCAAAGACGAATTCCACATTATTCCGGTAACTCTCTTCCCACTGTTTGAGCATAGTTCCAATCAGATTCCCGGAATAATACCGATCGGTGCAGTTGACTAAGATATCGATACTCCCTAGTTCTTTTTCTGCCCTCTCATATTCTTTAACAAAGTCTGTATCTAATGCCACGTCGATGCATTTGACCTCAGCATCTCTCATAGCAAGGCTCGCCTTTACCGCCTCTGCGATCGTTCCTGATTCACACCGGCCAAGAATAACCGCGCCTTTCCCTTTGAGTGACATGGTTTTTTCGAGATACTCGATATTCATGGGCACCTCCTTAGTAAATAGTTCCGCACAAGTCCCCGCCATCAACGCTGAAAAAACAACCATTAAAGAAGGATGCTGCGGGTGATGCCAGGAACGCCATTGTCTCTGCGGTGTCTTCTGGATGTCCGATCTCATTGAGGACCGTCCCATGGATCATTTCATCCATTGCATCTTCAAAGCTTGTATGATCTCTTTCGGAGTAATATTCAATTTCTTTCATCATGGCATCTGTTAGGATATTGCCCGTGACAATTGCGTTGGTACGAATGTTGTATTTTGCGTAATCGGCCGCCAGCGACTTGGTCAGGCCCAACAGGTATGCTTTCGATACCCCGTAGTAAAACAGACTTGGCGTTGTGACCAGTGCAGTCCCGGACGAATTGTTAATGATGCTGCCGCCGCCGTTTTCAATCATGTATGGAATGACCTGCTGACACAGCATTACGATTCCCTTCATATTGACCATGTAGGTCAGCTCACGATCTTGTTTTGTTAAATCAGCAAGTGGCTTGGATCCGCAAAAGACTGCCGCATTATTGATCAAAATATCGATTGTGCCGAATCTTTCGACCGTTTTTCTGACTGCGGCCTTAATATCCTCCTCCTTTGAAAGATCTGCCGCTACCCATTCTGCCTCTCCTCCCATCGATCGGAGTTCCTCGACGGTTTCTTCCAGAAGATGTATCGATCCCATATCGCCGCCGCCAACGCCCTCCATCATCGTCGGAACAGGCGCAGGGATATCCAAAACGACCACTTTAGCGCCACGGGCACACAAGGCTCTGGCTGTCGCACGCCCTTGTCCATTCGGTCTGGACGCCCCTGTTACCAGCGCGGTTTTTCCTTCCAGTGTGACCCGGTCTTTCAAAGATTCCCAGTCCATTGGTACTCCTTTCTCAGCCGATGATACGGTATGTGTTGTCTTCAATGCCGGACATCGAAATGTGTGCCATAGACAGTTCCCTATACAACGCCCACTGCTCCGGCAGTGTTTTTGCCTGCTTCCGGATATACCGCGTGATAACATCCCTTGAATAATCATGGGCTGCAAAATGACCTGCATCGGCAGCCAGATGATGAATCGCATCCGCGCATTCATTTTGTGGTGCAAGACAATATTTTTGCATGAAGGCAGTCGCTTCCGCATCTGAAATATCGCCGTCCCACATCCGCCGATCAAGATCATGCTTGGCATAGTTTACTTGTTTGCGATAGTTATGCCACATCGGCATGCACTCAATCAGACCAGGATCTATCCCTGCAAGCGGGAAAAGGAGTTCTTTTTCAAACGCATAAAGGTCTTCTCCCGGAAGGCATAAGTCGATACCAAATCTTGCGCCGCCTTCTATAAATGCGCTTGAGGGAGAAAACTGCGGCACGATAGCAAGTTCATGGCAGGCAGTCGTATAAGCTGCTTTTGTCCGAAGGCCAATGAATGTTAAATGACCTGGCTCCATCTCATGACACGCAAAACTGATCAGGTCATCCGCAACAAATTTATGTTCTGTGGAGAAGACGATTTCCCAATTGATCCTGTCAAGATCCCAATCATACACATATCCATCGAGCTCCAATCCAGCCCTGTGCGGCCCGAATCCGTAAAAGCTCAGCCGGGGTGCACTGTCGGGATTAATATCCATGTTTGCGACACTAATCCTATGAAACTCTTCAATCGCCGCGGTCATTGTAGCTGCCAATCTATTCGCAGGAACCGTAATCTTCTCACGAAAAGCATCAATTCTGTCATACAATGGTCCTGTTCCGGGAATCACAGCTTTCAGATCATCCAACGCTTTCTGAAAATCCGCCTCTTCATAATGCGGCGCTGTCAGATCGTACAACCCTTTCACCATGTCATCATAGGAAAACTTTTCCCCAAGCAGCATAGCTGTACGAACACGCAAACTACGCATATGCGTATACAGGAAATCTGCGCGCTGATTTCCTGGCATTTCTTTCGTCTTTTGCAGCATATCCTCTTCATACCGCGCTGCTTCCTGATGGATCTCCGCCACGGTTCGCGGCGTGATCTCCGGCATAGGTGTATAAAGATAGATTGTTGTATTCCTATCTATCGGAGTTGTGCGCTCACCCGATGGGGCATCCAGATATCCATAGATATCCCAAGGGTCATGCGGAATCTTTGATACCATCAAACTCACATATGCATCGCCGGCTTCATCATAGAAATTAGTCATGGATGACATCTCCTTTCTTGTTTTGATTTCATTAACACTCTCTATCCATTAAATCTGGAGGTACTCCCCCAATCCTATGTGCCCTCACAGGTGCCCCGCCAAGGTGGAAATAGAAAAACTCCAACCTGCGGTACTGTTCTTCGGGATTATTAAACCAGATTCCTCCAAAGTAGTTTCTAAAGTAGAAAGTCTGTTCATTCAATGCGATCAAAGGGCTATCATATACAGGAAAATGCTCTGCTGTTGTTGAGTCAGAGTCCTTTTCTCCATTCGGTCCATAGAGTCCATTGGCATACAAACAGCCATCTTTCACATAAACGGTGACAAAGTCTTTGACCGGTCCAGGCAACCAGGTGCTTTCCAACTGATAGATTCCCGTATATGCGGCCAACACATCCAGTGAAGGCATTGCCGCATCAGGCTGGTCTGGTCGATAACACATGCCTGCATACCGCAAGTCCCCTTCATAGTAGAACATGGCATCAAACGGAGCTTCTTCCGATGCACACGTCCGCGGCACATCCATATTGATCAACGCTGTCTGCCCGGCCAATCTGTGGAGCTCTTTTACCAGACTGTTTTCTTCCGGCTCCTCATCTCCGCGCAAACTATAGTAACTAACTCCTCCTATCGACAGAACGCTTTCGGGATCCAGCAGTTTATCCAGAAAGCAACCCACCGTCATTTCTCCGTTCGACAATGTCCGTCTGATATGCTCATTGTGAGAATGATAGATGACGGCAGCGCCTTTCTCTTGAGCAACTACCCACGAGAGGTTATCCGCCATCCCCTGTTCCCGCAAAGCATTCGACCAATTGGTCATTCGTTCGTCCGCATATGCGAGAAACCATCTTATCGCCAAAATGGCATTCCATGCAGTTCGTAAGACAATCTGTTCTTTCTCCGTCATCTCACCCGGTTTCGCCAGCCCGACAATGACGGTATCGTATAAACGCTGCGTTTCGGCTGCCATCCAGCATTGTTTTTCTTCTGGTAAGGACTTGAATGCTACGAGATCATGTTCTTTTGCAAGCTGCACCAACGCATCAAACGACGCAGCCGATGACTCCCCTTTTAACTTCAGGTATTCCACACTTGCTTTGATTGCGGGCCAGGCACTGTTTCCACCGAGAGAGCAACTGCCGACATCAACACCGTAAAACCGCAATGGCCTCTCCGTTGGATGTGTCTGGTTATACTGCCGCATCCATTCGACGGTTTCCTGAAACACATCCCATCCGCCGAACATAGGATTAACCCCTTTGCTAAATACAATTTGAGGATCAATATCTTCCCCTCTGACATAAGCATCTACGAGCAATGCTTCCTTAAAAGGCGTTTCATAAGCGAGTGCGCGCACATGTCCTTTCTCTACAAGCAACTTGAGAAGAGTGAGATGAAACCGCTGGAAAACTTCTGTATAGTGTGGTTCCTCTCCAAGACAAATCAAAGCCTTGCCCTTAGCCAACGCAAGGATCTCATTTTCCCACCTGGAAATATCATTCTCCGTCAGTTGCCAGACAGTTCCCATATCCAACCTCATTCCATCGTTTTTTCTTTACAGTACGAGGTGTGTTTTGATGTGTCTATATTTTCCGACAATTATGAAACGCTTGTAACAAAATTGCAATTTGTTTCATGTGCGAAACAAATTTGTTTCATGATATCCATCTTGTTTCAGTGTTTGAATGAAATGCAGTGATTATCGTTGAAAAATCCAGGTTTTTGTGTTTCTTTAAGATGCCAAAAGTTTGCAAGTAAAAAACAGGGCTGTTTCAAATCATTGAAACACCCCTGCTTTTCATTCATTCCTATTGTACGGTGATCCTGTTAATCTCCTTACGCTTCCTGCATCAGTTGGTAATAATTCCATCCAACTTGCTGACCGCATCGAGCACTAGTTCCCCGTACTTTTTAATATTATCTTCCCGCATCCGGATCGTGGGACCCGAGATGCTAACTGCGCCAACCGGAACACCCCAAAAGTCCTTAATAGCAGCAGCTACGCAAGTTACCCCTATTTCATTCTCTTCCCGATCAAGTGCATATCCGCGTGCCCGCGTACGCTCTAACTCATCTAAAAACGCCGTTTTATTTGTAATTGTGTTGTCGGTGATTGCTTCAACCGAACTGTTGTTCCAGATCTCTAACGCGTCTTTCTCATCCATCGCCGCAAGGATGCTCTTTCCAACAGCTGTGCAATACATCGGCCTTCTGGCGCCTATATGCGACCGCATCGTCAGGATCCGGTTTCGAGTTTCTTCTTTATACAGATATACAACATCCGTACCTTCCCACGCCACAAGATGTATTGTTTCATCAGTTTTCGCAGCCAGTGCATCCAGTTGTGGCATTGCCTCTGTCACCAGATCAGACTCGTTAATGACACGACTTCCAATTTCAAATAGCTTTGTCGTCAGAACGTATCGTCCATTCTCTTCATTTTTCCGCACATATTCTCGCGCCGCTAAAGACATTACCAGGCGGTGGACTGTGCTTACATGTAAGTTCACTGCCTCAGCCAGATCTTTTAATGACATCCCCCTTGATGCAACGGAGAGCGTTTCAATAATATCTAATACTCTGTCAATCGATTGAACAGGGCCGGTTCTTTCAGTCATATCTCATTTCCCTCCAACGTTTACACTTTATCACATTTTTCGACAAACCGTAAAGAAGACGTAGGATACTTGACAAAACAGAAACATCTAGTTAGCATAATCACTGTAATATCATATTGTGATATTCGGTTTTATATTATGAAATTTCATGGAGGTTGTTATGAGAGTTATCACGTTTGGGGAAATCATGCTTCGTCTAGCTCCCCTTGGGTACTATCGCTTTTTCCAGAATGATTTGATGCAAGCCACATTCGGTGGTGGTGAAGCTAACGTCGCAGTGTCTCTTGCTAATTACGGCGTGGATGCAGCGTTTGTGACAAAACTACCTTCTCACGCAATTGGACAGGCTGCAGTCAATTCACTACGCAGTCTGGGTGTTGACACCTCATCTATCGTACGCGGCGGCAAACGAATTGGTATTTATTATTTGGAAAAAGGCGCTTCTCAGCGGGGCTCTCTATGTATTTATGACAGAGAACACTCTTCGATTCAGGACGCTTCGCCGGATGAATTTGATTGGGAGACCATTCTGGATGGAGCTGATTGGTTTCATTTTACAGGCATCACACCGGCACTTGGTCCAAATATGGTCCAAGCTTGTCTTGATGCTTGCCGTACTGCAAACTCAAAAGGCATCCCTGTCTCAACCGATCTCAATTACCGCAGCAAACTCTGGACGCGGGAGCAGGCCAGAGAAGCCATGAGCACCCTTTGCAAATATGTCGATGTATGTATTTCAAACGAAGAAGACGCCAAGGACGTCTTTGGAATTCAAGCGGGAAACAGCGAGATTCAAAGAGGTGATCTCGATCATGCTGCCTATGTCTCCGTAGCGGAGCAACTCATGGCCAGATTTGGTTTCCGTAAAGTAGCCATTACTTTACGTTCCTCTCATTCCGCCAGCGACAACGGCTGGGCAGTCATGTTATACGACGGACAAAAGAGTTGCTTTTCTCGCTCCTATGACATTCACATTGTGGACCGGGTCGGAGGCGGCGATTCCTTTGCCGGTGCCTTGATTTACGCACTTCTTAACAATTACAGTCTCGAGGAAGCCGCCGAATTTTCTGCAGCTGCTTCTGCACTTAAACACTCCGTTGAAGGTGACTTTAACCGTGTCACCTTGGAAGAAGTTCTGCGTCTTGCTGGTGGAAATGCCTCCGGCCGCGTTCAACGTTAAGAAATAAAAGAAAGGAGTGCCAAATGTCTGTTCTTGAAGTCATGAAAAAGGAATGTGTCATCCCCGTTGTTGTCCTGAATAATGCAGAAAACGCTCTTCCGACTGCTCGTGCCTTATTGGAAGGCGGTATCAGCACGATGGAAATCACCTTCCGGACAGATGCTGCTCTTGCAGCCATCAAAGCAGTCAAGACCGAGTGCCCGGAAATGCATGTTGGTGCCGGAACGGTCATCAATGTGGAGCAGTGCCGCGCTGCTCTCGACGCCGGTGCAGAGTTCATCGTCTGTCCGGGTTTTGATGAAGCAATCGTTGCAGAATGTCAGGCAAAAGGCGTTCCTGTCCTGCCCGGGTGTACCACCACTACGGAAATCATGCGCGCAATAGCTATGGGGCTTTCTCTGATCAAGTTTTTCCCTGCTAATATCTACGGGGGGCTTAAAACAATGAAAGCATTAAGAGGACCATTCCCCATGCTCCAGTTCATGCCAACAGGCGGAATCAACGAAGATAATCTCGCTGAGTACATGAAGACCTCTTTCATTCCTGCGGTAGGAGGAAGCTGGTTCTGCCCGGCAAGTTTGATTGAAGAAAAACACTTTGATGAAATCACTGCGCGCTGCAAAGCTGCCAGAGAAACCGTAAAAAGTATCCGAAGCTAGCGCTTTCATCTGCCTTCCCCTCGTTCGTCCCATAAATCTCACCCCTTATATGAACACTACCGTGAAAAAAGCAGACATGGCTTTTTACCATGTCTGCTTTCATCTTACTGGTTCAAGCAGATGCCCCCGGCTTTTGCTTTGCCTTTTTACGATTCCTGCTATGGCTTCCCAAGGTCTTACTGACGCTTACTTCCAGTTGGTGACGTCGCCCAGCGAGTTGAACTCTGCGGACTTCACCTTGTGGTCCTTGAAGTACTCGGTCTCGTCGTAGATCTCTTCGTCTTCTTCGAACTCCCCGTCAAAGACGACCGTATAGCAGAACGGACCGTAGTACAGCCAGAATTCGCTGTTTTCGAGATTGTAGCCATAGCCGGGCGTCCAGCCGTCATCGATCAGCTCCTGGCCGGTCTTGCCGACGAGGGCGTCGAGCTCTTCCTGGCTGAGGATCTGGTCGTCCAGCTGCTGCCTGTCTGTGATCACGAATTCAGAGATGATCGCATCTTGCTGCTCCTGGGCGTCATCCGCCGAGAAATCCACATTGTTCAGCGCATCGTACTGATCCTGCGTCATCTCCGCCTTAAACCGGTAATACGAGCCGCCCAGTTCAAATCCATAGACGAAGTCTTTGTCATTTGTGCCCCACTGCGAATTGTCAAGGTCGAGCGCCATCAGGTCGCCGATCGTCTCAACAGCCTCGAAATCAAAGTCCGCGGCAGGGTCGCCGCCGTCTTCACCGCTGCTGCCCGCGCCGCAGCCGGCAAAGGCAAAGATCATCAGCATGGCTAAAAAGATGATCAATACTTTTTTCATAAAGGTGAACCCCCTTTCCTACTACGTTTTCTTGTGTTGATTATACCCAATTATTTCCGCCTTGACCATTGCTTTATTTCGGCCTGCGTCCATGCGGCGTGGTATAATGATGACATGACTAAGCCGCTCAATATCTATGCGCTCTCGCGCATCCGCGAAGAATCGCCTTTCAACATCGTGGAGAAACACCACACACAGAAGCCCGGTACACGCCGGACGCAGGCCCACGAGATGGGCTCGCTGCGCCGGCTGGTTGACGCGTTGCTGGATGTACAAGCGGACAGCACCGCAAAGCAGCGGCCCGCCGGCACCTCTGTGCTCACCGCGGCGGACATGGACGGCTTCTTCTTTTCGTACCAGATCCCGCACATCGGCAAGGAGTTCGACCTCCTCAAGATCGGTGAGCGAACTGTGCTGAACATCGAACTCAAGTCCGAAGCTGTCCCGGAGGAGCAGATCCGCCGGCAGCTTCTCAGAAACCGCTACTACCTCTCTCACCTCGACCGCAAGGTGCGCCTCTTCACCGTGGTGACCGACACCATGACGTGCTGGCGTCTCGACATGCCCGAAGGCCGCACCCTTGGAAACATGCCTGCCAGCAAGACAGACGGCGACCTGGTGCAGACGGACATCGCGGAGATCGCAGCGGCGGTAAAGGAACTCGGCTGCGCAAACGGCAGCGGCAGCGCAAATGCAAGGAACAATAACGTGAATTACGTAGAGGACATCGATACCCTCTTCCGCGCATCGGACTATCTCATCTCGCCCATGGAGACGCCGGAGAGATTTATCAGAGGCGAATACTTTCTCACGCAGGCACAGGAACGCGTCAAGGATCTCATCTTCGCGGCGCTGAGCCAGGATCCGCAAAGCGAAGAAAGCACGGAAACGGACAGCGCGCAGATCACCTCTGCGCCTGCGGACGGCCCCACCTTCCTGCACATCACCGGCAAGCCCGGCACCGGCAAAACGCTCCTCCTTTACGACATCGCCAAGACGCTGTCCGAGGTCGGCCGCACGCTTCTCGTGCACTGCGGCGATCTGCAGGACGGCCAGCGCAGGATCAGCAAAGAGATGCCCATGCTCGACATCATTTCGGCGGAGGTGCTGGCAGACGGGGCCGAGGAACTGGGCGGTTACCGCTTTGTCCTCGCCGACGAATCGCACCGCATGGATCCCCTCGTCTTTGACAAACTGTGCGGGGCGGTCCGGGAAAACGGCCAGGTGTGCATCTTCTCATCGGACCCGGAGCAGATCTACTCTGCGGCGGAGCGCGAGAACGATATCGCGGGCCGTATCCGCAAGCTGCCTCTTGCGGGCGAATACGAACTGTCCGAGAAGATCCGCGCGAACAAGGAGCTTCTCGCTTTCATACTGAGTCTTAAAGACCGCACCTACGAACCGCCGGAACACGAGCGCTACGACCACGTGGAGCTCTGCTACGCGGCGGATCCCGCGGAAGCGCAGCAGCTGCTCGCACTATACCGCGGCAAGGGGTATACGTTCATCAACTATGCGGTGTCGCGCCCGCACGGCACACAGACTGCCAGCGCGCAAACTGCCGGCACACAGCCGAACACCGGGGCCGGCGCATCGCTGAACACCGGGGCCGGCGCATTGCCGAGCACCGCGGCCGGCGCACCGCCGAGCACCGCGGCCGGCGCAGAAAACCCCTACGCAGCCTACGAAGAGGACTTCTCCGCGGACCAGATCATCGGGCGCGAATTCGACGATGTGGTTATGCTGCTCGACAACTCCTTCTACTACGACGAAGCCGGCAAACTGCAGGGCACCGGCGCGCTCGAGCCGGACTACCTCTACCCCAATCTCTTCTACCACGGCGTGACGCGCGTGCGCGAGAGGTTGGCGCTGATCGTGGTCGGCGCGCCCGAGTTGTTTGCGGAAATAGCAAATATTGTAAAATAGTCACCATCCTTGCGTCTTTTTGCAACAAACAAACCAAAAGACGTACTTTTTTCAACGTTTCCGGCATTTCATACTACGAGATTATCGTTGATGCTTCAGCAATCGCTTAGAAATGAGGTGTACCCCAAAAAGTAGAGTCTGCAAGAGCATGGTATAATGCATGCAGACAGGAGGTGCACCATGTCGACTCGTTACTCAAAAGACTTCAAGCTCCAAGTGGC
>Ga0129307_1001769_pt1 | contig 20781 bp, 18 predicted proteins | sample P1105metagenome_FD_94437 | JGI IMG/M metagenome (GOLD analysis project Ga0129307, IMG submission 94437) | Capybara group fecal microbial communities from Wisconsin, USA - P1105 metagenome | ecosystem: Host-associated > Mammals > Digestive system > Large intestine > Fecal | place: USA: Wisconsin... | reverse complement strand
TCCTGATACGGGAATATCCCTCGCGCCGTGAAGCATTCTTCAGTCTGTTTCCCGTAGCCGGTATCCTGCTGATGACCCTGAGTGGCAGCCGTCTTGGAATCGTCGGACCTCTTGGTCTGGTCTGTCTGGCGGGCACCTGTCTGTCCGCTTCCGGCATCAGGATCTTTAACCGCAGTGCCGCTTTGACCTACTCGGCCTATGAACGGACCTATGCCATGATGGTGAGCTGCGCGGTATATTTTACGATCCGCGCCCTGCAGGAAGTCAATTACGACCTTCACGCTTATGCCGCTCCTCTGAAAGAACCGGCTTTTCTTCTTATCCTCTTTGCCCTTGTCCTGCTGTGTTCCATCGCTTCAAACCTTATGGGCAACTGGGCTGCCGGCAAGCTTTCCGTTGTTCAGTATACTTCCCTGTCTTCCGTAGGAACGCTTTTTTCCTTGTTTGCGGGTGTAGTCTTCCTGCACGAACCCATGACGCCGGTTTCTTTTGCAGGTGCCTTACTGATCATTATCGGACTGCGCGGTATCAGTCATTCGATCCAAAAAAGGGGCTGACGCCCCTTTTTTGATTCTTTGCTCAATACTTATTTTGTATACAGCACAGCATCCAGGAGCAGCTTCGTATAATCATGCTGCGGATGGTCCATGATCTGTTCAGGCGTGCCGATCTCTACGATCTCGCCGTCTTTCATGATTGCCATCCTGTCACAGAAAGTTGCGCAGAGCGCCATGTCATGAGAAACAAACATCATGGTCAGGCCTCTTTTTTTTCGCAGTTCATACAGATACTGAAGGATCATTGCCTGTGCCGACACGTCCAGTGCAGAAGTGATCTCATCGCACAGGATCATGTTGGGTTCAGTTACGAGTCCTCTTGCGATCGCCATACGCTGTACCTGACCGCCGGACAGCTGTCTCGGATAACGGTCGGCAAGTTCTGTAGCAAGTCCCATCATCGTAACCATATCATCGATACGACGGTTTGAGTTCTTACTGTCCTCTGCCAAAAGCTTCAGACTCTCATGCATGGATTCGCGAATCGTCATCTTAGGATCAAATGCTGCTTCCGAATCCTGAAAGATCACCTGGAACCAGCGGCAGACATCCTTTGGTTTCTTTCCGGTATACTCCTGACCTTTAAAGAAAAGCTTTCCGCCGGATACCGGCTCCAGGCAGGAGATCAGATTCAGAAGAACGGATTTTCCGCAGCCTGATTCGCCGATAATACCAAGCACTTCGCCTTCGTTCAGGGTGATGTTGATGTCCTTAAGGACCTCATGTCTTTTTTTGCCTCTTCCATATGCTTTTGCTACGTTTCTGACTTCCAGTAATGGAGCTTCACTCATCTGTCGCCCCTCCCTTCTGCGCAGCTTACCCAGTGGCCGGGTTCGATCTCATTGAGGCTGTAAGTCTTATGCTTGCATGCATCGCAGGCATATTTGCATCGCGGTACAAAGTTGCACCCTTCCCACTCGGCACCGTCCAGCGGCGGACGGCCTTCCAGGCCTATCGGCATCTTTCTGTCTCTGCCCGGGATGGCAGCCAGAAGATTACGTGTGTAAGGATGGATCGGATCATCCAGCACTTTGCGGATATCTCCGTATTCAACCATACGGCCTGCATACATAACACCCAGACGGTCCGCGATATGAGATGCGACACCGAGGTTATGGGTAATGAATAGAATGGACCAGCCCAGCTCATCGCGAAGCTGTGCAAGTTCCTCGATAACTTCCTTCTGTGAAGTAACGTCCAGTACCGACGTTGCCTCATCTGCAAGCATCAGCTTCGGACCCTGCAGCACTGCGAGTGCGATCGCCATTCTCTGGTTCATGCCTCCCGACATTTCCCAGGGCTGGTATTTCAGAAGCCGGTCGGTATCCGGGAAGTTCAGACGTTTGAACATCTTTACAGCATCCTCACGGATGAACGGAAGACCATGACTGTTCATGGTTTCCTTATACTGAATGTCATAAGACCGGATATTGTTGAAAGAACCTCTTGTGTTCTGCGGCACATAACCGATCTGCGTGCCGAGTATCTGTCTGCGTTCTTCCACGCCGAGATGGGTAATATCCCGGCCGTCAAGGATAACGGATCCTTCCGTGACCTGCGCGCCAAGCTGTTTCAGTCCGAGAACCGCTTTGATCAGCGTAGATTTGCCGCAGCCGGACTCGCCTGCGATACAGACGATCTCACCCGGTCTGACTTTGAAGGAAACTTCAGTAATGATCTTGAATTCACCATAGGTAACAGTGAGGTTGTTGATCTCCAGTAAGTATTTTTCATCCATAATCACACCTCATTGATATTGGCAAGGTCGCATACGCTCTCACCAAAATAGTTGAAGATCATAACTGAGATCATGATTGCAAGTGCGGGTGCAAAAACAGTCCACGGTGCCAGCTGGAGATATGCTCTGCCTTCTGAAACCATGGAGCCCCACTCTGCCTCCGGAGGAACCACACCAAGGCCAAGGAAAGAAAGGCCTGCGATACTGAGCATCGTGGTTCCGATCTCCAGCGTAGCATTGACCAGCATCGAACCGATCAGATTGGGGAATACATGTCTCCAAAGAATGTGTATATCACTGCATCCGGTCATACGGACCGAATCGATATAAGGCAGCTGCTTGATACGCATGGCATGGCTTCGGGCCAGTCTGGCATAAGAGGTCCAGCTCGTGACTCCGATCGCGATCAGCGCATTTCTTAATCCGCCGCCCATAATACCCGCGACCGCGATCGCAAGGACCAGCTGCGGAAGGGAAAGCAGAATATCAGTGATACGCATCAGGATATTGTCGACCCATCCGCCGTAGTAGCCGCAGATGATGCCGATCACAGATCCGATAATGAAAGAGATCACGACCAGCAGCAGCGTTGCAAAAATTGAAGTACGGGCGCCAAGCAGAACTCTTGAGAAAACGTCACGTCCCAGATAATCAGTACCAAAGAAATGTGCCGCAGACGGCGCCTGCTTCATAGCCAGAGGATCCGTTGCATAGGGGTCATGAGTCATAAGCATCGGAGCCGCGAGACTGATCAGTAAAAGGATCGCTACGATGATCGTGAGGATTAGGGTCCTGCGCTGAAGCTGTTGCTTTTTTAACTGTCTCCTGCTCAGTTTTTTAACTTCTTTTTTACTCATCTTGCTTCACCCCCTTACTCCAGTTCAATTCTATGATCTATCAGGCAATAGCTGAGGTCTGTCAGAAGGTTAATGATGACCTGGATCGTGGCGAGGATCAGGACTGCACCCTGAACGACAGGAAAGTCCCTTGCCTTGATCGAACTCATAATAAGTGAACCGACACCGGGCCAGCGGAAGATCGTCTCGACAACGATCTGTCCGCCCATCAGAGTCCTGATCTGCAGAGCAATGATGGTGATGATCGCTCCAAGCGCATTATGCAGAACGTTACGGTACAGGATCACCCGTTCTTTCACGCCTCTCGCATGCATACCGATGACGTACTCCTCGCCAAGCTGACCAAGGACATCCGCTCTGGTCTGTCTGGCGAACTTGGAGATCATGGGGATCGACGTTGCCAGCGTCGGAAGGAAAAGGCCGGAAACGCTTTCTTTTGCAATTACCGGGAACAGTCTCACCTTGATGCAGAATAAGTACATCAGTAAAAGTGAGATCAGGAAGTTCGGCATGGAATTGCCGGTAAAAGTAAGAATACGAACAATATTGTCAAAAATGCTGTCCTTCTTAATGGCGGTTGCAATGCCGAGCGGGATCGCAATAACCACGGAAAAAACAGTAGCGGCGACACAGAGGATCGCCGTGTACTTTAAGCCTTTCAGCAGTTTCGGCAGCACAGGCAGTCCGTCAGAATATGTCACACCGAAGTCGCCATGCAGAATGCCCAGGACCCAGTTGAAATAGCGGGTAAAGAAGGGTTGGTTCAGACCCATCTTTTCTCTCTCGATCTCGAGCAGTTCTTCTGTGACTGCGGTTCCCTGAGAGGTCAGCTTCATCAGAGCCGGATCTCCCGGGGTCAGATACATGAGGCCGAAAACAATAAAGGTCAGGATCAGCAGTACAGGTATTAAGTTTATCAATCGTCTGATAGTAAATCTAAGCACCTTATCACCCCTGTCTGAAGAAAAGCCGGGCGGCGGTCATGCCGCCCGGTATATCCGATCCATGCCGTGATGGATCATATTTTAATGTGTCACAGAATGATTACAGGGAAGTATTGGCATCGATGCCATAGTACTGCATCGGGTTATTCACGCCCAGACCCTGTGCGCCTGCCTTCAGGACGGAGTTCTTGTTATAGGTACCGATGAACAGCATGTCATGGCTGTCATACAGCTTCTGCATGATTGCATTGGTGATCTCCGCTCTCTTATCAGGATCTGTCTCATAACGGACTTCATCGATCATAGCATCGGTCTCTGCATTGCCGAATCCTGCTACTTCCATATAAACGCCGCTCTTGACGGTGCCTTCCAGGAAGTTCATCGGATCACCGGTCTTGTCGGTGATGGAAACATACATTGCCATCTGATAATCATGAGTGCTCATATAAGTTCCGTCCGGGTCTTCCTCGATCTTAAGGGTGATTCCGATACCCGCTGCTTTCAGCTGCTCCTGGAGAAGAAGAGCTACAGTGTCAACAGAACGCTTTGCATAGCAGGACAGAGTGATATCAAGCGGCTGTCCGTCCTTTTCATAAATACCGCTTGCACCCATTGTATATCCGTCTGCTTCCAGAACTTCTTTTGCTTTCGCTACATCCCACATCGGCTGCTGTACTTTACCATAAGGCGTATCCGGGCTGTAAGCACCGGTTGCCGGGGAGATCAGACCGTTCATGTATGCCGCGACCTGGTCTCTGTCGACTGCGAGTACGATCGCCTCGCGTACGCTGTCCGGAAGCTGTGCGGAATTCAGATATGCATAAACGCGTCTCTGGGTCGGAACCTGATAAAGGGTATAGCTGTCGGGCTCGGTTCCGTAGATCTCTGCGGAAGAAGCTGCAATATCAACATATCCGTCGATCTCGCCGTTCTGCATAGCAAGGAGCTTGGATTCCTCATCACCCATCTTGTAGAACACAGCTCCGTCAAGGTTGACCGGGCCGCCCCAGTAATTGTCATTACGCTCAACTGTGCAGTCACCCTCGGGGATGAATTCCTTTACCTTGAAAGGACCGGTGCAGATCGGATCCTTGTCAAAATCCGTGGTATTGTCCAGATCCATGAAACCGCACTCTGCAGTCGCAAGGTCATTCATAAGGGTCGGATATGCCTTCTCGGTAGTGACGACGATCGTCTTGTCATCAGGAGTCTGGATATCCCAGTCAAGCATATAGGTATATCTGGAATTCTCGGTTCCGAGTCTCTCAATGTTTCTCTTGACCATGTCAGCCGTCAGCGGATTGCCATTTGAGAAACATACGCCATCCTTCAGAGTAATGGTGGCAACATTGTCATTGATCTCGATCCCTTCCGCAAGCCACGGAGTGATGGAAAGGTCTTCCTCGATCTTAAACAGGGTCTCGCTGATGCCATAGAACTGGGTGTGCCAGGAATAATAATCCTTATGAACATCCAGTGATGCATACGGGAATGCCTCAACAGAGTGGAAGATGCCGCCTGCATTAGCAGGAGCTGCTGCCTGGGTCTCTGCCGGAGCTGCTGCTTCAGCCGCTGCCTGGGTCTCTGCCGGATCAGCAGGAGCCGCCGTGGTTGTTCCTGTCGATGATCCGCCGCAGGCTGCCAGACCAGCTACCATGGTGGCCGTCAGCAACATCGCCATAAGTTTTTTCATAAAATACCTCCTTAAAAAATGTATTTGGATAACAAAAAAGACCTGCGGGACAATAAGGTTACCGTCCGCAGATCTACTGTATTCTGCAGCGCCGCACTTAAGAGGGTGTAACTCCCCCTCCGTAGTGACCGGCAAGTACCCCATGTGGATCCGGTCAGGTCCGCATGCAGTGCAAAAAGTTATTATATTTATAACATTAAACTGCATTCATGTAAATATTTTGACATTTTTTACCTTATGCTAACTGTTTTTTTGTATACATTAACATATATGAAGGGTTTAAATTGTCATGTTTTCACAATTGAGCAATCTTTCAAAACAAAATGCCCGAAAGCATTTAAGCTTTCGGGCACATGGATTCAGACTCTTTTTCCGGCATTAGCTGCAGCTTTACCGGGTTCAGATGATCATTTCTCGTCTTCGTCCTCTTCTTCCTCGTCGTCATCGCCGCCGAAAAGATCGTCCAGATCCTCTAAACCGTCGAGAATGCCGTGTTTACCCTCATGCATGACAGGTACCTCCTTTTTCTGTTGATAAATATAAGATCTTATATCTAAAGACCGGCATTATTGCAGATCTCTAAATCGTTTTAATTACCGTTCCACTCCCAGGTCAGAAGCCGTGCTGAATTCAGAACAACAAAGATCGAGGAACAGTTATGGATGATCGCACCGGCAATCGGGTTCAGGAATCCCATGCCGGAGAGGATCACTCCGATAACATTGACACAGACAGCGAATACAATGATATTCTGCTTGATCATAAAGTAAGCCCGCTGGCATAACTTAAACGCTCTGGGGAGCTGAGTGATCTGATCTGACATCAGCGTCAGCTTGGATGACTCGATCGCAACGTCAGTGCCCGCACCGCCCATGGCGACGCCGAGATCTGCCAGAACGAGTGCAGGTGCGTCATTGACTCCGTCTCCTACCATCGCAACTTTCAGGCCCTTGGCCTGCAGCTCTTTAATAACATCCAGTTTCTGCTCCGGAAGAAGATTTGCCCGATACTCGCTGATCCCGGCTTCCTCGCAGATCGCCTTTGCCGTATACTCATTGTCTCCGGTAAGCATGACCACATGGTCGATGCCGACTTTTTTAAACTTCGCAATAGTATCTTTCACGCCGTCACGGATCGTATCCGCTACAGAGATGCCGCCGATGATTTCCCCGTTCTTCATGACGATCATCGCGGTACGGCCCTTGGACTCGTTTTCTTTCAGATACTCTTCTATCCCCGCCGGAACAGATTTTGCATCCTCCAGACACTTGCGGTTGGATACTTCATAAGTATCCCCGCCGTCTACCGCACGGACACCGCGGCCATACAGCATCTCAAACTCAGCATTCGGAATCGTAGCATTATCGATCCTGCCGCTTTCCGTCAGATTCTTCATGATTGCTTTGCCGATCGGATGGCTGGAGTTCTTCTCTACCATGGCAATGGCCTTATAATACTCCGTCTCGTCCACACCGGGTACTGTGTATGTGGAAACCACATCAGGGGTGCCCTTGGTGATCGTACCTGTCTTATCCAGGCAGATCGCGTTGATCTTGGCCGCGCTCTCGATAGCGTCGCCGCCCTTGATCAGAACACCTTTTTTTGCGGAATTGCCGACAGCTGCAATTACGACAGTCGGGGTAGCCAGCATCAGTGCACATGGGCAGGCGATGACCAGTACAGTCATAACACGAAGCAGATCATGGGTCAGGAACCAGACCACCAGACAGCAGACCAGTACGATCGGAAGGAAATACTCAGAGAATTTGTCGGCGATCTTCTGTGCGTTACCCTTGTCATCCTGTGCAGAACGAACAGTATTGATGATCCTGCCGAGGACAGTGTCGCCGCCGAGCTTCTCGGTCACGACTTCGATCACGCCGTTTTCATTGAGTGTTCCGACAAAAACCTTATCACCGACGGTCTTATCGACAGGCATCGACTCACCGGTAATGGAAGCTTCGTTGATAGCCGCGGTGCCTTTCTGAATAACACCGTCGACCGCGATCTTCTCGCCTGCCTGGACCTGAATAATGTCTCCTTTTCGGATCTTTTTGATGGAGACCATCTGAAATTCGCCGTCAACAAGCTTGCGGCACTTGGCAGGAACAAGTTTTACAAGCTCTGCGACTGCATTCTTGGTCTTCATCATGGTGATGTCCTCCAGGACTTCACCGATGATCATCATAAAGGCTACCAGTGCACCGGAGAGATATTCCTTGCAATAAATACAGCCGATCAGAGACAGTACCACCAGCATGCCGGCAGTGATCTTCTTTTTGGCAATAGTAGCTTCCACGGTATCCTTTGTGCAGCGGAATCCGCCGAACAGGAGAGCCAGAAGACAAATCGGGAAAGGAACCAGATGCAGGATATAATCGTTCAGAATGCCAAGCAGAATCAGAGCAATATCTACCAGCGCAAACCATACGACCTCCCATTCGAGACCAAAAAACGTGCTCTTCTTCTTTGCTTTTGCTTTAACCTTATCTTCAGCCATGTTCTTACCCTTTCTTCATATCCCCCTTGGGGGGATATTTGATGCTAACAGTATATCCTGTTATATGGAAAAATGCAATTTCCAGTCTTTGCAGACTAAGTACTAACAAATCATTATTACTTGCCGAAAAAAGGTTATGGATTCGTTGCATGCCGCTTACCGTTTCAGGGATTCCCCGCACCCCGTCTGATGTATTCTGTCTGAATCATAATAATAAGAACAAGACAGAATACGGCCAGAATAACAAAAGCCGGGATATACGAACCGTGAAAACGGTCTGCAAGTACACCGGGAACGATATTGAAAGAAAGCCCCCCGATACTCATCAGGAGTTGAAAGCGCTGCACCATTTTGTCTTTGAGATCATCCGGACTCAGGTCCCATGCCCATGCAACCGTACCGACAACGGAAACCGCCATTCCCACTCCTGCTGATGCCGCAGCAGGAAGGATCAGAAACGGGAACCTGCCCGAAAGACACAATCCCGCATAACCCGCTGTCATCATAGCCCCATAAAGCCAATTACAGCGGTAGCTGCCGATGTGGTCCGACAGAAGCCCATAGACCAGTTTGCCGCAGAGCAGACACAATCCGTAAGCGGACAGAGCCAAAGCGATCGAATCCGGATCAAGCCCCTGCGAAGCAAACAAAACCGAAAGATGTGCATATCCGGTATTGGCAGCAATACCCATCAGGAAAACAGCACCGCCAAGCAGCACCCAGTCCGCAGTATCCAGCTTCCGATTGCCGTTATGGGGTCTTCTGAGACCCTTGCGGTCCTTCTGGTCCATATCTGTTCCCGGACCCGCTGCTTTTTTTTCGTCCCTGCCGTATGCCAGCAGCTTCAGATCTGCCGGATCGTTACGGAGCAGCAGAAAACCCAGAATCGACAGGATCAGCGCTCCAAACCCGGTAACCATAAACGAAAAGCTGATTCCCCTGGCTTCGATCAATGCTGTAACCATAGACGGAAAACCGACAAGGGCGGCACTTGCGGCGATCGAACAGAGAGAAAGTGCCAGGTTTCTGTATTTCACAAACCATCGTCCGATCAGCATGGCTACAGGGACTGTTGTTCCCAATCCATATCCAATGCCGCAGGCAGCTGCTGCTGCCAGAAGCATCGGATAATTATCAGCTGCCGCATACAGCATGATCCCTGCCGTGCTGCATAACCCTGCAAGAAAAATACCGGTCCGGACGCTGAATATTTTATAATAAAACGAGCAGACCATTACCGCAGCAAAACTGCTTACGGTTCGTACAGTTATCAGAAAAGACGATTGGGTATTGCTCAGCCCGAAACTCCGGATAAGATAAGGCTGAAATACGGAAAAAATATTGAATATGATACCATTGGAGCAAAACATCATCAGCGCACAGCCGAAACAGATTATCCACGCATAGTGCAGACGCTTCATTCATGTTTCCCTCCTTTTACAGTATTTTCAGCATAACGCACTCTTTCAGGGTTGTCTTCTTCCATATCGTTATGCATATACATAAAGAAACATTATGTCCAAAACAAAAAGGCGCTGCTTCCTGAAAAGCAACGCCTTTATTAAAGGGTCAGATAATTATGAAAAAAAATCAGATGAACTGGAATTCCGCACCGAGATGCTGTTCCTTTGCCTTCTTGTAGATTGCCAGTGCCATACCGAGATCCATGACACCCATGCCTACAGTGTCATAGATGGTGATCTCTTCATCGTTCTCACGACCCGGCTTTTTTCCGAGGATGATCTCGCCGATCTCTGCATGGATATCTTCTTTTTTAAGGTATCCTTCTTCGATCGCGTGATAGGTCTCACCGTTTTTGGAAGCAAATTCAATGCCGTCATTTACGACCTTGGTGCCGAGAAGGCACTTTGCATCCAGTTCCTGCTTGTCCGGTCCGTCAGCTCCGACAGCAGTAACATGTGTGCCGGGCTTCAGGAACTCGCGCATGATGACGGGGCCTTTTCGCGCAAGCGTAACGGTAACGATGATGTCAGCCGCTCTCGCACCTTCTTCCGGTGTTTCGCAGCTGTGGAACTTCACCTGCGGGAACTCCGGCTGCATTTCTTTGATGAAGGCGTCGTTTTCGCCTTCCATCCAGCCGAATACATAACAGTCAGTGAGATCTCTTACCCGCATCGTTGCGCGGAATGCCGCCTTGCCGATCCGGCCTGCGCCATAGGCAAAATATACCTTTGCGTCTTTTCTCGCAAGATAGTTGTTTGCGATCGCAGCTCCGGCAGCCGTACGGAGGTTCCGGATATGGTCAGCATACATGATGCACAGAGGATAGGCGGTCTTCGCATCATAGAGATAGACCATATTCATTCCGGGAGGAAGCCCCAGAGCCGAATTATCCGTAAAACCGCCGAAAGAAGACTTCATGGAATAGAAACCCGAACCCATATCAAGGCACGCTTTGAAATCTCCGCCCTTATGCGTACCAGGCTCAACAATGTTAAGGATCGGGGGCTGTACCACCTGTCCAAGGCTCATGGAAGCAAAGCTCTGCTCAACTGCCTTATAGATCTCATCAAGGTCGCAAAGCTTATCAACGTCATTAAAACTCAGTAATAGTGTTTTCATTTTTTCCGGTCCTCCTTTTAGGGAAACGATCCACCCGGCCGGCAAGTTCCTCATGCTCCGGGCACTTATATCTGCGGTTGATCACAATAGTGCTCAGTCGTCCGTCGGTTCCACTTCCTCGCCCTTGAAGAACTTGCCGACAAGGTCGATATCATAGTTGCCGGAAGTAAGCACACAGGCGACCTTTTCTTCCGGACTGACGGTGATCTTCTTTGCCAGCAGCGCCGCAACCACGACAGCAGAAGTCGGTTCGGCAACCAGATGTGCGTATTCACCGATCAGCCTGACAGATTCAGCGATCTCCTTTTCACCGACAATGACGATCTCGTCTACATACTTATCGATGATCGGATACGGATTCTCCGTGGGGTAAGAGCAGCCGATGCCGTCTGCAAGCGAAGGCTGGGAAGTCATACGGGTGGGCCGGCCATTGAGGCGGCTCAGGTAGTATCCGCAGCTGGCAGCTGCCTGGACGCCTACCACACGGATCGACGGATCGCTTTCCTTGATGGCGGTCGCAATGCCGCTCATCAGTCCTCCTCCACCGATCGGAACGACAACAGTCCTGATCTCGGGTTCATCTTCGAGGATCTCAAGCCCGATCGTACCCTGTCCTGCCATAACGGTATAATCATCGAAACCATGTACCAGCGTATAACCGTGCTCCTTGATCTCATCGGCGACTTTTTTGACTCTGGACTGGTAGTCACGATCCCAGAGGATAACGGTGCCTCCGCGCTTTTCGCAGTTATGTACCTTTTCCTTTGGTGTATCTCTCGGCATGACTGCATAGGATTTGATGCCGAACATCTTGCCGACATAGGCGCAGGCCGCCGCATGGTTGCCCGAAGAGCTGAAGATGATGCCCTTCTGCCTTTCCTCTTCGGTAAGAGACAGGACCTTGTTGAAGGCACCGCGTGCTTTGAATGCACCGGTCCTCTGAAGCATTTCGGGCTTAAAGTAGACCTGGCAGCCGAGTATGGCGTCCAAATCCTCTTCCCTGACCAGCGGGGTACGGTTGACGTACGGTTTGATCCTTACCTGTGCGTCTTTGATGTCCTGTAATGTTAATGGAGCTTTACTTTCGCTCATGGCTTTCTCCTTATCTATAGGTATTTTTTAAAACAAATCTGTTATCCCTATAATATCAAAAACGCAGCCTGTCAGGTAGACATGGCTGCGCATGAGTAAAGCATAACATTTCGTTATATCTCCCGGTAAGCAGTATCTTTGTACTTGTCCTTCAGATAATCCAGGAATCTCACTGCCTCTCCCTTCGGCTCCTCGCGGTAAATACAGACATGGTTGACTTTGATCGCGGGATCGATGCGCGCCATGCGGACGCCCTCATGGTATTTGACCGAGAAGACAGTAGGAACACAGATGTTGCATACATCCGTATCCGCGAGCAGGTTCAGGATGACCTGGCTGGAATTGGAGATCAGCGCCCGGTCCATCGCCGGCTTCATCCTTGGTTCAATCGAACAGAGCCCGTTTTCAAGAGAAAAGAAATCATCGCTGTATCGAATATAGTTTTGCTCCATCATTTCCTTTATCCTGATGATCCGGTTCCGCGCATAAAGGTTCTTCTCTCCCATGCTGACATAGGCTTCCGCCTGATGGAGGATCTCATACCGCATATTGTGCCGCTGAAGATTGTAACTCAGCGCCGGCATCTGCACGTCCATAATAAACGCAAATCCGATGTCGCTGCGGTACTGTTCCACGTCTTTCAGCACAGTATCCGTGTTTCCTTCCAGGATCTGCATATCCACGCCCGACGACTGTATCCCCCTGTAATCAGTTATCGCACGGGACAATGAACGGCTCTGGTTGTAGCTCAGACGAAGAAAGTTATGTCTGCGGCTCTTCGCCAGGTCCACGATCGTCTGTTCACGCTGCAGCATTTCCTGCGCGTACCGGTACAATGTCTTGCCGTCAGATGTCGGCGTAATGCCTCTGCCGCCTCTTTCAAAGAGCTGCAGTCCCAGTTCCTGCTCCAGTTCCCTGATCACCTTGCTGATATTCGGCTGGGAAGTATACAGGACCTCTGCCGCACGGCTGAAAGAGCCTTCTTCCACACAGGCGGAAAAAAACTGAAGCTGTTTGAGTTCAAGCATGGCATACTCCTCCGGGGATTCCGATCCAGAAAAACAACAGAGGGCCGTCGGTTGACAGTCCTCTGTAATTATAAGTGATACTAAAGATCTTTACAATGTCAGCTTCACATTGCTGTGATCCTGATAGTGGTAGCATGCCACCCAGTGCTTATTGCCCACATCCTTCAGTTCCGGCTCCGTTGTCCGGCATTCTTCCGTCGCATACGGGCAGCGCGGGTTGAAACGGCATCCCGGCGGAAGGTCGATCGGTGAAGGCGGATTGCCTTCGATCAGAGCCTTCTTCGCGCGGTTTCTCGGATCAAGGGAAGGTGCCGAACGAAGCAGGATATCCGTATAGGGATGAAGACGCTGATTAAAGACGTCTTCGGTCTCGCCCAGTTCCACGACCTTTCCGAGATACATGACGCAGATACGATCCGAGATATGGCGGACAACACTTAAGTCGTGCGTGATGAAAAGGATCGTCAGGTTATGCTCCTTCCGGAGTATCTTGAGCAGGTTCAGGATCTGCGCCTGGATGGAAACATCCAATGCCGATACCGGCTCATCCGCGATCACAAGCTGCGGATCCACTGCCAGAGCACGTGCGATTGCTATACGCTGTCTCTGGCCGCCGGAGAACTCACTCGGATAACGCTTCATGGCTTCCTCATCCATGCCGACCTCTGACAGAATATCAAGTATCCTCTGATGCACCTGTTCCGGTTTGCAGAGATTGTGGTACAGAAGCTCTGTCTTCAGCATGTCGCCGATCGTGACTCTCGGATCCAGCGAAGAATACGGATCCTGAAAGACCATCTGCATGCCTCTGCGCATGGGCTTAAGCTCTTTATTGGACATATGAGTGATGTCCGTTCCGTTGAACTCGATCTTTCCGTCCGTCGGATCATTCAGCCGGAGGATCGTACGTGCCAGTGTGGATTTACCGCAGCCGGACTCTCCTACCAGGCCGAGTATCTCGTTTTCATAGACCTCGATACTGATATCATCAACAGCCTTAACATACTTTTGCGGCTTTCTTGCGACATAATCCAGGATCTTACGCTTGATCGGGAAGTATGTTTTCAGATGCTCAGTTTCGACCAGTTTTTTCTGTTCTGCCATAACCGTCACTCCTTCCCTTTTTCATCAAGTTCAATTACGCCCTTATAGCCGCGCATCTTCTCTGCGAAGTGACATCTGGAGAAATGTCCGGGATCCACCTCTACCATCGGCGGGATCTCCTTTGTACAGATCTCCTCGCACATGAAGCAGCGGGGTGAGAACGGACATCCGTTGGGCAGATCGATCAGTGACGGGGTATTGCCGGGGATCGGCTTCAGTTCTTCCGTCATGCCGTTCGGGATCGCATCGATCAGTCCCTTGGTGTAAGGATGCATCGGATGTGCCATCAGGGTCAGAGTATCCGTTTCCTCCACAAAGAAACCTGCATACATGACAGCCACCTTGTCACAGACCTGGCTGATAACGCCAAGGTCATGAGTGATCAGAAGCACGCCCATGTCGAGTTCCTCGCGAAGATTATTGATCAGCTTGATGATCTGGTCCTGAATGGTAACATCCAGTGCCGTAGTAGGCTCATCAGCGATCAGAAGCTTAGGCTCTCCCGCAAGGACGATCGCGATCATGGCTCTCTGGCGCATACCGCCGGAAAACTGATGAATATACTCATCCAGACGCTTTTCCGGGCTCGGGATACCGACCAGACGGAGAAGCTCGATCGCCCTCTTCTCCTTTTCTTCCTTGGACATGTTCTTTCCGCGGAACTGCTCATACATCTGGGTCCGGATCGTAAGGACCGGGTTCAAAGCAGTCATCGGCTCCTGAAAGATCATGCCGACTTCCTTGCCGCGGTATTTTCTCAGTTCTTCCTGACTCATTTTCAGGACGTCCTGATCCTTATAGATGATCTTGCCGGCGGGAATGTTGGCATTCTTTGCCAGCAGGCGGATGATGGCGCGGCTTGTGGTGGATTTTCCGCAGCCGGACTCGCCGACAAATCCCATCGCCTCACCCTTTTTTATTGAAAATGTTACATCCTGTACCGCCTGAACGTCATAGCCATTGGTTTCGAAATGAATACAAAGGCCTTCGACCTCCAGAAGATTTCTCTCATCTTTCATATTCATTCCTCCTTTAACGTTTCTTGGTACGGATCATATCAGACAGACCGTCGCCCACAAGGCTGAATCCAAGTCCCGCAATGATCAGGAACACGCCGGGGAAAATGGAGATCCAGGACGCCTGGGTGAAGAAAGTCTTGCCGCCCGACATGATAGCACCCCACTCAGATGTGGGAGGCTGTACGCCCAGACCCAGATAGCTCAGGGAAGCGGAGCTCATCATACACATTACGATATCGGATGCCGCGTAGACCAGGGAACTGGAAAAGACGTTCGGCAGGATCGTAAAGAGGATGATCCTTGCATCCGAGTAACCCAGTACCTTTGCAGCCTGTACATATTCAGACTGTTTGACGACCAGTACTTCGCTTCGGATCAATCGCGTATATTCCTTCCAGCCGACCAGCCAGATGGAGAAGAACAATGCCTTGAGACCTGCACCCGTCACGGCAACGATGGCGATAGCCAGGACCATGTACGGGAAGGCCATGAAGATATCGAATATACGCATGATGATCATGTCAAGCTTGCCGCCGTAATAACCGGACAGCAGACCCAATGCTGTACCCATGATCATCGGGACCAGCATTGCGAAAACGCCGATAACAAGGTCGATCTTGGTCGCATAGACACAGCGGGCGTAAATATCACGTCCATAGTTGTCGGTGCCGAACCAGTGAGCTGCCGAAGGCTTCTGCAGCATGGCGGTCGGATCGAGTGCATCAGGATCAAAGTGAGTAAACAGACTGGGAACGATAGCCATCAGTACGAAGACTGCCACGATCGCAACGCCGATCCAGAGTGTCAGATTGACTCTCTTATAGAAGGGAATCTTTTTAGCAGATAAATTCTTAGCCATGATCTTCCCTCCTTACTGCAGCTTGACTCTCGGGTCAAGCAGTGAATACAGGATGTCCGTGATCAGGTTGATCAGCATGACCAGCACGACGAACATCATAACTACACCCTGCACGACCGGATAGTCACGGCTGTAAATAGAGTTGACCAGCAGGTTGCCAAGACCCGGAAGGGTAAAGACAGTCTCAAGAACGACTGAACCGCTCAGCATGACTGCAACACGAAGGCTCAGCAGCGTAGTCGCGGGGATCAACGCATTGCGGACAACGTGGAATATACTTAAACGTGCCGGAGAAATACCTTTACTGATTGCAAAGTCAACATAGTCTGACTTGCTGATATCGATAACATTGGAACGCAGGTTCCTGATCAGGATACCTGATACATAGATCGCCGAAGTCAGAGCCGGCAGAACCATTGCCTTCAGGTGTTCGCCCATGGTATTGCCCCAGCCGGAGACCGGGAAAAGTTTCAGTTTCAATGCAAAAAAGTCCAGAAGTACAAGGCCGATCCAGAACGAGGGAGCGGACAGACCGAACAGGGCATAAAAACGAATGATCAGATCAATGAAGCTGCCCTTTTTCATACCCGCCAAATAACCCAGAACAAAACTGATGACGATGGTAAAAATAACAGTAACAAGTGCCAGTAAAGCAGTACAAGCCAGTCGCGAGATAAGCAGTTCACCTACTGGAAGCTTATACTTCATCGAGGTGCCGAAATCCAGGTGGAGCATGTCTTTAAAGAAGATCCAGAACTGCTCCGGGATCGATTTATCGAGGCCCATTTTGTGCCGGAGAAGATCGACCGCTTCCTGTGAAGCACGGTCACCAAGCATTACTCTGGCAGGATCGCCGGGGATAGCGCGGACCAGTGCGAAAACAATGATCGTCGCAATCAGAAACACCGGGATCATCTGGAGTATTCTCTTAATCACATAGTTTAATACATCCATGTATTAAACCCCCTTCTCTCTCAAAAGTGATAAAAGAAAGAATAGCAGGCTGAGAACAACCCGCTATTCTTTTGTCTTGCTCAATCAGATACGGTTGAACCGGTATATTAAATTGATTAATTATTCAGCGACGGTAACATCCTCAAGGATGTACTGGCCATAAGGAGTCTGAACGAATCCGGTCAGAGCGTCTCTCTGTGCAACGATCTCATTTGCGTTGAACAGGGACGGAAGAGCTACTTCATCATGGCAGATCTGCTGGATCTGATCATAGAGCTCGTAGCGTGCTGCATCATCCATCTCCTTGGATGCCTGCGCAAACAGCTCGTTGCAGGCATCGGACTTCCAGTTGGTGTAGAAACCATGGTTGGTCTCATAGTCCAGGAGGTACTGAGTCAGCTGGGACGGATCGGGCATATCGTCGGTCCAGGTACCGATGACCATATCCAGCTTCATCTCATTCTGAAGCTCACGAAGTGCTGCATTATCCATAGACTCGATGCTGACACGAACACCGATCTTGGACCACTGATCCTGAATGATCGTACCGATCTGCTCAAACAGAGCGTTGCCTGCACGAAGTGTGAAGGTTACATCAAATCCGTCGGGATAGCCTGCCTCTGCAAGGAGAGCCTTGGCTCCTTCCACGTCATAGGTATATTCCGGAAGCTTGGTGTTGTAGCCGAGCTGCTTCGGGCTCAGGAAAGAATTGGACTTCTGACCGAAGCCATAGAGGCACATGTCGATCAGCTGCTGGAAATCAGTGCCCATCATCAGTGCCTGACGCACCTTAACATCTGCAAATGCCGGATTTGCCTCGTTGTTGAGGACAAGATAACGCTGCTGGGTAGACGGCCATTCAACAACAGAAACACCGTCAGCTGCGTCAGTAACTGCAGCGCTGGAGAACGGAAGGTCAGACATGATATCGATCTCGCCGCCCTGAAGCATCATGACTCTGGAGTTATCCTCACCGACAGTCTCAAAGCGTACGTGCGGGGTCTTCGGATATCCTTCCTTATAGTAGTACGGGTTTGCATCCATTGCAACATACTGGTCATGTGCCCACTCGGTCACATAGTAAGCACCTGCGCCCAGCGGCCATGCGCCGTCATAGGATCCGCCCAGCTCGTCAAAGTGTGCCTTGGACTGAAGACCCATGTTGAACAGCGTAAGGTACGCAAGGAATGCCGGATTCTCTTCATCGATGGTAATGATAACGGTCTCATTGTCACCTTCAACGCTTACGATAGGCGCTGCGGTATACTTCCAGTAGGACTCCTCTGTATTCTTCGCACGGTCAAAGCTGAACTGCCAGTCCTCGATAGTAACGTCGGAACCGTCAGCAAACTTCAGACCGGGATGAAGATGGAAAGTCCATGTAAGGCCGTCATCGCTGACTTCCCAGGACTCTGCCAGATCCGGAACGATCTCGCCCTTGGCATCGACCTGTACCAGGCCCGGAATAATGGAGTGGTACATACGGGTTGAGTAAGTATCGTCACCAATGGTGGGATCCAGATCAGCCGGATCAGCCGGACGTGCAAACACAATAGTGTCGGCAAAGCCGCCTTCAGCTGCCGGAGCTTCGGTCTCGGCTGCTGCCTCAGTTGCTGCCGGAGCTTCGGTCTCTTCCGCTGCAGCCTGGGTCTCTGCCGGTGCTGCAGGAGCCGCTGTCGTTGCCGTAGTGCTGGAAGAGCCACCGCATGCTGCAAGCGAAGCAGCTACCATAGCTGCTGCAAGAACAAGTGATAATCTTCTTTTCATAAATATCTCCCTTCTGTATTGCTTTCCCCGCCGAATTCCCTTTTTTCGACGGTCGTTGCCGCTATTTCTGTTAAACTGATGCCCGGAGTTTGGGGATAGTGCACAATTCCTTAAACCCCGTTAATCGGTTTATTAACAGACATTTATATTATAGATTAGCTGTTGTCTATTGTAAATCTAATAATCTCGTTATAAAATATTGAGTAGACCCAATAATATTTTTACATTCATTATTATGACCATATATTATGACCAACCTTGAGATCGAAGCCTTTCTGGCTATCTACAGAACAAAAAAGATCTCTGCCGCGGCAGAAGATCTCTATATCAGCCAGTCCTCATTAAGCGCCCGCCTTCAGACGCTGGAAAAAGAACTCGACTGTACTCTTTTTATACGCGGAAAAGGCAGTCGGACCCTCGAGCCTACCGAAGCAGGAGAACGCTTTCATCACCTTGCTGAAAGCTATATGGATATCGTGCGGCAGATGAAAGAACTCAAAGGCAAACGCTACGAAAAGCGTCTCCGTGTCACTTCCATCAACAGTATCGGTACCTACCTTCTGATGCCCGTTTACGAGCGCTTTATGAAAAACTACCCGGAGGTCTTCCTTCGCGTATCGGAGTACAACAATGACCGAAGCAAACCGGTAATACAGAAAGGACAGACTGATCTGCTCTTTTCGCCCAACCGCTTTATCTCTGATGAGATCGAGTCCTTCCCGATCTTTACCGAGCCGATCCTGCTGATATGTTCGGCAGATTCCGATTACCCTGAAACGCTCGCAATAAACGATCTTCCGGAGGAAAACGAGATCTACATCAACTGGGACGACGGATATGACGCATGGCACCGGACCTATTTCAGAAATACCTACCCCCGGCTTGACGTGGACAATATGGAACAGCTCCGTTATTTCCTGCGACAGAAAGATCGGTGGGCATTTGTTTCCGGCAGCGGAGCCAGAGCATTTCTGAAAGATCCGATGATCCGGCAGCTGAAACTGGAAACCCTGATCCCATCCAGGATCATATACTGCGCCTGCAGCAGGGCAAAACGTCACTCGCCCGAGATCGAAGCGTTCCTCTCCTGTCTTCAGGAGGAACTGCGTACCGTCACGTTTTGATCCGTGAATGGATCCGGAAAGCAAGATCCTTCAGGATATCCGGGATACGCTGCCTTCCGATGAAAAGCAGCCCGACAAACATCCAGAGTCCGCCGATGCTTAAGATACTGAACATCCAGTCTCCCTGTGTCAGGAAATCGGCGGCAAGACAGGTAAAATAGATCGGAAGCGGCAAAGCAACGATCAGCGCGATCAGGAAAGTATACCACTTCATCCGTGAATTCGCCGCCGCATAAGGAATGACCCAGTTGGGAAGCCCCGGTGTCAGCAGAGCCATGGATATATAATATGTACGATTCTCGGAAAACTGCAGCGTATTCAGCAGTTTTCCGAATGTAGGCCGCTCTTCCGAGATATAGCGAAGCAGCCGGGTCGCACGGGCAGCAACGGCAAAAACGGTCATATGTGCTGCGATCTCCGCAGTATATACGATCAGAGTTCCCTTCAGGCTTCCGCAGACTGCGCCGGCCACAACATGAACCAGAGCTGCCGGAATCACGATAGATATCACCTGTATATAAGCCAGGAACCACATGATCACATAGCTCTGCCAGCGCCCCAGGGAATCAAAATAAGCTTCTACTATTAGTTCATCCCGTGTTTTGATCGCCTCAGTAAACCCGGGAAGATACATCCGAACCATCAGATACACCAACAAAACAGAGATCAGGATGGCTCCTGCAACTCCGAGAAGAGCATAATATGCGGATTTGGGGGTGTGTTGTTTGTTCATAAATACATTTTACCACAGATCCTTTCCGGCATTTTTAAAGATTACATAAAAAGAAAATGCACAGCTTATTAACAGCATCAGGACCAAGTGCTGAATCAACAAAAAAGGCGGCTCGTCTGAGCCGTCTTTTTACGTAGTATAACTGCCGGAGACCGGGGTCGAACCGGCACGGGTATCACTACCCACGGGATTTTAAGTCCCGGGCGTCTGCCAATTCCGCCACTCCGGC
>Ga0129307_1001767_pt1 | contig 20789 bp, 10 predicted proteins | sample P1105metagenome_FD_94437 | JGI IMG/M metagenome (GOLD analysis project Ga0129307, IMG submission 94437) | Capybara group fecal microbial communities from Wisconsin, USA - P1105 metagenome | ecosystem: Host-associated > Mammals > Digestive system > Large intestine > Fecal | place: USA: Wisconsin... | reverse complement strand
GTGTCGAGCCATCCGTCAACAAACATGTCCGAAGAATCCTTGTTTAAGTAGCCGGTGCAGATGTAATCACTGAACACCTGGATGCTTCCCACGGTGTTGTCGGGAAGAACTTGGTTTTCCTCATCGCAGATACGAATTTGCATTCCGGGAATGGCACGACCTTGGCATACGATATCCTTTGCGTTTTCACGAAGGCCTTTCATATCAAAATCAATACCGGATGTTACCTTATTGATGTCTAGTTCAGGATATTCGTGATCCATGTTGAATGTGACAGCGCCCAAAGCCTCTGTCAGTCCGTAAAGAGGAACGATGGCGTGTTCGTGCATTCCGAATTTGGCCATAGTCTGGGTGAATTCGGCAAGAACTTTTTTTGAAAGAGGTTCGCCGCCATTCAGGATAAAGTCAACGCAGGACAAGTCCCAATTTTCGCTGCCATCCATAGCCTTTAAAAGGAGCGGGTAAGCAAAATTCGGGGCGGAAGTCTTTGTGGCGCGAGTCTTGCTGACCGCATCAAACCAAGATTTTGGATTCTGGATAAATTCGGCAGCATCCATATGGACAGCACCAGTCTTATAGTACATCGGGATTGTAATCAGCGTGACAATACCAAAAGCATGTTCTAGCGGGAGCCATTGCAACCAAGTATCCTTTGAACTAGTCTTTAATGCAATATTCAAATTCTTGAGCATCAATAGGAATCTTTCGTTTGACATCATGACGCCTTTCGGATCAGATGTACTTCCTGATGAGTACAGTACAAGTGCAAGAGCTTTTGGATCGACTTCGACGTATTCAATTTCTGAAGGCAGGTCTTGTGGGTATTCTGTGATTTCTTCAGGTACGACAATCAAACGGTTTGAATCACATTCCTTCCAGAAAAACTTGATGAATTCTGCGGTTTCTGAGTCAGCGATAATAGCTGCATTGGGGTTATCGCTTGCAACGCGGATGAGGCGTGTTACATGATCTTTGCTGCGAGCGGCTGTCAATAAAACTGGCGCGATTCCCATGCTCAATAGCGCATAGAAATTTCCCATGAAGGCTTTTTTCGAGGCACCGTTAATCTGGAAAATAACAAGGTCGCCTTGCTTTAGCCCCGCCTTTTTAAAAGTATGTCGTGCGCAGAGAATGCGTGTCTTGAGTTCTGTTTTCGAAAAGTTCGTTGCAATTCCATTTTTCATTAAAATGATACGAGAATCGCATTCAAGGTATTCTTTTAATTTTTGGTTAAGCGAAGGCAAATTTTCCATTTTGTGGTTCTCCAATTAAAAAATCAAAAAGGTCAATTTTGGTGAGGTATTTGACGGGCAAGGGCTCTGAACCGAAAACGCTTACAACCGTTTTTTCGCAGTTGATGACTTGCATTTTACCAGATCTGTACTCGAATGAATCTCCGTGATAGCCTGAAAAATTGATGTACGAAATTTTTTCATCAATTCCTGTACCGACGTATTTGAGGAAACTTTCTTTCATCGACCATAGACGTGCGAAAGTTCGGGCCTTGTCGTTGGAACAGCTGATGGCTTGTTGCTCGAAAATGTTCATTGCTCTTGGAACGCAATCTAAATTGCGTTCATCGACATCGGCAATATCGACGCCAACAGGAAAATTGGCAAGTGCACATGCGATTCCGCCTGCGGTATGGGACAAGCTGAATTGCAATTCCGGCATGCCTTTGATAAACGGTTTTCCGTAAGGTCCGAATTCAAATTCAACTTTTTCATCAATGCCTTTTTCTTCGATCAACGCGTATCGCAAAAGGATGTAGGCGAGTGCGGAAAGTTTGCGATCTTTGAAATAGCGGTACTTGTCGACGCGTTTTGCGCGCTGTTCGCTCAGTAGGGGCCATAGCCCGGCCAAATCGCACTCTGTAAAACTTTCTGTTTCTGTGAAAATGTAAAGCATTTACAAAACCTCGTCCCATTTTTCGGTGAGCAATCGTTTGAGTAAATTCACGTTTGCAGCGAACATTTGCTTTAACGTTTCTGGTGCAAAAGCGGGCTCTGCATAATCCCAATTGATGGAAAGCCTTCCGTCAAAATTTGTGACTTGATAATCCAACACGACTTGCGGAGTTTTGCTCAATGCGTAAATTTGTTGCAATCCTTGGGGTAAATCGCTATTGGACTTTTGCCCGTTTTCAAGCACGCAAGTGATGACAATCGGCATTTGTGCGCGCATGGGCGAAAGACCTTCCTTGAATTTGAGAATCTTTGTGCCGTCATACGTGTGGAAGCGTACAAGTTGCCACATGTCTTTTTGCACGGACTGCACACATTCCAAAAAATTCTTGCATTTTTTCGAAAGCGTGATGAATGCAATGTTCGTGAAATCGCCAACGACCGAGTTGATGTCTTTGTGAAGCGGCAAGCGATTGAACAATGTGGAATTGATGGTGAGCGAATCGCACTTGCTGAAACCAAGGAGCGCCTTGAGATAGGCGGTGCTGATGACGGCGGCGGGTGTTGTGCGATATTCGCGGCATTTCTGCTGGAATAGCGCAAACTCATCGACTGTCAATTCTCCAGAAATTCTTGAAAAACGATGGTTGTGAATTTCAGAAAGTGGTTTTGCATATGGCAAGTCCGGTTCGCAAACGAGCTCATTTACTTTCGATTTCCAGAATGCTTCGGCCTGCGAGTAATCTTGTTGCTTTTCGAATGCAATCAAGTCGTTGCAATAATCCTTGAACGTGTAATCAACCCATTGCACGGTTTCATTGCGGTAAAGTTTGAACATCTGCGAAAGTGCGATTTTTGCACTCCAGGCATCCATAATCATGCAGTCGAAATCGAAATGCAGAACGTCTTTCGTGTTTGGCACGCGAGAAACGCGCATTGTAAAGAACGGCCATTCATTCAATGGGTAAATGTGATGGCTCCATTCGTTGCGTTTTTCAAGGCGTTCTTCGATGGAATCTAATTCGATAACGTCAATGGAATACGTTGGGGCGGATTCGAGAACGCGCTGCGTTCCTTTTGCAGAAATTACAAGGCGAAGCGCATCATCGTGAGCGATGACTTCGTTCCATGCGTTTTGCAACCGCGTTACATCAAGCGTTTCGTCAAGTTCAACTTCCAAATAATAATGCGTGTTGATCCCGCCAAGATCGTAAACAGGATCGCGACCGACAAGGTATGATTTTTGAATGGGCGAGAGCGGGAAAGAATTTTGTTCTTCTTCCACTTGCTTTTCGAGATGCGCGATGATTCCGGCTTTGTTCGCCTTTAAACATTCCTTGTCTTCGCTAGAAAGCGCTCCGCTTGTAGCGCGGAATTTTAGCTTGCCCTCTTCGAGCCAAAGCGTTACGCCGCGCTGTGCGAAACTTTCAATGAGTTCCTTTGCGGTTAGAGAATCCATTAGTTGTTCTCCTGCAAATTTTTCAAGGAAAGTTTTTCGGCAAGTTCCGGCGCAAATTCCTTCGATGTGAATGCGGTGAAATGGTCGCCTTTGAGTTGCTCGTATTTAATTTCGCCAATGCAAAGATCATCCCATTTTTGGAACAGCATCTTGTCTGCGTTCTTGAAGATACTATTGCTATTATCTGCCTTGAAATAGCGCAAATCGCCGAAGTACGGAGTCGGATTGTAATTGATCATGACGTTGAAATTTTGATCGAACGTTTTCTTGATTCGAGCAAAGGCTTCGTCGGTCATGCTGTTGCCAAAATCACCGGAGTACTCCTTGATTTTCTGGAATCGTTCGCTTGTGGATAGTGCGTTGAAATTTCGGATGGCATCTGCATCAGGCGATTGACCGATAATTTTTTCGAAATCGTTTTCGTCAATGATTTTTTTCTTCGTTTCTTCGATATAGCTGTTCATCAAGAAGGTAATGTCTTCGAACTTGAAGCCGACCTTTTCGGGATTAACGCCAATCAATGTGGCAAAGAAGAAATCCTTAATGTTTGTCTGCTTGATTTCAAACGGCAAGCGTGCGCCTTCGATGATGGCAAGGTCCACAATTTCGATTTCAGCATTTTCGAGACGTTCTGCAAGTTCCAATGAAAGTTTTCCATTGAAGCTATAACCGATAATCTGTACTTTCTTGATGCCTGCATCTATAATCTTGTCTGCAAATTCCTTGGCCAAGATGCTTGCAACTTCAGATTCGCCAATTTCAAAGAAGTGTTGCGTGTTCGAAAGCTTGAACGTGAAAATTTCGCCTTCGTCCTGACTTTCCATGAGCGGAATAATTTCATGAAACATTTCATCGTTCCAAAGAACGGTCGGGAGGAGTACTCTTGCACAATCGTCCTTTGCCTTGCCGTAACGTTTGAGTTGAATGAACTCTCCCGAATTGTCCGTTGCTTCTTCGACTTCGTTTTTCAAGAAGCGTGCTACTTCAGTAACTGTCGGGAAATCAAGCATCTGCTTCAATATGGCATCGAATGTCTTGTCCGAAGCGAGTTCGTTGCGGATGGTCGTTGCCATTTGCGCCATGAGCAAGGAATCTGCGCCAAAGTCATAGAAGTTGTCGTCTTTACCGAGAGAGTCGATATTCAAAGCCTTGATGGCAATTTCAATAAGGCGATTTTCGATGGATTGGTCTTTACCTAGTGATGCTTCGAATGCATCTGCGTAATGCTTGAGCGCCTGCTGGTCAACACTTCCGTTTGTGGTCAAAGGCAACTTGTCGAGAATGTGAATGGACGTGTTCTTTTCAGGACAGATGTCATTCAGAACCAGCTTTACAGAAGATTCAGAAACTTCATCTCTGTCGTACTTGAATTGCTTGACATAGAGATATCCGCCCAGCATTTTTGCCTTAGCTTCGTCTTGCGGGAATGTCGTTGCGTTTGCAAGGCCGTCTTTTTGACGTAGCAATTCAATCCAATCTTCTTTAGGCAAGAACATGTGCTTTTCTCTAATTTTGTCTATGGGCTTATCCATCATCAAAGCCTGCGATACGGATATGGATGCTGTATCTGAACCGACTTCTTCGATAAAGAGATAACCACCTGGGACTAGAGTTTTCTTCATTTGTTCTAGCGTGTGGTCTAGATCTATGGAGTTGGCCATCGCGCCGCCACATAGAATAATGTCGACACTGTTTTCGGGGAGTCCTTGGCTTTCGAATTCTTCGTTAAAGTCCAATTGCGTGAAAATCATCGCTGGATCTTTATGCGTGTATTCTCCAGCCATGGGGAAGAATTGCGTAAACTTGTCTGTAAAATTGTATATGAAAGGGAAACCTGATTCTTTAAGACCTGCGAACGTCTGTCTTGTGATTTGCCCTGTGCCAGCGCCCAATTCAAGAATTCTCCAAGTTTTCTTGGAATCCGTTGCCATAATCTGCTTCAAAAATTCTACGAGATGTTCGTTGATAATCTTGTAGCTGTTTTGGGCCTGTACAATATCAGACCAATTTTGCAACGCATTGTTTTCGTGATTGTCGCTGTAGTTCTTGTAGACAAAATCATTTGGATCGGCTTTGCCTGCTAAAACTTCGCCAAAGTGGATTCCGTTTTCTTTGATATAACGAACGTATGGCTTCGAAGCGATATGGATGTCGGTGTTTTGAATGACTTCGTCCCATTTATTTTCGTTTTGTTCGAGCGAAACTTCTTGTAAAATCTTGAATTTATTTCCGCAAGGTGCTATGTTGTCATTTTCTAAAAGAACATTTATCCATTCTTGGGCGTGGAAACGGAATTTTTCCGGTATGGCATTTTCGAGTTCTTCCTTGGTAAAATCTTTGCCGTAAACAAGAATATTGTTTTGCAAAAGTCCAAGAAGAATGGAGTCGGCAGCCGCTTTTTCAATGTTCTTGTAGCTATTGCTGATTTTTTCCCAATCGAAGTTTTTATGTGTCGCGGAAATTTCTTTATCCACCTGAGTTACGTTTTTGGTGAAAGCTTCTTCACATTCATCAATTCTGTTTTTCTGCTTTTTGCGCGGTTCCACGGCAACGATAAGATTGTCCTTGTTGCTGCCTAAGAATGCTGTCGCTTTTTCAATTGGCAAACTGCTGACAAGCGCTTCTTCGACTTGCGCAATGTTTAGCGCTCCCGTTTTTACTTTAGATTCTTCGAAGAATTTGAGGATATTCTTGCGGTCGATTTTTCCGTTTGCAGAAAGCGGCAACGCATTGAATTCCTGGATGTAGCCCGGGTGCATGTAATGTAACAGGTATTTATCGAGGTGTTCCTTGAGCTTTTCGGTATCGATAACTTGTTTATCGCTCTTGACTTGCTTGACAAAGAATAGCACATGCAAAAGATCAAGTGCACTGTCGTTAGCCGGGAATGAACTTAGGTTAACGTTCTTTTCGCCATGCAAAAGTTTTTCGGTCCATTTGCTTCGAGACATTTTGAGCTGTTCAAAAATCTGCTTCTGGCGTTCTAAATCGTCAGAAGGAACATCCATCAAAAGTGCCTGCGTGATGGTAATCCAAGCGGAGAGTTCATAGGATTCCAGGAACATAAAGTGCCCACCGGGAACGAGAACGTCTTCGATTTGCGATAGAGTCTTGCCGAAATCAATCGCGTTGTCCATGACGTAACCGCCAAAGACAATGTCGAACGTATTCGATTTCAAACCTTGCTTGTGGAAATCTTCATTCAGATCCAACTGCTTGAACACAAGTTCTGGGTAATCCTTGAACATTTCTGCCGCCGTCGGGAAGAAGTGCTTCAAGTAATCGGTGAAGTAGTATTCAAACTTGTGTCCCTTCAATACCGGCAAGAGGTAACGCGTTGCAGAGCCTGTTCCTGCGCCGACTTCCAAAATGCGAATCGTGCGGTTTGGATTTTCGGCCAAAATTTTTTTGAAATACTCCGCTAACGTGTTGTACGCAATACACATAATTTTGTTCTTGACGTAAAGCGAATCGACGTAGCGGTATTTGTCGCCTTCTTCGGGGTAAAGGAATTTTCCCGGATCGACATTGCCTTGAACGATTTCTGCGAGGTGGTCGCCATTGAGCTTGACATATTCAAGGAAGTCTTTTGAAATGTACTCGCCGTTCCAAACTTCGTAAGCGTTGCTCCAAAGTTTTTCTTTTTCGTTTTCAGTTGCGTCGAAGTGGCATATGTATGTTTTGCCTTGTTGTTCGATGAACTTTTCTGCAAGCAGATAGCCGAGCCATTGCGTGACGAGCCAATGGTACTTGCCGATGACCGGAGCCTTGATTTCTTCGATGGTGTAGGCTTTATCTTTTTGGAAAACGCCCATCTTTTGAAGTTCTAACAAGATGGTATAAGCGCTTGCTTTTTCTTCGGCTTTGTAACCCTCTTCGACTTGCTTCATGTCGATTTCGTCGATGCGGTCTTGCATGAATTTTTCGACATCATTTTCGCGTTCAATAAATTTTTGTTTGCCTGCGTTAATAGCGTCGGGTGTCGCATTTTCGGCGACGATGGCGGAATAGATTTCGCGCTTGTCTTCGCTTACGACGGCAACGGCTTCCTTGATGGCGGGGAAGTCTTTCAAGACGTTTTCGATTTCGCCGAGTTCAATGCGGTGGCCGCGAATCTTTACTTGCGTATCTTCGCGACCGAGAAATTCGATTTCTCCACCGGGGAGATAACGCCCCATATCGCCGGTCAAATAAACGCGTTCACCTGTTTGCGGAAGTGCTACAAATTGTGCGGCTGTGCGTTCTGCGTCCAAGTAATAGCCGAGTGCAACTCCATCGCCGCCGAGTGCAATTTGCCCTGCAACCATTGTCGGGCACGGTTGCAAATTGTCATCGAGAATGTGCATTGTCTGGTTTGCGAGCGGACGACCGTACGGTAAAATTTTAAGACCGTCGTTCGGATCATAGCGGTGGTAATTGGACCAAATGGAAGCTTCGGTGGCACCACCAAGGCAAATCACATCAACGCCGGGAGCGACTTTGCGGATTCTTTCAGGCATATCGACAGGAATCCAGTCGCCGGAGAGGAATACTTCACGGAGCGGGAGCGGTTCTGCAGAGTTCTTGCTTTCGACAAAGTTCAAAAGCATCTTCATCAACGCAGGCACGGTGTTCCACACGGTAATGTGGTGCTTGTGAATCAAGGATTCCCAAACTTCGGGGTTCATGTAATCTTCGGTGGTCGGGTAAATGAGTGTGCCGCCACAAGCGAGAACGCCAAAGAGGTCATAGACAGAAAGGTCGAAGTTCAACTGCGAAAGTCCGAGAACAGCATCGTCTGCGGTAACGCCAAAACGGTCATTCATGTCGTCGATGGTATTCATTGCACCTTTGTGCGTAATTACGACGCCCTTCGGTTCGCCTGTACTGCCGCTTGTGTAGATGATGTAGGCAATATCATCGGGAGTGCGCTTCGGGAATCTCGAGCAATCAACTGCAAAATCATTTGCTCCGAGCGTATCGACATTGATTGTCGTGATTTCGCCTTCGAGGAGTGCTTCATCGCTAGAAATGCCGATGGTCACTTTTGCGCCTGTTTTCTTGACAATCTTTTCGGCGCGGCCTTTTGCCTTGGCGGCTGCAATCGGCACGTAAATGGCTCCGGCATACAAAATGCCGAATACAGACACGACTTGCCATGCTGATTTTTCCATCAAGACGGGTACGCAATCCTGAGCCTTTACGCCACAGGTGATCAGTTGGTCTGCCAGAACTTTAGCGCGTGCGTCGAGTTCTTCGAATGTGAATTTAACATGACCATCGTCAATGGCAATTTTTTTCGGCGTGCGCTTGACGCTTTCGATAAAGTCGTCTTGCAACATTCGCACGTTCCAATCTTTTTGCGTGTCGTTCGCGACTTTGCGTTCTGCTGCATCGCAGGCAGGGAGTGCGATTTCTGCAACTTCTTCCCAATTTTCATTTTCTTCAGCAAGGGCGAGCAATCGCTTTTCGAATGCTTCGAACATGGAATCCAAAACGCCTTCCGGGAATACGCCTTCGCGATAGTCCCAGTTAACTTGCAAACCGAAAGCGCCATCCATTACTTGACAGTCGATAAAGGTTTGCGGTGTCTGGGAAATGCCTCCGACAAAGTCTCCGCGCAATGGTGCCCCCGAATCGGCGAGGCCAATCGCGCTGGTATAAACGATTGGCATCGAAAGCCCTGTTTTTTTACTTTGTCTAGAGATTTCGCGCATGACTTCGACGCCGCTGAAAAGGCGGTTGTCCAAGTCCGCAAAAAGCTGACCGTTTATTTTGCGGGTGCGTGCGATGAAGTTTTCTTTTGCTGCGCAATCGACTTCAAGCAGGCTGAGCGAAGTAAAATCGCCAACAATGTCCATGACTTTTTCGTGAAGCGGGAGTCTGTTCAAAACGGTCATGTTGATGCAGAAACGTTTATTGCGGCTCCACTTGGCAAGCACATCGGCGTAGCACGAAAGAATCGGAACGGTCGGCGTGAGGCCGTATTGTTTGGCACGATTTTTCATGCGGTTCCAGGAGTCTGCAGGAATTCTTAAGAACTTGCGTCCAAAGGCATCCTTTGCTTCGGAGGCTGGGAGTTTCGGCAATTCCGGTGCATCCGGAAGGTTCTCGATGCGGTCCATCCAATACTTCTTTTCTTTTTCGTATTGGGCTGTTGCCTTGAGTTTCTTTTCGGCAATCAAATAATCGCGGAAAGAGAGTTCTTCTTCGCCCGTGACGGCAATTCCGTCAAAATAGGCGGCTTCGAATTCAGCGACAAGTTTCCAAATGCTTGTCCAGTCGGCGAGCAAAAATTCAATCGAGAAATGAAGAATGGCGCTTTCATTGTTGCGGCTTACGGCAAGCCCGAACATAGGCCATTTGCCAACGGTATAGGCGCGGTTGCCCATTTCCTTGCGGAACTTCTCAAATTCGTTTGCTTTTTCAGGATGCTTCACCAAGTCCCATTCCGGAATTTCTAATTCGGGGACATCTTTCATCACTTGCTGATAGCCGCTTTCGTTGATGACCGCGTGGAGCATGTCGTATTTGCGTGTAATTGCATTCCAAATATCGCGAACTTTTTGCGTTTCGAGTTCTGCGTAACGGATTTCGAGATAAACGTGGCATGCGACGCCGCCGTATTCAAAAGTCTTGCTGCGTCCAAGCAAATAAGCGGATTGTACATCGGTAAGCGGGAATGGCTCAAAACGATTGGTGCGGTCAATGACGATGGCGACATTGCTATCGTCGTTCTTTTCGCTCAAGTACTTTATCAGAGACTCTTTATTTGCTTTGAGTTCTGCGAGTACAGCGGGCGTCATCGCTTCTTTAGAAGCCTTGTACTTGATTTTCCCGTTTTCCGTCCACAAGTGAATTCCGTTTGCTTCAAAACGGTTGACCAAATTTTGCATGTTCTTGTCTGTCATCTTAAACCTCTTCGCTGTATTTGTGGATTTCTGCCGACGGGAAGTATTCGCTGTTGCCTTCGGGGTGGATCAATTTTGCAAATCCGAAAATGTTGGTGATTTCGGACCATTTCTGTGAACACAAAAGTTCTCGTTGCGCCAATGGAGCGAGCTTTACTTTTTGGTCAATCATCTTTGAAAATTCAACAATGTTGTCTGCGATGCCTTGTTTCCAATCATCGAAAAGAACGTGCATAAAATCCTTGGCCTTGTAATTTCCCAAGGTTTCCATCGTTAATTCTTTAAGATAAGGTGGAATTTCGTTACGCTTTTCGGGGTTGTACAAGTATTTGGGCACGTACATACGCGGTTTCCAAAGTACAGGGCCGAAAGTATCTTCGAGAATCAAACGACCGGTTTCGTAAACGATGGCGAAGTTGTGCAAAAGATGCGCGTGATTGTCTCGGTCATCCGTATTCACCTGATTGTTGTATTCAATCATGATAGGCGTGTCGCCAAGTTTTCCGGTGAGGATGTCGAATGGCCCAACACATTCCGTGATGTGTTCGACCTTTAAATTGTAAATCGAAGGGAGAATGCGGGAGAGAATGTCAATCGCAGGGAAAGAAACTTGTGGACCGAAGGCGGCCTTGATGTAAAGCGGCTTTTCGTGTTTGTTCAATTCTTGAGCTACACGGATGAATCGTGCTACTTCAGGGAGCTTTGGGTAAAGATCGCATGTCTTGAAATAAACACCATTCTTTTTGGCAACGCGATAAGTTTCAGTAAGATCGCGCGGATGGATGGGCTGTTCCTGAAGAACGTGGATTTTCTTTTCCATGAACTTGCAGGCGAGTTCTGTACCAATGCCGCCCACCGTTCCAGAGCTGATGACAACACAAGCGAAATCGATTTCTGGAATTTGTTCAAACTCTGTGAAAAGTGGAATGCCGTATGTTTCGGCACATTTTTTGGAGCGTTCGCTTCCTTTGCCGTAAAGTCCGACTAATTCAAAATCATCTTTTAATAACTGTTGCAGAGCGTTGATGTAGAACTGTCCGAAAGTGCTTCCGCAGACAACAACTCGTTTCTTCATTTTCTTAAATTTCTCCCTCTATTTCGGTTGTAAGCATATCCTTGATTTCGCATGAAAATTCAGGTTGATTTGCGATGAGCGAATCGATGATGGGGGTGGCAAAATCGCTTTCGCCAAGTAAAATGGTTCCGCAAGATTTCTTTTCTTTGGCAAAGCAAAGTGTGGTTGCTCCTGCGCTAACGCCTGTCATCGGTGACGGACCGAGCCCGTGAATGGTAAGCTTGAATTTTGCCGGCGCATTGTCTTTAACGCCTTCCATGACGCATAGGTAAAAGGTGTTTTCCCTGATGCCGAAGGTGTCGAGCTTACTTGCAGTGCAAAGTTTTTTGATGGTCTCGTCAGGATTTTGTTTGTACTGATGCCTTGCGGAATTCATAATTTCAATCATACGCTCTCCGCTAAGACACATGTGGAATCGCGCTTCGTCAAGATTCATTTTGCGTGTGACGGCTTCTGCTTCGCCATCGAAAAACGGAAACATCTTATTGATGGAAATGACGCTCTTTAAGTCTTTGGAATAATCATTTGACGAAGGTACGAACGGAAGAATTTCGCCTTTTTTCCAATAGACCATAGTGCGGTTGTTACTGTTGTGAAGGCTGTCGATAAAATCGTTCGCCGCTGTGTACGAAAATGCGCCGAGTCCGCCGTAGTAAAATTCCAAAGAATTGACATGGTCGAATTTTTTAGCGAGATATTGCGGAATGAGCCCGGAAAGTCCTGGGATGCATCCTGCGCCATAAACGATTGAAACTCCGGATTCTTTTCTTTTGAATCCTTCAATTCCAAGATGCAAAACGGTCGTGTTTTTCGCTTCGGCAATTTTATCCATCAATATCGTTTGCGCTTCAGAAAGCTTGGCACAATCGAGAATAATTTCGCAACCATCCATGAACTGTTCGACGCTTTCCTTGTTTGAAACATCAACTTTCACCCATTCGGCATCGCTCCATTCTGAGCGTAGTTCACTTGGGGCTTTTTCGATATTGCGCCCGCCTATGCGAAGGCGGTATTCTGAATTATTTCTGATAAAGCGAGTGGCCCAAATGCCAACAGCACCATATGCTCCAAGAATTCCAATCATATTTCTCCCTCTTCGATATCGCCCAAGGCGTTGATGCGTTCTTCAAAAATCTTGGCGAGATTGTTCAATTCTGCATTTTCGAAAATTTCACGGAGCGATATTTCGACACCGTATTTCGTGTGTATTTTTTCTAGGAATCGAGTTGCCAAGAGACTATCGCCGCCGATTTCAAAGAAGTTCGCATAACGGTCGATTTTTTCGAGTGAAAGCAAAGACTTCCAAATTTCAGCGATTTCCGATTCGCGTCCTTCGTAATTTTCGTTTACATCGGCGGAACTTGTCTTTTTCAAAAGTGCGGTAATTGTTTTGCGGTCCACCTTGGCGTTGGCCGTAAGCGGGAACTTGACAAAAACCTCTGTCCTTGATGGAATCATGTAAGGGACGAGATTTGTTTTTAAGTAATCTTCAAATTCGCTGCCGAGAATTTCTTTTGCGTCTGTTGCTTTTTGTGCAATAATCGTCTGTACAAAGTGCGAGTTGTTCTCGAGTGAAATTATAGCGAAGGGAAGTTCCTTAAAAATAGATTCCCATTCTTCATCGGACAAAAGTGATGTGAAACGGCGTAAACGCGTGTATTTTGCAAAACCGTTTTCCAGAACTGCAGAACTGATGATAGCGACCGGATCGAAGTTTTCAAAATCCATGGCCATGAACTTGCCGCCTTTCTTGAGAATCAAGTAGGCAAAGGCAAGAGCGTTTGCAGGATTATTGTAAGTGTGCAAGAAACCAGCATCAACAACGAGATCGTATGAATTTAAATTTTGGATGCTCGCGTTTAAATCGAGTTGTTTGAACTTCAAACAATCCTTCCAAGTGCGTAGGGATTCGCGTGCCGTATCGAGCATTCCCATTGATTCATCGAACAACGTGATTTCCATTCCGTTCTTTTCGTAGGCTTTCAAGAATTCACGCACGCTAAGGCCCGAACGGGCGTTCAAGAATGCGATTTTCTTTGCTTCTGCAGAGGCTGCGGAAGAAACAACCTTGTCAATGAATGACTTGAACGGAATGCTTTCGGCGAGCAATTTTTCAGGAGCGAAAAATTCGTTTTCCAAAAGGTCTGTTTCGGGGCGATTCCCAATGAGCACGTTCTGCAGCAATTCGATATTTTCTTTACTGTTTAATTTTTTTGAAAAATCAGATGTTACCGATGGGCGTATTTGTTCAAAACCGTTTTTGAAAAGCCAACTATCCCATAAGGCGAATGCGTTTTTTGATTTTTCTGGAATAGTCTTGATATTCGAACGGATTGTATGGATTAATGCGGCAACCGCATTGGTTCGATCTTGTTGGGTTTCATCTTCGTAATTGTCTGTATATTTGTAATCGTATTTTGCGATTTTTTCTTTGCTGAGTGCGGGAATGATTGCAGCGACAATTTCTTTTTTCGCTCCATTTTCGACGACTACTGCTGCGGCATTCACAATGTTTGACTTTTTCTTGATGATATTTTCGATTTCGCCGAGTTCTATGCGGTAACCACCCAATTTAATTTGTGTGTCCAAACGGCCAAAAAATTCGGAATTGCCATCAGGCAAAATGCGCACTTTATCGCCAGTTCTATACCAACGTTCTCCGTTTTCAATCGGGAATCGTTCTTGGGTTAAATCTGGTTGGTTCAGGTAGCCTTCAGCGACACCAATGCCTCCAATCCAAAGTTCTCCGGCATCTCCGGAGGCACATTCCTTGCCGCTTTCGTCCATGACCTTGATTTTCTGGTTTAGCAAAGATTTGCCGTAAGGGATAGATTTCCAATTCTCTTGCAATGCGTTTACTTCGTACCAGACAGACCAAATAGAAACTTCTGTTGCACCACCCAAAGAGATAAAGCGACTGTTTGGCCAAAGCTTCTTTGTTGTGCCGAAGAGCGGGAGTGGAATCCAGTCGCCCGAAAGCATGATGGTCTTCAATGGAATTGCATTTGCTTTATCGCCTGCGACAATTGTGAACATTTCAAAAAGTGCAGGAACGGAATTCCATAAAGTCACTTTCTGATCGCTGGCAATTTGTTTCCAAACATTGGCTTCTTTCTTTGTTTCTTCAGAGAGGACAATGACCTTTCCGCCACAGGATAACATGCCGAAAATATCATAAACAGAAAGGTCAAAGTCCAATTCCGAAATCGCCATGCAGGCGTCGTTTGCAGAAACGTTAAAACGTTCATTGATGTCACGGATGGTGTTGCTTGCGCCGCGATGCGAAATCATTACACCCTTGGGAACGCCTGTCGTGCCCGAAGTGAATATGATGTAAGCGAGACTCGATTCGTCCTCGACGATTTCGTCAATACTCATCGGCGATGCTTGCAATGTACTTTCAATTTCTATAATGTTCCAAGCGGGATTTTCTTTGCGGATAGCATCGCCATGGGCTTTATCCGTGATGATGCCTGAAATTTTTGCGGCATCAAAAATCTTGTGCATTCTTTCGAACGGCTGATGAATGCCTACAGGAACGTATGCCGCTCCAATAGCTTGAATGCCGAGTGCCGAGAAAACTTGCTCCATTCCCTTTGGGAGCACAATCGCGACGAGGTCTTTTGATTTGATGCCCGCTGCTTTAAGCGCTCCTGCGACTTTCAATGCGCTTTCCGAAAGTTCGCCGTAAGTTTTGGAATTGTAGGTTCCATCGGAGTTGCGTGAAACGAGTGCGGTGGCGTTAGGAACTTCAAATGTTTTTGCGAAAACCGCGGAATGGATGCATTCTGGATTTTTTGTGAACATAAATTTTTTAACCTGCAGTGGCGAGATATTCGGGATAAAGTTCAGAATTCAGAACAAAGAAATGGTCTCCTTCGAATTCCTTTTCCTTAAATTCTTTTGTCGTGACGGATTGCCAGCGTTGCATAATCGTTGATGTCGCGCCGACATCGTTGGTGCCGCAATTGATGTAGATGGGCGCATCAATGCGTTCACCATGATAAATCAGACTTTCGTTCAATGTGTAATCTTTACGAACTTCCGGGAGAATGAATTGGAGTAATTCCTTGTTTTCAAGAATTTCCTTGGGCGTTGCATTGTACTTTTCGAGTTCACGGATCAGCGCGTCATCGCCCATGTAGGTCTTGAATTCACTCGGATCTTCATCTTGCGGGGCTTGGCGGCCTGCGGCAATCAACTTTTCTGGGCGAACATTGTACTTGCTTTGCAAATAGTCGGCAACGTAGAATGCCATGGCTGCACCCATGCTGTGGCCGAATAGAATAAACGGCTTGCCTTGAGTGACTTTGACAATGCTTTCACAAAGCGGTTCCAAGAGCTTCTTGAAATCACCGACAAAAGGTTCACGGCGGCGAGTGCCTTTGCCTGGCAATTCTACGCAAATGAAATTCATATTCTTCTTTTCAAGTGTCCATTTGCGGTAAACGCTAGCACTGCCACCAGCATGGTGAAAACAGAAAATTTTTTTGTGTTCCGTATCGTTAAGACAATAGGTGGTAAAGGGGAACCAGCGTTCCTCGAGAGTTTTTTCCATTTTTGAAGTTTCCTCTTTTTAGGTAATTCTCCAGCCTGATGAAGATTGCCTTATATCCAAGAATTTCTTATATACTCCATCGATATTGCAGAGCTCATTGTGAGTTCCGCATTGTACGATATGCCCATGATCAATAACAAGAATTTGGTCTGCGTTTTTGACGGTATTCAAACGGTGGGCGATGGAAATAACAGTCTTTCCCTTAGTGAGTTCTGCAATCGCTTCCATCAGTTCACATTCATTTTCTGGGTCTACAGAAGAAGTGGCTTCGTCGAGAATGACAACCGGAGCATCTTTCAAAAGTGCGCGTGCAATCGAAATGCGTTGCTTTTCGCCTCCGGAAAGGCTACTTCCGTTTTCACCGATGATCGTGTTGTATCCATTGGGCAACGCTTCGATGAATTCGTGGCAACGGGCGCGCTTTGCGACATTGACAATTTGCTCGTGTGTCGCATTCGGGCAACCGAACTTGATGTTGTTTTCTACCGTATCGTTGAACAGGAATACGTTTTGGAAAACCATGGAGAAATTCGAGAGCAATTCATCAGGAGCATAGCTTCTGATATCCTTGCCGCCAAAGGTGATTGCGCCTGATTGAACGTCCCAAAAGCGAACAATCAAATTGCATAATGTGGTTTTGCCGCTGCCTGAATAACCGACAATCGCACATTTGGATTTGGCGGGAATTTTAGCACTTATCTTATCTAAAATAATGCGAGAATCATAACCGAAGGTGACGTTCTTGATTTCAATATCGGTATTGTTCTTGTTTACAGATTGCGTTCCCGTCAACTTGGGAACATTGTAAGTTTCGTCCATTTGGTCCATGGCTGTTTCAATCTGTTCCATGATGAAAGCGCCGTTGGCAAGGAGCTCCATTTGACCGTAAATGATGAATCCCGAGACGAGGAACATCATTCCGTAAGTGAATTCCATGGTGCCGTTGTATGTCATCCATGCCGATGCCAAGATGATGATGCCGCTAAAAACTTCAAGTGTGGCTCTGAAAAATCCGTGCGGGACAAGAATCGATTTTTCCATGTTGATGCTTGTCTTTTCGAATTCGTCAAAGGTTTCATCAAGCTTCGAAGCGTTTCCGCGTCCGAAGGAGCGTATCACGGCGATGCCACGGATGTATTCGATAACGTTATTCGTGACGCTTTCAACTGCGTTGTAACGGGCTAGCGATAACGATCCCGATTTCTTTTGAATTGTAGAAAGCGAGAATATCGAAATCAAAATTCCAATAATGGCGATGACGCCAATTTTCCATTCAAAAATCATCAAGAAAATTGAAACGCCGAGACCTTGCAAAATGCCGCCTACCACATTATCGACGGCCATCATCGTGAAGTTTTCAAGCGTGGCCATATTTGTCGTGATAGTATTGTTGATGCGTCCCAACGTTTTCTTTGAAAAGTAACCCATGGGGGCGTTTTTCAGCTTGTCGCCAAGTTCAAGCCTCTTGTCCGTGAAAATGTTGTACCCTGCGGCGGTCATGAAGATGTTGGTCAAGAATCGAAGAAGAATCTTGCCAAAAAGTCCAGCAGCTAAAATGCCGACGGTCTGCCAGATAATTTCCATCGTGAGTTTATCTATATTCTTCAATACCCAAAGGATGGCGAGTACAGAACAGCAGTTGAAAACGGTGTTCAAAATGCTACAGACGAGTCCCCAATAAACGCGCTTTTTGTAACGGCCAGAAAGCTTAATGATTCTTTTCAATGTCTTGAGCATTATGCAATCTCCTTTACTTCAGAACCAGCCATATGGCGTTCCCACATCGATTTGTACAGGTCGCATTTCTTTAAGAGCTCGTCGTGCGTGCCGCTATCGACGAGGGTGCCGTTTTCGATGACCAAAATCTTTTCGGCGTTCTTGATGGTCGAAAGTCTATGGGCGATGACAATCAAAACTTTATCGTGAATGAGTCTAGAAAGAGCCTTTTGGATTTCTGCTTCGTTTTCTGGATCCGCATAAGCGGTGGCTTCATCCAAGATGATAACATCTGCGTTCTTCAAGATGGCACGTGCTATCGTAATGCGTTGGCGTTCGCCTCCAGAAAGCCTGTTGCCTGCATCGCCTGCTTTTGTGTTGTAGCCATTTTCGAGTGCGCTGATGAATTCGTGGCAACCGGCGGCCTTTGCGGCTTCGTAAACTTCTTCATCGCTTGCTTCCGGGCGTCCCATGCGGATGTTTTCTAGAATCGACGTATTGAACAAGTAGTTGTCCTGTGCCACATAGCTAATTTTCTTCATTTGCTGCTTGAACGGAATCTTCGATAAGCTTATGCCTCCGAGCAGAATGTCGCCTTTGCCGACATCCCAGAAACCGGCCATCAGCTTTGCTATTGTGGATTTTCCACTGCCAGAATGCCCGACAATGGCGGTGACGCCTTTTTCAGCAGTCTTGAATGAAATGTTGTTCAAAACATCCTTTTCTTTATAGCCGAATGTCACGTTTTTGAATTCAAAAGAAGATCCGTTGAATTGCACATTTTCATCAGGACGGATTTGATCTTTTTCGTTGAGGAAATCATCGATTTGCGTGAATGCCTGGAACACCGAAGCGAATGTTTCTGCATAAGTCATTGCTGCAAGAATTGGCCCTGAAATGCCCATGCTGAGTACAGCGCAGGTGAGGAATGTCGCAAATTCAATCTTTCCGTTCATGAACAAGTAAGCGCCAAGCGGTAGCGTTACTAGCAATGTTGAAGAAAGTGTGCTTAAGCCCGCTGCCGAGAAAAACCAGCAGTTGCGCCACCATTCAAGTGTTGTGTCGCGGTAGTATTTGCAGGCGTTCGTGAACTTTCCAAAAGAAGAAGCACTCTGGTTAAATGCCTTGATGACTTCGATGCCATTCACGTATTCTACGATGGCATCGTTCATGTCGGCGTTTGCCTTGAAATATCGAGCGGATTTTTCCTTGTAACCAATCATTTGCCCCATGGTTATCAGAAATCCCAAAGGAATGGTTGCTACAGCACCGAGTGCCATACGCCAATCCATGACAAACAAAACGATTATTATTGTCAAAGGAGTCACGATGTTTGCGGTCATTTCTGGCACCATGTGAGCAAAGGGTTTTTCAATGCGTTCGACTGTATCAACGACAAGCATCTTGTAAGATCCGGAAGCCTTGTCGAGCATGACTCCCATGGGAATGCGTTCCATTTTCTTTGTGATGTTTGTTCGTAATGTTCTTAAAATCGAGAACGCGGCTTCGTGCGACTTCATTGTCGAAATTGTCGATAAGTAAACCTTAAGAGCGAAAGCGGCGATGGTAATAAGACCATAAATCAGGATGTCGTCTTGCGTTACGGTCTTGTAGTAGAATGCAGAAAGCATTTTGGCAACGCAGAAATAGGGAACGATACCGAAAAAGACCCCTAAAACTGCATAAAACGATGACGTAATCAGCTGAAATTTCCTGTTTCCGGCGTATTGCCAAAGTAATTTCATGGGATTGTTTTTGGATTTATCTGTAGCCATTCTTGAAGAGTTCCTAAAAAAGATAGATTGGGCTAACAAAATTTAGAACAATGTCATTGCTTTTTGATGATTTTTTTTCGAAAAAAGACGGATTGGATTTGAGGTGTTCGCTTTGGATTATTGCTGAAATTCGCTCAAAAACGCCGTTTCTTTCAAAAATGTTACCCCAGTCTAATTGGATTGTTTTAAAACCTTTTAGAGTAGAAAAAGGCGTCCTTTTGGATTTATTTTTGCACGTCCTAAGTGAACACAAAAGTGATGCAAAAATGACTCGCAAACGGATTTACTCAGCACTGTCTTTTAACAAGGCCTTTTATGTCGGGCTTGCTGTTGCAATCCTTATCCATGTTGCAACCTTGCTGAATCCGCTATTCCAAAAGAAAGAAATCCCGGTACATCGCCCAGATTCTCCCGTCATTCACGCCGAAAAAGTGTATATCGCACCGCCGCCTCCGCCAGAAGCGCCTCCGGTCGTGAAAAAGGTCGTTCGTGCAAAAATTATCCCGAAGGTTGTAGAAAAACCGATTGAAGAAAAAATTCCGGAACCGGAGCCAGAACCGATTGTAGAAACAGCTCCCGTCGCTGCCGCAGAGCCTATAGTTGAAGCTCCGCCGGCTCCGCCCGCGCCCCCCGTGGTACAGGCCCCGCCCAAACCTTCGGCCGATTCAGTGAAAATGGTGACCCGCACTTACTTGCGCTCGCTCAAAAAACAGTTGGAACAGATTAAGGATTATCCTGCGACGGCTAAACGCTTGAAGCAGGAGGGCACAGTACGTGTGAGGTTCACCATCCTTGCCGATGGCAAAATTGAGCAAATCGAGGTCTCGGAATCGAGTCGCTATTCCTCGCTGGATAACAGCGCCTTGGAAGCCGTGGCAAAAATGGAAAAATTTCAACCCATTCCAAAACTTTTAGAAAAAGAACGCTGGAGAATCGAAATTCCAATCCAGTACAAACTTAATGCAGGGAGATCGTAATGAACTTCATTCTCGACTTTGTCAAACAGGGCGGTTACATCGGCTACATCCTGGTTGCACTGAACTTTATCGGTTATGCCATCATTATCTGGAAGGTGATTTCGCTAATTGTCTTTAATAAAACGGTTCAGCCGCGTTTGACAGACAAGGTTATTCATCGTGTAGTGACTTGCAATACCGACCATCACATCATTACAGAAAGCATCCGCACTGAAATCGGCCTTGCGTTCTCGCCGCTCACAAAGGGCCTTACGACAGTCGAAAATATTGCATCTATTTCTCCAATGCTTGGCCTCCTCGGTACGGTGGTGGGCATTTTCAACGCATTCACGGTGATAGCGGCCTCGGGCCTTGATGATCCATCCGCTTTTGCGACGGGCATTAAGTTTGCTCTCGTGACAACGGTCCTTGGGCTTGTGGTCGCTATCCCGCACG
>Ga0129307_1001764_pt1 | contig 20810 bp, 12 predicted proteins | sample P1105metagenome_FD_94437 | JGI IMG/M metagenome (GOLD analysis project Ga0129307, IMG submission 94437) | Capybara group fecal microbial communities from Wisconsin, USA - P1105 metagenome | ecosystem: Host-associated > Mammals > Digestive system > Large intestine > Fecal | place: USA: Wisconsin... | reverse complement strand
GCCCTATATGGGGGCAAAATTAATACTGAAAGTTTTAGGAAGGGAGTTTGAGGGAGAACCCTTTTTCAAAAGGGTTTCCCTCAATAGACACGTGTAAAAACTTCTGTAAGAGTACCGTGGTTAATGGCAATGCTTTTTAATATATCGCTTATTTCTGATATTTTGCTTTATCCATTTCACGGATAGCAGCACGGCGGATCTTTCCGCTGCCCACTGTCTTAGGAAGTTCGTCAACGAATTCAACTACACGAGGGTACTTGTAAGGAGCGGTGCCGTGCTTTACGTAGTCCTTGATCTCCTGTACCAGTTCGTCAGACGGAGTTTTATCCTTTGTGAGGACGATAGTTGCCTTTACTACCTGACCACGGATCTCATCAGGAACGCCTGTAACTGCGCATTCCAGAACGTAGGGGAGTTCCATGAGAACGCTTTCGATCTCGAATGGTCCGATACGGTAGCCGGATGACTTGATAACGTCGTCGACTCTTCCGACATACCAGAAGTAGCCGTCCTCGTCTACCCATGCGGTATCGCCTGTGTGGTAGAATCCGTCACGCCAAGTCTCGGCGGTGTTTTCCTCGTCGCCGTAGTAGCAGAGTGCAAGTCCGGGAACGCCGTAGCCTTCGGACTTTTCGCCCTTGAGCTTTATGCAGATCTCACCTGTTTCACCAACGCCGGCCGGAGTGCCGTCGGGGAGGAGGACCTGAACGTCATACTGTGGATTCGGCTTACCCATGCTGCCGGGCTTTGGCTCCATGCCGACAACATTAGCGATAGAAAGAGTTGTCTCAGTCTGACCGAAGCCTTCCATGAGCTTGATGCCTGTTGCACGGTAGAACTGGTGGAATACCTCGGGATTAAGGGCTTCACCTGCGATGCAGGCATATTTCAGTGAAGAAAGATCGAACTTTGAAAGGTCTTCCTTTATGAAGAAGCGGTACATGGTCGGAGGTGCACAGAATGAAGTGATATTGTACTTCTTGAACATAGGAAGGATATCATCTGCGTGGAAACGATCAAAGTCGTAAACGAATACAGCAGCTTCACACATCCACTGTCCGTAGAGCTTGCCCCAGAGAGCCTTGCCCCAGCCTGTATCAGAGATAGTGAAGTGGAGGCCGTTAGGATCTGCATTCTGCCAGTAACGTGCAGTCACGTAGTGGCCGAGAGGGTACTGATAGCTGTGGAGAACCAGCTTAGGATTGCCTGATGTACCTGAGCTGAAGAAAATGAGCATCGGATCGGTTCCGCATGGAGTTTCGGCTGTGCGCTCGAAATGAGTGCTGTATGCTGAAAGTTCAGCGTTGAAGTCGTGCCAGCCGTCACGCTGACCGTTAACGAGGATCTTGGTTTTGAGAGAAGGAGAGTCTGCGCAGGCAAGATCGACTTCATTTGCGATATCGCCGTCAGCTGAGCAAACGATAGCTGAAACATTGGCAGAATTGAAACGGTATTCAAAGTCGTGCTTCTTGAGCATATTTGAAGCAGGGATAACGAGAGCGCCGATGCGGTGGAGAGCGATAATAGAGAACCAGAACTGGTAGTGGCGCTTCAGAACGAGCATTACACGGTCACCCTTCTTGATGCCGAGAGATTTAAAGTAGTTGGCTGTCTGACATGAGTACTTCTTGATGTCCTTGAAAGTGAACCTGCGCTCATTGTGGTTTACGTCCACATAGATCATAGCAGTCTTATCGGGACACTTCTCAGCCAGTGCGTCAACGATATCATAAGCGAAGTTGAATTTATCCTGATTTTCAAAATTAACTGCACTGAGTATACCTTCGTCGTTAGTCTCGCACTTCACGAATTTTTCAGCAACAGGGTGGAGAAGACCTGCCTTGTCAACGTTTGTGATATGGTGCTCGGCAACGTGTTCGTGGTATTCGGACATACCTGTAGCGCCCTTGGGAGGCATAACAAAAGCGTAGATCTCGCAGTCCTCGCCGCCGAGAGCAACTTCATCGTGAGGCATGGAGCTGTCATAGTAGATACAGTCGCCTTCGTGGAGGATCTCAGTGTGTGAGCCTACAGTCATTCTCAGTGTGCCCTTGATAACGATATCCATTTCCTGACCTGCATGGCTTGCCATATGCAGAGGCTGTGAAAGAGCGTCCTCGGAGTAGGGGATAACAACATGGAAAGGCTCGACGGACTTATTCTTGAATCTTGCAGCAAGACGGTTGTAGGTGAAGCCCTTTCTGCGGACTATCGGAACACCTTCGCCCTTGCGGGTAACAGTATAGCCGCTGAGCTCAGGGCTGCTTCCTTCCATGAGTTCTGTTATCTCGACATTGAATCTGTTAGCACACTTATAGATGAAAGTGAAGCTGAAATCCTGCTCGCCTGATTCGAGCTTCTTGTATTCATCTACGGAATAATCTGTAACTGCGGCCATTTCTTCGACAGAGATGCCAAGATCTTCACGGAGTAAAGCAATTCGCTGTGCGACCTCTTTGATCCTGTTTTCGGCGTTCTGATAATTTAGATTTTCGCTCATAAAAAACTCTCCTTTACATGATTTTAATGACTTGATTTGTCCTTTGCTATAAAAACAAAAAACTCGTCTCAAAGAAAAAACTTTGAGACGAGTATCAATTTCTGATTACCCGCGGTACCACTCAAATTGTGCCGCTATTGCGTAACACCACTTCAGGTTCTGTCAAACCCTATTCCTTGACGCAGACTCACGGGAACACTTACTGAAAACTTTCAGCGTTCCGGCTCAGAAGGGATACATAGCACTGCATATCACCGACTCTCACCATCCGTCGGCTCTCTGAAGACATTGGCAACACTCTGCTTGGCTTCCTCATAGCTTATGTTATGTATTATATCACAAAGAGCGGCTTTTGTCAAGAGGTTTTGAAAAAAATCTCAGTTTTTTTCAGCGGATCGACAGACCGAGCATGGTAAGATCATCAAACTGTTCTGCATCACCGACGAAACTGTCAACGGCTTTTTTGACAGTTTCCAGCAGTTCTTCGGGATCTTTACAGTCTGAGCCGTTCATGGCGTCCAGCATTCTGCCGATACCGAAAAGCTCGTTGCTGCTGTTGGTAGCTTCTGGTACACCGTCGGTGTAAAGGAAAAGTCCGCCGCCTTTTTCCAGCTGTATCTCGTATTCCTTGTACTTGATACCGTCCATGCCGCCGATAACGAAACCGTGCTTGTCCCTGAGAAGTTCATAGCTTCCGTCAGCCTTTTTGATAACGGGATATTCATGGCCTGCGTTGGCAGATGTGACCTTGCCTGTGGAAATTTCAAGCACACCGAACCATACTGTCACGAACATTTCTTCGCTGTTATTCTGGCATATCACGGAGTTTGTCTGTTCCAGCACCTTTGCAGGTGAACTGCCTTGCATAGCGAAGTTGTAAATAAGTATCTTCGCAACCATCATGAACAGTGCGGCAGGTATTCCCTTGCCTGATACGTCAGCCATTACCATGCCGAGATGATCACTGTCGATGAGGAAGAAATCATAGAAATCTCCGCCAACTTCCTTTGCAGGTATCATGCTGGCAAAAATGTCAAATTCGGGACGATCGGGGAAGGGAGGAAAAATATTCGGCAGCATATTTGACTGTATTTTTCTTGCGAGTTCAAGTTCAGTTCCGATACGCTCTTTTTCTTTGGTTATCTTCAGGAGATTATCGCCGTATTCATAGAGATTGTTCTCCATTGCCTCCATTGTTTTGGCTAGATCTTCGATCTCGTCGCCTGAATTTATGTTGAGATCAGCGAAGCAGCGCTTGCCGTCGGTTCTGCCGGAAGCGAATTGCCGGGATGCTTCGGTGATCTTTATAATAGGAGCAACAAGAGCTCTTTTGATCCTCTTGGTCTGAAGCCATGCTATAAGTATCGTTATAGCTATAGTGGACACCGCAAGGCGGATACCGAATTCACGCATCCCCACCAATATATTATCAAGTGAGATATCAGCCAGTACAAAAGCGTTCGTTTTGCCCTGATCATTTTCTACAGGCACTCCCACGGTACAAAGCAGGCCGTAATTTCTTGTCCAGTCGATATCATAGATGATCTCGTCATCTTTTCCGTTCAGGAATTTCATCATGCCCTTAGTGCTGACCGATTCCCAGTCGCCCGGCATAAGGCGGTTAGTTTCCTTGTCGGGGTCGACTAAATAGACCATAGCGCTTGTTTCCTTGTCGTACATTGCCACATAGACATCGGAGATATCATTCTGAGTGTGAAAGCTCAGAGTGCCTTCCAGCATATGAAGCAGCACATCGTAGACTCCGCCTTTTGATTCTGTATCGATTCCGGAGAAGAATTGACGGTATTCCGCAGACCCGACCATCTCACGCTGCTCATTGCTGAGGCTGCGGTAAGTATCCATAACCTGATCAAAATAATCCGTTGAATCTACGCTGTGTTTTACCGACATCCTTACCTGTCTGACGGTAGTATCGGCAGTCTGAATGTACTGCTTGGTTATTGATACAGCAAAAAAGCTCAGCGCCACTATCTGGATGATAAGTCCGAAAATTATACAGCTTATAACAGTTGAGTTAATGGTTTTGGCAGAAAGCGAATGCTGCTTTTTCTTCATTTAGTAACATCTCCTTCAACGACATACAAATAATATATATAGCTATAAAAAATATTATACCATTAATTCAGGGAGAATGGTATGGCTGATTGGTTGAAAATACAGAAAATTTACAGTTGATTCATTATTTGTTAATACTGTGATATTGAGCAGTGTGAGAAGGTCGTAAACAGTTGAGCATTCATGGATACGGTTATTTCTGTCAAGGGAGTAAAAACGCATTGAATCGAAGATCTTGAACATTATGGAGGATGGTGAACGGATAGTTCTGACACAGAAAATTTACAGTAAATTTACTATCTGTTTATAAATTTGTCCTTTGTATCAGAAATAAACCTCAAAAAAAGATAATTTTTACATGATTTATTAGTGACAAATGTCTTTTTTTATGATATAATATATTTTATACTTGTATTGTAATTTTTAATATCGCATCCGGTACTTTTTCGGGGATCAAAGGGGGGAAGATATGCAGGAGTTAGTGGAGCGTATCGGTATACAGCAGTTTATTCAGGTCGTGGTAGAGATATGGAGCGAGATGTTCATGATGATCATGATCTTTTCGCTGAGTATGAAAATGAAGTTTGCAGATAAAGATAAAGTATACCACTTTGATATCACGTATACTAAAGACATCGTAATATTCTACAACGCTATACTGCTGTATAATTTCTTCAATATTCTGGGAATTATCGCAGATGGTTCGGCGACGAAAGCAGGATCGCTGGTTGCCGGGATATCGGATTTTCTATACTACCTTTCGGGAGGATTCCTGACATTTTTCCTGATTCAGCTGATAAAAAAACATATAGCTGTCAGGAACGGCATGGAAGGCCTGAGAAAAGCGGCGGTTTTCATGCAGGTGCTTCATGCAGGGCTACTCGTTCTTCTGGTTATCACGCCGTTTACAGGGCTTCTTTATTCCTTTGATGAGAAAAATTTCTACCTGCGTGGACCTTGCTTTTTTATATGGAGTGCGGTAACTATTGCTTCGTTTTTGTTCATCATTTTCGTTTACATAACGAAACGCTGTAAAACGGACATTTTCCTGCGACGGATAATATGTGTTTCAGTGATCATCCCGTTGTTCGGTGTATTCCTCAATATTGTCACGAATGCGTGGATCAGCTTCAATAACATTGCTGCAACTATTGCGGCGTTCATTATCTTCATGTTTTATGAGAAAAACCGTACTTACGCAGCGGTGCAGAGATACCGTGAACTTGAACGTGCAAAGACGGAGCTTGCCGAAAAAATGCTTGCACTGGAACAAAGCAAGAATGTCATTCTTCTTGCACAGATACAGCCGCATTTTATCAATAATTATCTCATGTCACTTCGTTCACGATGCCGTGACGATGCTGAGCTGTATGATTATGTAACGAACTTCTCACGTTACATGAGAGCGCATTTCAGTGCTCCGGGTGATTCAAAAATGATATCGTTTGAACAGGAAATGGAGAGCGTAGAGGCGTATCTTGCTCTTGAAAGCGAGAATTTCGGCGACAGGCTTAACGTGGAATATGATATTGAATATGACAGTTTTCTTGTGCCGTCATTTTCGGTGCAGCCCCTTGTTGAGAATGCTGTTAGGCACGGCATTGCAACATTTGACGGCGGCGGTACAGTTTATATCCGGGTCCACAGGCAGGACAGCGGGACTGTTATTGATATCATTGACGTAGGAATAGGAAAAAGCAACATCACGAAACGACAATCAGAGAGAAAACGTATTGGTTATGACAATGTAAGAGCGAGACTTATGTCCGCTTCTGCCGGGCATTTTGACATTATTTCCGACGAACATGGAACAGATGCAAGGATAATTCTTGCAGAGAAAAAAACGGAGATCGGATGAAGATATGGAATTTATAAAAAATATATTATCGGAAAATTATGTAACGATAATGCTGCTTATAGCGTTTGCGCTGCTTATCAGAACAAACCGCAGTATTTGTCGGAAAGAGACAAAATTATTCACCCTTGCAATGGCAATGACGATGGGGATCGCCGTGCTTGATCAGATTGAGAAATGGTGTGATATGTACGATAAACCCGTGTGGATACTGTATGTAAAATCCGCACTGGTTTATGCGATTTATCCATCGATCCTTCTGCTTGTGGCACTGGTATCGCTCAGGATAAAAAAGCGTTTCATTTTTGTGCTGCCTCTGCTGCTGAATACTGTACTGCTGACTATAAATGCGTTCGGCAATGATATCGTATACGGTTACCATGCCGATCACAGTTATTTTGGCGGTCCGCTGAATTTTGTTCCCATACTTCTGATGCTTTTCTATGAGATAGTGATCTCGGTTTCGGGAATACGGATGCTGAAGGACGGCATACGTCAGCGTGGTCTGGTACTGCTGTTTATCGCTGCTATTACGTTTATGACGGTGCTTTTTGAATTGATCAATCTGGTCATTGGCTATACCGATGAGATATGTGCCCTCGGACTCCTTGTGTATTTCAGATACATCTCATCGGAGTATCAGGAAAACATGAAGGATCAGCTTTATCAGGCAAAACTGGAAGCTGAACGAAGCAAAAATGATTACCTGATGGCACAGATACAGCCTCATTTCATCAATAATTCCCTCATGGTGATACGGGCGAGATGTATGAAATATCCCGAGATATATGAGAGTATTACAAAATTCTCAAAGTATCTCCGCACTCATTTTGATGCAATGAATGCTTCAAATCTGATAACTTTTGAAAGCGAAATGGACAATGTTGAGGCTTATCTTGACCTCGAAAGAGAAAATTACGGAGAACGGCTCAGGGTCGAATATGATATCGAATGCGATCAGTTCCTTGTCCCTGCACTTTCTGTACAGCCCCTTGTGGAAAATGCTGTACGGCATGGTATAGGCACCTATGATCAGGGCGGAACAGTACATATCAGCTCACGCAAAAACAGCGGAAAAATAATTGTTGAGGTAGCAGATGACGGCTCGGGAAAAAGCAGCATGACTCAACAGCAGCAGAAAAGAAAGGGGATAGGCATAGAAAATGTCCGTTCCAGGCTGAGATCCATGAGAAACGGAGAATTGGAGATTATCAGCGGTGAACACGGTACTACTGCAAAGATAATCATAGATGAAGAATAAGGAGTAAAATATGATCACATTATCGGTTGACGATCAGAAAGAATCCACGGAGCTGATGCTCTTTATGCTGAACAGGATCGATCCGAAAGGTACTCACATGAGTGCATCGGGGATCAAGGAGGCGCTTGATCTCATAAACGACGATGTTCAGATACTTTTCCTCGATATAGAAATGCCGGGGATAAACGGTGTCGATGCTACACCTATGCTGAAAGAGAAGTACAAGAAGCTGAATATCATCTACATTACGGGGCATCCCGAGTACGTTTTTGATGCTGTGGGAATGCATCCCAGCGGATTTCTTACAAAGCCGGTCTGCGAGGAGGATATCATCCACGAACTGAAAGAACTGCGGTTTCCTCTTGAGCCTGTAAGAAGCCCTCTGAAGGTTCAGTGCAGTCCGTTTGCGCTGTTTGCGGATGGAAAGCCCTTTGATTTCGGGCGAGGCATGGCTATAGAGCTGTTCGCTTATCTTGTATACAAAGAAGATGCTTACTGCACAAACGGCGAACTGCTGGGGATTCTCTGGGATGGAAATGTTGAAAAACAGGGCAATCTCAGACAGCTGGTAATGAACATCAGGAACTGTCTGAAAGATATCGGAGCTGAAAATATCATCGTAAAAAAGTACGGCAAGATAGGGATAAATATGGAATTTATCGAATGCGAGGGTAATCCTTCGGACATAATCGAGCAGTATCAATGGTATTAAGGCGTTCTTTACAAGGCAGATAAGGGGATTTTTTCGTGAAATGCCTCGTTAACAAAAAATTAATAAATAGGTGAAATGTTCCGCCGGATCTTATTCAGATCTGGCGGAATTTTTATTTTTTTGATTGAAATTGCACAAAACAAATAGTATAATTTCTCTGCGTTTTCTACATCAATAATTTAAGTTGACGGCATTTAGTTAACGGTTCTGTAACAGTTTGTGTGTTATAATGCCAACAAACAGCAAGAGGTTCACTTGTTAAAGGAACTAAAATATGCATTCAAAAAACGTCAAAAATGTGAAAACGGTGCAATAATGCTGTAGAATGGATGTTAGAGTACAAAATTTAGTTAATTCAATATAATAAAATGTTGAGTGCTTTTTTAGCACGGTTTTCAAAATGTTATATTTGAAACTGGATTTACAAATGGTATAATTTAAGTGAGGTGAAATCAGTGAGAGCAGCTAATAATATTAATAAGATAGAAAGCGATAAAAATAATCAGCAGTCTGAGAACAAAAATAAACACCGCTCTCCTATGACTCCGATTCAGGTGTTTCTGCTGAACTGTCTTATCATCGTGACAGTGATATGGCTGATGTTTGGCTTCATTTTAGGAATGGCACAGGCGCCGAATGGCGATATGTCTACTAATATCAAGGCGAATGATATCCTGCTTTATTATCGCCTGAGCCGTGAACTCCATGCTCAGGATGTGGTTGTCCTGACTAAGAATAATACCCGGTACATAGGGCGGATAGTTGCAGGGCCCGGGGATACGGTCGATATTTCCGATGGTGAGGCCCTGATAATAAACGGCAGTGCAATGATAGAAACCAATGTTTTCACCTCCACTCCCAGATATGAGGGATTTGTTGACTATCCGGTAAAACTTGGCGAGAATGAGTATTTTATTCTCTGCGATCATCGTACCAGAGGCGAGGACAGCCGATATTACGGAAGCGTTTCAAAATCCGATATCAAAGGCAAGGTCATCACCGCAATAAGACGAAATGATCTGTGACAACAGTGGGGTGATGAATTGAAAACTCTCAATAAAGCGGCTTCAATCGCAAACCGCATACTTATGGTTTTTGTCCTGTTGGCAGCTTCGCTCCTTTTCATGTATGGAATGTACGTGCTGTATGACATTTTCTACACGGGAAAGTCAGCCTTTACATCCTATGATCTTCTTCAGTATCGTCCGGTGCAAAGCTATGACGAAGACGGCAGCGAAAAGACCCTCGGATTTACCGAACTGAAAACGATAAACAGCGATACAGTCGGGTGGCTTGAAATGTTTGGTACGCATATCAACTATCCGGTAGTACAGGGCGAGGATGATCTGGAATATCTTAACAAGGATATCTACGGTAATTCCACACTGACAGGTTCAATTTACCTCTCAGCAGAAAACAGCAGCGGATTCGATGACTGGTATAACATTATCTATGGCCACCATATGGATAACGGTGCCATGTTCGGAGATATAGACAAGTATCGTGATAAGGATTATTTTGATTCTCATCAATTGGGAATGCTTCAGACTGAGAACGGTACATTTGATCTCAGGGTATTCGCTTGTATATCGACCGATTCGTATAACGGAACGGTATATAATACAGAATCGGGAGCTGATGTGCATTACCCGGAACTGAAGAAATACATAAGCGAACACGCAATCAACATTTCGGAGTTTCCGGATGAAAGTAACGGGATCAGTATCGTTGGACTATCTACCTGTACAGATGCTGTTACCAATGGAAGAATAGTGCTTTTTGCATCACTTGAACCCCATGATCCGGCTAATGATATTTACGCCGATTATTCCGGAACAAATGAAGATGATGCCGCTGTAAGCGGTATTAGGAAAGCACTGAAGGCAGTCGGACATTATTCAGGCAGCGCACACTGGGCGTTTCTGAATCTTGTTTCGATGATCCTGACTGTACTCACTCTTCTTCCTTTGCTTTCACTGAGGAAAAAGTACAGACAGATAGGCTTCTCCCGCCGCAAGGCAAAGGAGCTGAAAGACAAGAAGGACACAGATGAACGAATAAAAGATCTTTACGATGATCTTAGAAGCTTTGTATGGAAGATGCGGGCAGGAATCATAATCGAACTTCTGATCGCTGTCGCCGCAGTGCTGATATTCATTTTCACTGAGGATATCACAAAGCGAGTGGTCATCAGTGACAAGTATACATGGATTATGGTAGTTACAGAGGCTGCTGCTCTTGCAGTTGATTTCATCTGTTTCCGCTACCGTGGAATAAGACCCGATGATGAATATGAGGAAAATCACAGAATACCTGAAACAGAAAAATAAATTTGAGTTTATTGCCATTTTTCAGAAAAGGAGGTGAGTGGATTGAGAAACAGTACGTCAAGCATGAAAAATATCATGTCAAGGATCACAGTATTTCTGGTTAGTATGGTGATCATGCTTTCAAGTATGCCTCTTGACTCGATTATCGTTGCAAAAGGTGCCGATGAGCAGGTTATCACGGAAGATACTGAACTTCTTGAGTATCAGACGAAAAGCGCATATCCCAGTGAGGATATGACAGAAAAAGTCGCTCTTGACGGTATGATGCCTGTAGAGTCTGATCTGGTTGTCAGCCGGACAGATAATACAGTTCCCGCTGAAACTATTTGTTCGTATGATATCGCTATCATGAACAAGGGCAAAGAGTATCAGCCTGACAGCGCTAATCCTATAAACGTTTCTATTACCAATTCCGCTATAGGAGAAGCAAGTGCTGCTGAAAAACCACTCACACTCTGGCATATCAGTGATGACGGAAGCGTTACCGAGATCAGGGATTTTACAATAGACGGTGATACTATCAGCTTCATCGCATCAGGATTCTCGGTTTATTACATTACGGATGAATGCCCGGTTCGTACCTATGAATTCTATACTCCTGATGAGAGCGGTACTTACGTAAAGTATTACTACTCTACAAATTCAGCTCAGGATTCATCAGGCGAAGAAGTCAAGATCTGGCGCCAGACTATAAAAAACGGCGAGAAATTGACTATCCCTCAGCTGCCTTCAGTGAAAGACAGTGCCACTTCAACCTTTATGGGTTGGTATGTATTGGACGATAATAATAATCCTACCAGTAAGTTTGATTTCAATAATATACCGCTTATTACAGAGACAGAAACAGAACCAGTAAAACTCGGTGCGGTTTTCGCAAACTGCGCATACGTTATTTTCCACGAGCAGTATAACGCTGCTAACGATTCATGGCCGATAGCTACAACAAGACGAGGCGAGCTTACCGGCAGCAATAATGAAGCAAGTGTACAAATAGACGATATAACAGTTACCTATGATGACAGTTCAAGCGAAGATGATCAGAATCAGAACAAATCGCCGCAGATGTTATTCCGTGGCTGGTCAAAGCAGGTTTGTACTCATCCCGGAAGTACAACAGATGACGAAGGCCACCCCATCGTTATTGAGGAAAACCCGATAACAATAAACGCAAATACACACCTCTATCCTGTATTTTCCAATATCCGCTGGCTGTCTTTCGTATCAGGTGAAACAGGCTCAGGTGCTACTTATATTTCGCCTAAGTATTACTTTTTAGACGAGGGAACAGCAAAGCTCCCCGGCAAGGATGAAATGACACGTACCGGCTATGTTTTCGACGGCTGGTTCACCGACGCAAACGGCGGCACAAGGATAACTGATGCTGACGGAAATATAGATCCTGCTGTAGGTAATATATCAGGCACAAATCTGGCGGTTTCGTCTGATCGTAAGCTTATTATTAACGAAGATACTACTCTTTACGCTCGCTGGAAAGAGTCTGATACTACATACACCGTAGTTATCTGGCGTCAGAAGGCTACAGATGAAGTAAATTCAAATGATAAGGATTATGACTTTGCTGAGAGTTTCGTTGTTAATTCAAGGACAGGTTTAGTCATTGATCAGGCTCCTGATGAATTCATAAATAAAGCCGGTAGCAACGAGTATATAGGCTTCGAATATTCTAACTGTGATTCGAATGTAACAGTCAAGAGCGATGGTTCCTCAGTTGTAAATGTTTACTATGACAGAATTGTTCATACTTTTACTTTTAAAAAAGGACAACAAACAATACATACAGTTAATGCTTTATACGGTGCAGATATAAGTGGTATTTGGACATTTCGTGGTAGTGATGGTGTTAATTATCCACAAACAAGTCCTCTTACTTCTTGGCAGCCAAGCGGCTCAGGAACTTATACACTTCGAATTATCAAAATGATGATAATGCCAAATGAGGATCTTACGTTTACTCACGCTACTTCTACAAATCCAACTAGATATTATCATTATTATGTTGAAGCGTTGGAGAATGCAAATAATACACGCCTGTTTAACGGAAAACAGTATTCACTTTATACTGATCTTACCCATAATTATGGATTAGTAGGATATAATGATGATTTCTGGATATTAGATGGGTTTACAAGGCAGGTTATCGCAACTGATAATGGTACTGATGTAACAAATATTATTCGTAATGCTGGTAACAGTGGAACTGGTTGGCAGAACGGATGGAACAGTAACCTGTATTTCTATTATACAAGAAATAAATATAATTTTGAATTTTATGATACAGATGAATCACAATTATATTCAGAACTGATACCGTTTGAAGACAGTGTAAGCAAATATATTCCGCCTGATCCCGAACTGGGTAATAAACATCAGGGATATCGCTTCAAAGGATGGTTTTACGACAAAGAAGGTAATGTACCGGTAGATTTTGATAACCTGACTATGCCTTCACATAAATTGAAAGCATACGCCTACTGGGAAAAAGAAGAATACCTGGTTGAACTTGACCCTAACGGAGGCGTACTTCCTGAGACAGCGTCAACATGGTTCTGGCTTGAATATGGAGAAAAAGTAGAATCCTATGACAACGTAACCAGAAACTATATCGAAGACCCGAGAGGCACTTATTTCTATCACGTTCTCGACAGAGCTGCCTATAATCTGGGCAGTGAAAAGGAGGATAGGGAAAAAGACTTAAGCAGAACCTCCTATTACTCCGATGACCTTGAAAATGCTGTTGACTTTACCAGATATAAGTATATGCAAGGTGCTTACAGGTTTGCCGGCTGCTATGAGGTCAATCCGGTCACAGGCGAAGAAACGCTTTATAAGTTCGGCGAACCTATCCGTGGCAACCTGAAATTCAGACTTCACTGGAAGCATGTCGGTACATACTACATCACATACAATACTGTTGTTGATGGCATTCAAGGTGAACTCGATTCAGCTGACAGTAACGAAGAAGATGTATTCAAATTGCTCGATGATGCGGATTATGCCGATCATTCAAGCGTAGTTGTCGGAAGAACAGCTATTCCGCCTGACGGATATAACTTCATTGGCTGGAAAATCAGAAAAGACCCTTCAGACAGGATATATTACCCCGGAGAGGCATTCGAGTTCAATTCTGCCTTTGCTGATGATGTCGTTGATTCAAATGGCAACAAGAAGAGCCGAATCTTCCTCGATGCGGTATACCGTGAAGTCAAGACAGCTGCTATCATCTACGACGCAAACGGCGGTACTATTGACAGTAACGCAGTGGATTACGGTGAAACACTGTTGCCTCTTGATGCTGATGATATGCATCCAAGAACATCATGCACAAATACTCAGGCAACTATCACCGACCTCTATGACAATTCACCCATAAGACTCAGCAGCGGTGAAGGATTCAGCTACGGAACTTATGATTTCTGCGGCTGGAATACAGAACCCGACGGAAGCGGTACACACTTTGATAAAGGCGTTATCACTGATAATCCGCAGCTTTATGTTGATACCAAAGAACCCGTGACACTGTACGCTGAATGGAAGATCAGGGTTTGGTTTGACAAGAATAAGGATAGAGCAGTTTGGGGTTCGGGCTGGGATGAGCCTAAGTATAAGTATGATAACGGAAAAGATATGTATTATACCGAAATATACCTCAATTCCAAACTTGAAGCTCCGGTAGGCGTACCATCTCTTCCTGCAAACGTTCAGGACGAAAACAACACATTCCGTTACTGGACTACTGATAGATATAATGACAATGCTCAGCCTTATGAATTTGGTCAGCCGGTTACAGGTGAAATGACGCTGCATGGCTTCTGGACAGGTGAGATCAAAGTTCCTGTTCACGCTGTAGATGCATCCAATGAAAAGCTTGTCATAAAGGATGAGGAATGGCGAATTAAGCCTGAAATTCCTATCAAAAATGATTTAGTTGATATCAGTAATGATACTAATGCCAGAGTGTATGTTAATCCACATGATGACGAGGGCAATACTTACAGCTTTGCTTTTGCCTGTGTATGTGACAAAAAAACAGCACCTGATAGTATCAGTGAGGATAAAAAGATAGACTATCTCTACTACAATCCGACCGATACGAAGAGATGGGTTCATTACCACAACGGTGAAGATAAGGTTTTAAAAGATGATGAAGAAGTCTACATTGTCTACTATAAAGATCCTTCGACCGTTCCGATCTACTACAAGGATATGGCACCTTCAGGCGTACTTACAAAGACAGCAAATGTTGATAATATTGCTCCAAAGACAGCAGATATTAATCAAACAACCTACAATATGGGCGCTTCAGTGTCAAGTCCACTTTTCTGGGCACAAAAAAACAATGCTTACTATTCATTTGCTATTGGTGACCCGGGTGAGGCTACCGGATATGGTGTGGCTAATGCTTCACAGCTTCAGACCATTACTCAGGCTTCAAACTCAGACTCAGATGCTTCACGTCCTGATCTGCAAGTCATGAACACATGGCGTGGATATAAGTATTCCGTTGACGGAGGTCATACATGGAACGATGCTGGCTATGACATTGCACTCTATGTTGTTTATTATGATTCGCAGCCGACTATCGTTAACCTCAACGAAAAAACAATAGGACTTGCTGGGGATATGAGTAAGGAGTTTACTTATACCGTTAAAATTACTGAGACTAAAACAACAAGGACAGTCAGAAATTATTACAACAATAATACTTTTCGTGGCTCTCAAACATTAGATCCTGAATTCTCTACTACAATATTGCCACAGTATAGTTTATCTTTAACAGATTCCATGTCTGAATCAATAACCCTTTTTAGTTCAAGCACTAATTCTACAAATACAGTAAATAATCCAGGATATTATGGGAATAGGTATTACACTAAATATATAGATGAAATTACTACCACAATTACCCAGACAATCGAAATAACCCAGGACCAAGCAAACGGCTTCTCAACAACGGTAACGGAGAATAATGACTCACCATACATCGGCTTGAACTACACATTCACCACAGACAATACTCCAAAAGAAGTAATAGTAACATACACCAACAGCCGTGAACCTGTTGCTAAGGTGATCCATGCAGCTATTGCAGGTGAAGGCAAGATCACGAATGCAGATAGTGTTATCAGAACTGCCGATTCAGCTGTTTATACGCACAATATGTCTCTCGATGATATCTGGAATCTTGAATCAGGTGGCATGGCAACTAATCTTCTTAAGGTGGATGCAAGGGACGAGTATGTATTTGCAGGTATTGCAGCAGGCAAGCCCGATGCAAACGGCGTAGTAAATGTCAGCTACGATCCTATCACAGAACTTGATTATTTATTTATCGATGAGAATCATAAGAATATCTACGATTTCTACCTTGATTACGATAAGGACAAGCTGCTGGAAGATAACGAGATCTACTTCATTTACTACAAAAAGCCCAGAATAAAATATGTTATAGAGGAGGCTGACGGAAAACTTAAGGAAATTACTGAACCATTCAAGAGAAAAGGTGAAGTACTTGACAAGATACTGGGACAGACGCTGATACAGAATAATGTGCTGGATGTCGACGGCGAATTAGTAGTAAGCAATGGCTCAGGAAACGGTCTTTATCGTGTACCGCCCGATCTTGATGGCTTAACGCAGACTTCACTTAAATATGAAAAAATAGGTGCAGGAAAGTCAAATGTACTTAACATCTCCGAACTTGACAAAGTATCAGATGACCTTGAGTTAAGACTTGGCATACATGATCATCAGATAATGTACAGGCTTACCGCAGACGGTGAGTGGCAGGTTTTCTCAGGCGAACCAACAGTTTATATTATTTATCACGAGACAACAACGCCTGCCGTTACAGGAATAGGTGATGTCTCTGAACCGTATGAGATAATGATGGCGATTATTCTTCTTGCAGGAATTATGCTGTTATTCATACGTAAAAAGGGAAAAAAGAATTCATATCCGGCGAAATTGATAATAATTCTGAGTGCAGATCAAAGACAAGTGAAAAGTGTGAGATTATCTCAGTTGAACCCGCTATTTACGAAATTGAGCCTGCATCGGATCCGCCGCCTTATGATTTGGCAATAAGCGATATTGCTGTTCCGCATGGAATAGGTAAAGCAGCGATGTCGTTTACAGGAATTAGCTTGTTATTCATACGTAAAACAGGAAAATTGAAATTCAGATCCGGCGAAACAGCCGATCATTCAGATCGCAGATACAAGGAAAGTAAAATGAGGGATGCATTCTCCGGTGATCCCATAGTTTACGAAATTGAGCCTGCATCAGATCCGCCGCCATATGTTCCGGTAATTAGCGATTATGCTGTTACGCTTATAAATAAGATAGCAGCTATGTTGTTTAAAGGAATTATACCGATATTCATATGTAATAGGAAGGAGGGGAAGTATTATGAAACGAATCCGCTCTGACCGAAACAAGAATATCAATCATCCAAGAGGTGAGCCTCCATAAGTGGCTTTACTGGACGAAAAATTTTATCTGAATATAAACTTAATCCGAATTTATTTATGAAAGGAAATGAAATTATGAAAAAGACTATGATTAAAAGAATGCTCTCAACAGCTTCATCTGCTATAATGGTGTCAGCTATGGCTGCATCTGCTTTAAATGTTTTTGCTGCAGGAACTCCTAACAGTGGCGGTTCTTCACCTGTTATCCACTCTATCACACCATCAAACACTACTTCATTCACTGTTAAAAAGGATATAATTCTTTTCAACGTTGATGGTTCAACTATATTTGAACCTAATGTAAAATATTCCTATTCTGTTGCTAAGGCTGAAGTTTCTGACGGAGTTACTGTTACAGGCCTTACTCTTGACGAAAATGATGCAGATGCTACAGTGACTGTTGCAGTCCGTAAGGGTATTGATGGTGTTGTAACTCTTCAGGGTGCCAATGGAGCAGGAGTTACAGGTACAGCAAATAATACCGCAGAACTTGTGTTCGGAGATGATACAACACACGGAAAGACAACTAATATGGAGACCGCTACAATATCACCTGGTAATACTAATACAGCATCCAGAAATCTCACTGTTAATATTGATGCAACAAAGTTTCCTGCTAATTCTCCTGCAGGCATTTATCGCTATGTTATCGCTGATATTACTACCGATGATACTCTGACGAAAGCCGGAATTGAAAGAGATTCAACTAATTACGATAAAAAAAGATATCTTGATGTATATACAAAGTATGATGACAACGGAAATCTTCAGGTATACGGCTACGTTCTTTTAAAGGGAACAAGCGGAAAAGATACAGCTTTAACTTATGATACAACCGCTGACGAAACAACAAAAGTAACAGGTTTTGATACAGAGTCGGAGACAGGTGCAGGCGGTGAATATAATGCCGGAACACCTAATTCTGATGAATATCACACATATAATGTAGAAGTCAAGAAAATAGTAGATGGCTCTCTTGCAGATCCTGTGCACGAATTCCCATTCAAGATTGATCTTGCAAATAATGACGTTAAAACAGCGGCTGATTTCTATTATACTCAGACAGGAGCTGATGAAGAATTAACCAGTCTCGCATTAAATACAGGTTTATGGTCGTTAGGAGCATTAAATAATACTTCAGCTCTTAAACTCAAGAATAATGATACTATCCTGATCACAGGTCTTCCTGTAGGAACTAATATCACGATAACTGAGAATAATGACGCTCCTGATACATATACTGTCTCTGCAAAGGACACAGCTGGTGATAATATTGGTCTCATTTGCGACGCTAAAACAGGTACATCTTTAGCAGTAGCAGCTAATGATTCTGCTGCGATGGCAACTGCATTTGCAGTAGCTAACAAATCAGGTAAAGACACTATCACCTTCACAAACGAACTGAAATCTATGTCAGTAACAGGTATCGCATTCACAGCAGCACCTTTCGCATTAATGCTGTTAGCAGGCACATTCTTCGTTGGTATGTTCATGAAGAACAGAAAGAAGGATGAGAACGAGAACGTTATCTGATGATCTGAAATCTGACCGCTGAATCCAATGCTCCTCCCTGTGCAAGACTGCGGGAACTCATATCCTGCGTCTGCACCGGAGGCAGGGAGGAGCTTTCGGAGGTGAGATGAATGAAAGACAAAGCAAGGGGTTTGATTGCCGGTGTTCTGCTGGCGATACTTGCAGGATGTCTGATATGGAAAAGCTGCACATTGCAGAAGGAACAAACTGTGCTGCCGCCGCTGGATTACAGCGAAAGCACTGTGACTGCATCAAATGTATATGAAACTGCTGCGACGCATACTGATGATTCTCAGCCGGAGACGGAGACTGTCAGTGTTGCAGTGGGATCAGAGGAATACCAGCCCTCAGCTTCCGAACCGTGGATATCACGTTCACGGGCAGAGGATATAGCCGAAAGGGTAAGAGAATTGCACAGACAGTTGCCGGATTTCGTCGGTTGGCTTTTCATGGCTGACTCAGACATTGACTATCCGGTGGTACAAGGCACAGACAATGAGTATTATCTGTCACACGCACCGGATGGCAGTTATTATCGTCAGGGAACATTGTTTCTCGACTATAGGTGTAACAGGGATCTTACAAGCGGTACAAACATTATCTTTGGACATAATATGCAGCAGGGAATGTTCGGCGACATACGTTCATTCCGCAATGCTGAGGCCTTTGACGGACATCGTTACGGCTGGTTCTTTACTACGGATAATGTGTATCGGATAGATTTCTTTGCACTCTCAATAGTCAGTGCATATGATGTTCTTTATGATGTATCGGCTGACTTTAACGGATGGTATGACAGGATTCTGGAAACAGCTGAATTTCTCAGAGATGCAGTAATATCAGACAAAATGATAGCATTATCGACCTGTGCTTCTGACTTTCGTAATGCAAGAGCATTGTTCGTTGGAGATCTTATTAAGATGGATAAAGAGGAGGACTATATCTTCCTTGAAGAATAGCACTTTTTTACACTTGACCTGAACTTAGCGATGAAGGGCCCGTCATTGCTTTGTCTGCCTGCGCTTCGGATTTTGAATTTGCCGTGCGCCGGTCACAGGGGAAACGGTGTTGGAAAGAGATATTGATCCATGAATAAAGGAAGGTGACGGATATGCTGATAATGGCTCTTGATACTGACAGGCGTTATACAAAAAAGCTTGGCAGGACGTTAAAGGGCTTGCTTACAGACGTAGAATACAAGTCTTTCACTACTGTGGACGACTGCGTAAAATATACTTCAGATCACGAAGCAACACTGATATTTATCAATCAGAACATCGGAATGCAATTTACAGATCTTCAGGCGCTTCATTATAAACTGAGGTGGATGCAGCCTCACGTTGATATCATCATAGTTTATAATGAAAACGAGCGCAATGATCATGTGGCATTATGGAGCATCCAGAGCCGCTGTTCGGATTATATCTGCAAAACAGATACTAAGGAACGTCTGAACGATGCGCTTCAGAATATCTGGTTCCATCCTATTTCAGAAAGATATTATTCTTTCAATGCCTGACTGCATACATTAAAGTAATGGGAACGGAAAGGCAGTCACGGAAACTTATTAAATGACAAAAGGGGAATATATACAGAATAGTCGTTTTCACACTTAGGCGGCAGATTCCGTTGCTCCCGATCCGTACTTGAGCATTCGCAGCTGAAGTCGGATCATGCGAAGAACAGGCACTGAAAATTGCGTATTCACACTTATGCGCAAGATGAAGTGTGCGGTGCTTGTCCGGGAGCGTAAATGGTAAGCTGTATGTTCATAGCATATCATAATATGGAATGGTAATGATTGGATTTGAATAGCGGACAGGCGATGTGCAAATTACAGGCACACCGCCTGTTCGTGCTGCTTTTTCGGGGATAATGCAAAAAAGCGATGTTCGATAGCTGTGGTACTCATACAGCAGCTTTATATGTATTTATCGGGGAAAACCTTTCTGAGGAAAGGTTCTTCCCCGAACCCCTTTCCAAAGACTTTTAATAGAATTTTGCCCCTGATAGGGCGCTCCACGATAAATGTGAAAAACAGAAGTAATTCTG
>Ga0129307_1001762_pt1 | contig 20837 bp, 20 predicted proteins | sample P1105metagenome_FD_94437 | JGI IMG/M metagenome (GOLD analysis project Ga0129307, IMG submission 94437) | Capybara group fecal microbial communities from Wisconsin, USA - P1105 metagenome | ecosystem: Host-associated > Mammals > Digestive system > Large intestine > Fecal | place: USA: Wisconsin... | reverse complement strand
GCAATAAAAAAAACACAGTCTTTAATGTGTTATTGCATATTGTAATACTAAATGGGTTATTTAATGCCTTACTAAAATTCTTTATTATCTCTGCAAGTCCACCATCAATATAAGGTGCTATTAAAAGAGATAACCATATAATAGGTATAATGCCAATTATACTTAATATTATCTTTTGTCTTTTAGAATCTTCTGCCATTACCTCTCGTTGTTTTCCTTAAAAGAAGTTTTTTTTTACTATCAGTTTCATCAATCATTTTAAGCAATATATCATTTACTTCATTTCTAGGTTGATTATCGCTTTTCAATTTATATCTCATAGTATTTAAAGCATTTATTATTATCTTTGAATCAAAGGTATCTAATTCAACTTTATTTTTATCGCTAACTTTTAATATTATTTCATCAATAGAGTCGGTAGATCGTTCTTGTGCTGCTAAATAGTTCCTTAACATATTTAGTGATTTTATAATTATAGTTCTTTCACTATCGGATAAATCAAATTTAATCTTATCTTTCATTTGATTACCTCTCTTGTTCTTTATTCTTTGCTTCTTTTCGTTTGTCATCTAAATATTGTCCCATACGACTATTCATTTCTTGGGCTATTTCTTTCATAGATGTTAAATCGTTAGCAATTTCTTGTTTTTCCATAGTAGAATATTTAGCACTCATTCTATCTAAACTTTCAATAGGTGCATCAATACCATATTTTTTACATACCATATAACCAATACAATCTGCTTTGTCAGTATCAAGTTCTTCGGTAGTTTCAAATAAATTCATTTTAGCAATTTCAGTAGCAACTGATTTAATGTATTCTTCATTAACATCACTTCTGCTAACATATAATACTTTATCATCAACATTACACTCACATAATTTGCCACTATCTAAACTATCAACAACTTTGACATCAATAGGACAATCATGTAGCATTGCTTGTAGAACATATCTTTTATCAAATGTTCTAGTAAAAGGTTTGGTAGTAGTTTCTTGAACATCTATCATATCCTTTGCATTGTAAGGAGTAAAACTTCTACCATTAACTTCATAAGGATCGCCTGGCTCTAATATAGTAATTACTTGTTGTGCTTTATTCTTAAATGCTACTTTTAGTTCCATCCAATCTTTTCTTGTTTTTAATTGTGTCGCAGTAGGACATTGTTTTTCAATCAGTAAAGCATTTCTTGGTGTGTACATATCAAAGCGACTTTGAATATCAAAATATTCTTTTAAAGCAGTAGGATTATTTTTTAATTCTGCAAGAGCATCATCAATTATTTGATATGCTTTTTCTTTTTGTTCTTTTTTTCGTTGTTTATATGCTTCCTTATCATAACCATCTTTCGTATTGGCTTTCGTAATAATTTCATCTATCATCTTATCTTTCCTTTCCTTTTTTATTTTTAGAAGGTTTAATTGTTTTTTTATCAACATTTTTATCTTTTTCAACATTTAAACTTTTTCCTTCCTTTGTTTCAATTTTTTCATCTTTACTTGCTTCTTTATCTTTTATCTCTTTTCTTATTCGTTTAAGAGTTTCACGAACACTAGGTTTTTGTTCGTTAGAAGCCACCCCTGATTTGTTTTTGTTCTCTGATAAAGGCTCGGACAGAGGGCTTTTTTCTGTCTTTGCCACATTGGGGTTTGATACTTCGTTTTCCTCTTTTTGAATAGGTTTAGACATAATATCATCAACAAGTTTTTCTTCATTAGATTTAACTTCAATTCCTCGTTCTTTTGCATCTTGTAACATTTCTTCCATTTTATCTTTTTCAACTTCTGTTCTAATATCTGCAAGATTAACGGCTGATAACTTAAATCTATCAAAGATGTGATTAACTCTAATTGCATCTTGTTGTCTTACCATAATATCAACAAGTCCATCAGTATCAGGGTGTTTCTTATCGATTAAAGCAGTATATAAAATACCATACTTTTTTGATTCATCATGAAATTTCTTTAATTCATCTTGTTTTAAAGAAAATATCTGAAGTGGATTACCAGACTTTAACATATTGTTAAGGTTTGTTTTTCCTTTAGTCATTTGTTTTTGTTTTGCCATAGCAAGTAGAGCAACTGCAATTCTCTCAACACCCGTTCCAGTTATTCGTGCAGCAACTTCCATACCTTCTAATGACATTTTTACAATGCTTTCAGCAGCTTCGCTTGAGTTCATCTTTTCATTTCTCCTTTCTCTTTATCTTCCTCAAACTCTTTGATGTTTTCTTTGACCACACCAAGTCTTTCTACTATTCCTTCACATAGTTTCACCTCCCTTCGTTTACTTACTAACATTTTAGTAATATTATCTATCTCATAGCGAATTGATACTTTTTCTTCTTCGCTTTGAGTTCTTTTGTGTTTAATCCACAAATTATGCCTATTAGCAACTAATTTACGAACCTCATCAGTTTGTGTATCTTTATAAAATAAAAGTTGCTCGTAAGTTTCAATTTTATGATTTACAAGCAACTGTGTTTGTTTAGATATTTGGTCTAGTTTATTAACTTCTACTCGCAGAGCAGGAGTTAGTATTTTACTAGGGTACTGTTTAGGATATACATTTAGAATATAACAATAGTATTTATATAAACCATAAATACCATGTGCTTTTTCTTTTTTATGTTCCTCAAATATTTTTCTTTGATTACTAGGATTATATGCTTCAATAAAAGGAACCCGTGTTCTAGTTTCTATTTCAATTCTTTTTTCAATAGATTCAATAGAATAGTCATTACCAAATGCTCGTTCAATTCTTATATTTTTTTTATAAGGATTTCTTCTTACTGATAATTTATTGTAACGATTATTTATTTCATATCCCATCTTAATCATAATATTTTCAAAATCTTTAAAAGAATAAGCCATACCAATTGCTTTATCCAAATCATTTTTTGCTAAAGTATAATAATTATTTTTTTTAACATGACTTTTATAATAATTTTCATAATTAACTTTACTTTTTTTCAGCTTTGTTTTATCAATTACATTTAATCCATATTCTTCACATAACGAATCTGATAATTGTCTTAACATAGCATAATTTTCATGACAATCATGATATTTCTTACCATCTTTAAAACCAACTGAATTTATTACAAAATGATTATGAATATGATTAGTGTTAATGTGAGTAGTAACAAGAACTTCATAATTATCTCCCCACATTTCTTCAGCAAGTTTTATTCCAATCAAATGTGCTTTGTCTGGTGTAACTTCGCCCTCCATAAAAGATTGAAAAGCATGATACCCTAATATACCACCTTCTTTTTCATGTAAACTCTTTGTGTGCATTATATCTTTGTATGTGCGATGAGTAGAACAATTTATTCCTGATATATAACAAGTTTCTTCTGTATCGTAATTCATATTTTCATAATCACTAAAATTGTGTAGTTCTTGATATGATTTATTTTTAACTGTTTTTTCAGGATTAGTTACATAATCAATAACATGATCTAATCTTTTTTCGATTTTCCATATTCCTGTTGTTGCCATCTTTCCTCCTGCCTAGAACATTTACTAGATATTTTTAAAGCAGAGTAAAAAAATAATAATGTTAATATAATCAATACAATTATCATTTCTTATCACTTCCATTATTTCTAATAAATTTTTCTTTTAATTCATCTATAAATGAATCTAATTTATCGACTTCTTTCTTATATGCAAGTTCATCAATAAAACCTAGTGAATGAGCTTTGGCTGCAATTTGATTCATATTATGAGATGTTTTTCTTAAAACTTTTATTAAATCATAAAATCTATCATCAGGTTTTTCTTTTAACTGACATCCTGATATTAAACTTCGTATTACATAACTCTCATTTTTACCAATTTCTTTTGCGAGAGTAGATAATTTTAATTTTTCATCAGCATTAAGCCATATTTGTTTTTTTATAGTTCGATTTCTTTTACTATCCATAATAAACCATCCTTTCTAAATCTTTGTATAAAAAAAGAGGTGTCAGCAAGTATAATTACTAACACCAATTATTCAATTAAGGGGTTTGGGGTTTCCCCACATATTAGCAAATGTTAGGAGTACATTTGCAGTGCTGGCTAAGACATAGTTTTCTCTTACAAGAAAACATCTTTTTGTTAGAAAAAGTGTAATTTATCTACAAAAATCGTAATTTTTATGATGATTTATTTTTAAAAAATCACATAAATAATCATTATAATCTTTGCCACTTTTAGGTGGATCATTTATAACTTTATAACTGGCTGAAAAAGAATTTATGAGTGCTTCAGTTGCAATTCTACCTGCATTATCATTATCAAAGTGAATATATATCGTATCAATATTTGAATTGTTTTTCAAAAATGTTGATACTGTTTTAGGTATTTTACTATTTAAAATATCTTTACCTGGACTATATATTCCTGCTAATGAGAGTAGGTTTTCTTCATCCCAATTTTCATTATTTAATTCCTTAAAAGTAGCATATGATAATAAATCAATAGCACTTTCAAATAAGTGAACTGAGTTGTTTTTAACTACTGATTTTAACTTAAATGAATATGCTTTATCACTACCATAAGCATCGTGCATATATCTGCTTAAATTAGTCCCTCTAACACCTGCATATCTTGGATTGTTTTCATCATCAAATCCAACAAAAACAACATTGTTTTTTGGATATTCTTGATATATAAATCCTTTATTTATACATTCATCAATTATATTTCTACTTATCCCTCGTGAAAGTAGATAAGAAATTACTTTATAATTATTAGATGCTTTTTTTGGCAAATCTAATCTTTCAATCTTTTCTTTTTCAGTTAGTATTTGTTTTGGTATATATCTTTTTTCTAATCCTTTTTGATTTAATAAGTGACTAACAGCACCTGTAAAACTATATTCTTCAACTTGAATTAGATATTCAAGAGCAGTCTTTCCACCAATATTTCTTGAAAACCAATACCACATACCATTATTGATTTTTAAACTATCATGTGTTTTAGTATGATAGGTATTTCTTGATTCATAAACCAACTCGTCAGGATTGTTATTTTGTAAATAGGTTAATAAATCAATTTCTTTTGCTTTTGATATTTGTGATGTAGTAAAGTATGCCATTATCTTTCATAATCCTTATTTTTAAAAACTTTTTCAGGAACAACTGCATCTAATTCAACATTGTCTTCCACATAAGTTTTTATAAGATTTTCTAAATCTTGTTTACTTTTACAACTATAATTCATAGTGCCTTTTTTATCGGTAACAAATAATTCATTTGTATTTTTTCTAAATTGAAATGTTACTACAAAATCTTCCTTAATCATTTGACTAGGATATGGTTTATAATTTGTACCTTCCAAATCATTGTAATCTAAAACTATATCTTGATTATCATATCTATCAGATACAAGTTCTTCTGCTTCCTCGTACGAGTTAGCTTTTTGTTCTACTACTCTACTTAAAGTTTCAACAACTTCAACATTATATAATTTCATTTTATCATTCCTTTCTTTAAACAAAATAAAGGAAGAAAACATTATTTTTTGTCTTCTTCCTTAATAATTCCCATTCTTTTAAAATAATAATATGCTTCTTTATTGCCAAGAATAAACATCTTTTCATAAATGATATATCTCATTTGAACTTCGTTATTTAATATTGTAATTAAAGCATCAATTTCATTTTGATTTAATTTTTGTGGATTTTCGCTTTCATAAATCATCATTAACTTTTGATACTTTCTTCTTAAATTTTTATTTATATCATTTAATCTTTTATATTCTTGGTCATTTTTTTGTGAATCAATAAGAACATCATTTATCATTTCATCAAAAGCATCAAATGACCTTTTATATAGTGTATCTAAAGATTTATAACTCATTATCATTATTCCTTTCAGTAATTAAATATTGTGTAGAAATATTTAATACATCTGCTATCTCATCTATTAAAATAACTGTTGGTTCGACTCGAGTTTTATTTTCCTCCAGTCGTTTAATAAAATCACTTTTCCTTTTCAATTTTAAAGATAGTTCTTCTTGACTCATATTTGATTTTTCCCTGTAATACTTTACATTGCTTATAACAATTTTTCTTAATTTACCGTTAGGATTCCATCTTCTCATATTATTTTCTTCCTTTCTGACTATCATTATAAGAAACAATAATTTATTTTACAAATGTACAAATTATCTTTCATATTCCTCTTTGCACATTTGACTAGGAGTATTATTCTCATCCGAAGTTTCTAAAATTTCTGGTACTTTTTCATCAATATTCAAAGCACTATTAACTTCAGTTAACCTTTTCATAGCATCTTTTAATTCTTGTTCTTGTGGGAACGGCTTGTGAACTTCTTGTTTTGCTATTTCAAATTGTTGCTTTAATGTTTCTAATTTTTCTTCATTATTTTTTAAATAATCAGGAAGTTTACTTAATTGATTATCAATACGAATAATATTACCACTAGGATCAGAACCGAGTTCTACAATATATGAGTGATTATTTTTTACATTAAGATAAAATGTTTTTTGCAAGAAATTAAAACCTAATAATAAATCAAATCCAAGATAATTTCCTATGCTAATTTCATCATCTATATTAGGATTGTTCTTGATAATTTCAAGTAGTGCAGCACCTGCATTTTTTCTTTCATCATAAGTTATTCCATTTAAAGTTATATAACTAAATTCATCAGTTTTGTTCTTATTTAAAAGTTCAATATCTTCTTTAATATCTTTGATATTATTTTCAGTTACTTTAATATCGTGTGGATATTGTTTCATAATTTTATCTTCTAATTCATATATCTGACTTAAATGATTTTGTTTTAATAGTTTTAGTTTTGATACTTTTGCATCTAATTCAGTTTTCTCTAAAATTAAAGGATTACCTGCAGCTAATGCTTTTATTTCTGCATAAGATAAAACAGTTTCATCAACATCACTAGCAGTTCGTAGTGGTGTTTTAGATGTCATTATTTGTGATATAAACTTTTGCTTATTTTCTACTAATTGATAAAGATAAGCATCAAAAGTTTTTTCAGTTACATATCTAAAAATAAATACTTCTTTATTTTGATTTCCCTGTCTTACAATTCTTCCTGCTCGTTGTTGTAAGTCAGCAGGTCGCCATGGACAGTCTAAATCGTGAATCGCAATAAGTCTATCTTGACAGTTAGTTCCTGCACCCATTTTTTGAGTAGATCCAAGTAAAACTCTTACTTGTCCCTTACGAACTTTTGAGAATAGTTCTTTCTTTTTTACCTCATTATCAGCATCATGAATAAAGGCAATTTCTTCACTAGGAATGCCCTTATCTATTAACTTATTTTTAATGTCATTATAGACACTAAAAGTTCCATCATCTTTTGGTGTTGATAAATCACAAAAGACTAATTGTGTTGCTTTTATATCATCATAATCTTTATAAAATTTATAAATATTATTGGCACAAGTGCTTACTTTTCCGTTTTCTTCGTCAGGTAATAAATCATTGATTAACCTTTGGTCTAATGCTAATTTCTTTCCATCATTTGTTATTTTAAGCATATTATCTTCATGTGGGTCAACACCACCACCCCTAATTTTTTCTGCTCGTTCTGATAATTCTTCAACCATTTTTTCTTGTATCTCGCTAGGGGCTACAACAACATTTTCGAAGTTTGCTTTCGGAACTGGTAAGTCCAACATATCAGCAGTTTTTATATCTGCAACCTCTTTAAAAACTGATATTAGTTCAGGTAAATTATAGAACTTTGCAAATCTAGTTTTAGCACGATAACCTGTGCCTTCAGGTGCAAGTTCTATTGCAGTAGTAGTTTCGCCAAAAGTAGATGCCCAAGCATCAAAGTTTTGTAATCCTAACTTATATAAAGTATTAGATTGTAAATATCTTTGCATTGTATATAACTCAACCATAGAGTTTGAAATAGGAGTTCCTGTTGCAAATACAATTCCTTTTCCACCTGTTATTTCATCTAAATATTTACATTTCATATATAAATCAGAACTCTTTTGTGCCTCGGTTTGTGCTATACCACTAACATTACTCATCTTTGTATAAAGAAATAAGTTTTTATAATAATGTGCTTCATCAACAAATAATCTATCAACACCTAACTGTTCAAAAGTAACAACATTATCATCTTTTCTAGAACTATCATTTAATCTTTGTAGTTTTGTTTCTAATTGCTTTTTCGTTTTCATTAGTTGTTTAACTGTGAAAGAAGCACCATTCATCTGACCTTCATCAATGGCGTCCATAATATCGCTTATCTCATTTTCTAATAATGTCATTTGTCTTTCTACTGACATTGGTATTTTTTCAAATTGTGAATGACCAATTATTACTGCATCATATTCTCCTGTGGCAATACGAGAACAAAACTTTTTACGATTAGCAGTTTCAAAATCTTTTTTTGTTGCTACTAAAATATTGGCACTCGGATAGAGTTGTAAGAACTCACTAGCAAATTGTTCTACAATATGATTAGGCACTACAAATAAAGATTTATTGCATAATCCTAATCTTTTACTTTCCATAGCTGCAGCAACCATTTCAAAAGTTTTACCTGCACCAACTTCGTGAGCAAGTAGAGTGTTTCCACCATAAAGTATTCTTGCAATAGCATTTATTTGATGTTCTCTTAATGATATTTCAGGATTTATTCCATCAAATATAATATTGCTACCATCATATTCTCTTGGCTTAATAGCATTAAATAGTTCATTATATCTTTGTTCTAATCTATTTCTTCTATCAGGTTCAGACCATATCCAATCTTGAAATGCTTGTTTTATTTGTTCTTGTTTTCCCTGTGCAATAGCAGTTTCTTTACCATTTAAAACTCGTTTCTTTTTTCCTTCTTCATCTTCAAAATAGTCATATATTTTAACATCTCTTAAATTCAAAGTTTCTTCAAATATTTTATAACCATTTATTCTTTTAGTTCCATAGGTAGATCTAACTTTTTCGTTATATCTATCATAACTTTTATTTTCAATAGACCACTCATTTGTAATATCAGAATAGTTTATTTTTATTTTTCTTTTGGAGTAATAGTCGGTATTAAATAATTCAAACATAAACTTTTCATAATCTTCCGATGGTATCCAAGTAGTTCCAAGTCTTACACTAATTTCACTTGCATTTAAATCTTCAGGTTTTGCTTCATATAAATATTTTAGGTTAATACCATAAATAGGATTAGTTTCATTAGCAAGTTCTGCATCTCTAATTTTTTCACGAATATTACCACTTAAATATTCATCAGCAGTTACATATTTATCTTCATTAGGTATCTTAAAAATAATACCCTCTAAATCGCTTATTAGTTCATCTTTTGACTTGTGTGATATTTCACTCATATAATCTAAATCAACCATTGCTTTCTCGCCAATAGATACAATTAAAGCATCATTAGAACTTTCAATTTTCTTTGGTGCTTTATGTGCCATAATAGTTCTTTTAGAGAACATATCGGCTTTCCTTAATAAACCACCATTTTCATCTAAAATCTCTAATGAGCATAGTAAATAATAACTATTATCGCCATTAAAAGCAGAAGCATTTGCTCGACTATTTATTAGTCCATATTTTTTTGTGAAATTATCATATAGAGTATTTAACTTTTCTTGTTGCTTTGCTATTTCTTCATCAGGCATATCATCTAACTGTAAGTTAATAAGTTCTCTTGTTTCATCCCTTAATTCAATTAAACCTTTAACTCTATTTTCAGCAGTTACTGATAATTCCTGTGGATACATACGACTATTTTCACGATAATAAACTTTATCATCGACGATAGTATAAGAGAAGTTTTTAACATTTAAATCGGCTTCAATAGATTTATCTTCTTCGGCTAATTCATCTAATTGATAATCTTTTATTTCAGCATGAATATTAGATATTGCATTATCTAATAATTCACTTAAACTTTTATCTTCAAATGGAGTGCAAGTAGTCATATCAAAGTGTGTTGTATTTTCCATTTTACCTAAAATCATATTAGGATTTTCTACAAAATACTTATTCATTACAATTCCATCTTCGCTATTATCTAAATGCACCCAATCAGGCATAATATCAGTTATTGAATCTCTTTTTTGTAGAAATAGAATATCACTTGTTACTTTTGTTCCTGCAGCATCTTTAAAAGTATTATTTGGTAATCTTATTGCACCTAAAAGATTTGCTCTTGCAGCAATATACTTTCTAACATCTTCGTTTTTCTTATCCATTGTTCCACTAGAAGTTATAAGTGCAATAACACCACCTGGTCTTACTTTATCAATAGTTTTAGCAAAGAAATAATCGTGAATTAAAAAGTGATGTTTATTATATTTTTTATCATAAACAGGGAACTCGCCAAAAGGGACATTTCCTATTGCAACATCAAAAAAAGAGTCTGGATATTCTACATTTTCAAACCCTTTAATTGCAATAGATGACTTTTGATATAACTGTCTAGCAATACTACCACTTATTTCGTCTAATTCAACACCATATATCTTTAAATCATCATTATTTGGTAATAATCCTATAAAGTTTCCAATACCACAACTTGGCTCTAATATATTTCCTTTTTGAAGTCCCATATTTTCTAATGCTTTATATATTGACTTAATAACAATAGGAGGAGTATAAAAGGCTGTATTTACTGATTCCATTGCCTTATTGTATTCATCACTATCAAAACCTATAAGATTTCCTAATTCTTGATATTCGGTAGCCCAATCGCTATCTTTTTTAAATGCTTGTGATAAACCACCCCAACCAACATATTTAGAAAGTATTTCTTGTTCTTCAGGAGTAGCATATCTATCTTCTTGTTTTAATTGTTGTAGTGTTTTAATAGCATTTATATTATTTCTAAATCTTTCCCTTGGTAAACCAACACCAATATTATCATCAACGATTTTATAATTTATTCTTTCTTCATAAGGTATTTCAGGATGTAATACATAATTGATAACTCTATTTTTAGGTTTCTTTTCAATCTTTGGTAATTCCAATTTAGGATTATCAATTATCTCAATATTATCATTATCATTTATACTAGATAAGACATTATCTTTTCCAACACTTAAATCAATTTGTTTTTCATCAAAATTATGATAGAAAACCATTAAACTATCAGGTGTAATAGTGATAGAAAAGTCTTTATCTTCACTTAAATAATTTAAGAATTTACTTATCTCGGTGCTTTCTCTTAATGTTATTTCAGAGGTTTTATCACTATTAAATTGAGTAAAGCTAGTTTCATTATATCCTGTGCATTCGCTACTTTTGATTGAAATAGTAAGATTTCTTTTGTTAGATTTAATGTGATCCCATTTTTCTAATTTAATAGAAGAAACATAAAAAGTATTTTTATACTTTGTATCAAGAGCATTAAATTCATCAACAATTCTATCTGCTAATTCTTTTTCTCGTGTTTCAAATAATGATAGTTGTGATGTTTCATTATTTGTTGTTGATATATCTTTTTCTTTTTCAGTCAGTATAGGTTGTATTTCTTCTTCACTAACTTTTAAATAATCATTAGCAGGATTTTCTTTAAGTTTATTTTCAAACTCTACAATATTCATTTCTCTACTTAATAGAGGGAACTCTAAATCGTGTAATGTTATATCAAATAAACTTATATCTTCTATTTCAAATTCACGAGTATCTATTGATACCTTATCGCCAATTTTATATTTATATTTTTCATCTTGTGAAAAAAGAATACCATCTTCGGTATCCTCATTTTCTAATTGTAGATTAGTTCGTTCATCACTATTTCTTCGGCTTGATTCATTATATTGTTCATCATTCCAAGCCATTTCATTTGGTCGGCTGACTTCATTTCTTCCGTTATATTGAGTTTCTTCTTCATCTCGCTCATTATCGTTTCTATTCTCGTTTGTGCTGATGTTTCTATCTCTTTCAAGTGTTCTTGTAGAGTTCCTTTCATTATCATTGCTTGATAAGTTCCTTTCTTGTTCTCTTTCAAGAATTGTAATCTCATCATTCCGTATTTGCCCATCTTGTAGTCGTTGTCCTCGTTCGTGATTAGATTCGGTAGAAGATAGTCGCCCACTTGAGTGTAAGTCATGTTCATAATTATCGCTCCTTTCAGCATCTTTGCTTTTTTCACTATCATCATAAACTTTATTGTTATTTTTATCAAATGTACGAATTTTATCAATTTCAGCAATTCGTATATTTTTTAGTGATACATATATTTCACGAATACCCATTTCTGAAATATCACTTGTAGCTGCACCTAATATTGCAATGCTTTCTATATCTTGAAATATAGGTATTTCAATAAAGTCAGTATCATTAAAAAAAGGAGTAGGATCAATACCACTCCTGTTAATAATCATATAAGCAATACTGTTTTCTAGTATTTTCTTATAGTATTTTTCTATAACTTCATTATCTATATCTGCTAACCGAGTATCATATTTATTTTCAAATAGTTCATTTAAATAATCATTAAAGTTATCTTCGGTTAGATTTTTTGCTACTGATTTAACTGCAGCAACAAAACTATCTTTATTATTGAGTTCGCCAAATTTATTTTCAAGCGATTCAATAACTTGTTCTTCATATACTTTTGGGACTTTCCATACTTTTAGTCTTTTACCATTGCGACCATAAATACTATGGGTATCATTTAATCCCCAAACATATCTAATTCTTGATTTTCCATTAAACTCGGTTACTAGACCAATTCCAGGAGTGCCACGATTAACTAATCTTTTATAAGTTTCGTTCCAGGTATTTATATCAGTACAACAAATTGCATTTGGTCTTTGTGCATAAATGAGTAATTGCTCACTAAAATTATTAGTGTAGTTCATTGATGCAGTTCTTAAAAAAGATTGCCAATTTGAAACATCTTGTGATATTTCTTTAATCGTTTCTTTATATAGAGCAGTAGCCACCGTTACTGTTGTTGCCATTGAATCCTCCTTTCTTTATTTTCATAATTTACTTATTTTCACGATTTTGGATTAAAGATGAGTAATAATCATTATCAACTTCAATATACTTTCCTGCAAGTAATAATAATTGCCAAATCATATCACTTGCTTCATTAGGAAAAAATCTTACATCAACAAATTGTATTCCATCATCATTTGTTCTTGGAACAGAATAAGTTAGTAATTTATTTTTTAACTTTTCTGCTATTTGTGAAAAGTTTTCTTCTTCTAAACCAATATTAGAATTAACATTTAAAATGCTTACTAATTGATTAAATAATTCATTTTCTAATGTTAATTTAACTGATGGTGTTCTTGATTGATATGCCATTTATTTCACTCCTTTCGCAACTGATTTAATAATTATTTCTAGTCCTCTTAATATTGTTCCATCTTCGGTGCAATTTCCTGTAATTAAACCAATGATTTCCACAAAATTTCCTTTTCTTAAAATAGAGTATTCTTCTTGTTCAATAAGACCAACTATGGTAAATGAAAAATGAGTAAAGCATCTTTTAACATTACCCTCGTTATCAAATGTTTTCATGTGGAGAGGCATTGCTAAAACAATTCTTAAATCTTTATTTTTCAATTTTTCTTTTTTAACAATTATTCCTGATAATTTAACTGTATTCGTCATCTTTCAACACCTCGTTCTTTATTTCTTTGTTGTTCACTCATTACATTGACATGACTTTCTTTTATTTCAACATCTTTGTTAGGACTTAATTTATCTCTTAAATCTTTAACGGTTATGCTTTCAATAGTGTCCTTCAATATTCTTTCAGCTTCTTCCTTACTTTCAGCAACAACTGTTACTTCCATATTTCCATATAAATTCACTTTATAATCATACATATTATTTTTCCTCGCTTTCTTTATTACAATATAAAAAAGCAATCATTTTTTTAGTTCTAATTGCTTTCTTTAAATCTAATATGATTTTAATTTCATTAGGGGATATATTCATTTTATCTAAATCCTCTAATTGAATAGCAAGAATACTTTTTTCATCAGTAAATCCTGCATCAAATAATTTTTCTAATAACTTTGTTATTCCTGATAAACTATATTTAGCCATTATACTCATTCCTTTCAACTAATTCACTAATAACTATTATTTGTTTATTAGTACTGTGTCTGCAAGTTATTAAAGTAAGAGTAGTTTTCCCTTTATTTCTTATGATATTTGCATTTCCTGTTTTTTCAATGTCATAGGTATTAACTATCTTATACTTATATTCATAACCTTTATAAATAACTATAATTTCATCGTCTATTTTTAACTTATCTACATTTCTAAAATAAGCAGTTCTACCACTACCAGAGTGTCCTGCTAAAATAAAGTTTCCATTTTCAATATTTGGATAACTTGCTTCATCTAATATTTGAACATTACGATTAACATTATTACACCAAGTTCCTTTATCACATAAACCTTTTTCAAAGTTTATCTTTGGTATTTTGAGAACTGCTACATAATCTATTTTAGTTTCAGTAGTAGTTTCTTCTTTTTCAGTAGGTGTTTCTTCATCAGCTTCAATATTTATATTCTCTTGTTCGTTATAGAACTCTTGAATTTTAATATCTTCAACCTTATCTAAACAATAATTATATAAATACTTCCCGCCAACTATACAACCACCAATTAAGATAAGCAAAGAGCCAACTATTATAAGTTGACTCTTTTTAAATCCTTTACTATTTTTTTCTTTTTTTATTCGCATAAATCATCACTCCTATTCCTGTAAATACGATTAAACTTCCAATTACTTGAGCAATTATATAGTAATCTCTAATACCTGTAATAGGCACTTTAATATTGATTAAAGATGTTTCAATAATTGCTTCATTATCAACTACTTCAAAATAAATCTTTTCATCATTTAATTCATAGCCATCAATTGTTTCTAACTCTTGATAGTAATATTTTCCATATTCTAATTCAATTTCAATATTGCCAAACTCGTCAGTATAGCATTCATATAAAAGATTTCCATCTAGATCAAAAATACCAATTTTAACTCCTGCAAGAGTTTCGTTTTCATTACTTATTTTATGAATAACAATAGTAGATTTAATTTTCTCATCTTTCATTTCTGCTTTAACAACTTCGCCATCTTCTTTTATTTCAAAATACATAGGTTCTTCATTTAAAACATATCCTTCAGGTGCTTCAACCTCTAATAAATAATACTTACCAACAGGCATATCTTTAATAGTTATTTTTCCATTATCATCTGTATAACCACTAAAAATAAGAATGTCCTCATTTTCATTATTACTATTATCAATGTATATTTCTATTAAAGTGTTTGGTAGTGGTGTATCATCTACTAGATCAGTTTTAGTAAATTCTAAATCCGATTTAATTAAATAATTTTTAAATACAAGTGATTTTTCTATTGATGGAGTTTTACCATCAACATATTCAAGACTAATATTGTATTCTTTCTTATCTAAAACATATCTATCAATAGTATCTAATTCTTTAATGATATAGTTTCCTAGATATAAATTACCAAAAGTTAGATTTCCATCTTCATCGGTATAACCATCAGCAACTAAATCATCTTTTGAATATCTAGTAATATTATTTAAAACAATATCTTCACTAGCATATAAGCCATAATGAATACCTTTTAGGTTTCTTTCAGTATCATATTCAAAACAACTATTATTGTTTTCACAAGATTCAACGATAGAGTATTTTTCGCCATCCTTATGGATATTTATAATTCCAATAACTCTTTCATCTTTCATTTCTGCTTTAACAACTTCGCCATCTTCTTTTACTTCAAACCATAATTTATCATTATTTAGTAAATAACCATTAGGTGCATCTTTCTCTAAAAAGTAGTAGCGACCAAGTCTTAAATTCTTGATAGTTATTTTACCTGTATCATCAGTTCTATCTCTAAAAATTAGTTCATTATTTTCAGTATATAGTTCCATTAAAACATTTGGAATTGCAGCATTATCTACAAAGTCAGTTTTAGTAAATTCAACATTTCCTTTCTTCAAAATGTTTAGCATGTCATGAGAACTATATACAACTTCAGTTTTATTATCTATTTCAGTTAGTTCAATATAATAAATTGTTTCGTCTAACTTATAATCGTCTTGGGTTTGAGCTTCTTGAACTCTATATTTTCCTAATGGTAATGCTTCACTTACTGCATAACCATCGCTATTAGTTATCATTGTTCCAACAAACTCATCTTTTTCATAATAAATATATTGTCCATCTGATGTTTTAATATCTTCATTTGCATATATTGTATAAACAATTCCATCTAATGATTTTCTTCCATTATAGTTAAAAGTTTCATCTTGAGCAGTAAATAGTTCTCCACTCTTATGAATTTCAATTTTACCCCTTATAGGAGTGTTATTGAAATACATCGTAATAATTGGACCGTAAGTTGTATATGAAAAATGAGTATTATTTCCAATAGTAAAATCAACACCATCTTTTGCTAATAAATATCCTTTTGGGCTACTTGTTTCAATTAGTTTATAATTACCACTTTCCAATTTTAAATAGGTTGTGAATTTTCCTGTTTCATCAGTTTTAAATTCATTATAAACTTTACCACCAACAAATTGAGTTACATATTGATTTTTATCTTTATTAAAAATCTTAAAAGTAGTATCTTCTAATGCTATGCTTTTACCTGTGACACTATCAATTTTAAATACTTGTAAATATGCTGATAAAGCATTATTTAAAATATTATAATATTGTTCACTTTGACTATCATAATCAACAGTAATGAAGAAATCATATATTTTTTCAAAACCTGTTGTTGTATTTACTTGATGAAACTTCCACACACCATAAGGTAGGTTAATTGTTGCATAACCATTTTTATCAGTAGTGATAGTATCAAATATATTTCCATTAGGGTAATATATTTCAAACTTAATTCCACTTTCAGCATTTAAGAATGTAGTATTACCATCAACAAAATCATATTGTTTTAAAATACTAACATAATTCTTTACAACTTTTTCAAATACTGTAACTTTTTCGGTTTCTTTTCCTCGCATATCAAAGTTATATTTAGTATTATCTAATAAATAACCCTCACTAGGAGTTATTTCTTGAATATAATATTCTTTATATTCTAATATTGGCTCACTGATAGCATAACCGCTCTCATTAGTGGTAATTGTAGTTACAAGCTTTCCTGTTGCTTGTTCATAAACACCATATTTTGCACCTTTTAATGTTGCTTGTCCTTGTGCGGTAGTTGTATTAGTTTCACTATCTTTTTTAACTAATTCAACAGGACTAGAATAACTATTTATTCTTATTTTAGCGATAACAGGATCAACCATACCTGGAACTAACATATTTTGTATTCCATCGCCAACAAATAACTTATAACTAGTTGTATATGGCATTTTTTTAGTAAATGAAACATCTATTTTTCCACTTTGAGTAGGAACAATAGTAATAGTATTTCCATTTACATTATAATTAGCACCACTTACACTAACATCAAATTGTGATAATAAATTATTAGTGTCAGTTAAAGTTAGTGTTTCGCCAACTTGAACTTTATAAACTCCTGTATTAAATGATGGTACATCAAAGTGGTGTGCTATTAGATTATTTATTTCTGCTTTTTCGGCTGAAATATTCATAGCACTTCCCTCGCCCCAACGAGCAGTAGTAAATTGTGTATTAGCACCATTTCCAATTATCGTATCCCATATCATACCTTGTGTTGCCATATGATATTGTTCAGTTTGGTGTCCTGGATATGTGTAACCATAATATCCAATTAACAATAATCTTTCTTTATAAGAATCAGATAGTCCTGTTGCAGAGTAATCGCCTTGATTATAAGTTGTTCCTTCAGGGACATTTGGCTCAATACAATATGCAACTGCACCATCCATTGTATAATGTTTAAAATACCACGAATGATGGTCGCTACCATCTCCTCTTGACCTATCATAAAAATATGATGTGTTTTCTTGATGTAATGTTGCTGCCTGAACTGCACTTGCTTTAACAGTAAATCCAACCAATAAAGCAAATGCTAACAACAAACATTTTGTTATTTTCTTCATCTTATCTTTCCTCCTTTACTGTATGCCTAGATGAAAAAAGGCATAAAAAAAATCGGTTAGCATCTTTTATACTAGCCGAATAATACTTTTAATTATCTATATAAACTTTTTAATTCATTATCCAAGTTTTCACCGCTAATTGTGAGAAAATGTAAAAACCAATATTCCTTTCCATTTTTCATAACGATAATACACATTGAACTTCCAATAGTTCTACTTTTTGGATTATCAGGATGATCTTCATTCCAATCTAAAATACTATCTAATTCTTTGTTTTGAATTGATAATCCTGCTGACTTACATGAACTTTCAGTATCATATTCAGCAATACCTTTAGTAATTGAATAATAAGTCGCATTGATTTTGTCATCATCGTTAGACGAATTATCAGCAGAGGACTTTTCTTCTACTTGTGTATTAGTTTTTGGGGTTTCTTGTTTTTCTTCAACAGGTTGTTTATTTTCTTGAACAACTACTTCTTTTGCTGTTGTTTGATTATTCACAATTTTAGTTTCTGTCTGTTTGACTTCTTGCTTTTTGTTTTCAACTTTTTCATCTTTACTTGCTGAAAAAGAATTGTTTGCTTCTACTTGTTCAACAGGTTGGTCTATTGTTTCTTTATCAACATTTTTTGTGGATATTTCTTCAACATCATCTTGAGTTTCAATAATTTCCACAGGATTGTTGATCTTTTCAATCGTTTTAGAACTTTGATCATTAAAAGCAGATCCAATACCTACAAATAAACTTACAACAACAAATGCAATAAATGCACGAACTAATTTCATCAACATCACTCCTTTTCTTGCCTCCATACTATCATTTCAAAATATTCTTGTCATTACTACAAATTATATATTTTTTTCAGTTAGTAATAATAGTTAGTATTTTTTTAGGGAGGATTGTAAGGAGGGATTTTTTAGGATACATACTCCCATTATCGTTCTTGTGAATTTCGTTCTCGCATTTTCTTTTGGTATTTGTCATACCATTCAACTGCTTTGATAACATATTCCTCTCGCTCTCTATCATTTTTGAGAGTATTTGGGAGTATATTATTTAGTCGATTCATACTAACTTTTAATTTGGGAGTTTGATTAGGTTTTGATTCTTCCATAATTTCTTCCATATCATCAACAGTTAAAGTATTATTCTGACTCATGTTTTTAAGTTTTATTGCTTGTGCAAGTGATGGGGTGCAATCATAACATTCAATAAGGTCTAACAAATCAGTTTGTTCTTCCTTTGATAAATAAGATATTTCCACAGCAGGTCTAAATGCCATACTTGGACTTTCTTTTAATACATCGTTATCAACCATTTTTAATAATTCAGGTATTAGTTCAGTTAATCTTATATATCTTTGAACTTGTCTGCCACTATCATTATTTTTTTGACCTATTATATCTGCACTTTCTAACTTCCCGACCATTGGTCGCAAAGTTTCTTTGCCCTGATGTTTCATTGCTTCAAGTTTTAACTTATAAGCAAATGCTTTTTCACTAGGTAGTATTTTTTCTCTTTGTAAATTGCTATCTACCATAATAATAGTTGCCTCATCATCAGTTAAATCTCTAACAATACATGGTATAGTATCAAGTTCTGCAAGTTCACTTGCTTTCTTTCTTCGGTGTCCTGAAATCATTTCGTATCTACCATCTGCTTTTTGTCTTACGATAGTAGGAACAAGAATCCCTTTATCCTTAATACTATCAACCATTTCCTGCATTTCATCATTAACAAGAACTTTAAAAGGGTGTTCAGGGTAATCGTCTATATCTTTAATAGATATATTAATTACTTTTTCTAAATTTGCTTCATCTCGCTCTTTTTGAGTTGTGAATATATCATCTATCGATGGTAGGTGCATTTTGTTTTCTTTCTTTTCCAATATTCTCAACCTCCTTTGCAAAGAGCAAGTATGCCTCTGCAACCTTATTATTCTTATCATAAGCAAATATACTTTGTCCTGATTTTGTTGCTTCTGCCACTTTCACAGTATTAGATATTTGAGTATTGAATATCTTTATATGACTCCCATAATTTTCTTGCAAAGTCAATTTTGTTTCTTTTGACAAGTTAGTTCTACCATCCACTAATGTCAAGAGTATTCCACCAACATTAAGATTAGGATTTATTTGTCTTTTTACACGACCAACTGTCCCTAATAATTGTGTCATTGCTTTAGCAGCTAAATATTGTGTTTGAACAGGAATAATAACCTTATCAGCACAAGATAAAGCATTTAAAGTAATCATGTCTAAACTAGGATTACAGTCTATTAAGATATAATCATAATTATTTTTAACATCTTTAAGACAGTTTTTCATTGTTTGTTCTCTATTCATAGCAGTTATCAATGAAAAAGAAGTCGCAGATAAATCCAAATTAGATGGTATCAAGTCAACATTTTCTTTATGATGAAGTATTACCTTTTCAGTATCTATATATTTATCATAAATAACTGAATCCATTAAATTAGCGAGAGTAGGTATATTATCAGTATCATAATAACCCATACATGTTGTTAAATCTCCCTGTGGATCACAATCAACTAATAGTACCTTATTACCTAATTTTGATAATGCAACACCCAAATTAAATGTAGTAGTGGTTTTGCCAACTCCACCTTTTTGATTTGCTACTGCAATAATTTTGCAATTAGACATTACTTACCTCCTTTCTATTAAATTTAGCCATCTCATAAAGAAATGGCTATGTATGGCATAAAAAAAAGAACTAACTATATTAGTTCCTATGTATTTCCCTTATTTTATCTACCTTGTTAACAGGTATCGTGGTTG
>Ga0129307_1001761_pt1 | contig 20838 bp, 18 predicted proteins | sample P1105metagenome_FD_94437 | JGI IMG/M metagenome (GOLD analysis project Ga0129307, IMG submission 94437) | Capybara group fecal microbial communities from Wisconsin, USA - P1105 metagenome | ecosystem: Host-associated > Mammals > Digestive system > Large intestine > Fecal | place: USA: Wisconsin... | reverse complement strand
GATTGCTGTACTCAAAATCGCTGAACGTCTGCTGCTTCATATCCGGCACCGCCTTCTTTTCTGGTGCCTCTATTATATCATATCTGCCCTCGTTTGGGGTAGATTAAATCAGCGCTTCCTTAAATCTTTTGCAGGAGGACTGCCGGAAAACGCTGCGCGCCATCGGCGAGGAGGTCGGCCTGACGCCGCCCGCCGTGGCGGAGCGCATCCGCAAGCTGGAGGAGGACCACGTCATCCGCTCGTACCGCGTCGGCGTCGACCGTACGCGCCTCGACTGCGGCATGACGGGCTTCATCATGGTCGCTCCGAAGCCGGAGAAATACGCGGATTTTTGCACCTTTTGCGAGGAAACCCCACAGATCATCGAGCATCATCACGTCATCGGCAACTACAACGCCATGCTGCGCTTCGCGGTGCGGGACACCAACGCGCTGGACGAGCTTCTGACGAAGATCAAGCGCTACGGCGATTCCCGCACCTCGGTCGAGCTGAAGACCTGCTTCGACACGAAGGCGCTGCAGCTTCCGTAAACCGGGCAGGCGGAGCGCGCGGACCCGCGGTCCGCCTGCTTTCTTAAATCGTGAACGGATCGGCGCATTTTGCTTTTCAAAAAAAAGCGAAATGTGCAAACAGAAAAAGAAACCCATTTACAGAACCGGAAAGTGCGGTTACAATACGGTAAAATCCATTTACAGGAGGAGATATTCATGGGCTTCATGTCTGACATCGAAATCGCGCAGGCGTGCGAAAAGCAAAAGATCACCGCCATCGCCGCGAAGGCGGGCATCGACGAAAAGTATATCGAGCAGTACGGCAACTACAAGGCGAAGATCGACTACAAGCTGCTCACCGACCTCAAGGACAAGAAGGACGGCAAGCTGATCCTCGTCACCGCCATCACCCCGACCCCCGCGGGCGAGGGCAAGACCACCACGTCCGTCGGCCTGACCGACGGTCTGCGCAAGATCGGCAAAAACGCCATGGTCGCCCTGCGCGAGCCGAGCCTCGGCCCCGTGTTCGGCGTCAAGGGCGGCGCCGCCGGCGGCGGCTACGCGCAGGTCGTGCCGATGGAGGATATCAACCTCCACTTCACCGGCGACTTCCACGCCATCGGCGCGGCGAACAACCTGCTTGCCGCCATGCTCGACAACCACATCCAGCAGGGCAACGTCCTCGGCATCGACCCGAAGGCGATCACCTGGAAGCGCGCCGTCGACATGAACGACCGTCAGCTCCGCCACATCGTGGACGGTCTCGGCGGCCGCGTGCAGGGCGTGCCCCGCGAGGACGGCTTTGAGATCACCGTCGCGTCCGAGGTCATGGCGGTGCTGTGCCTGAGCTCCAGCATCACCGACCTCAAGCAGCGCCTCGGAAAGATCATCGTCGGCTACACCTACGACGGCAGGCCCGTCACGGCGCACGACCTCAAGGCGGAGGGCGCGATGGCGGCCCTGCTGAAGGACGCGATCAAGCCCAACCTCGTCCAGACGCTCGAGGGTACGCCCGCGTTCATCCACGGCGGCCCGTTCGCCAACATCGCCCACGGCTGCAACAGCGTCATGGCGACGCGCATGGCGCTCAAGCTCAGCGACTACACCGTCACCGAGGCGGGCTTCGCCGCCGACCTCGGCGCCGAGAAGTTCATCGACATCAAGTGCCGCATGGCGGGCCTGCGTCCCTCCGCGGTCGTCATCGTCGCCACGGTGCGCGCGCTCAAGTATCACGGCGGCGTGCCCAAGGCCGAGCTGAACAACGAGAACCTCGAGGCTCTCGAGAAGGGTCTGCCGAACCTGCTGCAGCACGTCGGCAACGTCAAGAACGTCTACGGCATTCCCTGCGTGGTGGCGATCAACGCGTTCCCGACCGACACCAAGGCCGAGCTGGAGATGGTCGAGGCGAAGTGCCGCGAGCTGGGCGTCAACGTCGCGCTGTCCGAGGTCTGGGCAAAGGGCGGCGAGGGCGGCCGCGCGCTCGCCGAAGAGGTCGTCCGCCTGTGCGAGCAGCCGAACAACTTCTCCTTCGTCTATGACGTGAACGCCTCCATCGAGGAAAAGCTTGACGCGATCTGCAAGCGCGTGTACCATGCCGACGGCGTGGCCCTGGACGCGAACGCGAAGAAGCAGCTCAAGCAGCTCACCGACCTCGGCTTCGACAAGCTGCCGATCTGCATGGCGAAGACGCAGTATTCCTTCTCCGACAACGCCTCCCTGCTGGGCGCGCCCAAGGGCTTCACCGTCACGGTGCGCAACCTCAAGGTCTGCGCGGGCGCGGGCTTCCTCGTCGCGCTGACGGGCGACATCATGACGATGCCGGGTCTGCCCAAGGTCCCCTCCGCCGAGAAGATCGACGTGGACGAGAACGGCGTCATCAGCGGACTGTTCTAAGACTTTCAAAAAGAGGCTTTGCCTCTTTTTGAAGCAGGTTTCGCTGCGATTCTTTCGCGCCCGCGGGCGCGAAATGTTGCGGAGGCTTCTATGGACTTATTACAGAGTACAGTAACGAATTTCACCGAGCAGCTTGCGTCCCCCGCGCCCGTCCCGGGCGGCGGGGGCGCGAGCGCGCTCGTCGCCGCCATCGGCGTGGCGCTGGGCGACATGGTGGGCGAGCTGACCGTCGGCAAGAAGAAATACGCCGACGTCGAGGATGAGATCCGCGCGCTGATGGCGCGGGCGCAGGACTTGCGCGTCCGCCTGCTCGCGTGCATCGAGAAGGACGCCGTCGCGTTCGAGCCGCTCTCCCGCGCCTACGGCATCCCCAAGGACGACCCGACGCGCGACGCGGTGATGGAGCAGTGCCTGCGCGACGCGGCGGCCGCGCCGCTGGAGATCTTCGACCTCTCCTGCGAGTGCATCGAGCTGCAGCGCGAATTCGCCGAAAAGGGCAGCAGGCTCGTCATCTCCGACGCGGCGACGGGCGTGGTGTTCTGCTGGAGCGCGATGTACGGCGCGGCGGTCAACGTCAAGGTCAACACGAAGCTGATGAAGGACCGGGCATACGCCGAGCGCATCAACGCGCACGTCGACGAGGGCATGGCGAAGTACTGGCCCGTCGCCGAGAAGGTCTATGAGGACGTGTACCGGAGGTTCTGCTGATGAACTATCGCAAAGTGTTCGTCTCCGCGATCCTCGCGGGCTTCGCCATCGGGCTGGGCGGCGGCATCTTCCTCTCGGTCGAGAGCAGGGTCGTCGGCTCGTTCCTGTTCACCGTGGGTCTGTTCACGGTCTGCACGATGGGGCTGCACCTCTTCACCGGCAAGGTGTGCTATGTCTTCGACAACGACAGAAGCTACGCGCTCAGCCTGAGCGTTGTCTGGCTGGGCAACCTCGTCGGCACGGGCGTCACGGCGCTGCTGCTGCGCATGACGCGCGCGGCGGCGATCTCCGAGCGCGCGGCGGCGCTGTGCGAGACCAAGCTGGGCGACGGCTTTTTGAGCCTGTTCTGCCTCGGCGTGCTGTGCAACGTGTTCATCTACATCGGCGTCGAGGGCTACAAGAGCATCCCGCACGAGCCGGGAAAGTACCTTGCCCTGGTCTTCGGCGTGATGGGCTTCATCCTGCTGGGGACGGAGCACTGCGTCGCGGATATGTTCTATTTCTGGATGGCGGGCGCGTGGAGCGCGCAGGCGGTCGTCCGCGTCCTCGTCATCACGCTCGGCAACTGCCTCGGCGGCGTGCTGCTGCCGCTGGCGAGAAAGTATATCCGATAAAAAAACAAGTAACAGAGTAGGTGCTGTGCGTCAAGTGCCGCCGGATGGGAAGTTGCCGGCGGACGAAGGGTTTTGCCCGCGATACAGCCGCCGCATCCGCTGCTGCAAGGGATCCGCCTCCTTTCGCGGCAACTGTTGCGAGAGGAGGATTTTTATGTTCAAACCCAACACCAAACAACTGGCGATCATGGGCGTCCTGCTGGCAGCCGAGATCGTGCTGACGCGCTTCGTGTCGTTCTCGACGTGGAACACGCGCATCGGCTTCGGCTTCGTGCCCGTCGTGCTGACGGCGCTGCTGTTCGGCGCGATCCCGGCGGCGGTCGTCGCCGCGCTGGGGGATTTTCTCGGCGCGGTGCTGTTCCCCATCGGGCCGTATTTCCCCGGCTTCACGCTGACGGCGGCGCTTACGGGCCTGACCTTCGGCTTTCTCCTGCACAAGAAGAGCAGCGTCGTCAACACCGCGATCGCCGTGGGGATCGTGCAGTTCGTCCTTGGACTGCTGCTCAACACCTGGTGGATCCACGTCCTGTACAGCTCGCCCTTCGCGGCGCTGCTGGCGACGCGGGTGGTGCAGTCGGCGCTGCTGAGCGTGGTGCAGTTCGTGACGATCCGCGTGCTTGTCCCGCTGGCGGACCGTCTGAAAGGGAGCGTGGCGGCATGACGGCACAGGAAGCGATCGACTATATCGAGCACTACGGCTGGAGCAGCACGCGCCTCGGCCTCGACCGCACGCGCGAGCTGCTTGCAAAGCTCGGCGACCCGCAGAAGCGGCTCAAGTTCGTCCACGTCGCGGGCAGCAACGGCAAGGGCAGTACCTGCGCCATGCTGGACGCCGTCCTGCGCGCCGCGGGATACAGAACGGGGCTGTACACCTCGCCGTACATCCAGACGTTTTGCGAGCGCATCCGCATCGACGGCGAGAACATCCCCGGCGAGGCGCTCGCAAGCGTGACCGAGCGCGTGCGCGGCGCTGCCGAGTCCATGGACGACCACCCCAGCCAGTTCGAGCTGGTGACCGCCGCCGCGATGCTGTACTACGCCGAGCAGCGCTGCGACGTCGTGGTGCTGGAGGTCGGCATGGGCGGAGAATTGGACAGCACCAACGTCATCGACTGTCCCGAGGTCGCGGTCATCACGAACATCGGGCTTGAGCACACGGAATACCTTGGCGACACGCTGGAGGCCATCGCCGCGACCAAGGCGGGCATCATCAAGCCCGGCTGCCGCGCCGTCTGCTACGACGGCGCGCGCGAGGTGACGGCGGTGGTGCGCGCCGACTGCGCGGCGAAGGGCGTGCCCCTGCGCGTGGCGAGCTATGAAAAGATCGTGCCGGTGTCGGAGTCGCTCGACGGGCAGCGCTTCCTTTGGAACGGCACAGCGTATCATCTCGCGCTGCTGGGGCGCTATCAGCTCCACAACGCCGCGACGGTGCTGGAAACCGTCGAAGCCCTGCGCGAGGCGGGCTGGCGCATCGGCGCGGACGCGGTGGCGCGCGGTCTGGCAGAGGTCAGGTGGCCCGCGCGCATGGAGGTCATGGGGCGCGAGCCGCTGTTCCTGATCGACGGCGGGCACAACCCCCAGTGCGCCGAGGCGCTTGCGGACAGCCTGCGCCGCCTGCTGCCGGAGCGGAAGGTCGTGTTCCTGCTCGGCGTTCTGCGGGACAAGGACTATCCGCAGATGATGGCGGCGCTCCTGCCCTTCGCGCGGGAGTTCGTCTGCCTCACGCCGCTGAGCGACCGCGCGCTGAGCGCGGCGGAGCTGGCGGCGTATCTGACGCAGCGCGGCGCGAAGGCGACCGCCTGCGGCGAGATCGCGGACGGCCTGCGCCGCGCCCTCGACGCCGCGGGCGCGGACGGCGCGGTGGTCGCCTTCGGCTCGCTCTACCTCGTCGGCGCGATCCGCGGCGCGTATCAGGACGAAGCCCGCCGCTGAGCCGTCGCGTCATAAAGATAACAGAACCCTCGAAAACATCCGTTTTCGAGGGTTTTTTGGTAACCGTCAAATCTATCGGCGGATAGAAACATCCCCGGCTTTGTGAGAAACTGTTCCCGAGAATTCGCAAGAATTCTCGGGAATTCTTATACTAAATCGCAATTAAAAGTAGAAATCTAGCCAGAGCTGTGATATAATTGTTCCGGTGATGAATATGAAGTATCAGTTTACCGGTGAACAATGTGAAGAAATACGAGCGGCGCGTAAAGCAAACCGAGATAAGAGGATTGATAAGCGATTGCGCGTTTTGGAACTGCGTTGTGAAGCAAGTAGTTTGAAAGACATATCATCCGAAACAGGGTTTGCTTTTTCGCATATCAGCAACCTAATTCGTTTGTATGCTGAGGAAGGATTAGATGCGATAACGGGAAACCACTATCCTGGGAATCGACGCAACATGAGCTTAGAGGAAGAATCCGAACTGCTGGATCGGTTCCAAAAGAAAGCTGAACAGGGACAAGTACTGGATATTCGCGAAATTGCGGACGCATATGAAAAAGCAGTGGGACATCCGGTTAGCCGCGGTCAGATCTACCGTGTGCTTCATCACCATGGTTGGCGAAAGGTAATGCCACGAAGCAAACATCCAAAAAAGGCCAGCGACGAGGTCATTGCGACCTCAAAAAAATTAACAAGCGAATCGGAGAATTGACGGAAGTTTTCCACAACGAGAAAAGAGTCCGTTTATTCTTTCAGGATGAAGCGGGCTTTGGGCGCATCAACAAACCAAAATATTGCTGGTGCCAAAAAGGTTTTCGACCGTCTGTCCCATGCCACCACATCAGAGAATACCGTTATGCGTATGGGGCGGTCGAGCCATTGACCGGTGAATCCTGCTTTCTGATCATGCCGTATTGCAATACCGAGTGCATGAACCTCTTTCTGGAAGAATTGTCAAGGCAATATTCTAATGATGTCATTCTCTTGTGCTGTGACGGAGCTGCATGGCACAAAGCCAGCTCGCTCTGCGTACCAGCGAACATAGAGCTCTTTTTTATCCCGCCATACACACCGGAAATGAATCCGATTGAGCAGATCTGGAAAGAACTTCGCAAAATGGGTTTCTGTAACGAGATATTTGCAACGCTGGATAGGGTGGTTGACCGCCTCTGTGACACCATCTGCACATTGTCCGCCGCGACCATTCACAGCATTACTGCTCGCTCTTGGGTTGTTTCCTGTTTTAATTGAATAATAGTATTAGAGAGGATGGATAGTAAGAAGCCACTATCTGAAATGCACAAAGGAAAACGCTCCGGGAACCATCAAGGTTCTCGGAGCGTTTGGTGCCTCGTCCGGGATTCGAACCCGGGACACCCTGCTTAAAAGGCAGGTGCTCTGCCGACTGAGCTAACGAAGCATACAGCAACTCAAGGCTGCATGTATGATGTTGATACATCAAGTCTTCCGCCGTTGTTTTGTACGTTTTCCTCGTTTTTAACATAATTCCGATTTTCGGTTCTAACGAAGAATTTTGTACGTTTTTTTGCCCTTTTCCGCAAAAAATTTTTTTGGTTTTATATGGTTGCGGCGGACGCCGACTCGATGACGATGGCAGGGATGGCTGGACTCGAACCAGCGAATGAGGGAGTCAAAGTCCCTTGCCTTACCGCTTGGCTACACCCCTATGAGGGAAAAGAGGGATCGGGACAAACCCGATCCCTTCCCTTTTGTGGGGTGGGTAAAGGGACTCGAACCCTCGACACCCGGAACCACAATCCGGTGCTCTAACCAACTGAGCTACACCCACCACATATGCGTATCCTCGCGCTTGCTGACGCGTCCCAAGGACGTGGTACGCCAGAAGGGATTCGAACCCCCGACCCACGGCTTAGAAGGCCGTTGCTCTATCCAACTGAGCTACTGGCGCATAGATGGAGCAGGTGACGGGAATCGAACCCGCATCCCCAGCTTGGAAGGCTGGTGCCCTGGCCATTGTGCTACACCTGCATAGAGCCCCGCAGGAGATTGTCAGCTTGCATATAATACCACGAAGGAGCTATGCTGTCAAGCAGGAAAATCATTTTTTTCCGCCCCGAAGAACGCCGCAAGCAGACGTTCGCCCTCCGCGCCGAGCCGTTCGGGGTGCCACTGCACCGCAAAGATCGGCAGCGACGCATGGCGGATCGCCTCGACGGTGCCGTCCTCCGCCCATGCCGCCGCGCGCAGTCCGCTGCCGGGACGGTCGACGCACTGGTGGTGCGCGCTGTTGACGGGGAAGCGCTCGCCGTAAAGCTCCCGCAGCAGCGCGTCGTCGGTGCGGACCGTGTGGCGCAGGTCCGATCCGTCCGGGGCGTTGTGGCCGTCGATGTGCTGGCGCAGCGTCCCGCCGAGGGCGACATTGATGAGCTGCAGGCCGCGGCAGACGCCGAAAATCGGCTTGCCCGCGTCGGCAAAGCGGCGGAACAGCGCCAGCTCGCAGTCGTCCCGCGCCCGGTCGATCTCCCTCGCGCCGCAGACCGCCTGACCGTAGAGCGCGGGGTCGAGATCGGCGCCGCCCGGGAGCAGCAGCGCGTCGCAATCGTCGCTCCGTTCGCGCTCGACGTCCAGACCGAGATGGCGCAGCGCGGCGACGTAGTTCGGAAAAGTCTGCGCTGTCCAGCCGAGAAAAATACGTTTCATGTCGATCCCCTCCGCAGACAGTATACGACGCTCCGGCGAAAAAGTCACGATAAAAAAGTCTTGCAACCCGGACAAAGTTGTGGCATAATAGCAGAGCGGTTCTTCGGAACGCACCGTCTGGACAGGTATCGAAGTGGTTATAACGGCCCTGACTCGAAATCGTCGCGGTCGTGTTCCCGTCCGAGCCTCGGAAGCCTTGATTTTGCTGGGTTTCCGCCGACCTTCTACGCGAGGGCTGTCCGAATTTCTACGTTTTTTCTACGCTTTGTCAAAGGTTCGCCTGACGCCGGCGAGCCGCCAATTGAATATGGACAGGTATCGAAGTGGTTATAACGGCCCTGACTCGAAATCAGGTGTACCCGCAAGGGTACCGTGGGTTCGAATCCCACCCTGTCCGCCATAAAAGTACGGAAATTTATCTGATTTTGATAAGTTTCCGTACTTTTATGTACCGGATTCTGCCGCTACACCCCCGAAACGTGCTTCAAAAATCGGACGTTTTTGCAACTTTTGACGAAGGATGCGATTTTCAGCGTAGAAAAACCGTAGAAATCCTATTCCCCCGCAGCCCGCCTGTCATACAGGCTCGCGGCGACGAGCCCGGTCTCGCGTTGCGCGGAGACGTCGAGATGGGCGTAAATATCTGCCGTTGTACTGAAGGTTGAGTGCCCCAGCCAGATTTGGATCTGCTTCATCGGCACGCCGTTCGCCAGCAGTAACGAGGCCGCGGTATGTCTGAGGTCGTGGAATCGAATCTTCCGCAGGCCGTACTTCTGGATGATCCAGGCGAAATGCTCGGTGACGTAGTTCGGGCGCAGCAGCCTCCCCATCTGGTCGACGCAGACGTAGTCGAGGTAGTCCGTGCAGTACGCGCCGCGGAACAGGCCGCGGTATGTCTCCTGCCGCTGCATTTCCCGCCTGAGCAGGTCTTCGATCGCGGGCAGAAGCGGCAGGGTGCGGACGCTGGACTTGGTCTTGAGCACGTCCTCGCCCTGCAGGACGCTCTTGCCGCCCTCCGTCAGCTCGACGACCTTGTGACGGACAGAGATGGTCTTGTCCTTGAAGTCGATCGCGTCCCACTTGAGCCCCAGCACCTCGCTGCGCCGGAGGCCGTAGTAGGCGGCGATGCGGATCGCCGGTTCCAGCGGGTCGCCCTCGATCACGCTGAACAGCCGGAGCATTTCCTCCTGTGTGTAATGCGACGCCTGATAGCGGTTCTTGCGCGGCTTGTCCACGCGGTCGGCGGGATTGCGGTCGATGATATCCTTCTTCACCGCGTTCTTGAGCGCCCTGTGCAGCACGGCGTGGTAGTGGATGACCGTGTTCGTCGTGTTGCCGTCGTCCAGGATCGTCTGATAGAAGATCTGGAGCTGCGAGGGCGTCAGCGCGCCGAGCGTCACGCCCAGCGCGCGGAAGTACGGGTCGATGCGCGCGTCCACCATGCTTCGGTAGCTGTTGTAGGTCGCCGCCGAGACCGTGGGTCGGATCATCTTGAGCCACGAGCGCACATAGTCCGCGAAGAGGACTTCGGATTCGTCCACCTTGGGGGCTTCCGTGAGCAGTTCGCCGTTTTCGCCGAGCGTGGGATAGAACTTTCCCTCGCCGCGCGTTTCGTATTCGACGATCAGGTGATTGAGCAGGGATTCCGCCTCCCGCTTGTTGCCGCGCTCCGGCAGCCCGAGGGGGATCCACTTGGGTTTGCGCTTGCCGTTCACCTTGAGATTTATAACGGCGTAGTATTTTCCGTTTTTGATTTGCAGGTTGCCGGTCAGCATTGCCTGTCACTCTCCTTTCGTTGCTGCGGCCGCCCGCCATTGACGGCACAACAGTATCACATTCGTGCTTACATATCCATATCGAAAGCGGAGAAAACCGATACGATTTTTTCTGCGCTTTCGGCAGGCTTTTCCGGCGTTATGCGGCGTCGGCGTCCGTGCCGGTCAGGTATTCAATGACGCAGAGCTTGGGAATGCGGTAGCTCCGTCCGATGCGCACACAGCGCAGCTCGCCCGACGCGAGCAGGCGGTACGCGAGCTTGCGGCTGATGCCGCCGAGCATCCTGCGAAGCTGTTCCACGTCGACCACGTCGGGGTACTCCGCGAACATATCGCGTTTGTAGTGCTCCATAGGTTCCCTCCGTTCAAAATGGTTTCCATGGCGTCATTATAGTTGACAGAGCAGCCGTTTGGAATGTAAAATATATAAAATCTATTTTACGAATTAACGATTGTTGATATTCGGAGGCACAGCATGAAGAAAACGGATACAATGCCGCTGGCATACGCCTATGCGGAGGACAGCAAGCTGTATACGAGTTTTCACTGGAAGCTGGCAGAGGCGGACTATTTCAACGCCATCGGCAAGGACCTCGTGAACTTCGCCTACCTCGACGGAAATCAGCTGTACGGCGTAATGCGGAAGCTCTACGGCGACTACACGCTTCTGGCGGAGAAACAGCCGAACAAGGACGTTATCGCCGACGTGCTGCTGGAGCGGTACGAGCCATGGTTTCGGAAGAACACCTATTTTGCTGTTTATTTGATGAGCATTCTCGACTACCTGACCGACGGGAGCCTCGACGAGCGCGTTTTTCCCGGTACGGGCGACGCAGACCGGGAGCTGCGCAAAATCGCGAAAAACAAGCGCGGAGACGCCGCGCCGAATGTGCTCGACCCGATCTTCGCGGCGTTCCAGTCCAAGCGGGAGCTCGCCGAGGCGGCGCTGCGCGCGATTTACGAGGATGACGCGGACGACCTCACGCCGGTGGAGCGATACTACCGGCATGAGCAGGAGGATCCGGAATTTCAAAAGCGGTTGAGCGCTACCTTTACCGTGCAGCTGGGGCGGCGCAGCACGGGCGACCGTTCCGTGACGCAGCTCACGGTGCTGGAAACGGTGGACGATCTGCTCCGCTACGAGCTGTTTCTTCTTGTCACGCAGGGAAAGGGCTACAAATACTGCAAAAACTGCGGCAAGCCGTTCATCCCCTCCGGGCGCTCGGATACGGTCTACTGCGACCGCGTCATGGACGGCGCGGACAAGCCATGCAGCGAGATCGGCGCGTATCTTGCGGATGTGAAAAAGGTGGCGTCCGACCCCGTGCTGAGCGCCTACCGCAAGGCGTACCAGCGCCTGCACAAGCGTGTGGAGCTGGGCTATATGGAGGACGGCGAGTTTGCGCGCTGGAAGGACGAGGCGGCGCAAAAGCGCGACCTCTGTATGGCTGGCGAGCTGGACGCGGAGGAGTTCCTCACATGGGTGGACGCCACAAGCAGGCGGCGGTGAGGCAAAACTTCGGCAGATTTTGGTGCTGACCCAAAATCTGCCGAAACGCTGTCCGCCGCCTTTTGGCATATTTCGACAAAAAGGCTTGCGGGAGGAGCCGTTGCGTTATATAATACATTAGATAAAGTATAAATTTGGGTTATTATGCCCGTCCGAAAGCGTGGCGAAGCGGCACATGATGGAAGTGACGGCGGCGGTCATCTGGCAGGGGGACAAGTTCCTGATCTGTCAGCGGCCGCGCGAGAAATACTGTGGGCTTCTCTGGGAGTTCCCTGGCGGGAAGATCGAACCGGGAGAAACGGCGGAGGAGTGCATCATCCGCGAGTGTCGCGAAGAGCTAGGCGTTACGCTGAAGGTACACGGCGAGTTCTACGACACCGTACAGGAGCACCCGGACCGAGTGGTGCATCTGCATTTCTTTAGCGCGGAGATTGCCTCTGGCGAGCTGACGCCGCTGGAGCACAACGCCGTCGCGTGGGTGACGCAGGCGGAAACGGCGGGATACGAGTTCTGCCCGGCGGATGCGAAAATGCTGCGGGAGAATGAGCTGCGTGGAGAAGATTTCAAATAAGCGGGAGCGGAGTTGTCATGTTGACTGATGCAAACAGGAAGGTATCCATTATCGCCTATTTTCTGTCCGAGTATAACGAAGATGCTCTCCGTGCTTTGGGCTACAGCACGTACACTGATGCTTTCCGCTGCTTATCTGCTCTCTTTGGAAAGACAAACAATTACATGAAACTCCGGCGAGACGAGTTTGATGCGTTGAATAGCAGCCCGAGACAAGGTTTTAATAAAAGACCACCCAAGCCAGAAGTGCAAATCCTCTATGACGGTCTTAAGGGGTTTCACTTTGACGAGATGCTTGAAATAGTCAAAGAATTGATTGCAGACACAGAGATGCCCGTTAGCATTTCACACCTTACAACTGCTGACAAGCAAGCATTGGCCGCTTTTTCCGAAGACGATTACGAGCGCATTTTGAATACGGCCGATCCAACCGCTGAGATCGAACGCAAACCAGGCATCGTAAATCGGCGAATATTTAACAGAGAAATCCCTCAATCCCTAAAAGCTCTTTACCGCTATCGTTGTCAGATATGCGGGGCAACAGCCACGATCACGTATGGCGTAGATGTATCAGAGGCGCACCACATAAAACCTTTTACGAAATCAATGGATAACAGCCCTCGAAACATTGCTGTGCTTTGCCCGGATCATCATCGGATCGTGCATAAGGCAAAGGCTGTCTTTGACCGGGAAAAATGTCAGTTTATTTACGAGACTGCCAATGCCGACAGTTTAATGCTGAATCTGCACCTGTAGAGTTCAGATTTAGTAGTACAACCACACTTTTCAGTGCGGAGATCGCCTCCGGCGAGCTGCCACCGCCGGAGCACAACGCCGTCGCATGGGTGACGCAGGCGGAAACAGCAGGATATGAGTTCTGCCCCGCGGACGCGAAGATGCTGCGGGAGAATGAGCTATAATTCTAATTTAAGAAAGAGCCATACAATGCCTCAAATGCAAAAAAATGTTTCACTTTTTTCGTTTTTCTCGGGAATTGGTATATTGGATCTAGCTTTCGAAAAAAATGGCTATAACATCGTATTCGTAAACGAATACGATTTCTCCTTTATGCGCGCATACCAGTATGCTCGTCAACAAATGCATATCGGTACACCTCTTTATGGGTACCATAATGATAGTGCCGAAAAATATGCAAAGCGAAGGGGAAAGAACATACTTCTTCAGCTAATTGAGAAAGAACATAGCAAGGGAAATATTGTTGGATTCATCGGAGGTCCCCCTTGCCCGGATTTTTCGGTAGCAGGTAAAAATGCGGGCGCAGCTGGAAAAAACGGGAGATTAACTAAAACGTATTTTGATATAATTTGTCGCTGTAAGCCAGATTTCTTTTTCTTTGAAAATGTGAAGGGAATTGTAAAAACAGAAAAACACCGCCTGTTTTACAACCAAATGAAAAGAAAGGCTGAAGCAAATGGTTATTTAATTGATGATACGATTGTAAACGCATTGGCTTATGGCGTTCCACAATTTAGAGAGCGTGCGCTTATGGTGGGAATTAGGCAAAGCTTATGCTCACGCCAAATGAACGTTTTAGAATTTGACTGGTTTAGGTACAGCTTGTTTGATACCAAGAACATTTTATTGAGGAATTGGCCAGTGACAAGTCCATTTGCGGTAGATGGAGAGTTGCCTTTTTCTTATCGTGGAATACCCAAAAAGCTTACAGTTGAATATTGGTTTAATAAGAATGATGTAGCTCATCATGCAAATGGGAATGATGTTTTCACGGTAAAGTCGGGAATAGGAAAGATATCAACAATAAGAGAAGGCGATACCAGCGGTAAATCATTTAAACGGTTACATCGATGGAGATATTCACCGACCGCTGCGTATGGGCACAACGAAGTCCATTTGCACCCCTATAAAGAACGCCGCCTTTCAGTGGCTGAAGCGATGGCCGTTCAATCGTTACCGAAAGACTTTGTTGTTCTATCATCTCTTACTCTCTCTCAAAAATTCAAAATGATTGGGAATGGCGTTCCATTTTTATTGGCTGCTGCAATTGCGAAAACATTGAAAGAAACTCTTGGAGAAATGCAGGAGGAAAACAATGAAAAAAATTGTAATTGACCCGCGTGTAATTAAGCACCTTGGGCGAGACTTAATTACTTCTTCAGAGGTGGCGGTAATAGAGCTTGTAAAAAATGCAATTGACGCGAAAGCCCAAAATATAAACTTGCGCGTTTACAATGGTGTTTTTCCGCAAGATTTTGAAAACGCGTTCAAAATTGCAAATATTTCTGCGAACTATCTTAACAAACCGATGCTTCTTGTCGAAGACGATGGCATTGGTATGACAGATCAAATCATAGAAAATGGCTTTTTGAGGATTGCCACGGATATTAAATCTAGCAAAAAAAATTCCCTTGGGCAAAAGGGTATTGGCCGTCTTGCAACACAGCGCCTGGGGTGTGCTTTGCTTGTTGAGACATCCTCTGCATCTGAAAATCACACTTCTTATGTATTCATTGATTGGGCCGCCGTTATAGGTGGCGCTGAAGAAGTGCCTAGTTTTGATGCCGCCGCAACAAGTCATCATACGCGCCTTTGGGTTTTTGGAATCAATTTAGAGGACTATATTGATAATGCGATTCAGTTTCAGCAAATGGTTATTGATGGAGCAAGTGCCGTTGAAACACCAATACAGATTAATAGAGATCTGAAATCGGCACTTAATTTTTTGATTTCACCGTTTGAAAGCGATATTTATACCCCCACCATTAACTTTTATTTTGATGATTGCAAGGTCGATATATCGTTCCCATATGAAACGCTTGAATTGGCAGAGTCCGTTCACTATTTCAGCTTTGAGCAAACAAATAAGAACACTCTAAACTATGGGCTAACTATTAATCCATGGTTTGTTGAGCGCGTTCACCGCGCACTTGTCAAAGCAGAGGCATTCAACCGCCTTAAAAAGCCCCATAAATACTATGCCGATTTGCTCTCGAGAAACTCTGCGCGCGTAGACAATGTTTTAAAGGCTTCATTATCAAAAGATGAACTACTCAGATTCTTCTATCAAATGCTCAGCGATTTTTATGCGGCAAATGATTCTCCCGAAAAAAAAGATGCTTTTGAAAGCTATATTAGGCAAAAAGCAATTGAGGCCGTTGATGAACTGATTAAAATATCGCCGCTACATGGTTCAATCTATAGTTTTAAACAGGGAGCTGCAATTGGAGACAAAATTATTATTGATTCCGCATTTGAACTTCAATACACAAAGCGGCGATATGCCCTGAGCGATTTGAAGCGTTTTCTGGAAGACTACAACGGAGTTAAACTATACCGCGGCATATATCGGATAGGCTTTTTGGGCGATAAAGAAAGTGACTGGATTAAGTTGCAGCAATTTAGGACGAAAGGCCAGCAGTGGTATCGATTTGATTTGGGAAATACAGTTGGCTTTGTTTCGCTTTCTGACGTTTCGCAAGCAAACATTCAAGAGATTAGTTCAAGATTAGATATTAGCGAAAATAAAACATCAGAAGCGTTTAAGATGCTGGTTAATGTCGTATTCAATCATTTGTTTTATGACCTTAACAGAAAAGCGAATGACATTATCAAGGTTCTTCTGTCAGAAGAGGGATTGTTAGAGGAAAGCTTATCAAGGCGGGTAAAAAAGAATGATACTGAGCTAAAAGAGATGATTCGCAGAAATGCCCGTATGCAAAAGGCTTTGCAGGACGTTTCTCGGCATATTAGCCAAGGGAAAAAGATAGACGGCACCGATCAAGTTGCATTGCCCGAAAAGAGTTTTGAGTATGTATCAGACACTTTAAAAGTTCTCGATAGCGATATAAAAGCAGACTCCTCTGTTCAGGGTAAAATGGCAACGCTTCTTTCAGAGGCGGATGCGCAATTGAAGGCGATCGAGGTTGAATCTTATAACAACTATAAGCTTATGGCCAACGGGCTAATTACCGAAACAATAACTCATGAACTTCACTCACTAAGCAGAACAGGGATTTCGCCCAAAATCGAGGAACATTTTGAGGAGTTAAAAGACTACTTTTTGAGCAACACCGCTGTGTCAATCTACAACCATCACGTTGTCCCCATTCACAACAGCTATACAAGCATTGCTGGTAAACTTGATCAAGTAGGTGACCTGTATTCCCTTTTGGAGACAACATTTATTAAAAAGGGGACCATTGATGAGTTTGTTCAGCAACGCATTATTTCCGTTATTGATGGAATTAAAGAAAACCTAAAAGAGACTATCAGCAAAAGCAAAATTAGCATCGATTGTAGAACTGGAGACTTGTCATGGTTTGTTCCTAAAGGTGTCCTTTTGCATGTTTTTTATAATCTGATAAACAACTCTTTTTATTGGATTGACGTTCGCAGGAAGAGGGCGCAGAGTGACCCTTATTACGCCTTGCAGACTAATGACGCAGTTGTCATCGAAGAACACGGTGTGGATGGGATTGTTGTCTCTGATACGGGTACGGGCGTTTCCGCAAGTATGGAAGACATACTGTTTGAACCGCTACAATCAGGAAAGCCGTTTTCCGAAGGGCGTGGAATGGGGCTTTATATTGTTCGAAAGCTTTTGAATTCATTCGGAGGTGAAATTGACTTGTTGGAAGATAGGAATCAATATGGCAATCGCTATAAATTCTTGCTGGTCAATAATACTTCGGAGGAATTGTAATGAGCTATAGAGAGTTGTTTTCGTCAATAAATTGTCAACGGATTATCTTTTTTGAAGATGATTTTAAGCAAACAGCTTTTAAGAAGGAAAGAGCGCTATACGATATAACCCGGATGGACATTGCAGATCGGGATTTGTTTCTATCCGAAATTCATGCAACAACCTCGGAACTCAAAACGCAAATGCGGGCCTACCTTACCGCCATTGATGAGGTTTTTGATGTTATTGAGGACTGGCGGAACTCGGTGCTATTTGGCGATATAACAACCGCCTTTCCGCTTATCGGCAAGCGGTTTCCAGCTCAGCATGAAAAAATTGTGAATTTGTATAATGAAATAAGTACCGAGGCGGTTGCCGCCATATACAGCGTCGGCGAAAAATATGGTATTGGCGTATCCCGGCCGGCTCAGTATGATTCTATATTTGACGACTATATTTTCCTTGGCGACAGAGCAAAATCATTTCGTGTCTACACAGACTTCTCTTCTGTAACTTCAGCTCTTTTTTCAGCCGATCTCGCCGAATCAGTCAGCACTCAAACCATCGTGTGTATTATAGATAATCAGTTGGGCGATGTGAAGCGTGCCGATGAGATAATTCGGAGCATCGAAAGCGAAAAAGAGCTTGGGAGAAGAAACATTATAGGATGTGTATTTTCTTCACAGGAGCGCTTTGAAACAATTAATAAAGATGTCTATTTTGAATATGTGTCTAAGGCCGATATAAACAATCTTGAGGCATGCTTAGCAAAGAGCGCGTTTAATTACTACTTATCAGAGCTCAAAGGCGAAACTCTCAATAGAATTGCCGACGCGTTTGAAACTGCTCAGAAGAGCAAAGGAATTGCATACTTTTTATCAAGAAAGGCCATGACGGAAGGGGAATCTGAATATCAAATTATAAATGATTGGATTCACCTTCTTTCGACGGCTTCGCAAACAAGCTCAAACAGCAAAAAACATCTTATAGCATTGTCGCGCGTTATTAACAGTTTAGAAGATATTGCTGTTGTACCAGATCCCTCCTTGCAGAAACTCAATACTTTGGAGGCTTTTGATTATACCGTTAATGATTACTATTTGCCTGTTGCCGCGGGCGATGTTTTCACAGATGACAAAGATAATTGGTACATTTTGGTTGGCCAAGACTGCGATATGGCTCGCAGCAAAACCAGATGTCCCAAAAACGCCATAGCTGAGTTGCTGCCGACAACAATAAGAAAACAAACTGAATTCAGAAAATGGGCAACCGATTTAGAAAAGGCATCAATATATAGTTTTCGGAAGGATCTTTCCAGTAACAGCGAGATACTTCAAGTCAACTACACAAAAAGAGAATTTATTGCCAATGAAATACTTGACCTTTGCTCATTCAATCCCGATGGAGTTTGCAGATTATCTCTTACAAATAGCTTAAGCGAAGAGCAGCGAAAACTAATGCCACAGTATATGGTTGATTACCACTGCACTCTTCAGGAGTATTTTGCTTCAGTAGCAGAAATAAAAAGCAAGGTAGGGAACGCATTTAGTGTTGTCAACAATTCCGAACATGCGCCTCGTGTTATTTCAATATGTGATTTCGACGAAGCCAGCGATCTTGTCGTTTTCGGTTTTCGCCGGGTATGTCGGCTCACTCATACATATGTGTTTTATTTGTATAAGCTGTACTTGGAATATCGAGGACGCCAACCATTTCAAAGCATTAATTTAGTCCGCACCGAAGAAGTGTCTTTGCCGGTAGTCGCTGCCAATAAGGCTAAAACAGAGTTCTTCTGCAAGGTGCAGCGAATTCAAGATCCCAACGTCAGCAATCCAAAAGATTGGTGCTGGATTATAAGCGCGGCCGAATTAACCCGCATCTCGGAACTGCTCAAATTGGGAAAGCCTGAGTGTACACAAGAGGATCTCATCATTAGCAAACCAACTATTGAGTTCTCACTACCCAGTTCTAAAAAACTAATTGTTGAAAAAGGAAGAGACAAAATAAGCTTTCTTGCCAAGTGAGTCGAATAATAACAGCTTTCAGTTGCCGTGGGAAATAGGAGGAAGAGAGAACGCGGATTTCCTCGGTAACCCAACATCCCCGATAAAAGCAATGGAGGTTTTCTTGGGTCAATGATTAGAGGAATGACGGAAGGCGAATACATCTTTGCATGGTCACTAAACGGTCAGCAGCATTTTGACGATGGTGATTACGAATGGATTTGTAATAAAATAAGGCAAATTCCATCCGAAAATCCACTCAATCATATTCTTGAAATAGGTTGCGGCGCCGGTTATTCTACCCTTGCATTTGTTCTTCGAGGTTTTGAAGTATTTGCAATTGACATGAAAGAAGAAGCTATTGAATCGACGAGAAAACTACTCGAGAAGAACAATTGTTCACCTGGCAGGAACATTGTACGTTTATATCGGGCGGATTTTGCTGATGTGCGATAAAGAAGTAATAGAAGTGTAAAAAATTTTGCCGTTCCTATCCGGCACTTGGCCATTGTGTCGGATAGGTCGGGCGTTAGGCTTCGGGCAAGTCAATTTTGCCGACAAAGCTGTAATAAATCTCAATGTCCTGCCTGCGGGTGCCGTTCTCGTCATAGCTGCACTCATGCACGACGATTTTCTCAATCATTTCCCGCAAGAGGGTGGGTGTCAATTCCTCAAAGGCAAGGTGCTTGCGGACAATCCCCATGAATTTCTCGGCGTTAACGGTGGCCGCCTGCGACTTGTCCAGTTCCGCCTGCAATGCGGCGGTGCGGTCTTTCAGTTCCCGCTGCTCCTGCTCATAGTCTGCCGACAGTTCCATGAAACGCTCGTCGCTGATTTTGCCGTTCACATTGTCCTCATACAGCCGCTTGATAATGCGGCTCACTTCGGCAATCCGCTCCTGCGCCTGTTCAAGCTGCTTGGTGGCTGCGGCGGTCTTTCTCTTGCCGCCGATTTCGTTCTGCTGGATCAGCAGCTTTACAAAACGGCTCTCGTGCCTGGCAGCATACTCCGTCACTTGCCGGAGATTGGAGAGGACACCGGCGGTCAGCAGGTCGGTGCGGATAAAGTGCGCCGTACAGTCGCGGGTGCGCTTCTTGTAGCTGCCGCAGATGTAACAGTCCTGCTTGCGGTTCTTGTTCTGATACCGCTGCTGGTACATCACATGGCCGCAGTCGGCGCAGAACAGCATACCAGAGAACAGCCCCACTTCGTCATAGCGGTTCGGGCGTTTGCGCTGCTTGCGTAACTCCTGCACACGCTCCCATGTTTCCGTGTCAATAATCGGCTCATGGTGGTTCTCAAAAATGGCCTGCTTCTCAATGGGATTTTCTACGCTGTGCTTGGTCTTGTAAGAGGGCTTTTCCGTCTTGAAGTTTACCAGACAGCCGGTGTACTCCCGGTTTTCGAGGATATGAACGACGGTGTTCGTCGCCCATTTACACTCATAGCCGGGGTGGTAGCGGCGTGTGCTGCCTGTCCTGCGGTATTCCAGCGTCCCCGGCGTGAGGATTTGCTGTTCCGTCAGCATACGGGCAATCTTGGTCGGGCCGTTCCCCGCAAGGCAAAGCTGGTAAATCTGCTGGACAACCGGCGCGGTTTCCTCGTCAACGATATAGTTCTCGTCCTCGTCCATGAGGTAGCCATACACCGGCTTGCTGGTAACGGGCTTGCCGCTCATGCCTTTTGCTCTTTTAACTGCCTTGATTTTCTTGCTCGTATCTCTCACCAGCCATTCGTTGAACAGATTTCGCAGAGGGGTAAAATCATTGTCCATGCCGCCGTTTGCGCTGTCCACATTGTCGTTGACAGCGATAAAACGCACGCCCTTTTGAGGGAACAGCATTTCCGTGTAAAACCCTACCTGCAAGTAGTTTCGCCCTAACCGGCTCATGTCCTTGACAATGACCGTACCAACTTTCCCGGCTTCAATGTCCGCAAGCATGGCTTGAAATCCGGGCCGCTGGAAGTTCGCGCCGGAATAACCGTCGTCGGTGTACCAG